>Ga0208379_1001088_pt1 | contig 10872 bp, 8 predicted proteins | sample CryBogCBE02Aug07_FD_184559 | JGI IMG/M metagenome (GOLD analysis project Ga0208379, IMG submission 184559) | Freshwater microbial communities from Crystal Bog, Wisconsin, USA - CBE02Aug07 (SPAdes) | ecosystem: Environmental > Aquatic > Freshwater > Lake | place: Crystal Bog, Wisconsin, USA... | reverse complement strand
ATCGGTCCACAGGGGTAAAGCGCCGACCGCCGCCGCTTCCGCAAATGTATAACCGAAACCTTCAGCGGCGGAAGCGACGACATGAAATTCGTATTCCGCTTGGGCTTTCACACGCTCCGATTCGGTCGCATAAGTGTCTAATAGTTCCACTCCACGAAGAGGTGCGTCTACAAATTTAGCACGAAGCGAATCCATAATCATCTTGGAGCCGTATACATGAAGAGGTGGCCATTCTGCCTTCCAGGAGCCGACGATAATCATCGCAGCGGCCGCTTTGTTCGCCGAGGCACCGACCAAATACAAAAATTCCCGCTTTTTCTTACCGAGCGAGGAGAGAGCAGCGGAGATTTCTGGACCGGCACGCCAAGAGATGATACGCACACGACTATCATCTAAGTCATGAAACATATCACGGGCGTATTTGGATTTGAAAACGATAATGTCAGCACCCCCTTTTTCACGGGGTTCCAGCACCCATTTCCATGCCTCATTATACCACCACTCCTGATTGACCACTACGATGTTGACACGTGCGTAACGCCACGCCATACGACAGGGAACTTCCAAGTGAATATTGATATCGGCGGCACCGGTTGCTCTATTTCCTGTTCCGTACGTGTAGGCGTCTCCGTGTTCTACGGTCTCTATTTTTATAGAAGAGGCACCTGTACTGGTTTCTCGTAATATTTGTTCAATAATACGAGCATCCTGACTAAGACCGTAAGCGTGCGCAACCGTACGTGATGAACCTGAAAGTACACAGATTCGTAATCCACGACCGCTCATTCTATTTTCTCTTACGTGTCTTTAATTTAGATAGATTAGCGGCACGAACCGCTTTCAATGTTCCAGTTTTACTCTTGCGTTTTTTACCTGTAGCAAATTCGTCAGTTATTTTTCGTATATAACTTAATTCCTCTTTGAGATAACCGGAGTGGCCGCCGTCTTCCACACGATTGACACGAATTTGAGGTAATCGTTTACTCAACTCGGCGACTGAACGGTAGGGACAAATCATATCGTAACGGCCATGTATAACATCTATTGGTATATCTTTGAGTTTATGAGCGTCGTCTAGAATTTGGCCTGGTTTGATAAATCCACCATTGAGAAAGTAATGATTTTCCAAAATCGCAACGGAGATATCTTTGGAACCCTTGAAACGAACCGGTTTAGGTACGAGGGCGATGACCGAGTCTTCCCAGGCGGTCCACGCCGCCGCTGCCTCTTCCGCAACTTTCTTATTATTACTGGTAAGTCTTCGTTGATAAGCGGATAAAATCTCTCTCATATCCCCTTTTCGCTCTTGGGGAGTAAGCGGTGCCAAAAAACGCTGATATTCAACTGGAAAGACCTGGGCAGCACCGTGCGACTCGTATAACCACGCCGACTCTTCATCGTCCATCAGGCAGAGAGCACGTAATAGTAGACCCGTGACCCGATGGGGGTATTTTTCAGCGTAAATAAGCGCAAGCGTAGAGCCCCACGAGCCACCGGTTAAATACCATTTTTTAACACCGACCGCACGACGTAATCGCTCCATATCATCCAATAAATCGTCGGTGGTGTTATGGGTCAAAGAGGGTACACCGAAGGGCAACGATTTACCGCAGCCTCGCTGGTCGTACAAAATAACGCACCAGCGCGAAAGGTCAAACATTTTGACCGATAATTGCGATAGTCCAGCACCGGGTCCCCCATGTAATACAACCGCAGTAGGCCCTCCACGTTTACCATATACTTCGTAATACATGGTTTGCCCGTGAGAGAGCGGTAAAAAATGCGATTCGGCAACCCCAGCAACCATCCTTATTATACCACGAGAATATTACGACGGATAAGTTCTTGGGCGCATGCGACTAAGCAATCAACATCACTGGAAGCACGATGTGCCTCATAGACACCTTCAGTATCAAAGAGATATGTATGAAGTTCGGCAAGTCGTGGCTGTTTATACGAACCAGGTCGCTGAGGATACTTTGAATCCTTGTACGACAATTTACAAATAGGGGTGGTGAGGACCATAGTACAAATCTGCTTAGCGGGAATCCAGGAAAAGTCGGTGTCGCCAGGCCAAATACGTAAGCAGGCACATTTAACGACCGGTAGGTCAAACGCAAGATTGTGGGCGACGATGGCGTCGCATGTGCGACAATCGTTCTTAAATTCGGTAAAGACATCGGTCGCCACAATACCGTTATCTAGCGCAAACTGCTTGAAAATTTTATGAATATTAGCACTACCGGCGTCCCATACTATATCAGGACGAGGTTTGATAAGAACGGAACGGCGTTTGACCAATACGCCGTCTTCCCATATTTGCCACGCTATTTCAACCGGTTCTGGATGATTATTGATATCAGTATCGGCTCCGCCCCGGACCTTCGGTAACCCATTTGTTTCAGTATCAAAGTATATAAACCTCATTTTGTTAGAAATACAGGCCAAAACCTTTATGTACTCAATTTTTAAACGCGGTTAAAATCGCAGTTATAGAATAGAAATATGAACGGCGCTAAAGCAGCAAAGAATGATAGACGTACATTTAATGTTGAAAAGAACTATGCTCCTGTACCAGGTCAGGCAAAGGCATCTATGCGTAATAACCTCCCAGCGAGCCAGGATCCAGAAAGTTCTCCACTCCATAATTCTATGATGAATGAATCGTTCAACGCTTCAGTGAATAAGAAAAATAAAATGAATAACTCACAGGCCTCATTTGTCGCTTTAAATTTTGGTTCAGCAGTAGGAAATGTCGGCAAGGGTGCTACCAACGCCTTAGGTTCGGTAGGCAGTGCTGCTACGAATGCGGTCAGTGGAGTCGGCAAGGTTGCTACCAATGCGGTCAGCGGTGTTGGCAAGGCGGCTGGAAATTTAGTCGGTGCGTTCACTGGTGCGGTAGGTGCTGCGGCACCCCGGCTCCCAGTCCAGGCCGGCGGATTCAACGATCCATCCTATCCTGTCTCTGGCCTCCCATCCTCTGGATACCCATACCTCGCCCAATATTCTGTAACAACGGGTGGTGCTTACCGTAGAAATAAAAATAGCAGACGTAATAAGAAACAAATGCCCCGCTCTTCTCGTCGCGCATCCCGTCGTGCTTCCCGTCGCTCTCGTCGCTCCTCCCGCCGCGTTGGAGGACGTCGTCGTAACAACAACAACAACAACAACAATAACTCTTTAAAGAACATTGTTGGAGTTAATAACAACGCCGCCGCCATGAGCAATGGTTCTTCTCGTCGTCGTAAGTCTCGTCGTTCCACCCGTCGCTCCCGTCGCAGCTCTCGTCGCTCCCGTCGCAGCTCTCGTCGCTCCCGTCGCAGCTCTCGCCGCGTAGGAGGACGTCGTCGCAACAACATGCGCAAGAACAACAGCCGCAAGACTCGTCGTTCCCGTCACAATAACATGCGCAAGAGCCGTCGCTCCCGTCGCAACAACTTGCGTAACAACAACATGATGGCCAAGATCGGCGGTTGGTTCTAATCGGTTCCTAGCCATCGGTCTTTTCCAGCGCGCTTTTTCTCACCGCCAGTGATGGCACGAACCGGTGCGAAACTACGACGGTGTTCAGGAGTGACACCGTGAGCAGTTAGACCGGTCATATGTTTAGCAGTTCCATATCCCATATTTGTACTCAATCCGTAGTGGGAATCCCACTCTGGATTAGTAGCAACAACTTCGGCAATCCAACGGTCTCGTGACACTTTGGCAAGGATGCCCGCCGCCGCAATCGCCAGATACTGCGCGTCTCCGTCAACGATAGCGTGCCCTTCGGTATCTTTATAGGGTCGCCAGTGGTCCCCATCCACCAAGATCCGTTCTACTGGAATTGTTAGAGAGTCCAGGGCACGATGCATAGCAGTTAAATCGGCTTGGAGAACGTTTTGCTCGTCTATTTCGGCCGCGGTTACAAATGCGGTTGCTTTATCCAAAGCACACTCTTGTATATAGTCGTACAGTATATCACGCTTACGTTTTGATAAAAGTTTAGAATCACGAATTTCATTGAGCGCAACTCCGTTGTCAAACATATCATCAGTATCATTGCTGAATACAACCGCCCCGACATAAAGGCGTCCAAAGAGGCAACCCCGACCCGCTTCATCAACACCTACTTCTATCACATCATCTTCCTTATAACGTAATTTATACGGCATTATGTATTCACAATTATTGTAAATAATTCAATCAAATTTTTTAATAACCACAAGCAGAATGGTCTCGGCCGCTGTAGTTTTGACCATAGTATCAATTATAGCGGTTATTATATTTTTGTACGCATATCCTTACATTTTTGGTCGCATTCATACTGAATATTTTGAGGACGCACCTCCACAACAGCCGACAGAAACTCTTCCTATCAATTCAATGAGTTCAGCAAATCTACTCAAAGCCATAGCGGTACCCGAGATTAAGACACATGAGGGTTTCCAGAGTGGTAGTGTACATACAAGCTTGGACGACGGCAACGGTAATCCAAATAGTAATGCTGGATCCGACACTGTGGTAGGTAGTGGATACAATATCCAACCTATGGATAATTCTCCTATGTCTGGAACCGCAGCCGGCGCTGGTGCTCCTGCTATGCTTACAACTTACACACCGCCTTTGGCAAATGTTACAATGCCAGCGGGTCCTTTAGCGGGCTCAGGCGCTGGTGCCGGTCCTGTTATGTTAGGAGGTGTAGTGCCTGTAATTGGAACAACATCGGTCACAACTGTAACACCGGTTACAAATAACCAGCCAACCGTACAAACACCACCTGCTCCCACTATGAATCAACAGGTGCTCAACACTGGAATGATACATATCGGTGATGTGGCAACTGGCTCTTATGTAACTGAGGACCAGACCTCTACTCCATCTTTTACCGTTGCCACAAGTCAAGTAGATCAGAGCGTAATTAATATTATTAAAACGAATTTAGCCTCTGGTGGTCAATACAAGGTAAATGTAACCTGTGATTTATCAGGTGTCAAATACTCATTTCCTCTACAAATGATTAATAACTTGACAAACGCCCAAAATCAAATATATGCTTATAGTTTCGTCAACAACAGTATAATCAAACCTGGACCCGTTTTTATTGGTGCTAAGACTCTCAATTTACAGGTGGTCCAGACCGCGCCTCTGCCTCAAAATGCGCCAAACGCCCCACCCCAAGTGAATACAACTCTGTTTACAAATCCTACACCGTCACCAAGCGGAACCTCGGTCAACGGTAATTCCTCAGGAAACTCTAGTCCAGTCGTTAATCCACCAGTTTCTCAGCAACCATTTAATTCAATGATGCCTACCGCACCGGCGTCAACCCAGGTTTCATCAAATATGATGAATCAACTTGCTACCACATTAATTAATAATTTAATTAAAAACGAAACAGACGCCACGGTTAAGTCTGGTTTGACTACCTCTCTTAACGCTGTTCCAACAACTGGAACTGATACACCAAATCCTTTGTTTACAAGTGTTTATAATGCAGTGGCAACAATTCCCTCTAACTTTACATACACTCAATTGGCAAATATGTATAATACTCTTCCATCCAGTACCGGTTCAGTAAAACCATTGGCCAGTCCAACGAATGTATTATCTATGGCTCCCCTGGTCGGCTTCTCTTTACAAACAACCAGTGGACAGGTGAATACGGCACAGGGACCTATGGTATCAAGATGGCAGACACAGCCATCACAACAGCCATCGGTACAAAGAAACAGTATGCCTCCGGTTCTTTCTGCTGCTTTTGACTCAGTCGTATCCACACCACCCAGTACAATGGCATCTATTTTACCAGCGACTGCCACTGTAAGTCCTACAAACGCTTACACATTTACAAATCAATCTATTATGTTGGATGCCAGTACTTTGGCACAGAAAATTCGTAGTGCCGAACTCATAGTAAAGTGTAATAATATGTAAAAACAATTTTGGATTCCCGTGTTAGAGGGAATGGACGTAGAATTACTCCTTGTAGGATTCATTCTAGTTTTTCTAGCATTTCTTTATGCGAATAAAAAGAATTTTGAACCGTTTGACGGAAATGTACCAACTACCAATCAAACATCGGCTATAGCTCAAGACACCTCTGCCTCTACGACTACAAATCCGCAAACGGCATTGGCCCAGCCAAAAGATGTCTTAGCGTTGATGGAGACGATTAAAAATTTCAAATTGCTCTACAACGCTCAGGATCCAAAGACGCTCAATCTTGACCCACAATCTTTATCCCAGACCCAATATTTCTATATGCAGGCCGATAATCTCACTAATCAATTACAGGCCGGTCTCGCCAATTCGGACGCCGTTTCCTTAAGTTTTGACGATACAGTACAGCTCCGTAATGCGTATCAATGTTCTATTGATATTTTACGTGGCAAGTCGGAAATCTTGCCTCCAACCCAGCAGGGAGCGGCACCAAACGGTTTAACACTTGATATGTTACAAAAGCTCCAGTCAAGAGTTCAGGCCGAGAGTCTCCGTTTAGCGAATTTACGTTCTTCGGCACCAACTATGGTGGCTCGTATTGCGGACTTGGACAAGCTCGCTGCGAATTTAGGGGATATTATCTCAAGCGTCCAGCGCGGTGAGACGAAGTTGGCGGATATAAATATTTCTCCTGACGATGCGAATAGATTTTTGTCCACTTTAGGAACCGGTCAAAATGCGCCAGTACCAGATGTAACAGTAGGCGGTGGCTCAACAAAATCTATGACCATCGGTCCTCACGGAATCCAATCCCCACCTGGATTCCCTCCTATGGGTTCGGTACAAGGTATTCTTGATTTAGCCCGTAATTTGAAATGGGGTGTTACTATTCAACTTGAAAGCGACCCATCGGTCAAGTTGTCGCAAGACATCTTGGAGAAGATTGATACCATTGAAAAAAGTATTAGTAAACATATTGTGAGCGAAACACCTGTACCTGCTGAAAAATTCGCACTCTATAAACAACAACTTTCTGTTTTACAGAATTTAACAAAAGATAAAAAGCCTGATGCGATGTCGGTACTTATGGGACCACCAAAGCCGGTATTACAACCAAGAGACGATATAACACAAGCGTATGTACCTACACAGCAAGAATTGATGGCGGCGCAGGGTATGACAGGCGGACCCGCAGCCGGTTCAACCTCCGCAGGCATCGGTTCTGGTGATTACAATATGACTGATGATAATATTCAGCACCGCGCATCGGCGGCCTCTTTTGACGATTCAATTGTAGGCGGTTTGGACTATAAGACGCGTGCGTTGGAGATGTGCCGTCAAATCCAAGCAGCCGATTTAGGCGACCCAACCAATTTCGGTTGTATCAAAAATCCTGATGAGGTGAGCGCATCGTATTCGTGGAAGGGTAACTATCAAATGGTCTGCTCCCGTTTAGGAGATACTTGGGGCCACTGGTATCCACAAATGTTCGGTTGCCCTAAGGTGGATCCAACCGCCAAATATATGAGAGAAGCTTAAGTTCGCCGGTCTTGTATATCTCAAAATTTTTTAAATACTCGCCCGGCAGAAAAAACCATTCTACTCAATAGAATGGCTTCAGGACTGAAGTTGACGCCTATGATTCTTTTATTGGGCTTAGTGCTCATATTTGCGATTGGATATTTAATAGGACGTTCCCGTGGAAAGGTTGTAGAGAAGTTTGATGGTGGAAGCAGTTGTAATCGTTGCGGTAAACCAAAGCCTTGTGGCTGCCCTCTCTCTTCTCAGGCGATAGCACCCTCTTCGGTTGATTTATCCTTGCCCGCACCCCCTATCTATCCAGATAATGTAAGTACGGATAATGTCTGTAATCGCTGCCACAAGCCTCGTCCTTGTGGATGTGCGTCAGGTGGCGCCGATGCGGGCTCTAATTCCTGCCCCACTGGAATGCCTTACGCTCCACGAGAACGTTGCCCTCCATGCCCTTCTTGTCCAACTCCAGATTTATCTCAGTGGATTAAGAAGTCGGCCGTTCCACCCTGCCCTCCTTTACCAGATATGTCTAAGTATATGCTCAAGACTGAGTGCCCACCTCTTCCAGATATGTCTAAGTATGTACTCAAGTCGGCTGTACCTAAGTGCCCACCTTGTATCTCTACATGCTCTAAGCCTTGTAAGATTGGTGAATGCCCACCTTGCCCTCGCCCTCGTTGCCCAGTGGTTAAATGCCCTGAGCCTAAGTCCTGCCCGGCCTGCCCTGCGGCACAGTGCGAACCATGCCCTGAGCCAAATATTCAGTGTAAGGCGGCCTACCAACCAAGCAATCCTGTACGTCCTATGTTAGCCAGTACCTCCACATTTGGTTTGTAATACTCCCGGCTACAAGTAGGAATGGCACATTTGTCAACTGAATACCGTCAGTTTTTAGAAAAGACTATACTGACAGTATTTTTATGGGTGGGAATATGGGGTGCTACTTCGCACGTTATAGACCATTATTTCAAACGCTTCTTTTTTAGCGAGTTAATTATTTACGTAGCAATTGCGTTAGGTTCTTTCATGCTACTAGCGAAACGTGGTTACATTGAGCAGGAGCAACTAGTGCGTTAAATTCAAGATTCCCAAATAGAAGAAATATGTTAGCTCTCCTATTTGGAGTTGTAGCCTCCTTATTCGTTCCTACTGGAGCCCAGACACCTGGATATGATTGGAACGGGTTCACGGCCACTACGTTGGGTTGCGGAACGGATAGCGGTGCGTTAAATGTTGGATTAGGTCAATCTCTATCGCCAGGTGCTACTGGTCTCAAAGTGAAGCAAATCGCATTTGCGATTTACGGTACTCAAGCGATGCCGGCAAATATTCAATTGGATGGAAATCCATCTACAGCGAGATTATCTACTTCTGGTATTCAATCGTGTTGTGCGCCAAATTGTGATTTAGCGGTACAAGTGGCTGCGGCGGGACAAACGTGGTATAATTCACCCTGTGGCGTAAATTCATGCGGTGGCAGTTCTTCTCAAAATCATTGGTATTACATGGATTTTTCTTCGTCGTCGGTCGGTACTATAGAACAGACTGGTATCGGGCAAGCAACATTTTACGACGGTAGCGGTAACCAGATTGGCGCAGATATGGTCAATATTGCGAATCGCGGATCCGCTTTTTTCATGTCGTATACTGAAATTATTCCTTCGTCTACCCCGACTCCATCGGTGACGAAAAGTCCAGTATCGCCGAGTTTGACCGCCTCAATAACCGCCTCACCATCTACAGACCCAACAGATACAGTAAGTTCTACATTAAGTCTTAGTATATCACTATCCACATCAATAACTGCGACCGGTTCAAGGTCGGCATCGGTACAGGGAAGTTCGTCCAAAACACCAAGTACATCGGTCTCACAATCACGACAAGCCTCTACTTCGGTCTCGCCATCGGTCCAAGCGTCAAAAACAGGTACACCTAGCCGAACACCCTCATATACACCTAGCCCAACTATATCTCCAACACCGAATCTTAATTTCAATGTTATTACCGTGGCAGGTATGGGCAATGTTGTACAAGCGGATGGTATTGGAACCGCAGCAAGCGTTCCGTTTCCTCAATATATGACGTTTACCCAAGATTACACTGGTGTATATATCTCTGAGTCAAGTTATGCCGACCAAATTCGTCTTTTGAATTTGACTACAGCCAAAGTTATAAGTATTGCTGGTATGTGGGATATTCAAGATACAGGAACAGGTGTAGGTACAAATGCGGCGATGAATTCCCCTGCGGGTCTAGCATTAGACGGACCTAATAACATCCTTTACGCTGTTGAACGTGATGCGAATCTTATTCGCAGTATAAATCTTACCGATTTTACCCTTCAATATATTGTTGGAAACCCAGAGGCAGGACCAGGCTGTGTAGATGGTATTGGAACAAATGCGCTTCTTACAACTCCTGAAGGATTAACGATTGACCAGGTAAACCAGTTCTTATATGTAGCAGATACTGGATGTAATGCTATTCGTGCTGTAAATATCAGTTCACTAACAATTACAACGGTCGCAGGACAGTTAGGAATTCCAGGTTGGCAAGAATCGTATGGTGTAGGTCAACCAGGCAAATTTTGGAGCCCAACAGGCATCCGTTATAACAATATGCATTTATATGTAACAGATACTCATTGGAATAATATTCGTTATATTACTCTAGCATCGCCAGGACTCATCGCATCATCACAAAATATTTTAGGCGGTAATGGACCACCAAATACAAGCATAGATGGTTCAGGAACTGGTGTAAGTTTTAATAATCCTATGGATTTAGAATACGACCCAACAAATAATGTATTATATGTAAGCCAGACCGGTACAAATCAAAATGTTATCCGTAAAATCACTCTTAATAGTTTATGGAATGCGAATGTTTTAACACTTATTGGTAATAATATAACTCAAAGTATTGATGGTACCGGTACTCAAGTGAGTTTTAACAGTCCTATCGGTGTTGTTTATAATCCATCGGCCAATAATTTGTATGTAGCAGATTCGGTAGGCAATAAGATTCGGCGAATCGCTTTAACAATTCCTCTACCAACACAATCGGTTTCATCCTCAATCTCCTCTACTCTCAGTGCCTCTTCGTCGGTATCAGCTACTGGATCTTCATCGGCTACCCCTTCCTCGTCGGCAACAGCATCCTCATCTACATCACTTTCATTATCTATTTCATCAACAATTACATTAAGTATTAGTTCATCGGTATCTGCGAGTAACGCAGTGACCATTTCATCGTTGGTTAGTGCTACTACAAGTTCATCGCCAACAGGTTCACTTTCAATGAGTTTGACGGTAACAGGGACTATTACACCCAGTTTATCAGCATCAAGTAGTACATCGGTGACAAATTCAATACCTGCTACCGCATCTATCACTCCATCGGTCACTCAAACAT
>Ga0208379_1001087_pt1 | contig 10884 bp, 8 predicted proteins | sample CryBogCBE02Aug07_FD_184559 | JGI IMG/M metagenome (GOLD analysis project Ga0208379, IMG submission 184559) | Freshwater microbial communities from Crystal Bog, Wisconsin, USA - CBE02Aug07 (SPAdes) | ecosystem: Environmental > Aquatic > Freshwater > Lake | place: Crystal Bog, Wisconsin, USA... | reverse complement strand
ATGCGGCAGATGGCGGCGGGTATATTTCAACAATCCACGGTCTTTCTTTGACCCATTATAAAAGGCGCGATACGATGCAATGGAGTCCCCGCAGCGGCGGTACTCCTCAGGCATCGCCGGTGGCGGATCCCGCACCCATACGGTTTTTGTTAGAAGCTCAGGCGGCGGATTAGCTTCTAACCATTCTAGGTGAACGAGACTGGCGTGGACCTGTTTTGGCGAAAATCTGAAAGAATGTTCAGCAACCAAATCTTTCGCCAACCAAATCAACCAAGAATAGTGAGCGAGACTTTCGCGAACCCAAATCGCCGATGGATGGTTTTTATGGCAAGCCTTGTATCCTCGTCGACCTGTACTCTGACAAATCGGCGCAGATTCCAAAACGGCGGCAGACCCACCGCGCTCGTGTTGTGTGGTGTATAAAAGCTGCGTAGATTCCAAAATCATTTTGACAACATGTTTGTCGCAGTGCCACCGGGCACATTGACGTGTTTTTCGGCTAAGGAAGAATATATTCATTTCGGGGTGCGAGGCCATTTTATATCGGGCAGCGTCATCAATTTTTTTGTCCCGGTGGGGCTTAATAGTATAAGAAAAAACGGGCAAGGGTGGTCCCTTGGTCTTCGTTTAATTGTATAATAATATTTTACAATTAAATTATTTGGTATCGTGATTAGTATAGGAAATTGGAGAGGGCCGACCCGCCTAGTCCGCGTTATGGAGGAGCATATAATCCCTCAACATCGATCGGAGCATCGGTTCGGGCGTTTTTATGTTGCCCGGTTTGAGCACCCCTTTTCGCAATAACATTCTGCGAACCTGACTGATCGGCAACGCTTCGACTTTCTCTTTGATGCGTCGAGTTGCTGCGCGATTACCGGATCGAACGGTGATGTTAATTCTGCGCTCTTTGAATTTGCGTGTCTGCTTTGCTGCGGAGTGTTGAACTTGCGACTTGGGTGTATGAATTATGAGCTTCTCTTTCTTACGTGTTGCAACAATCGCCGGAGCGCCACCACTCTTTCGTTTAGTTGGCAAGATTTTTGGGGCGCCAGGAATGGAGGCGGCCGAGGGTACTGTATATGGGAAGTTTTTCTTTCCGCCCAACTTTACAGTAGGATTCCCACTATGATTTTGTGATCCGCCACTCAAAGGTGGTCCTACAGTAGGGGCCACATTGGCCGCTATAATACCTGGTGCCGGTGTCACTTGTTTTTCCACATTAGGCATCGTTTTGTTATTGGCTAACGGTACCCAACTATGTCCACGGGTATCGATTGATGGTACGGCAGCGGGTTCCCCTGGTATAACGACCCCTGGTGGAGCGTCGCCGGTTGCGAGTTCGGTGGCAGCCGCTTCGGCATCGGCCGCCTTAACATTTGCCGGTGCGAGTTCGCCGCCCTTCACCCTACGCTTTCGTGTCGTAGTCCGGGTAAGTTTCTTCTCGTCCTGTGGCATCAAACTCACCTTTACCTCTTTTATATTTTCCATTGGCGAAAAAGCCTCTACATATTACGCAGATATAATACACTGTTGTTGGATGCGGTGGAAAAGAGTGCCGGCGACGCCCGCCTAAAGATTTGACAAATTTGATAAACATCTCGGCGTCATTTTCGGATAACAACCAAACATGGACAACGCCTGGAAAAAGATTCTTGATCTTTACTTCGCGCAACATGACAACCGTCAAATTATTTACCACCAAATTGCCTCCTTCAATCATTTTATGGATTTTGATGTGGTCGATACGATTCTTCGTTCCTGCCCCATCCGAGTTGTCGGCTCGCCAGATTTAACTCTCACAGGCACAACCCGTGCCGCTGCCGGTACGGCCGGAACCGCTATGCGAGTGACCGTTGAAGATACAACAGGAATACCTAGCGGAACCGCACCGGCCACTGCCGTTCCTGGTGGTCGTGCCCCAGGTGGCGGTCCTCCTCGCGAAGTTGAAGTGATTGTAAAATTCCAAAACGTCAGCATCCGAAAACCCACCATCTTTGAAAACAACGGTGCTCTCACTCCGATGTATCCAAACGATGCCCGTCTCCGAAACTTCACATATGCCGCTCCCGTTTACTTAGATATGGAAGTGACCACCACCCTGACCGACCCAGGAAAGGCCTCAAAAGAGACACGAACACGAACTCTCACTCGTGTCCTCGCCGGCAAGATTCCCGTAATGGTCGGCTCCAAATATTGTCTCCTCTCCGAAAGTCCTGAAAAGCATCCTCGCGAACTCGGTGAATGTTCCGCCGATCCTTTCGGATATTTCATCATTCAAGGAGGTGAACGAATTATTCTCAGCCAAGAACGAATGGCCGAAAACCGAATGTTCGTTTTCCGAAACAACAAGGCGAAACACAAAGAGGCCGAAATCATCGAATGTAAGTCCATCGGTCCAGACAACGAAGGTGTTCCCAAAAACATCGCGGTGAAGATTATCTACAATCCAAAACTCGCCACCGGCCCCGAACATATTCGCATGACTCTTCCCCGTATCAAAGCCGAAATCCCGCTCTTCATCATGTTCCGCGCTCTCGGAATCGAATCGGACAAGGCAATTTTGGAATTGATTATGGGAGACGTCCACAGCGACTACGATATGATATTTCAAGAATGTATGTTGGAGGCTGCTGACGTTCGAACAAAACAGGATGCGCAAGATTATCTCCAAAAGCATCTCGGAACGGGAGGAGGAATCCGCGAACAACTCAGCGCCTCCACCATCGGCAGCTACAAGGCCCCAAAGGAAAAGTTAATCGGCGAAATCTTGGCGGAAGAGTTCTTGCCCCACATCGGCGGAGCGGATATGCTTTACGAAAAGGCCTGTTTCCTCGCCGCGATGACCAAGAAGGTGCTCGATGTCTATCACAACAAGATTCCGTACGATGACCGAGACGGCTACCCAAACAAGAAAGTGGAACATCCTGGCAACTTGCTCGGCAATCTCTTCCGTTTCTACTTCGGAACAAAAGTGATCAAGGATATGAAATCTACGATTGTGAAAGAGATCCACAACGGGTCATGGAAGGCGAGCGGCAAGTTTGAAAATATTATCAACACCACGAATGTTTACAAAATCCTGAAAACTACAATTGTGGAAGTGGGTATGAAGTCATCGCTGGCAACCGGCAACTTCGCTAGCGGCAAGATGGGAACGAAAAGCGGTATCAGTCAGGTGATGAATCGTCTCACTTTCTTGAGTGGTATCAGTCATCTTCGCCGTCTCAGTACTCCGATTGAAAAAACGGGCAAACTCATTCCTCCCCGAAAACTTCACAACTCACAATACGGCTTCATTTGTCCGGCCGAAACGCCAGAAGGTCATTCGGTCGGTGTTGTTAAAAATCTCGCAAGTACGGCCAACATCACCCTTCCCTCTTCACCCAATCCGGTCCTCAAAGTCCTTTACGATGAACTCCATCTCAAACATTTGGCCGAAACCACCGCCCTCGAACGCCGAGATCTCCTTCGCGTTTTCATAAACGGGGCCTGGATCGGAACTCTAGGAGACGCCACAAGTGCATTTGATTCGGTCCAAGCACTCGTCACCGCCAAACGTTCTGGTCGTATCCATCCTTACACCAGCATCGTCTACAAATCGAGTCCGAATGAAGTCTGGATTAATACGGAAGGTGGTCGTCTCGTTCGTCCGCTTTTCATTGGAGAGACCATTCGCGAAATTTTGGACTCATCGGCCGATTGTCAGAAGCCTTGGGAAGTCTGCGAATCTTGGAACGATTTGATGAGATGGACCTCCCCCTCTGGAAATCATTTGATTGAGTTCGTGGATGCGGGTGAATCGGAAAATCTCTACATCGCAAAAACTCTCGGAACTCTCGCGGGTGATCATACTCATTTAGAAATCCATCCATCCGTGATTATTGGAACAATGGGCTCGAATATTCCATTCCCCGATCACAATCAATCTCCTCGTAATTCTTATCAAGCTGCGATGGGAAAACAGGCAATGGGTGTCTATGCGCTCAACTTCACAGAACGTCTTGATACCATGAGCAACTTGCTCTGTTACACTGCTCGTCCTCTTGTTTCGCCTTACATGAGCAAATACTATAGAGCCCAAGATATGCCTTCAGGAAATAACATCATTGTCGCAATTATGACCTACGGTGGATACAATCAAGAAGATTCGGTTATGATTAATCGTGCCGCATTAGACCGCGGACTCTTTCGTTCCATCTTCTACCGAACATACAAAGATGAAGAGAAGAAAAATCAGGCAAGTGGTGAAGAGGAACGATTCTGTAAGCCGGATCCAAGCCTCACCAAACACATCAAATTGGCAAATTACGAAAAGTTGGGAGCGGATGGAATAATTCCTGAAAACACCTACGTTGACAATGATGACATTCTGATTGGTAAAGTTGTTCCTATCAGGCTCAGAGCTGTTGAAGGTGCGATGGCGGCCGGTGTTAGCCACTCATCGCTGGCCTCAATGTCGGCTGCGGCCGCTGCGGCAGCAGTTGAAGCGGTCGGAGGAAAACGATACCGTGATGCCTCCAAGATGTTACGAAACAACGAAACAGGATTTGTGGATAAGATTTATCGCGGACGAAATGGTGAAGGATTCTCATTTGTGAAGATTCGTGTTCGTTCGGAGCGAATTCCGCAAATTGGGGATAAATTTTGTTCTCGCCACGGACAAAAAGGAACCGTTGGGCTGATTTTAGAACCTGAAGATATGCCTCAAACCGCAAACGGAATCGTTCCCGACATTATCATTAATCCTCATTGTATTCCTTCTCGTATGACAATCGCACATTTGATGGAAACCTTGATGGGACGTGTGGGTTGTGAAATCGGCGCGGTCGGTGATGGTAGCCCTTTCACAGATGTTTCTGTGGATGGACTCGCACGCATGCTCCGCGACGATCTCGGATTGGAACCTTACACGAACGAAGTGATGTACTGCGGAACAACGGGAAAACAGATGCGAACAAATATCTTCATGGGTCCAATCTTCTACCAACGTCTCAAACACATGGTTGATGATAAGATTCACTCCCGCAGTTCTGGTCCTTTGGTAATGTTGACACGTCAACCGGCAGAAGGGCGTGCCCGTGATGGTGGCTTACGATTTGGTGAAATGGAACGTGATTGTATGGTTGCTCATGGTGCCTCGGAGTTTCTCAAAGAGATCATGATGGAAAAGTCGGATAACTTCCAATGTTTCGTTTGTAAATCTTGCGGTCTCTTGGGTCAAGTGAATCCACGGGCGGGAATCTACAAATGTACCTCCTGCGATAATGTTAGCGACTTCAGCCAGATTCGTGTTCCCTACGCTTACAAGCTTCTCTTACAAGAATTGGAATCGATGTCAATCTGTAGTCGTATCCTCCCCGAATCACGCTTACGTGCTATTGCGAACGAGGCCGATTTGATGCCTGAACCGGCTGCTATTCTCAAGAGTGTCTTATAACGCGGACATGACCTTGATAGGAATCATATTCTAGTCCCAGATTAGGATATGATTACTTACTTTTTTGAAGCGGTGGTGGAGTTTATTATGACCGCCATTTTAACGGCCTTCATTTACACGGGTGGTCAACCGGTCTACATGGTGATTGCGGCCGCCATAGCACTCATTTCTACACAGTACATTCGTACCGGTTTTTACAATCCTGCGTTCACAACAATGTTATGGTTCCGTGGGGACCTGAACGTTGTTGAATCGGTCTATTTTGCGATTGCCCAATACGGTGGAATGGCCACCGCCTATTTAATTCTTCATTACGGTCATACCCTTCTTCAATGAAGACTGAAGAGATAGAGTAATTGATTAAGGTCTGCTAACATTTCGTCGCGAATTGTTAAGAGATCGCTGTCGGCGGGTCGTTTTGCCGAATCGACAACCAAATCTTCGATGAGATATTTGATACATGTTTGAACGAAACGGACTGCTGTGGTTTCGGACATATTGACCAATTTGATTGTGTTGGTTCCGTTGGCGAGACGAGGGCGTCCGTATTTTCCAATATAAACCTCAACGTATCGGTCAATCAATTTATCTAACTTTTCAATCACTTCATCGGTAGCCTTGTGACGGGCGTAAACCATGGTCTGCCAATGATAGAGTTTGATTTGATTGCGCATGTTAAAAAAGAAATGAACATCTTTTGCTGACATCTTTTTTAATTGGATGAATGTTTTATTTGCGACCGCTGGTCATCGCTATAAGTCCGACAAAAAGTCCGGCGAATAATAATCCGGCTAAAAGTCGCGATTGGTTCTCTTTTGGAGAGGCGAACCCTTCCACTTTTCGGTCTTTGTCGTATTGGTCGGCAGAAATCCACGAATCAAAAATCCAATGAGCGACATGCGGCTGTCCGCCTTCATAAGTAACTGGCTCTTTGGACGGATCAATCCACCATTCGCCGGTCGTTTTACTACGAATTTGTCCGTTCATATCACCGACCGGTAAGGAGACTTTTCGGCAACGAGCGAATCCGGTCCCCATCATTGAATTGAACATCGGTGTGGGGTCGAGTGCTTTTGCGGCATCTTGAAACATACCGGGTGCTAAACCACGTAAATTGACACCGAGACCATCTGGCGGTGGTTTTGCTATTTCTCTGCCGAGACGACCAGGAATACCGGTAGGAACGGTGCTGATATACTGCCACATATCCTGGCCATTCGAACAAGTGTTACTAGATTTGATGAAATAGCGAACACCGAGCGGCGTCTGATTAAGACCGTGTCCTCTTGCGAATCCGGTCGCTTCTCCGTATCCGATAACATCCGAGTAGTAATCGGCACCGGCCATAGCACCGGTTATGCCGCCCCATGAGCCGTCACCGAAATGTACACCGATATCACCTGGCGTTTTGAGTTCAGCGGAATAATCGTATTTTGGTCCTAGCATCCTGGCCCTTCTTAACTTGGTCGCCTATTTCTATTTTCGTGTCGTTGTGAAAACGGCGATACCGACAAAGAGTGCGGCGAATAGGAGACCGGCACCGATGGCGGATGTAGAGCCGGCAGCGGAACGAAATCCTTCCGTCACCGTTTTCGGCGTTTTATCGTATTCGTCTTCGCTGATCCAACGGTCGAATACCCAATGAGTGGCGTACCATTTTCCGTCGGCACCCTTTGTAACTTTTTCTTTGGATGGGTCAATCCAAGGACGGCTCACATTGGGATTTCGTGAGCGAAGGGCCCCGCTGGCATCGCCAACGGGAGCGGTCATCTGACGGCAGGCGGCGAATCCGCTTCCAACCGCCGCCTCGAAATAAGGAGCGGGATTGAGAGCACTAGCGGCATCGTTTATGATTCCTGGCGCAAGACCTTGAAGACGAATACCGCCCATCTGTTCTGCGAGTTTATCTCCGAGTTGTCCTGGGATTCCAACAGGAATCGTATTCATATAGGCGTACATGGCGGCACCGTTACTACATCCGCCGTTTCCTTCGCCGCCGTTCGCCACTTTCAAAAAGTAATTGACACCCATGGGGTGCTGGTTCATTCCGTCCTGATCTTTTGACAGCCCTACCGATTGTCCGTATCCCAGGGCGCTTGCGTAGTAATCTACACCCGCGGCGGCACGATTTATTCCGTCGAACGATCCGTCACCTGCGTGGATTCCGATTTCAGAGGGTGCTTTCAATTCACCAGAATAATCGTAAACGGGACCGAGAAGTGCCGTTGTATCAGGTAAATAGTTCATAACCTGAGTCGGTTGTTTGAAGATGGTATTAAATTGGTCTTCTGCCGATGTAATACCAGATGCGAAGTTATTTGCGGCGGATTGAATATCCATCGTGGTCCGACTTCTTACTTTGGCCGTACAATTGTGAAAACGGCAAGACCGACGAAGAGAGCGGCGAAAAGGAGGCCCGCGCCGACTTTAGAGGTTCCCGCTTCACCGGCACCGACGAATCCTTCGGTGCCACGGGCCTGAAGGGCCGCCTTCAATTCGTTGGCGGTCGGTTGTGGCGGAATAGGCGGATCGTTAGGTGTATTCTGGTCGGGGATATCACCAGGCGAATAGAGTCGTCCCATCTTTTTCAATTGGTCACGAGTCCAATAATATTCGTCTTGGCTGATCCATTTGTCAAAAACCCAGCGGCGTTCGTGGGGCTGTGCTCCGCCTGGGACATATTGGTCATTTCTTGGTGCAATCGGTTTGTAATAGACCTTTTCGGCACCTGGATTTACCCAAACGTTTGGAACTTCGATGGGTGGGTCATCGCTTCCTGTTGGGTCCATGTTGTAAACCGGTTTTGGAAAACGGGAACTGAGTTTCCCTGACGCATCACCGACAGGTGCTTCCATCAATTTACATTTTGGATAACCGGACCCCAACACGGCATTGAGCATGGGAGCAGGATTCAAGCCGTCGAAAGAATCTTGAAGAACACCTGGTGCGAGACCTTGAAGATTGGCACCGAGAACCGCTTTGAGTCCGGCACCCGCTTCACCTGGAATACCGGTTGGGACGGTGGACATGTATTGATACATATCGGCACCATTCGAACACGACATGCCGGTTTTGAAGAAGTAGTTGAGACCGAGCGGATATTGAGGAAAGTCGGGACCGTTACCCATAATGCTTTTTGTTGGTGTGCCAAACGCGATACTATCCATGTAGTATTGGACTCCGGCGGCGTTTCGGAAAATCTGGTCGGCACCGGTCCAAATGTCACCGTCACGGCGTATGCCGATTTCGGACGGATACATCAATTCGTTGGAATAATCGTAATATGGTCCAGCGGACATCCTTAAATTATGAAATTGTTTTTATCAAACCAAATAAATGTTTTTAAACTTCGCAGCGGATATGGCGAACCTTCAGATGAGGGATCATGCTATACAAAAACATTGGAACGATTTGGGGGACTTTAAAAAGGTGCCTAAACCTGAAACAGTTAAACTGATTAAAAACCACATGGAACGTTTTTCAGAACCATGGATAGTAGATATTATTGACAGTGACATAAAAAAACATGAACTACTCAATCCTGACATTGCCGAAAAAGCTAGAGAGTTCCTGAAAAAGATAAAATGTATTAAATGTTGGGATACAGGTTATTATTTGAAACCAAAAGATGGTTGGTTGTATGGATTTTATTACGATGAATATACTTGTGGTAAATGTAGTTATTTATGCCTTGAGATATGGGTGAATAGATTTTACAATTATACAGAAGCATTCACTAGCACAGGTCGGCAGATTCCTTGTAATACAAATGACGAAAGAGTAAGATATAGTCATGCTCTTAGTTTAGCAAAAAACTACGAACGTGAATACGACAAGGAAATCAAATTAAAAGAGGTAGAGAGAGAAAAAGAGAGAAAGAAAAGAGATGAGGAAGAGAAATTTAGTGGTCACGATTATAAGAACTTGAAAGTTGAAAAGAAGTCTGTAGATGTAAAAGTAGACTTTGGCGAACTTTTTAGTCAAATAACAAGTATTGTATCGATGTGTGCAGGAAATGTAGCCGCATTACCTTTATTTTTAAAAAAAGTGGATCTCAGTTTGAAGTCTTGTTGGTCCAAATCTTCCAACAATCAGAATAGTTCGGAATTTTTAAAGAACGATGATGGCGAAACTGTTTATATCCGTTTAGATTACGAAATGAGGACCGAAAGTAATAATACTAATGTAGGATTGTTTAAATTTGGTTTTGGATCTAAAAAAGAATATTTGAATGTTACTGTGTTAGTATTAAAACCGGTCAATGAAGCGGCCGAGGAAAAATGTAGAAAAATAATGCGAGAAGACTTTCATAGAATTCTGGCAAAGTTAGAAAATGATAAAAAAACGAAATAGTCCGCGAACAAACTCAAGGTGCGTTCTGCGGAAAAAGATAAAAAATGATGAGTCCCCAGAAATCACCCCTACTCTGCCAACTTGACTGACAGATGTCTTCTCTCTTATTTCCAGGCGTACACGCCCCTAAGAACACTGAACGGGATAAATTGACAACAATAAAATGCAAAGAGTACGATTTTGGCGAATGGACCAAGGCGGTCGAGCAACTGGCCGCAGAGCCCATTTCTACACCACAACTGGACCCCCCGGCCGACGATGAAGGATTTTCGTGCGACGACTGCGACACCGGACTCTGGATTCAAGTCCATAATGATGAGGTCGTTTGTACGAAATGCGGGAACCATATGGGATTTCAGTTGGATAGTTCGGCCGAATATCGCTGGTTTGGTTCCGAGGACCGCAGTCCGGATCCGACCCGAGTTGGAAATCCACTCAATCCGCTTCTACCCGAATCGTCGTTGGGAACACGTATTTTAACGCGACCGGGTGATTCGAAAGCGATGCGCCGTATTCGTCAATACCATCTATGGAACATCATGCCTTACCGCGAACGAACTCTTTGGACTATCTTTGAAATGCTTCAGGTACGGGCAAATAATGCCGGCATCTCCATGGCGATTGTTGAAGAGACCAAACAATTGTATGCTCAAGTGAGTAATCGTTGTATTTGCCGTGGCCAACAGAAGGACGCACTACTCGCCGCATGTTTGTTCGAAAGCTTGAAACGACACGATACACCTCGTCGTCCGGTCGAAATTGCCGATATCTTCCAAATTGACGCTAAGTTAATTACACGGGGGGTCAAACAGTTTTCAGGGCTGCTTGAAGAACATTTACATTCGGCACCGATCGCCGAACGAAAAGCGGAAACACCCTCGACTCACTTTCGCCATTATTTGGAACCGGCCATTTACAAATTGGAAACGCCTCGTATGCTTCATAATCAAATTGTTGATTTGGCTACCAAAATCGGCAATATGATTGATGAACTCGGTGTCTGTCCTGAAACCACTCCGTCCTCGTTGGCCGCATCGGCCCTCGCCCTCACTTGCGAACGACTCGGTTTGGATAAGACGAACGCCGATGTT
>Ga0208379_1001086_pt1 | contig 10911 bp, 10 predicted proteins | sample CryBogCBE02Aug07_FD_184559 | JGI IMG/M metagenome (GOLD analysis project Ga0208379, IMG submission 184559) | Freshwater microbial communities from Crystal Bog, Wisconsin, USA - CBE02Aug07 (SPAdes) | ecosystem: Environmental > Aquatic > Freshwater > Lake | place: Crystal Bog, Wisconsin, USA... | reverse complement strand
TCAAATGAGGGTCATCAAGCGAAATGGTGACTCTGTCGAAATGCTCTTTGACAAGGTCACAACACGAATCAAAAAATTGTGTACGGAAGGTCCTCTTCAGGTCCAACCGGACAAGGTGGCCCAGAAGGTCTTCACAAGTATGTATGACGGTATCAAGACCAGTGAGATTGATAGCCTGAGTGCAGACGTGGCTATAGACCTCGTGACGGAGCACCCCGACTACGAGACCCTCGCAACACGCATCACCGTGAGTAATCTTCAAAAGACGAGCCCCAAGACGTTCAGCGACTGTGCCCTGGCCCTTCATGCCAAGGGGATCCTATCTGACGAGTTTATGAAGTCTGTCCGGCTCGAGATGGACACGTGGATTCAACCGAAGCGCGACTATGATTTCGGGTACTTTGGTATCAAGACGCTCCAAAAGGGGTACCTGCTTCCTGGAGAGACACCCCAGTACATGTTTATGCGCGTGGCCCTGGCGATTCACGGGGAGGACTTTGAGAGTGCCCGGCGGAGCTACGACCTCATGTCCCAAAAGTACTTTACGCACGCGACCCCGACCCTGTTCAACGCGGGTACGAAGCGCCAACAGATGTCGAGCTGCTTCATAGAGGGCACTCCCGTTTTCACGACGAATCGTGGCCCAGTACCTATTGAGCAGGTGAAGGTTGGAGACAAGGTCGTTACTCACACTGGAAATGTACAGCCCGTTGTTCAAACACACAAAAATTTACTCACGAGTCGGACCCTATTTGATGTCAAAGTGTATAAGACACCGGGAATCAAGGTGACCGGGAACCACCGTTTCTGGTCTATAACGAAGGAGCAACTGGGCTGGAACGAAAAGCCTCATTGGAACAGTATCGAACACCTTCGTGTTGGAGACTGGATCGCTATTCCCAAGTCGAGTGTTCCATATACTGCACAAGTCATAGACATGTACGAAGTGCTTCGGGACAAAAAAGGTGAACAACACTGGACATACTCTTTCGAGTTTAACGGGACAAAAATGCGTCGAAACACATTTTTCACGAGTGAGTATAGACCAAACGGTATCACTAAAAATGGAGAATGGTTCGAGAGGTATGTACCTGTCGATGAACACTTTGCGTGGTTCATCGGGTCGTGGTACGGAGACGGATGCATCCTGTATCAAAAGTCGAGCAAGCGCACACCGACGCACAGGGGTATTGCTTTTGCACAGAATCCAAATAATACAACATTTATTGAAGAAATCGTGAGAATCGGTCAGAAGTACCTAGGGGTACACGCATGCGTTTCGCAGGCCAAAAATCAAAACTGCCTGTCGATCAGTTTCAGTAATTCGGCTCTCGGCAACGCTTTCAACATACTTTTTGGTCGCTGGTCAAGTGAAAAGTTTCTTTGGCCTGAAATGTTCAAATGGAACCGTGAAATGGTAGTTGCTTTCATTGGTGGTCTCGTGAGCACGGATGGTTGTTGTACATTGAATGGTGGAATTGTGCTCCAGTTGACAAATCAGCCACTTATTCAATCAATTTTTCATATCACGCGTTCAGTAGGACTTGATACTTCTATGACAATCATGACGAAGCCGTACAATGGACGGGATACTCATGTTGGGCGTATGCAGATTCCTTGGATCCCCGAAATTATGAAATGGGTCCGAAAGCACTACGATGATGAACGACTCGTGAAGGAAGAGCGAGCGAATACTACTCTTGAAATTGATGGACGCATTTTCCTTCGCATCAACTCGAAGATGAAAGTCACTGATAATCTCCCGGAATATGTGTATACTCTGGGGGTAGAGGTTGATCACTCATATTCAGTCCAAGGACTCATCGCCGAGAATTGCTTCCTGGTTGCTGCCAAGTCCGACTCCATAGAGGGCATTTACGATACCCTGAAGGAGTGTGCCCAAATCTCCAAGTGGTCGGGCGGTATCGGTCTCCACATCAGCAACATCCGCGCGAACGGCACGCCCATCAAGGGGACCAACGGCGTGGCGGACGGTATCGTGCCTATGCTTCGGGTCTTCAACAACACGGCCCGGTACGTCAACCAGGGCGGCGGAAAGCGCAAGGGCTCGTTCGCAGTGTACTTGGAGCCTTGGCACGCCGATATTATGGAGTTTCTGGAGTTGCGCTTGAACCAAGGTGACGAGGAGGCTCGGTGTCGCGACCTGTTCACGGGGCTTTGGATTCCAGACCTGTTTATGGAAAAGGTCGAGTCGGACGGTGACTGGTACTTGATGTGCCCCCACGAGTCCCCGAAACTCCAGAACGTATACGGCGAAGAGTTCAACGAGATGTACCGCGAGTACGTAGCCCAAGGCCGGTACAAACGTAAAGTCCGGGCTCGTGAGGTCTGGGACGCCATCCTCAAGAGCCAGGTCGAGACGGGTACGCCCTATATGTGCTACAAGGACAGTGTCAACAAAAAGTCGAACCAGAAGAACGTAGGAACCATCAAGTCCTCCAATTTGTGTACGGAAATCATGGAGGTTTCTACACCGGACGAGACGGCCGTGTGTAATCTGGCGAGCATGTGTTTGCCGGCCTTTGTCAAGGAGAGATCGTGGGGTGCGGCCGATGGAACCTCTGGGACTGAAAAGTACTTTGACTTGAGTGATTTTTACGAATGTGTTCAAATCGTTATTGAGAATCTTAACAAGGTCATAGACGAGAATTACTACCCGACACGGCCAGCACAACTAAGCAACTTGCGTCACCGACCTGTCGGGCTTGGTGTCCAGGGTCTGGCTGACGTGTTTCAGGTGCTTGGTCTGCCCTTTGATGCCCCCGAGGCTCGCAAACTGAACAAGGACATCTTTGAATACATGTATCATGCAGCACTCACGGAATCGTGTGCTCTCGCGAAAAAGAAAGGCCGGTACGAGACGTTTACAGGTTCGCCCGCGTCCGAGGGTCTCCTTCAGTTTGACTTGTGGGGCGTCACTCCATCAAACGTTTTTGATTGGAACATCATCAAGGAGAATATCAAAAAGTACGGACTACGCAACTCTCTTTTGATAGCCCCTATGCCGACCGCGTCCACGTCCCAGATTATGGGGAACAACGAGTGTTTCGAGCCGTACACGACCAACATCTACCTGCGCCGAACCCTCGCCGGTGAGTTTGTCATGGTCAACAAACACCTGATTCGGGACTTACAGGCTATCGGCAAGTGGAGCCCAGAAACCAAGACGGAGATTATCCGAAACGGAGGCTCGGTCCAAGCCCTCGACATTCCAGACAAATTGAAGTCCGTGTACCGGACCGTCTGGGAGATTCCTCAAAAGAGTCTGATTGAGATGGCGGCTGACCGCGGGCCCTACATAGACCAGTCTCAGAGTCTGAACATCTTCATGGAGGACCCGACGAGTGCTAAGCTCACGAGTATGCACTTTCACGGGTGGCGCAAGGGACTCAAAACAGGGAGCTACTACATTCGAACCCGCCCGAAGGCTCGACCAATTCAGATTACTGTACCTGTTATACAAGCAGAACCTACGGAGGACCAGAAACTCGCGTGCTCGCGTGAAAACCCAGAGGGGTGTCTGATGTGTTCCAGCTGAGGGTGCGTTCCAGTTAATTTCCAAGTGAAATGTAAGGATGGTCAAGTCCTGTTGCAAAGCCGGCCCCAAGAACAAGGTGTGTATTCGATTCACAAATAAGAAACTTTTTACCCTGCCCCGAAAGTTCCCCAAAAACAAGTGTCTTACAGGACCAATTAAGGGGTTCACAATGCGAGCAAGTTGTGCACCATATAAAAACTGCAAAAGAAAGTAAATAATGGACATTCAGATTTGGAAAAGACTTCCCACAGACCTTATCAGGTGGATAATCGAACACTCGGAACCATCCATCGATGTTCAATTATGTTTTAAAATTAAGCCCAAGAGACTGGACGAGGCAAAGAGTTGGAGACTCTGGTACCTTCTCAAGTCCCATGACGGGATAGTATACAATATGGAAACGGAAACGCTACACATTCTGAGAATACCTGGGTGTCATATCATTCGGAGACCTATCAAACTCAGTTACCATACGGCTGGTCTGAACGTCTTTAACGACGCTGAGGAAGACCACTTGGTCGAATACACCTGTCCGTGCGGGTCCTTCGTCGCCATCAAGCAAAGTGACGCATGGGTCACGGAGATGCGTATCCTCTTCAAAGGAGCCAGACCTTCACGGGAACTTACCGTCGCTGACGCTGTGGCGATGCTAGCCCCCTAATAGACCGAGTCACGCGACCTATAGCCCGTGTGTTTCCAGCTTCGCTGGCTCTCCTGTACTCGCGACTGAGCTTGATCCTCAAGTTGTTGCGCAACTGGGCGAGGCCGGCAAGAGCGTTCGCAGATGGCCTCAGCTTTTGCTGATTCTTTTTGATACTTTTTGTGAGTTGAGCCACCATCTGTTTCAGCTGGTTGTTGGCACGCCGTGCATTCTCCTCGGCCTTCCGAGCCGCGGCCGCCTTGGCACGCACTTCCTTTAGGGCCCTCTGAAAGTTATTGAACTCGGCACGGTCTCTCGCCTCGATGTTCGCGTATTCTGCATTGAAATTACTCTTGATGTTGTTCTCACTTTTCCTGTTGTTGTTTTCCTCGCTTTTCCTCGCGTGGTGCCGTATGATATTAGCATATTTGTCTATTAATTTAGACAATTCCTGAGACCCACGTTCTGTGAGCAAGGAGATGCCGTAAGAATAAGTGTTGTTATTTTGTTTCTGACTGGACTTGTGTTTAGCAAATTTCCAGGCACTATTTCTCATTTAAAAGAGAGCGAGACTTTTATTTTAAAGATGGTCTTTTGGTTCGACATTGATACAAGCCAAATAGAGATGGTCGCCACGACCAAGGACCGAACGCGGTTCAGGTACAAGGGTGGCCCTCTGAGGTTCCAGGTCCCTCGGGGTCTATGTACCTGGGGTGTCAACGGGTACAAGAGTTTTCAGGTGAGTGTTTCTGACCCGGACTTTATCCAGTGGTGGAGGGCTCTTGAGGCGCAGTTGTGCCCCGCGGCGGGTTCGGCAAGCCTCACTGGCGCCGCCCCCTTCAACTCTAACCTCAAAGACTCATTGAGGATCAAAATTGATGATGCCGTCTATATTTTTGATCAAAATTCGAAACAGATCAACCCTGAGGTCCGGGAGGGTCTGTTTCGGGGTCAAGAGCTTTCATGTCTTATTGACGTGGACTCGACGTATTTTTATAATGAAGTTTGGGGGCTGACGATCCGAGCCTACCAAGTCAAGACCTTGACCGAGGGGATCCCCGATGGGGGGATCCCCGACGCAGGGAACGACGCACAGGCGTTCCCCGAGTCGCCCGTCGCGCTGACACCCGGGGTGTGTGCCTTTTTACCGATTTCTTGAGTATCTTGTTGACGAGTGACTCACTCGTCGCGTATTTGAGGCCAAGAAGCGCTGGCATTACTTACTATACTGCCTTGACAAAATTTACAGCCGTCTCGGCACCTTCAAGAGCGGCAAAGGTTGGTGACGCCATAGTGAGCTTATAGAACCCATATGCTATGAGTGGAACAAAGAAACCCATACATATAAAGCAATATCCCAGTCCGGCTGGAGGTGCCTGATTTGGAGGCTGACCTTTTGGTGCCGGAGGTGGCGGTTTTTTCGACGCCTGGATAACAAAGAAACCGATACAACAGAATATAAGGGCTATTATAGGGGACGCGTAAAGTCCTATAGTAGCTTTTATGTCGCCAATTTGTTGAAGACCTCCTACGATTCCTGACATATATAGTTTACTTGGAATAAATCTCACGGGCACGCTTCAGAAGCTCGCCCTGGACCAACGCAAAGCCCGTGATGCCCAGCTCCTTCTTGGCCTTTGCGACCGCCTTTATCCAAGGGTTGGACTTGGAGCCCTTGGCCTTTTTCTTGGACACGAGCTCACCATCCTTCATCTTGAGGTCTTTCTTAGTCAGACCTCCGGCCGTATGGGTCGCGTTACCGTGGTAGACCTGAGCGCGGCTCCCTATCGTCATTTACTTCTTGTGTTTATTTTTTTTCGAGGGAGACTTGAGATGGGCTGGGAGGGCGTTGTGCATGGCGGCGAGGAGTACCTGATTGACGAGGGCTATGTAGCGCTTTTTTTCGATACGGCGCTTGTTCGCTGCGTTTCTGGCGAGGGACAGGGACCGGTTGCGATTGGGGGTACGGCGCATGTTCGCTGCGTTTCTGGCGAGGGACAGGGACCGGATGCGGTTGGGGGTGCGGGGCATCTCTACTACATTACACTGCGAAAATACGCTTGAGCGCTTGGATATTCATCTTGGTCGACTTGGGAACTTGGGCCATAACGCGGGGGTCTCCGAGCACGTCCGCGCACACCTTGGCTTTACCCTCCTGAAGCTGCAGGATGCTCTCCTCGACCGAGCGGAGTGGGGGAGTGGAGGGGGACTCCTCCACTCCGGCGTACACGAGGCGCCGAACCACCACCTTGCGAGTCTGGCCTGTGCGGTGGGCGCGGCCGATCGCCTGGAGCTCCGTAGCGGGATTCCACGTTGGCGCCGTGATATACACGCGGGTCGCCTCCTGTAAGTTGAGGCCGACACCGCCCGCCTTGACCTGGATGAGGAACACGGGGGCGGGCGCTGACGTGGCCGCCTTGAACGCGGCAATACGCTCCTCCCGGAGCTCCTTGGAGACAGACCCGTCTATTCTGTGGACTGGAATACCAGCCTCGGTCAGGAGCTCTTGAATCCGGTCCATCTCACCCATAAACTGCGTGAAGACCAGCGTCTTTTCCTTGGGGTGGAGCTTGATCAGGTCCAAGAGCGTCTCCATCTTGCGTGACCGGCCCACCCACGGCTCGGGGTCCAGCTCGTTTTTGACCGCGATTCCGTCCAGGTACATCTGGGGCCACGTCATCACCTGACGCACGCGCAGGAGGCACTCGAGCAGCTCCATCTGGTGCATAGCCACGTTTCCCGCCTTGAATATGGAGCGGACGATACCCTGACCTTGGTCGAACACGTCACGGTACAGGTCCGCCTCCTCGGGGTACATTTCGAGCTCCAGGTTCTCAAAGTCGCACGGCGGCAGCTCGAGGCGCGCGTTTCCAGGGACGATGCATCGTCCCGCGGCGTCGTAGACGCCTTTTGCCACGTCAGCTTTGGTGCGGCGGAGCACGTACGTCTCGCGCACGCGGTCCGTGTACCCCTGTGCCACGTCCTTGGGGATACCCACAAAGGCACACAGAGCCACAAAGTCGCGGATCGAGTTGAAGATGGGCGTACCTGACACGACCCAGCGGATGGGCGCGCGGAGCTCCAGAGCCGCCACGTGCGTCTTGCTTTTGCGGTTTCGAATCTCGTGACCCTCGTCCAGGATGACGCGATCCCACCTGATAGCAAGGAGCGGGCACCGCGTACCGCCCTTCCGCTCGGCTAAGACCGAGTACGGCGCGACCGTGACGTTAGGCAAGGCACCATCCGGCAAGGCACGTTTGGGCCCGTCGAATGTGCCTACACTCAGGCTCGGCGCAAACCGCTTGAGCTCATCGCACCACTGACCCACCACGGACTTGGGCACAATCACGAGCGTGCGCGGCTTAGGGTTAATGAGCATAGTGGCGATAAGCTGAACAGTCTTACCTAGACCCATTTCGTCACACAGGAAACCGCCGGGGTTCAACTCAGCCGTCTCGCGAGCCACGAGCCACTTGACACCATCGTGCTGATACGGTGAGATGAGGCGGGTCTTGAGGAGCGCTCCGTTGGAGCGCGGCGGAGGCGCAGCATCCTTAGAGGCCATCTTTGTCGTTGTCTGGTACATGGGGTACCCCTCTAAGCCATGGGCTGTACAGGACACGTTTTCTTGACAAGGTCTCGTAGAGACCGCCCCCGCCCCCGGCGAACAGCCCCTAAAGGGCCTGTCTTTTTGTCTCTGCTCCTAGTAGGTCATGTCGAACAACGACGCACTTGTTCAGCGAATTGTCGAGATTATTCGAACACATGCCAACCCCAAACAGGGCCTTTCAAATTTGAAACAAAATCAGAATATCGTGCCTGGTATCGTGGCAATCATCAAGAAATCTGTCGGTACAAATGCGGTAAAAGTTATAAACTCCGCACCGACAAATGACGTTGCCAAGGCCATCACAAAATTGATCCAAAATAGCGTCAAGGTTCCATCAAACGTGAGTCAGGCTGCTATTGCTAAACTCGAAACGGGTGGTCAAGAACAAGTGGCGGCCCAGGTTGTTGCTCAAGCAAACGCGGGTAATGTCGCCAAGGCCATCACAAAATTGATCCAAAATAGCGTAAAGCTTTCAAGCCCCGTAGTAGTCGCGGCCATCCCACCCCTCGTGACAGGCGGTCAGACTCCTGTTGCCGTTCAGGTCATCAAGCAGGCAAACGCACGTGATGTTGCTGCGGCCATCACAAAATTGATCCAAAATAGCGTCCGTGTTCCTCGGCCAGTCGCCGGCGCGGCAATTAACACATTGAAAACTGAACCAACTCCAGAGCACTTGAGTCTCATCAACAAACTCAGAGGATTTTTCGGTGGAATTTTCTCACGTAAAGGTAAGATGCCTACGTACGGGCCGAACGTGCAGCCTAACTTTGTTCCACCCGTAAAAACAGGCGTCAATAATCAGGGCCGAAACACATATAATCAAAAGCCCCCAGCACCCGGGTACATTCTGACGACCCGTAACGGCAAGACGGGGTGGTACCGAAACAAGGGGGCCGCCCCACCTCCCCCTACGGGGCCTACGGGGCCTACGGGGCCTACGGGGCCAGTGGGACCCACGCAGCCACGCAATTACACGAAGATGGGTATCCGTGAGCTCTTGGATGCTTTGCGCAAGTACCCAGAGAACCGACCAGTCATCTCAGAGGCTCTCCGAAAGGCCCTTGAAAAGGAACTCAAGGATATCAAGTACGAATATAGTAAGTCCCGGCGGGCACGTAAGCTCGGGGACCTTTTGCGCCTCTTGCCCCGGAACTACGGGAACCGTCGGAACGCATCGACTATGGTCGTGGATGATATACGTGATACCCGTAACGGACGTGAGCTTTCTAATTTGCGATCAAATTTGGGACGGGTTCCGAACGAGAATATTCGCCGGGCCTTTGAGGAACAGAGTCAGCGGTTCAAGCGCAACAAGGAGCGTGAAAGGCCACGGGGGAGGTCGAACAGCGGAGGAGGGTACACACCTGCACGTCGGTACGGAGAAAGCAACATCAATTATACTCGGCGTGTCAGAAACAATGAAGGTCAGCGTGAACTCATGGAAATTATGCGTCGTCGGCGTGCGGCTCGGGTCGGAGGCGCAGGTGCAGGCCCTGTGGGCCCTGTGGGAGGCGGGAACTACGGCGGAGGAGGGAACGTCGGTGCCGGCGGTCCTGCACCACCCCCACCCCTCCCAACGAATCAACAACAAGCCATCAACAACGCAGGAGGTGTGACCAAGGCGATGAATACGGTCGTACAAGTTCCCGGGGGTGCTCCTGAAGTTGCCAAGGCAGCCGAGGCCCTGAACGAGGCCAAGGGGAACACGACATATGCCATTCGCGTCAAGGGTGCGAGTCCCGAGGCTGTGAACGCCGTTCAGAAACTCGGCGGACCAACTAATACCGTTCAAGTGCTCGAGGGACTTAACACAATGTCCAAGACACACGGGACGCGCAAACGCGCAAGGACCACTCGCCGTTCCAAAAAGGTCCTTCGACCCCGTGTTGCTGAACTCGCTCGCGTTATCAGCGCCGTCAAGAAACAGCGTCTGATTTCACTCGTGGCTCACAATGTCACAAAGACGCACAATATCCACCCGAACGACGAGAAACTCAAGAAGTACTACATGAAGGTTCTCAAGGCGAATATCCTCCGAACACCTTTTGCTAAGATTGCTAAGGGTGCCGCCAAAAAAAAGTAAGCTATAAGTAATAAATGCCGAGCCCTCTTGTGATTGGAGGGATTGCATTTGTAGTAGTGGTTGTTGTTGCAGTGATTATTTACTTCGCGACCCAGGGTGGAGGCGGGTCTCCTCCGAGCGGCGGGTCTCCAGGACCAGCACCAGGACCAGCACCCGCTCCAGTGCCCACAGACCCGCGTCAGTCCGTCTGGTCTTCGGGACAATCTATTCAGGGGTCTTCCGTTGTGATTACAGCCGCTACCCCTCCGACACCAGCAAACCAGCCGACAGGCTTGACGACTGGCGCGGCCGTGAACTCATATACCATCTCCATAGATATCAAGACTTCTGGAAAGTCAGCTGGCTGGTTCCGGGTTTATGGTTCCGATCCACATCCAGGATACCCTGGAATTTGGATTAAGCCTACACCTGAACCAGGGGTTATCAGAATCCATTTTGGTCCTGCTGCGATTGATATTCCAGCAGACAAACCAGTTCCTTTTAATTCTTGGGTCAATATTGTTGTTGTTTATGATAGCACAGCCGGAACTGGAACTATATATTTGAATGGGACCCAGGTTGTAACTGGAACAATACCCGCATTCACATGGCCGTCAAACCTCAATATGAACTTCAACGTTGGCAAGTTGGCAGACATCAACGTGAGTGTCGCAAATACTTACTGGTGGAACTCTGTTCTGACACCGTCTCAAATTGCCCAGCTCGCCGTCCCATCCGCGCCAACTCCGGGGGTTGCCACAACTTCTTATTATTTGCCCGAGCCATATGACGACGCGAAGGAAACTGCGGGGTACTGAGGAGTGCTCCTAGAAAACGTGGGTGAGAGACCTCTGGTCTCGAGTCGGGACGGAGTCCCTCCTGAAAAAACGTGTCCTGCCCGGCTTAAAGGCTTAGAGAGCTTAAGGAGTGTAGAGCAAAGCATGGAGACCACATTCCAGTACATTCGGAACCTAAATGCGATCCGCGGGCGGCTGATTCAAGACTCGGCACGCCCCGCGCCCTCATGGGTCCGGATACCA
>Ga0208379_1001080_pt1 | contig 10950 bp, 21 predicted proteins | sample CryBogCBE02Aug07_FD_184559 | JGI IMG/M metagenome (GOLD analysis project Ga0208379, IMG submission 184559) | Freshwater microbial communities from Crystal Bog, Wisconsin, USA - CBE02Aug07 (SPAdes) | ecosystem: Environmental > Aquatic > Freshwater > Lake | place: Crystal Bog, Wisconsin, USA... | reverse complement strand
AAAAAAGTCTCCAGATGCTGTATCTTCTGCAATGAATGATCACACTACTCGTAGGATGTATACGAAAAGAGCACCTGGAGACATAAATATATATGCAATGAATGATGATTTAACCACACAAGAACTGTCTAGAAAAGAATTAACACCTAGCCAAAGATATTATCAAGCTAATAAGGAGTATCATAAAGCTTACGTTACAAGATACTATCAAGCTAATAGAGAGAAAGCTTTAGCACAGAATAAAGCTCGTAGAGCAGCTAACAGAGAAGAATATAGAGCTAAATGTAGAGCGTATATTAAAAAAAGATATGAAACGGAACCAGATTTTAGATTAAAAGAATTTTTAAGAAGTAGAATGCATGCTGCTTTAAAAGCAAAACGCGTAACTAAAACTGAAAGATCAATAGAATTGCTCGGATGTACTATTGACGAATTTAGAAAACATATTGAAAGTCAATGGCTTCCAGGGATGACTTGGGAGAATCATACATATAAAGGGTGGCATATAGATCATATAAAACCTGTTAATACATTCGATTTTACTGATCCAGAGCAACAGAAGCAATGCTTCCATTATACTAATTTAAGGCCTTTATGGGGTAAAGATAATAACGCACGTCCTAATGACGGTAGCGATATAATCACGAACCCCAAATAATTTCAAAGAATCGCTTACCTTCTGAGGTAGGCTCAAGCTCACGAAAGCCTTCAAGGAAAAGTAAAGCACAGCTTCCATCCTCTGGGTCAATAAGCTGACGGCCTGCTTCGTTAATAATCTCTCTCCATCGAGGATTAGGCATGTCTTCACTATAGACAGGTTTATCACCAATGCGCCAGTAATCAGAATAAAAGACACAAGCCCCATTAAATACTGGCTTATCAGACCAAATGTCTGGATGATCTACAATCCACTCCTCATTCTCAACAATATCCTTGTTCTTACTTGTCTCAAACATTGAGAATGTCACACCAACATTACCCTGAGCACTCTTATGCTCACACATTGCCTTGGTTATCTTCTGGAGTGCAGCATAGCTAGAGGTACGTGTATATTCGAGAAGTGGTGAGTCAGTTTTAATTTTCATACTATCAGTATAGTGGAAGCTAATAGGAATTACAAGCTAGAAATTGAATAAGAGACAATTGAATCAATCCTAAAAGAACGCCATGCTTTCTTATCCAAATCCCAAACAGCAATATTTGTATCACTCTGTTTCTTATCCTTCTTTGCTTCATCATCCTCGTGCTTCTCAAGAACAGGAAGATGTTCAGCCTTTAGAGTACAACGCATTTCCCTCTCTGTACCGTCCTTCTTTGTAAAGACAACAGATAGTACATTCTCCAAGAGGAGCTTCTTGAGATCATGCTTAAGTTGATGGTATAGATTAGTTCCGGTTGTATCAGTCATATCATTAATATAAATGAACTCGCAGGAAGCTACAAGCTTTATTTCTCAAGATTCTTTTTGGCAGCGTCAAAATTATATTTGACATCATTAATTGTCTCTTTAGTATATGGATCCAACTTCTTTTTGAAAGAATCATAATCGGTTAGATCATGCACAGTAAAGCGCGGAAGCGGCTTAAGATGCTTGAGTTTATGTTGATCATGGTTATGAAGGGTAAACACAAACACAAGACCGAAGAAGAGAATACCGAGTACTACAGTCTTAAATGCACCAGCAATGATTCTCTCAATAATCCAAACAGAGAATACAGCGAGAAAAACCGTTAAAACAATTTCAAGAGGATTAGAGAAGTCCATATTTTACTTTTGTTCGGGGTTAAAAAGCATATCACTCTCAACAGAGAACTTATAGCTATCACTCAGAATACTTGTATCAGCGTTGATAGTATCAGGATCAATAGATGGAACATTAAAGTTAATACTATCAGTACTGCAACGTGTGCTCAAGCTTGCGTAATGACTTGAAGCGGTAGTAACATTATCATTCCATGCTGTAGGAAGAACAGCATCATTTCCAGAACACCCATGAACGCTCTTTAGAGCATCCTTATGTGAATCACAACCACTACCACAACAGACCTCATCATCTCCATAATCTGCTAGACCTCTTTTAAGAATGTCGTTAATAACATCATTAGCAGAGATATCCTTTTCGCAAGACTCCTTAACAATCATCTCGAGTACTTCTCTTGGCCATTCATCAATATCAAGCTCAAGCTTAACAAAAGGACGAAGCTCAATTGAACCATCGTCTTGAAGCTTGACTTCATATCTCTGACCTTGTTCAAGGCCTAGTTCTTGTACTTCTTCATTAGAGAACTGAATAAGCAGTTCGTTAGTAGGCTGTAGGGTTTTCTTAATCATATTTTTATTATCGGTTATTTCTATCATTAGTCAAGATTTAAATTATTTTCTTCAAGTTGATTGTAGAGTTCATCTCTTACTTTTTCAAGAGCATTTATATAATCATTGGAAACATCATCACTAGCATATTTGATCATATTTCTTATGACTCTCTCAATACTGTGAAGTACAACGTAATACTTACTAGCATTAATTGCCAGTTCAAAATTATCTTGTTCCTCAGGGAGATTAAATTCTATGATTGCCTTTGACATAATCTTTTAACAGTTTAATCTCTTTAACCTGATTTTCAAGCTTATTAATTCTCTGCTCTAAATCATAGGATACCTGTCTATGCTCTTTGCATTTATTACAGGGACACGGCTTCGCTTCTTCTCTTTGCTTTTCCTCAATGGCATCTCTTAAAGCAACTTTAGTTGTACTCCAAACTTTCTTTGGCTGTTCAACCTTATCCCAACCTCCCCAATGAATAGGATACTGCCACTTCTCTTCATCTTTCTCATAGACATAATCAATAATATCCTTCTTTAGCTTTTCAATCTCAGCTTTTTGATCTTCAATAATCTTACAGAATTTTTTATTTTCTCTAGTGACGTCTACAAGATCATTGTTAAGCTCCTTCAACCTAACTTCATATTCTTTCTCCAGTTCAATTCTCTTCACTAGTTCGCTATTAGCACTCTTTGCTTCTTGTTCACAAGCTCTTTTCATGCGCTCGAATGCTGTTTTATATTCATCTACTTCAAAGTTCTTTCTATCAATAGCTAAAGACAAGCCATCAATTCTTCTCTTAAGCTCTTCAATCTCTTTATTAGCTGCATTAAGCTGATGCTTATATTCATCTCTTTCACTAGCACACTTCTTATAATTGTTCTGAACAATCTGTAACTTTGCTTCCATATACTTCAAACCACCTTTTGTAACAGTGCCATTATACTTTTCAAGAAGTGTACCATACTTTGCCTTCCATACAGCATTATCATTTCTCAAGCGAAAAACTTCAGCTCTATACTCCTCATTTTGATCACTATCAATCTCATTAACTCTATCTATCAACTCTACATTCTTTTCCTTAAGATAACTAAGGTGTTTAATTTCCTTTAAGAGTTCATTATTCTTATCTACTACTTCTTGATAAAGATTCATCCAATTTTTATTGCCCTTTTTATATTCAGTATTTTCATCTTCAAGCTTAGTATTCTTTGCTACTGCTTGATCATATTGTGCTCTCCAAGCTGTAACACCTCTCTTCCAATTTTCAAGCTCAAGCTTTAACTGAGCATTCTCTTCTCTAAGCTTAATAGCATTATTATGCTCCACAGTTCCATCCTCTTCAATGGACTCAAGAAGATCTCTGAGCTTAATAAATTCATTCATAAGATCAGCTGGTGAATAAAACTTACCATCAATAGTATAGCCTGTATCAGTTAACCAATCAGGCTTTTGAAACAAAGGGAATAGATTGAACATGCTTATGATTTTATAAGACTATTCTGATTAGTCAAGTCTATAAATTCAATATTATGTTTATACACCAAGCTGAGCCTTGAGCTTTTCATTCTCTTCTTTAAGAGCCATATACTTTCGATTTAAATCCAAATAGGCATCGAGTGCACCACCTAGTTCTTCTTTATGCAAGGAAGATCTAGAATCATACTCTTTAAGAGTATTGTCATTAATATATTCTTGTAGGTCTTGTGTTAATTGTGTTAATGTTTCTGTTGTCATATAAAAATATTATAAAGGACTATTCTGATTAGTCAAGTCTATAAATTCAATATAGCTCTGTAACAGCTCTCCATCATAATCAAATTGAACAGCTTGCTTACCATCACAAGAATAGTATCGAATAATAGTTACCTTGGCTAAAGACATCCATTTGTCTTTAACCCATACACTTGCTACTTTGTAACTACTCGATCCCATATAATATCTTAGGTTAAAGAACTTGAATGTCAATAAGTATCTATAATGTCAATAGAAAATATTCTTGTCATTTCAGACATTCATCTAGGAAGTCCTGTCTCTAAAGTCAAATCATTGGCTAAAGTTCTAAAGAATGAAAAGTATGATCATTTAGTAATACTGGGTGATATGTTCGATAACAAATATATTCATAGATATAAAAAGAGACATTGGAACATTTTAAGCTTAATCAGAAAAATATCTAAAAAGAAAGAGGTAACTTTTATTCTTGGTAACCATGACATTAAGTCAAAGAACATTATTAAGATTCTAGGACTAGAGTTTGTTGAAAGACTGGAGCTTGAAGTAAATGGAAAGAAGATGTTGTTTATCCATTTTCATCAATTTGATCCATTTATCTTTAAGCACCCTTGGATAACAGATATTGCTGAAAGAGTTTATTATTTTTTTCAGAGCATTGATAGATCAAAGAAGTTCAGTAGATGGTTAAAGAGAACATCTAAAAGGTTCTTAAAGATCAAAACCAATATAAGAGACAAAGCTCTAAACTATATTAAAGACAAAGACTATGATGCTATTTTTGGTGGACATATCCATTTTGCCGAAAGCTTTGTATGCCCAGAATCAGGAAAAGAGTATCACAACTCAGGATCTTTTTGTGATGAACCTTGTCACTATTTGATAATAGACAAGGAAGGTAAGGTTACTCTGAAAGAGATTTAAATTTCATAGAACCAGTTCTTCTTAAAGTCTTCAAACTTCTTTAACCAGTTTCTATACTTCCTCAGTCTTCTACCAGCCTTTCTACCTTTCTTCTTTACCTTCTTAACACCTTTAAAGATCATTAAAAAGAACCCAATCATACCTATTGCAAAAAGTGCCATAGTGACATGACCAATGAGTTCAAAAGGCGTCATAATATTATTTAATCTGGTACAATTTCAATAACCTTCTTTTTAAGATCTTCTAACTGCTCAAGATTATACTGTCCATGTTGATCCCATTCTAGATCACCATAATGCTCTATATAAAGGTCAATCTCTTCTAGGATTCCTTTCTTAAAGACATCATTAATAAGATACTCTTCAGCTTCTTCTAAAGTCTTAAACTCTGCCTCTCTATCACCCATAATATAACCATGGTGTTCTACTTCAAACTCAACAAGGTCCCCATACATATAATGAGTACAAATTCTAAAATGGCAATCCCTATCTTTATGATGATCTCCTCCAATAAGACTATACCAAATCTTATTCAGCTCAATTATCTTTTCATGATTGGTCATATTAGCTCAACTCCTCAATCATCTTATCAATAGGATCAGTATTGCCCTCAATGATCATATCATAGGGCAACTTATTATCAAATGCTTCATTAGGTGTTGCTAACCATTCAAGAATATAAGTCTTATCTCTATCGATAACTTTAGATATCTTCTGAATATAAACATTCAGTCTAGCAAAGTTCTTAAAATCATTCTGCTCTTCTTTAAGAGACTGTTCATAATCTGAATTGCTCATTTCTTAAATTGTACTCTACCTTTGCCTAGATTTCTACCAATACTTTTATGGATTGCTTTACAAAAGCCTTCCCAGCTCCCATAGATCTTTTTCCAATCAGATACTTTAGGAGCTGGGATTTTAGCCATTTGAGATCTCCAAACCAAGCTGTTTATAGAAACGCTTTCTACACACATTCCACTCAATAGGTGTATAATCAATGTGCTCGGCAGATACACAGAAATATCTAGGATCAATCTCTTTAATTAATCCAAAGAATTTCTTTCGTGTAATTCGATGCTGATGAATATGACCGTGTACGTTTCCTTTAAATCTACCTAGACAACTAGGATGAATAGGAATATGAGTCAATGCAAAGTTATCCATAACATGGAATGCTTTAATATCATCAAATCGGTGCAGATAATCCTTAAGCTTAAAGATATCGTGGTTACCGGCAATCAATCGAAGTCGACCGTTTAGACGATCAAGAATAGGGAGATTCTTTCTCCTCATCACCACATCACCCATTACTTGAACTCGATCTTGCGGGCGAACTACCTTGTTCCAGCGCTCGATCATTGCCTCATCCATCTCCTCGGTAGTAGAGAACGGGCGTAGAGGTGTACCATCAGAGCGCTTAAAATGAATCATTCCCGCATGCGATAGATGTGGGTCTGCAATTAGGAATGTGTTGTGCATAATTCCAATATATTATAGGAATTCAAATAAGAGGTCAAGAATTATTCCTCTTCAATCTTATACTTGTGTGTATTCGCAAATCTATTCTCTACAAAGATCTCAAAAGCCGCTAGTACATTTCTTTCAAATTGATTTTGATCTTTCTCATCAACCATATCTACCATACAATCGAGAATTGCTGTCATAAAGCCTGCAATTTGTGTACTAGTCAAACCATCTTTTACATCCAATGTTCTTACAGCAGGATTGCCCTTATAAAAGCCAACAATAAGTGCTGGCATAAAATCTTCATCTTTAGCCTTATCCATTACAAAAGTCTCTTAATAAGGTTCATGTTAGCAATCCTATGTTCACATTCCATATGATCCCTTGCTTCTATTGCATGCTGTAATTCTTCATCGTTACCTAGATACATATCATGTAATTCTTTTTTAAAGTCAGGATTTAGCTTTGACTTAATAAGATCTAGAATTGGTTCAATATCCTTGTCAGACAGATGCAGAGCAAATTCAGAACAATCATACTTTGAACCATAGTTAAAATTAATCTTTAACTCAACTGGTGGACCATAATAATCAGAAAATGGCTCTCCAGTAAAGTCAGAGAAATAATTTGCTTCTTCGTTCTGTTTGGGGGTTATAATTTTTTTCATTGTTTGTAGTAAAAGTTATCAAGTCCTGTATCAATAATAGTATAGGAACCATTCTCGTCAATCTCAAGAATTTGTTTAAGACCACAGTCAACATTAATACAGAGACCTTTATTTCGAGTCTCTTCAATATCAATACCTTTTCTCAAAGGTGTATGTCCACAGACTTGTTTAATACCAGATTGATCATTCCAGTACTCACCAACATAAGACTCCTGAATATGATCTCTCCAGAGTAATCCACCAACTCTATGAGCTCCGCCTCTACACCTTCCTGCGGCACAGAGTTCATTACTATATGTCCTATCTTTAATATCCTGTCTAATCTTATCAAGCTTCTTAATAATAGTCTCATTAGACATGCCTGTAAAAGGGATACTAAACCAGAAAGGATGAAACCCTGCATGACTAAACCAAAAGCCATTTTGTTTATGACCAAATTTAATTTTATCCCAATCCTCGTTAGTCAAGATTCGATTGATAGTATCATCCTTAGATGGATGGTAACCTGAACAATTATAGATCTGATCACCTAGATTAGAACCAGACCTAAGATTATAGTAGGCATAGTTAATATCATGATTACCCATCAAATGGATTCGACTAGGCTTCTCTAAGGACTGCTTAAGCCAACGAGCTGTCAATTCAGCATCAATAGCTGAATCACCAAAGTTATCAAAATAATCTCCAGTAAAAATAATAGTGTGGCTCTCATCGTACTTAGATGCAATAGCTTCTGCTTCGGTCCAGTGATTGTGAATATCACCTATGACAATAATCTTGTTCATTAAAAGAAAAGATAAAGTAAAGTTTTAATTAAGCAATACCAAAATACACCGCTAAGAACAATTAAACTTAACCATGCAGCTAAGTGCAAAAAATCTCTATTCATCTGCTTATTATCTTATAAAGATAGAAGAAAGCAAATTTATTTTTTAAGAATATTGTTTATTAGAATACCTTCTTGTGATAACTTACTATACCCAGCAACATTAAACAGAATAATATCATACGTCCCGTTTGCACTAAAACTCGGTGCTGTAACATAAAGATGTATATCATCAGTAGTATAGTACATACTCGGATCTAATTGATAACCGGAAAATGCCGGGAAAGATGCAGATACTAAAGGATTAGTTGAAAAGGCATTAATAGCTGTAATGCTTGGTAATTGTATATTACCAGAACTTAAAAATACCTGCTGTAGATGGTTATACATCCGTCCTTGAAAAAGAACGGATGCAGTTTGTGGATACGTAACTGTAATATAGTTCACTAACTATATTTATTCAAACAAATTAACCTAATATAACTTGCTCTTGTGTAAGTTCTACAGTTCTAGAACGTGTAGCTTGAAGCAAAGCTTTTGTCTGTCTTAGTTCAGATTTAAGCTCATCAATAATAAATTCAAGCTGCTCGTTCTTGCGAGTTAAATCAGAAATAATACGATAGAGTGTTTCTTCTTTTCCGTCCATATCAATTGTTTGTAATTTTAGTAATTGCATCCTTTAATCCAGATTCAATATCTTCTGGATCATTCATCTCAACATCAATTTTCTTTACTTTATTCCTATCTGGAAGCTCAAATCCATTATCATTGTAATAATATTCAGCAATAAAACTAGAATTGTTATACAAAAATTGTTCGAGTTTTTCAGGGTAAATAACATCAAAGATTTTTTCAAAATCCTGCTTACCAGGAAAAAGGACAGTTAACCGATAATAAACCCCGGCCATCTCATCGAGCTCTTCGATGGACGACCAGGGGTAATTATTATTAGGTACCTCTTTAAACCGAATAGATACCTGCTTCATTTATCTTAGAGCCAACCGCCGTTAGGAAGAGGTGGCTGTGCTGCGGGCTTTCTAACAACCTGATTGTTAAAGGCTGCATAAATCTTCTGAAGATTACCATCGAGGGTAAGAATATTCTTCTGAAGACCTGCAATAGTCTCGTTGAGGTTATTAATCTGAAGCTGAAGACTAGCTAGAGCTTCTTCGGTTGTTGCGGCTGGTTTTGTCATATAGAGTATTTACGTTAAAATATTTGTTAAGCAACTAAAATCAATCAATTAAATCCCAATCATCACCGTCATCGATAACAAGATCGTTACCAGCGGTAGCGCGCTTCCACTGAGTATCAGTTACAATAGGCCCAAGACAGTAATCGACAGTCTCACGTAGTTCAGTAATGTTCTTTACAAAATAATTAAACTGCCTACCACTTCGATCGGTATGAACAAGACTCACGGTTTCATCCTGTGCATCATACTCTGCAATTACTTCACCCTTACCCTGTACTGCTACCTTATAAAACTCAAGGTTGTTCTGCGCACTATCATACAGGAATACATCATTAAGATACTCTTTTACAGTCATTGTATTAGTTTGTTTTGTTGTGTTGGTTCATTATTGGACTCTTATATTATGGGAAAAAATCTGAATATGCAAGACTATTTTTTAAGAATTGCAAGAACCTTGTCTTTAAGACCAATCTTATTGTTATTCTTGAGATTGTCTTTTAGAAGTTCTTCGGCAAGAAAGTCTTCAATTTCATGCTCAACCATTCGACGAATTCCACGAGCACCGTATTGTCTATCATATTTAGATTCAACAAGATAATCAAGAACGTCATCGTTTACGGTAAGCTTTAACTTATGTCCATGTTCAATACGCTTAAGAATCTTATCAACTTCCAAAGAAATTACCTTCTTAATGCTCTCATCTTCAAGCTTATTGAATACAATAAGACCATCAAGACGGTTAAGTAATTCAGGTTTAAAGTGTTTCTTTGCCTGTTCAAGAACTCTCTCACGGGCACTGGTTTGTACCTCTGGAAGCTTATGAGCATTAAAGCCCATAGCTACATCCTTTGTGCTTGTCATAGATTCTGCACCGAGATTGGATGTCATAATAATGACAGTATGTCTAAAGTCTACCTTTCTACCTTCACCGTCAGTTAGAGTACCATCTTCAAGAACCTGTAGAAGAAGATGAAGTACATCTGGATGTGCTTTCTCAACCTCATCAAGAAGAACAACACTATATGGATTCCTTCTAATACGTTCGGTTAACTGACCACCCTCACCGTACCCTACGTAACCTGGAGGAGAACCAATAAGCCTGGAGAGAGCAAACTTCTCCATGTATTCAGACATATCAATCTTAACAAGAGCATCCTTACTCTTAAAGACAATATCAGCAATAGTTTGAGCTAAATAGGTCTTACCGACACCTGTTGGTCCAAAGAATATGAATGACCCTGTAGGACGCTTAGGATCCTTAAGGTCTAAACGACCTTTCTTAAGAATACGTGATACCTCTTTAATTGCTTGATCCTGACCAATAATTGTGGATGATAGAGTTGACTCCAAGCGCAATAGCTCTTCCTTACCTGATTCACGAAGTTCGTTAAGAGGGATGCCTGTAATTGTTGAAAGTGTTGTGAGTACATCTTCACGTTCAATAGTAATGTCAGAATGTTCTTTTTTATCCTTCCACTCACTCTTTATCTTATCACGTTTTTCAATAAGCTTAAGCTCTTTTTCACGAAGCTTAGATGCCTTTTCAAAAGCTTGTTTTGCTACCAAACGTTCCTTTTCAGCTACTATATCACTAATTTCTTTATTAAGCTTAATAACTTCATCAGAAGTAGCAATAGCGTTAATCTTAGCACGAGCACCTGTCTCATCCATAATATCAATAGCCTTATCTGGTAAGAACTTTGACGTAAGATAGCGATCGGAGAGTTTAACCATCTCAGTAATTACATTATTAGAAATAATAACACCGTGATGATCCTCGTAATGTGGTCGAATACCTTTAAGAATCTCTATAGCTTGA
>Ga0208379_1001071_pt1 | contig 11005 bp, 10 predicted proteins | sample CryBogCBE02Aug07_FD_184559 | JGI IMG/M metagenome (GOLD analysis project Ga0208379, IMG submission 184559) | Freshwater microbial communities from Crystal Bog, Wisconsin, USA - CBE02Aug07 (SPAdes) | ecosystem: Environmental > Aquatic > Freshwater > Lake | place: Crystal Bog, Wisconsin, USA... | reverse complement strand
GAGTCCACTCACTCGCATGGCTTCAGCAACAGCGAAAGCTCCTGCAGTAAAAGCAGCTCCTGCAAAGAAAAAAGCAGCTCCTGCAAAAAAGAAGACTTCTCGAAAATAAGAAGTTAAAGCTTTAAAGAAAAGCCCTCATTCGGAGGGCTTTTTTAATTCAATTGAAAATCCCTCGGGCTTTTGTGTTGGGCAGACCTTACGATCCGCCCAACACTAAGCCACGAGGGAGTCAACTCAGCTGATCTTCTTAAGATCATCCTTCTTGAGCTTGTCCAGGTTGTCGTGACGACGCCAGATTTGCAATCCCCAGTGCTCCAAAAGAGCAAAGGTAGTTGCTGAACTCAGAAGGAATAATCCCGCGAGGATTGGGGCATTAAATACCCATCCAGGCAGCGAGCTCCAGCCATGATTTCCGTGCTTTGCGACGTCCCAGTTGGCGACACCGCCAATTGCTACGTTCACGAGGAACATGAAAATCGAAGCCGAAACCAGCGCCTGAATAACACGGCGCTGCCAGATGAACGCGAGGAATGAAACGCTTACTGCAAAAAGCAAGCTTACGATCACCCAAGTGTTCATGAACCCTGTCGCGGATGCTGAGTTGTGAAGTGTAGCTACTGACATGATTGCCTCCTTAAAGGCCTAGAAGAATACTACAAAAATATAATAACACGTTTATGCTAAAAATGCAAGTATTTTATATATAAAAAAGCCTCCTATTAGGAGGTGATGAGCCCGCGGGCACTCGAGTATGAAATCTCAAGTGCCACGCGGGCTTTGGCCATGTGTCAAGTTTTGATAACCTGGGGATTCATGTTCGATCAATATCATCTAAATGCAGTTGCAGAAAGTGTTTGATGTAAATGATTCCGGTAGATATCAAAAGGAGCAATGAAAGCGACATGTTGATTGCGTAAGCATTGCTTGGCGTAGTCAGGAGGGTAAGGTTTCTGTGAACAACAAATGTCACAATACCTATTACCATTTCGATCATGAAGTAAAGCATCCCAAAGAATGCAATAAATACAGAAGCAATGTAGTGCCTCTTGATCACCAGGACTAAGCTAAGCATAGACGTCAGCAGGATAGCACAGCTTTCATAAAGCGAGAAAACTTGAAACGATGGATTGTAAATTGTAGCGGATAACAAGATGAGTTCCTTTCACTCGAACGGGTACACTACAAAATATATAATACCATAAGTATTATAAAAAAGCAATGTCTAATCTTTCGGTAAGTAGTTCTCTATGAGCCAATTTTCAAATGCTACAGTTCCCTTTGCATCTTTCTCGAAATGTTCGGTTGATGGTATATCGAGTTTCATGATGCAATTCCATACTGCTTGGATGAGATTTTTTGTACGAATAATATCTTTATCATCATACTGCAGCGTAAGCTCATGCATTTGATCATCATCATCAGGTTCTACAAACACCAATCTACCACTGGTGACAGTAAATTTTTCATATGAGTGGGAGGATTCTAAAAGTAGCTTATAGAAAAGTAGTTGTTGTTTGTATTTATGAACCTTCAAAGATGTATCCCATTTTTCAATTGGGGTACCAGTTTTGTAATCTACCACCCCTATTTCGTGGTCGTCGTGATTGATTACTAATTGATCAAGCTTACCGCTAAGGTGAGCGTCTCCGACAAATGATCCCTCGTTCTTAAGATTGATTTCGGCTTCATTCGATGGATTGAAGTTATGCCACCACCAAGGTAAGAAATGTTCAAGTGCTCGTTTGCCGCGTGAAAATTGTTGGCTAAAATCACCCGGGAGTAATCTTTGTGATTTTAATTTTTTCTCAAAAATTTCAATTGTTCTATCAAGATCAGGAAGTTCACCTTCTTTTCGCAATATATTATGGAGCGATTCTAGTGTTTCATGCATTGCGCTTCCGTATTGCCCACTGACACTAGGTGATTTCGGGAAGCGAAGTATTGTATTTAAATAGAAAGATTCTGGTCCTCCATACTCTAGATCGGTAAATGAATTAAGATGCGTTGCACTCAATTGAAACGTTTCAAGTTGTGGTTTTATGAGCTCATTTAATGTTTCGTCGCTCAGAGCTTTTAGATGTTTCGCATGCCAATAGGTTTCAATTTGATCAATAGTAAGTGCTTCAGAATCGGATTGCATTACTTGTTTTTGGCTACTTGGTAAATAAGGACTTGATTGTGAATCATCTAGCTGAGACTCTGCAAGAAACTCTAGCGGTGTCGTTACTTTACCTGAAAAATCTTGGTCATAACTAGTCATAATGAGCATGTGTTTTGCTCTAGTGAGTGCCACGAAAAATAGCCGCTTTCTTTCGTCTTTGGAAAGCCCCGCTTGACGTATTATTTTTAAATTAATAGGTAATGATATTTTATTGCTGTTTGAGCGAGCTTTCATTCCCCACACTTCATCAACAGTTGCTAGAGTGAATACAGCGCCAAATTCTAAACCTTTCGCGCCGTATGCAGTTAATAGCTGAACTGCATCGTCGCTCGAATGATATGGATTGGTATTTAGTAGTTTTTCTTCTGCATCAGCATATGCTTTAACGAATTCGATAAAGTCATCAATTGTTAAAGGTGAAGCTTCTGTTTTCTTGTAACTTCTAAGGTGTTGACGTAGTACTGTTAAATTTGAAAGTAGCTGCATGAATCCTACCGGATTCTCCTCCCTACTTTCTTTACCAAAATAGTATTCAAAATAAGGAGATGTATATTCAGGCGTTTCTATTTCATTAAGTACTAGTGGAGTGACTCCAGTTAAATAATCTAGTATTAATTCGAGTGTTAGAGTGCGAGATGCGCTTGCTAGTTGAGCAAAAAACAGTGCTATTAATTTAAATTGCTCATCATCCAGCATAAGAGCTTGCCAGTTGTTCTCGCCATTCTCGAAATAATTTTTATTTGCCGCCCAAGATAATTTCCAAATGCTACTAGTAGGTATCCTCCATTCTTGTGCACTTAGCACTGCAGGCCAAAGTGAATTTGCTTCCGCGGTCTTATTATCTCTAAGTGCAATTACTAACTGCACCATTGTGATGAGTGACTGAATGTGACTATCGTCAAATACATTTTCACGCTTATCATACCGCACTGGAATGTTTAACGATTTGAGATATGGAACAAGCGGCTCTAGGTATTTATGTTTTGGAGCAATGATAGCAATTTCACTGGGTTTAAGTCCGCCCTTTATCTCATTTTTTATCTGCTGTGCGACCCAGGAGAATTGGGCGATATCGCTTTTAAAATTATGCCGTTCGACTCTCGATTTTTTAGGAAGATTTTGATTCATTGCTTGAAGCTTTTTGTCTGAGAAGCCGAGACCCTTGTGTAATCTCTCTTCAATTTGTGAAGAAATATTCTCTGAAATGCTTAAAATATCTTCATGCGAGCGCCAGTTATCTTTTAAGGTAATGGTTGTCACATCGCGAAACATGGCGTGAAATGAAAGCATGTTGCCAAGATTTGCACCCTGAAAACTATAGATTGCCTGATCGTCATCACCTACGGCAAGAATATCTGGCCGACCTTCATTAACCGGATTATTAGTTAATAATTCTATTAGTTCGAGTTGTGAAAGGTTTGTATCTTGAAACTCATCGAGCATAATGTATTGATATTTTTCTTGAAGAGTAAATCTCAATTCGTCATTTTCCTTAATTGCGCGAATTGCCCTTAAAATCATGTCATCAAAATCAAATAGTTTTTTTTCAGAAAGCTTCGTTAAATACATATCGTAGATATCAGCCCCTGCCCTTATTTTCCGATTCTCTCTCTTGCCAGCGAAAATCCACTTGTCTTCACTGTCTTTAGCGAGCCATTTATTTTTCCAGGCAGTGAGCGCTGGGGTCTTGCCGGTTTCGAGTGCTTGAGCAATTGCATCATTTAAATCAAGGGTAGCCAAGTGGCTTATTGGGGTTATTGACTTGTAGGCGGTAGAGTCAGTGTATATCTTGGTAAGATAATCGTCGAGCAGAGAAAAATTTGGGATTACTGATGGGATCATCTTTTGAACACTCGATAAAATTTCTGCTACTTTTTCTTTTGTATTTTGAATAAAGGCGTCGTTATCGTTGGCAATTTTTCGTAGGTCATCCGGTAGCAGTCTTGCTCTTTTTGACTCGCTAATAAAACTTAGGGCATCTTTTAGATACACTCGTGATTTCCATAAAATATTTGTCGCTGGAAGTTCTTTATATATTTCATGCATGATGACATTTTGACCAATTTTGTCTACCGGTTGCTCATCATCAAATTCGGTGAAGTATTCTGAATAGTTTCGAATAATTTCACTTCCAAAACCATGATAGGTGCTGATTTGGATATCGTATGCTGCTTTATCTATAAATTGAGCAAGTCGTGATCGCATATTACGTGCCCCAACTTCCGTATAGGTTAGGCAAAGTATATTTTGTGGTGCAGTGTCAGTTTTCTTAAGAATATTTGCTGCTCGAAGCGCTAGTAGTTGCGTCTTTCCGGTACCGGGTCCTGCAATAACCAATACGGGTCCATCTATCGTATCGACTGCCCTTTTCTGTTCAGGAGAAAGCTTTCTGTAATTAGTTTCGAAATCCATTAGTCTTTACTATAACAGCGATAGGTCTTAGTTGGGAATGCCAATAAGATTAGCAGTTCCGAGTGGGTGACCTTTCGTGGGACTCTCAGTTGAAATTGCCAGATGATTCGCTAATTTTGAAAGTGGGATTATTCCTTGTAGGCGTTTCGGAACGTGTGTACTCACCAGGGTGACAAGATCATCCTGAACTGGAATGACTCCGACACTGTGAACACTTCTCGCTTGATTAGTGTTGCCGTATTTGATATCGACAATTATCCGATAATCTTCAGCCACGAGACTGTTGAACGCCCTGAATAGGCCGAGGGGTGTAGTAATCCTTTTCATGATAAGGTCTTCTAGAGCAAGACCGCCGAGCGGGCGAACAAGGTCTTCAATCACTGCTTCATATTCTTCAAGAACTTCCCTTTTCTTCAGTTCTTCAAGACTCAGGCTATCTAAATAATTTATAAATTCTCTGTAGTGTCGGTATACATTGGGTCGATATGAATTTCGCGGGGACACTTGTTCGATGGCGGCAGGAAAGCAAACTGGTAACTGTGGCCCTGTAACTTTTCGGTCTACATTTCGTTGATAGCTACGTATACTCATTTGTTACTACTAATGTAATACAAAAATAGTAGAATATAAATATTGCATTTTAAAATTTAAAGTATTGGCTAATTAACAGATAACAGGTATAATTCCAAGGCTAATTAATGGGGATTGGCCAAGCGGTAAGGCACATGGTTTTGGTCCATGCATTCGGGGGTTCGAATCCCTCATCCCCAGCCACGATTTGCAAATACTATGAAATTATTTCATAGTATTTTTATTTTAAAGATATTCTAAGGGTATTCCAGTCTTTTCAGAGACTTTCCTTGCCCAAGCTAGTAGTTTTTCGAACTGGTTATCTCTAGCGGCAAGTTCTGATTCATATTTATCAATTCTAGAAATGAAGCCATCTATAGTGTTAATCAGTTTATTGTGAGACTCTTTCAATTCAATTATTTCAGATTCTACGGTTTTAAACTTAGTGTCAACCTGATCCATAAATACATGAATTAAATTCACTATTTCATCTGTTTGTTTTGAAAGTGAGCTTTCAAGAACTTCTTTAAGCTCATTTTTAGTCACATAATCATTCATATACATATCTTAACACCTCATGAAATTTTAATAAATCATTGATAGTTTGACTACTATCTCTCCAGCCATATAGAACGCAATGCTTGAATAAGCTTCTCATCACTACTGTTATTTACCACTTTTTCATCGGTTTTGACTCTCATTTTTGTCCTCCTATTAATTGACGACTTTTTTCAGCTCTTTGTGCGATTGCTTCTGTGAAATTTGTATATTTAACAGATAAGGCTCCGCTACTTAATGTTAGATCTGAGAAAAGTTTTGATATTATTAACCTTTTTTGTTCGGGTGTCCTTTTTACATAGATTGCTGATGCTTTTTGAGACAATTTAAGTACCACTATTCGCTTTTCAATACTTGTCTCGGCTTTTGCTGCTATTTGTAATTTTCTTTGCTCAAATGAACTGCGTTCTTCTGCAAATACCTTGCGTTTTTCATCATATTTTTCTTTAGTTATCTCACCGGCCAATTTATCGTCATATAGCATTTCCTCCATTCTATTTAATCTATTAATTTGAGCATCAAGTGATCCAATTAATTCTCTTTGTTCTCTAAGAGTGTTTTCGTATCTTGCGTGTACGGTTGAACAAAGCCAGTCTATTACTTCTTCGCAGGGGCTAACTAAATCATCTAATTGTTTTTGGATCGCAGCCTCAACCTCATCCTCTTTTAGCATCTTATAATCCTTACATTTTTCATTTCTTCTTTTACAGACACCATAATATTTTCCTTTTTGTTTTTGCCACGTAACCACAGTATTGCAATCCTCACATCTAATAAGATTCTTGAGGGGTCTATTATGTTTAAAATATGATATTGGACGACCAGCATGCATTTTTTCCTGTACTTGGTTGAATAATTGTTTAGAAATAAAAGTTTCTTGGGCGCCCGGATAATTTTTTCCATCAAATCTATTGATGCCGATATAAAAAGGGTTATTCAAAATTCTTTGTAGATGGCTTTTAGCATAAGGTCTGCCTTTTCTTGTTCTTAGCCCAAGCCTATCTAATTCAACAGCTACGGAGCTTATTGAGTGACTCGGATCTAAATACATTTCAAACGCTTTCTTCATTAGAAATGATGTTTCAGGGTCCGGTACATGTATTCTTTTGCCGTTATACGTAATTGTCTTGTATCCGGGAGGAGGGACTGCTGGTAGCCAACCTTGAGAAAGTTTTTCAGCCCAGCCTTTCATTGCTTCTTCCCGCAGATTATCGGTATATTTCTTAGCTACTGCTAACTGTATTGTCCACATAAACTTAACATCACTACGCGATACTCTGTTCAACCGAAAGCCCTCTTTAACGGCATGGAGCATTCTTTCACCATCACCAAGAAGCCAATCATCTATATCTACAGCATCACGTAAATTGCGGGTCAATCTATCGGTTTTCTCTACAGTAATATGATAGATATTGTTCTTACTAACGTATTCGAGCATTTCATGAAATATCTTGCGGCTCTGTATTTTAGAGGCTGTTTCGGCGATACGAAATTCTTTGATTGATACAAGCTCATTTTTTTGACAGTAAGAACGTAGGAGCTTTAGTTGAGAGTCTAGTGAGTATCCTTCTTCGTCTTGGGACTTGGAAGATACTCTCGCGAGTATCACAGCAGTTTTGTAATTATTAGCTGTCATCCTCAGCTCCAGGTTCAGCAAGTGCTACATAAAACTCAATAAGCGATAATCCAATTTCAGTAGCCTCATCTAACGTAAAATCACGACCAGATTCATGACCGAGAATCAACCTGAGCGACTCATAATCAGTCGTATGAGCGTATTCGTTATAACTAGAGTGTGTTAGTAATTTTTCCATTGCTACCCTACGGATCGGAACTAACCCGATATGGTTAGTATACTATCCCGATTAGGTTAATTGCAAGCGAAAAAATTGAAATATTTATGCACAGTTTTACTTGTTATCGAAAACAAGTATTATTCGTCTTATTAACAGATGTAAAATCATCTATTTACTTCCTCTCTTATATATATTATATATAGGCATAGATGGACAGTATTAAGAGAAATAATAAACTGAGTGAAAAGCAGATAAATGTACTTATCACTATCTACAGATTTAGGTTTATAACGATACCATTACTAGCTAAATATAATGAAGTATCTAATCAATCTATAGCTGGATCGATTAAAGTATTAGAAGAGGCGGGACTAGTAAATAAAAGATATAGCAGTTCATATAAACTACAAGGTAAAGCAGCTAGATACTTCCTATCTCCAAAAGCTATAAAACTATTTCAAGAAAACGATGATATAAATCAACATAGCCTAAACCTTTTCTATAAGACTAAGCTATTAAGCGAAGATGCAGTAGATAGCCATATACAGACTCTACAGACGTACATAGACTATAAAGCTAAACTAACAGGCAACTACACCCTTAAGACCAAGTACGATCTCTATAAACACGAAGACCAACCAGATCCACCATCAGATATTTACGGACAATCAAATAAGAACCAACAATCTGACATATTCATCGAGATTCATAACAACAGCCAAGCCTTTATAATCCAAAAAAGATTAACATACCTCGCAGAATTCATTGAAGAAAACTACGAAGACAACCAACCAAAAGTAATCCTTATAACAAATAAGAAAGACAAGAAGCTGGAGAGGATAATTGAAAACTTGAATGAAGAGTATTCAGATCAAGAGATGCTAATACTTTGGGACTTGGTATGATATCGAGGAGTCAGATTTATTTTCGTAGTATGAGTAGCCTTATTACCATAGAAAGATTAAAGCCCAAGATAGAATTAATAAGAGAAAGAATTAGCAACCAGGATATTGTGATTTAAGATTATTTATGGCAGTATTTGCATTATTTATAGCTTGCTGGTCTTGATTTAAAATATTTTGTGCATAAGCTGCTGCTTGTGCCGCTGTAAGACCAGCCCAATTAAATCCACCCGGGGTGCTAAATGCTTGATAATCAGCGTTTAATTTAGCAGTAGCCCCTAGTTGATTTGAATTTAGCTGTTGAATCTGAGAAGAATATGCTGTGCAATCAGGAGCAATATTTGTTTGCGATGGTTGAGAATTACTAACTGTATTATATCCAGAATTTGTAGATGTTCCTGAGCTTGAAGTAGATAAACTCGAATTATAAGTTGGAGGTACATATGACGGTGGAGCTGTAGAGATATTGTTCAAATTTGCCATAGCTTGGTCTGCGGCAGCTTGTGCAGCAGCTGCCTTATCTTGCGCGGCTTTAAGATCGGCCTCGGATTGTGCTAAAGATTGAGAGGATGTGTTTGCACTATTATCAGGCACTGAACTATTACTATCATTTTTTACCGATGATGAGTTAGTGGCTGCGCTAATCCCTGAATTCTGCTTCATAGAATGTGATACAGCCAATATGAGTAATATAAGGATAACTATTCCAGCAATAGATAAAATGCTATTTCTAGTCTTGTGCGTAGAACTTAATTCAATTCCAAGAAGATTATCATTTAGGTTAGGCTTTTTAGTACTACTGCCAATAGGTTCATGAACGGTTTTTTCTATATTTCTTTGAGGCGTAATATCCATAAACTCTATTTCTTATCTTTATGGTGATAATGAAAAAGCATTACGATTATGATTAGTAGTAAAAAATCTGCCATATAAATATCACTTAATAATTATCAGTATAGACCTAAAATAATGATTCATTCAATTTTCTTGCGTAATTACCTGTGAAGCTTGATAATAATAAAAAATTTAGGAGTTCTATTATGAAAATTTCAAAGAAGAATTTATTACTGCCAATTAGCATACTGGCCACAGCATTAATCACAAGTGGAGTAGTTTATGCTTTGTCGAGTGGAAATTTTTCAACTCAAGCAGCTGCTTGGGCTTCAGCAAATTGTACTTCAGCGTTGTCAACTTCAAAAGCAACGGCAGCGAATGAGCAAAAATCCATAATCTGCTATAACTACAATAAAATTAACGAACAAGCCCTCTCGGTAACTGGACTGCAAAGTGTAACCAATGCTCAATCAAGTCGAATAAGTTCAATTAGCAATAGCGTTTCAGCCCTCCAGGCACGTGCAAATCTGTATGTTTCTGATTCAAACGGGAACATTCTCGGTACTTTAACATCAATGCCTGCTGGTGGTGGGCATTTTCAATTTTATAATTCTCAGGTTGGATTAATAGTTGACCTCCAAGAAACCAATCCAAATAACTATAGAGTTGAAGGAAACTACCTGCAAAGTATTTACTACACTCAGCCTAATTGCCAAGGAGATTGGTATTCTGCATACACCTCTGGTGATCAATACCAAACACTTGTTAATCCAAGTCTAATACTTAGTAATAGCCCATTTTTAAAATTTGATAAAAATTCTACATTAATTAGGGGTAACTCAATTCTGTCAGTTTATACTAAGGATACCTCTAGGAGTTCAGGTTATGTTTGCGATAATATTGGTCAAGGGCAATGGGTATATTATGTCGGTGATAACAACTATTATGTACATTTATTGCAAGTACCCAATCTTCCATTTTCATCAAACATAACTGGTCCGCTAAATTTAGTTCAATGATTAACAGCATCAGATAATCTCTTAAATTAAGATCATCTAAGAGCGTGTTTGCCGGCACATCTATGATAGATAGTTATTCAAAAACACGCTATCATATATTGATATGAATGGGGTTAAGAAAAATACTGATCAAAAGGTTGCTAGACCATTTGTTAAATGGGTTGGTGGTAAATCTAAATTAGTACCAATTTTAATAAGTTATTTTCCGGATGAATTTAATAATTATTATGAGCCTTTTGTTGGTGGAGGTGCCCTTTACTTCACTGTCAATCCCTCGAAAGCATATATCAATGATTTAAATGAAGTATTGATAAATGCTTATATAAACATTAAAGATAGATTAGATGATGTTATAAGTGCATTAAGATTAATTGAAAATGAATATATTCAATTAAATAGTCTTGAGACTAAAAAAGAATTCTACCTGTCTAAACGAAAGCTTTTCAATCAGTTACAAAATGATGATTTTAATAAAACGATTCTCCTAATCTTTATTAACAAAACTTGTTTTAATGGAATGTACCGAGAAAACTCTAAAGGCGAATATAACATCCCTTTCGGAAAGCATGAATCACCAACAATATGTGATGAAAAAAACTTGAGATTAGTTAGTGAGCATCTTAAGAAAACAACCATCACACAATCGTCTTATGAAGATGCTATAAAATCCGCAAAAAAAGGCGATCTTATCTATTTCGATCCCCCATACGACCCATTGAATACAACCTCGAGCTTCACTACATATCAGGCGGG
>Ga0208379_1001066_pt1 | contig 11026 bp, 11 predicted proteins | sample CryBogCBE02Aug07_FD_184559 | JGI IMG/M metagenome (GOLD analysis project Ga0208379, IMG submission 184559) | Freshwater microbial communities from Crystal Bog, Wisconsin, USA - CBE02Aug07 (SPAdes) | ecosystem: Environmental > Aquatic > Freshwater > Lake | place: Crystal Bog, Wisconsin, USA... | reverse complement strand
GGCTGCTTGTGCAGCGGCAGCAGTGTCGATGGTCTTCGGGGCTGCGGCTGGCGGCACGACACCACCCTGCGGAGCCGAAGGCGCAACAGGCGCAGGAGCCGCTTCAACGCGCGCAGCAGGAACCAGACCGGCAGGTTTTTCAGCCTTGGGTGCGGCAACCACATCAGCAGGAGCGCCGCCGCCGAGGTCAGGCGTCGGCTGATCCGCAGCGGAGACCGCCTGATCGGAAGGGGGTGCATTGAGCAGGGCGTCCAAATCCAGCGGTCCGCCATCAGCGCGATGAGCGCGCGGAACAACGCCGCCACGATTGGCGAACATGAGAGGCAGGAAGTCCATAAGGGACGACCCGGCAGCAGTCGCGCCTGCGTCAGCAAGACCAGCAGTCGCGGCAGTCCCGGCAGCAGCAGCGCCAGCGTCCGCAGCAACGGCCCCAGCGGCCTCTGCACCGGCTCCAGCAGCTTCGGCAGCCCCAGCCCCACCAGCAGCGCCGCTGAGGCCACCAGCCTCAATGGCGGCAGGAGCAGCGGCTTCGGCGGCAGGTGCCGCAGCACCAGCGACACCGGCAGGCGCAGCGGTGCCACCACCCGCAGGAAGGAGGCCGCCCGGCATGTTCGCCATGCCCGGCCCGATAGGCTCGCTATAGGCGGCAGGAGAAGCGCCAAGCTTACCGATGGCGCTTGTGGCGGCGTCGTAGCCCTTACCGGCCAGCTTCGCGCCATTGTAAAGAGTGCTGGCTGCTTGCAGACCCTGCATTGCACCGCTCGGGGGCTGACCGGGCATCTTACCGGCGGCCATGTCGGTCTGTTCGGACTTGAGCTGCTGCGGGGACAGAGACGCTCCAGCAAGGCCAAGGCCGCTCATGTATCCGCCAGCGGTCGAGCTATCATAGGGGGTATCGTCGCCAGCCGCGTTCCCGTCGGCGTGATGCTCGCGGACGAGACCGCCGCGATATTCTGGCCGCGGTGTAGTATCAACGTTCGTGGTGGCCGGTGCCGGTGCCGGTGAGGCGGCGGCAGGCGTGTCGCTCGGGCCAAGCCAGCCCTTGTTGGGGTCGTAGTTTCCGCCCGCGCCCATCAGGCCGGTCGAAGCCGCCTGCTGATAGGTCTTGCCGTCCTGCGTGTAAGTGCTTGCAGGAGCGCCAAGAAGGCCCTTCTTGCCGCCGTAATAGAGGCCACTGACCATGTTGCCAGCGTTCTCGGCACCCTGCATCTGTTGCATCCCGGTGGGCTGCTGAGTGAAGTGCGGGTTGGCCGTAACGAGCTTCGGGACCGGCAAGTTGGCGGCAGGAACAACGCCCTTGCCAGCGCCCGGAGTGCCGGTAATCCCCATTCCGCTTTCAGAGAATGGGGCGTACATGTGCTGCTGCGCAGCCAAGATGGCAGCCATATCGGTCGGGTCAACAACAGCGCCGCTCAGCGCGTAGCCGCCACGGGCGTATTCCTCGCCCATATGGCTTTCATTGACTTCGCCGCCCATGTGATGCGGGATCAGCCCGCCAGCATATCGAGCGTGGCGCGTGGCTTTGTCGTAATCGACGGTCTTGTATCCGTGTGATTCGCCAACCGCCTCGGGGTGGACCTTCTCGACGTCCTGAGCCATGAAGCCGACATGGGTCTGCTCAGACGGATCGCCCTTGTACTTGAACTTGTAAATCGGAAGACCGTCGTCCGTCTTGCCAATCTTCTTGATGTCGTGCTTGAGACGACGGTCAGAAAAGAACGAAGAGGGCTGCGTCTGCGAAGTGGTCGAGCCAGACAGAGCGCCTGTTCCCTCGGCAATGTTGGCGAGGAACTGGGTCGTCTGGAATGGATAGGCCTGCTGCTGCAAGAACTGATTGTAGAGGGCGGTAAGGCCAGCCTGCTGCGTCTGCTGCGGCACAGTGCCCGCGGCCAGCGTATTCTGCCCGCCTTGCTGGGCAGCGGTCTGAGCGGCAGTTCCGATACCTGCAAGCTGGCTACCTGCTCCAGTAAGTCTGGCGAGATTAGCCTGCTGAGCGGAGAGCTGCGCGCCCTGCTGCTGTGTGGCGACGTTCTGAGCGTTCTGATAGCCGGTGTTCAGAAGGTTCGCGTTGGTCTGATTGTTGGCGAGGTTCTGCTGGTAGGCAAGATTTGCCTGAGCCGTATTCGCGCGGTCTCCGCCAAAGGCACCGGCGGTGACGGCCTGCCCGGCCAAGTTCGATTGCTGCTGCTGGTTCTGGAGCTGCTGTCCCGCGAGCGCCTGCCCATACACGTCCCCCATAAAGGGCGACATATACTGATTGGTGTTGAGGCCACCAAGATTGGCAGGGCCAGCACCGGCGGCAGTCAGGCCAGCGGCGGCACCGAAGAAGGGCTGCGCCGCATTTGCGCTTCCGGCAATTTGATTGATACCCTGTTGCTGCGTCGAATTGACGGGGGCAACAAAGTCGCTTGGGTTTGAAGAATACGGCTGGAACGGCGTCTGTGCCACGTTCTGCGCGGTCGCGTTGACGGAGTTATATCGCGCAAGAACCTCGGGCGGGATCGTGACCGTCGAGGTAGAAGTGGAAGATTTTCCTCCGCCGCCCATATTACTGCTCCGCTATCGCGTGGCCACCAGTTGTTGCGCCGTACAAGAAGAACGCACCATTTGGCCTTCCAAATTGCCGCTCATAAAGCCTGATCTTGGCCTCAGTGCGGGTATTTGACAGAACACCGATGATCAGAGGGATCCCCAGTGAATCTGCCACCTGCTTCGAGAACTCACAGAGCTTGCGGGCTCGTCCACCTTTGGCGCTGCGATATTCTGGATGGATGAAGATTGCTCTTTCTTCCAAAACCTTATTGTCTGAATACCACATCGTGCCGACCCTGAGAAGGATGCCCCCTTCAATCATTCCGCCTTCTTTTCCAATAACGCCAACAAGACCGTGCTCAAGATTGAGAGCAGGCCAAAGTTCGCCCAAGATTTTCTTGGGGTTTGGGTTTACAAACCCATTTTCTTCACATGCTGCCAAAGATAGCGCCATCAATTCATCTAGGTCGTTCTGTGTTCCAATGCGAATTTTAAGCTCGTCTGACATAAAAGACCCCTCAATCTTTCTTTGGACCCGGTAGTTTTTGCAGTGTCTTGATCGTCTTTGCTCGCATTTTCTTCACAAATGCGTCTAGTATCTTGTGACCGGCGTCGAGATCCCCGCCGCCGATCTTCATAACATCGTTGGGGTGAATAACATATTCACCGCCAGCCACCACAACGGGAACTGCATTTGTTTTCCCGCCATCCGCATGGCCTACGGGCTGCGAGCCGTAGGGGCCAGCGCCTTGTCCATAGGGACCACCGCTCTGGCCATAAGGCATCTCACCCTGCCCATAAGGCGCTTTCTTCTGCCCATAGGGCATGCCTCCGAAGATGCGGCGGGCTGACTTAAAGCCAGCCATCGTGTTCCCCTCGCCCATGGCGGAGATGATGTCTGCGGGGATCACGTAAGAGCCGCTGTGGACGTGCATCGGAAGATGATCAGTGCGCCCGGCCACCGGACTGTGGATCGGGCCGCTAAAGAGGTGCATGGGCGGGCCTTGCGTCGTCGTCTTGGTCTGCTCACCACCGAAGGCCTTGGCCGAACGAGCGGTATTGAGCGCCGCCGCAATGGCCTGCTTTTGAGGATGTCCGGAGCGGATCATTTCCTCAATGTTGTGCGAAATCGTCTTCTGAGAGGAACCCTTGGTCAGCGGCATGTCACCCTCACGAATAGACAACGGTGAGCGTCATTCCCGTGCCCGGCTTTACAACGATCCCATTGATTACAGGGATATTGAACTCGTACACCCCGACTGCGGTGGGGATTATAGCATTGATGCTTGTCGTTGTCGCTCCCGCTATTGAGGAGGCATCGTATAGCGTTCCAGATGTCGATCCGGCAACGGTGACGATAACGCGGACAACTCTTGCCGATCCCTGCACGATCAAGGTTTCGGTCGTGACGGCGACGGAAGACCTAACGCCATTGACGTTCAGGTAGGTCTGCGAGGCATTGTTGATCGCAGTGACGATGTTCTTCGAGATAGTAAGGACGTCATCTAAGCTGGCCATCAGAATTTCCCATCCGCTTGGTAGCGGTAGCGAATGTTTCCAATCCGCCACCAGCTTCCGATGTCGCTGCTATTCACTTGGATCGAGACCAGCCTGCCGCGAAACCTTGGGCTGATAAATTCGGTTCCCTGCGTCAGGGTGTAGGGGCCAAACGCCTGCGGGGTGTCCCCAGCATAATCGGTGGCATAGAACGTCAAGTTGACCGTTGCGGTTGGCCCTTGATACACAGCCCCGCCGTTGCTCTCGCCGTTGTAATAGCCCCACTTCATATCCGGCCAGACTTGGTCGATGAAGTTCTTTTGATCTGCGTCAGAGAGGGCGAAGTACCCTGTCTGGAAACTGGAGAGCAGGGGTTGGTTGTTGACGCCATTGTAGGCGGCGTTGGGGGATGTTTCGTGCTGATAGATGTATTGGTCAGATGAGGCACCGATTGGCGGGCCCAAGACGCTCTCATTGATCCAAGCAGTGCGGGATAGCGAGCCGAAGTCCCACTGCTGAAGGAAGACATTGTATTTCACGTAGGCATTAACTTCACCACCGTCGCTGATGGTCGGGTAAAACCACGAGATCTCACCAAAGCGAGAATTGACGGCGACGCGGATCTTGTCGAGGTTCGTCTGGTCGAGGTCTTGGAAGACGACGTCCCAGACAGGGCAGGGGATGGGCTGAACGCCACTGCCTGAATACATGAAGAATTGGCTCTGGCCCATCCAATAGACAACGCCATTCAGCGATGTGGCCGCCTTGCGGGCCTTGAGGCCGCAGCCCGTGCCGATTTCGTTGAAGGCGTAGATATAGGGCTGATTGATGTACTGCATCGACCAGACGGCCAGATCGGTCCAGATCAGGCCCTGCTGCGGACCTTGAATGGCTCCGACGATTTTAGAGCCTTTGGGGATACGGTATGAGCCAGCCTGATTCGTGGAGAGATTGATCCAGCTCGTTGTGCTCGTGAAATCGTTGATATCGCACCAGCGAACCAGAAGCGGATCCTGAATGCCATTCAGGGTCGATCCCCATGCGACAATCTGCCGCTCAGGCATCGCGACGAATACGCCGTCGTTGACATTTGGGCCAGCGGTATCGACGACCGCTGTCGGGTTTCCTGATGTGGGATCCCAGTAGTAAATAGCCCCGCCAACAGGGCAGGCGATCAGGATCTGCCCCCAATTGTCCAGCGTCCAATCTGTCGCGGTTATTGGCGTTCCGGTCGTTAGGGTTATAGCAGAACCGGATCCATACCCGCCAAGACCATATCCGCCAATGCCATAACCAGTTCCTGCGGGAATGGGGCCAAGGCCGATGTAGTAATCATATTGCGCAGCGCCAGCGTTCTCGTACCCAGTAGTCGTCGATGTTGCCGACGTGGAGCCTGTGATGACGAAGTTATTGGCATCGGTGATGCTCTGGACCGTGTAGTTCCCGTAGAAGGTAATGCCGCCAACGGTTGTCGAGACAAGAACGGGGAATGTATTTCCGGCAACGTACCCGTGGTTCGCCAGCGTCACGGTGACGGACGCCGACAAGTTGGTGACGTTGAAAAGCGGGACAGCTCCGCCGTTCGTGACAGTGGAGGTGGCATAGGCGGGGTTGCCGAGAGCGTTCACGGCCAAAATATTGAAGACGCCCGTTCCGACCGTAAACGTCGGGTAAAAGCCGTACAAAATCAGCCCTCCGACCGAGATCTGCGTCTTGATGAAGACGGAATCATAGCTGGTGATTGAGGAGCCCGGATCGTTGATTTCAACGACATTGCTTCCAGATGTCGTCGAAACGGACACCGGAGTGACGTTGTCCTCAATCGCCCTCGGGGTGATATCCCGCCTGTTGCCATTGTTGATGACATTTAGGAGGCTGACGTTGGTCCCGTTGTATTGACACCCGGCGGCAAGCCATGCGTTCGAATTGGTATCTTCCCAAGCCCAAAGAGCGCGGACAATCGAGCCAAACGCGCTTGGGAAGTACGTAAGCCAACCGCCTAGCTTCTGAACAAGGCCAACGCCATTGCGATCTGGAACGAAGCGAACGAGGTTCGTGTAGGAGAGGCCAGCGCTGTTGAGCGCCGGGGTCTCGTTCTGGTCTACGCCCGGAGTGAGCTTTACGGAGGCGTGAGGCATTATTGCCCCCGGTTAGGCGTTGCGGGCGTTGAGGTGGAATAGGACGTCCAAGCAGACGCCTCGAACTTCTTGCGGTATTCCTCGCCCATCGCGCCACGCAGAAGAACCTGATACTGGCCCTCGTAGCTCTGGGCCATGGCCGGATCGTCGGACATGCGACCAAAGTTTCTCTGGTAGGCAGAGATGTAGACCATTGACGCCATGATCAGCAGGTCTGGAAGGTAGACCGAGATGAAGGTCGTTCCCGTGTTCGCCTGCGCCGTCGTGGCGAACTGGTAAAGGGTCGGCATGCGGATCGTGCCGGTAAGGACGAGGGAATAGACCGCGTCTGGCGTGGGGCCAAAATAGATAATCTGGCTCGTGTCGCCTGCGGTCGAAGCATCGCCACCATAAACCGCAAAGGTCGTCGGCGTGGCTTGGAACGAGCTGTCGTTCCAGACGTTCTGGATGTATTCCTTCGTCGCGGGCAGAAGCGGTGCCGTGATGGTTCCGTTTACGACGCCGACCGTCTGCAAGGTGACGAAGTCATTGACCGATATGGAGACGGTGCTCACGCCAGCAGCAGTCTGATATGACGTGTTGCTGGTCTGAAGCGGAAGGAGGTCGAGATCCCTTTGGATCCTCAATTCCGCATAGTTGAGCATCTGGGGCAGGATGGCGTTGAAGGCAGGATCGACGCCGACCACAACTCCGCTGCTCACCGTCGTGTTGACGACGGCCATTGTGGCTATCTGATTGACATAGCCGTTGTATGTGAGCGGGGTAGTGGCGGGCGAAGTCATGGCTTGAAGCCCTCGCAGTAGGCTTCACGGCGCGCATTGTTTCGCTTCACACCAATGATGGTCTCGGTCGTATCCTTGGAGGACCAACCGATATCAGCCCAAACGCCACAAGCGCTAGTCGCGTTCAAACTGGTCTCGCTGGCGCACCCTTGCAGGATCAACGCTAACGGCATCGCCAGCAGCAATAGCTTCATCTGTCCTTTTGATGGCATCTTGTGTCGCCTTAGCTTCGTATTGAGCCACCGCGTTCGCGCGAATACTGTAGTATACCCCACCCAGCACTGCAAAAGCAATGAGGGCCATGGCAACGTACCGCCCGATGGGAGTGAAGAGGAGAGCTATCATACCCCATGTTCCTCCATATGCTGCTTGCGGAACCACCAGATTGCCCCACCAAGTCCGACAATCGCGGCCATGATCAGGAAGTTTGTGTTTCCCAGCAGGCCGATGATCTGGGTGGCGGTATCGGAAGCATCTTGCGCCTGCGCCGCGACTTGCTTGGCGACGCCAAGGCCACCAAGACCGGCAGTGACAATAGCGGCGTTGCCCTGACTGCTGGTCGCCATCGAGGGGACGGAGACTGCGTCCGGGGACACCCGCTGCTCTTGATCATCTGCCTCAGCCACCTCAGCAGCAGCAGCCGCCGTCATTGGCACCATTTCATGAGCAAGCCACCATGCGCTTTCAGCCTGACGGCGGCGAACAAGGCCGGGCAAGACCTTCCCGCCACCTTTGGTCCACTTCATCAGTTCGGCTGGCACGGCGTCAAACTGTCTAGCATTGACCTTCTTGAGAAGGGTGGACGACTTGAGGTTCCCGACACCCGCGTTGTAGGCGAAGTCCACCAGCACATCAAACTGATGCTGGGTCAGCGACTGCTCGACCATATTGTGGACAGCCGTTTCGTACTTGATCAGGTCGCTACGGAGGATGGCTTCTGCCTGATCCTGCCTGATTGTCAATCCATCCACAACGGTAGGGTTTCCTGCCGCAGAGGTATGGCCGTAACCGATGGTGCAAATGCCAGCCGGGCAACGGTATGCCTTCAGCTTGCAGCCTTCGAACTTCTTGAGAAGAGCATCAATGCCCTCTTGGCTCATTTGCATTTCAGTGCTCCTAGTGAGCGAAGGCGATAGCCGCGAGCAAGCCGCAAGCGACGACGACGAAGAACAGAAGGCCAACAGAGCCCCACAGAAGAACATTGCCCATGAACTCTGCCCTTTCCTTTTCAGCAATGAGAGCAGCAGCTTTCTGCTCCTTCTTGATGCGAATGGTTTCGCTAAGGATCGTATCCCAAGCGCCTATACCATATTCTCCAATGAAAGTATTCTTGACCTCAGCCATCATCTTTTCGACTTCGGCCTTTGCCATAAAAGCGTCAATCGCGATCTGTTCGGCTGTCTTTTCGCCAAACATACCCGGACGAGGCGGTTCAGAAGCAATCCGCGTGAGGTGACCGACGCTATCTAGCAAAGACGATACGTCTTGGAACATCCCCTGCATTTCCTTGCCAACGGAGATGCCAGCCCTGATGGCTTCATAACTCGCTTTGGCTAGTGCAAGGATTGTAAGAGGGTCCATTATTTGTCCTGCTTCGCATCGAGCTTGTCGTAGATCCGCTTAAACATGTCTTCGATATGGTCCATCCGTTTGTCCATATCGTCTTTTAGGACGTAGGTCTTAGGCATGTCCGCTTCAATGCGGTGAAGGTCGTCTTTTAACGCCTTCACCGCCTCCCAGAGTTGGCGAGCGAACCAACCGGCTATAGCGAGAGCGGCGCTAAGGGCCATATTAATGGTGTTCTGGTCCATAGCGCCGCCACTCCTTATTCGGCCTTCGCAGGCTCTTCAGCGGGCTTGGGAGCCAACTGAGCCTCGGCCTGCGTCTTGATGACCCCGATGATTTCGGCGACTTCAGCAAACGGGCGTTGCCCGAGTGCATTCATAACGACGTTCCATTGGGCAACCGTCATGTTTACGTTTACGCTCTGATTTTCCACTTTAATCCCCTTCAGATAGTGCTTCTCAAGATACCCACGGAAGCGGTGGGGTAGCAGTTCATCTGCTCGATGACCCAAGTGGTAGTGATGCTCATTGTACGGTCTCCAGTTTAGCGAGGCGGGCTTCAAGTGCGTCGTTCTTGGCGGATAGTTCTTGAATGGCTTTTATCATAGGCGCAATAAATTCATCATACCGCAGGCCCTGTTCGCTATTAGGGTCATCAAGGTTAACCTGAACCCACCCGCCAAAATCAACATCAGAAGGAAGTGCAGCCTTAACTTCTTGCGCTATCAAACCGTAATGCTGGCGCTTGCCCGCTATGGGAGTAATAGTTGGGTTGAGTGGATCATCGGGGTTTTCTTCAACCTTGTTGCCACCTACTTTAAATTTATAGGATACAGGCCGAAGACTGTTGATGAAGTTCAGCCCAAGAACAGAGCCAATCACATCAGTTTTTGTATTCAAATCAGATGTTTGGATCGTGCCGTTTGCTGCCCAAACAGCCGACCAGCGAGAGCCGCTTGCGCCGCAAGTGTATGAATTGTCATACAGCGGAAGAACCAAGCCGCCAGTTTGAACTGAACCCGTCGTAGTCAATTGTCCAGTAGACAATTGCAATTGTACGGACCCATTAGTGAAGGACAAAATGTTGCTATTTGAGCTTATATACGCCCCGGCAGGCGATGTTCCCAACGGAAACCCACCAGTGTTTGTTGCGCCAAAATAAAGTCTTTGACCTTGTGCAAGCGTAATAGCGGCAGCGTTTGTGCCAAGAGTTACGGCGCTAAGATCAAGACCAATCGTATATTTTCCTGTAGCACTTACAACAGCGTCAACAGAAGCACTTCCGGTAGATTGCCCACGAAACGAGATCCAAGGGTCGCCTAACGCGGCGGTAGATACCGTCCGGTTAAGATTAGACACAAACGAAATAGCAGCTCAATCATAGCCGTTATCATTACAATCTACCTCAACGGGATTAAGATAAACATGCGCCGCGCCAGCATCGCACTGCCCAATGTACAGACATGACGCAGGACTTGCGAGCCAACTTGTTGCCCCTGTTTTAGTTCCATTTACAAACCCATACGCGGCAAATGCAGATGCATCGCCTTGTCCAGAATTGTCAACTTTTGCAAAATTAAGAGTTACGTTTGAACGGCCATAATTATTTGCCACATTTGTGTTATAGCCAGAAGAATTAGATAAATAATTGTAAACAGGAGAAACTTGCGGATTCAATTGATACCACGGCGAAACAGTAATCGTTGTGCTAGACACCGTCTGGGATGAAGAAATTGTATATGTTCCAGTTCCGCCAGTTCCCGTACCAAAAGCCGTTACATAAGTTCCCGTAGTAACTCCAGCACCGCTAAGCACAGACCCAACAACAATAGTTCCAGATGTAACTGCGGTTACAGTTAAAGTTGTCGTGCTAATGCTTCCTGTAACAACGGCTATTGTAGATGGGCCAAGCGTTGTAGAACCAGAAACGGATTGAGCAACTGCAAAAGTAACGTTGGACATATCGCCTTGAAAAGCAGTTGAAATAGAATTTGTGTTAAAAGTTCCCGATGGCGCGCTAGTGACGCTTACCTGATTTGTTTGCGCTGGAGAAGTAGTAGCGTTGTTAACCCGTTGTGTTGGCGACAACATTAAACCGCCACTTTGCGTCACACTTGCAATGGTGCCGCCCGTAATAGCTACGGCGCTAGCGTTTTGAGTGGACATAGTGCCCAAACCAGAAATATTAGTGCTGGAAATTGTGGTTGAAGCCGACATGGCCCCGCTACCATTTCCATACACATACCCGGTCAAGGTATTTGCGCCGGTTCCGCCGTTGGTTACGGCGAGTATTCCCGTCGAGCCAACGCCCTCGGCCAAGATCGAAAGATTGCGAGATATGGTCATTTTATATCCTCAACCAGCTTCCATGATATGGTCGGCTCATCCCATTGATACAATTTTCCATCAGTTGGGTAAAGAGTTGGCGCGTCCCAGAGCCATGTCGTTTGGTTCAATATCCATGACGGGAAGGGCTGTGGCGCGTAGAAGACATCGTGCAAACCGTCATAGG
>Ga0208379_1001065_pt1 | contig 11030 bp, 20 predicted proteins | sample CryBogCBE02Aug07_FD_184559 | JGI IMG/M metagenome (GOLD analysis project Ga0208379, IMG submission 184559) | Freshwater microbial communities from Crystal Bog, Wisconsin, USA - CBE02Aug07 (SPAdes) | ecosystem: Environmental > Aquatic > Freshwater > Lake | place: Crystal Bog, Wisconsin, USA... | reverse complement strand
AAAACTTTTCCAATTGTAACATTTGTCGACCAGTTATGGGTTTGGCCAACTTAACAAGATAAAATCCAAATTTGGCGTTTTCGTCAAACCATTGTGCACCGGTTCGGCTGAGTCGTAGGCTGTCTGAGTTTATACCATTAAACCACCAGGTGGTATTGATATTAGTAAAATCTCGTCGTGGATTATACCCTGCCTTTTCTATTGCTAGATTTTGCCAATGTTTTTGTCGACTAGGGTTTGTAGATTGTGTCACCTTGCTTTAACAAGACTACTGTAAATTTATCTGTCTTGAATAAAGTATTTAATTTCTTACACAAATTAATGGCATGTCCCGAATTTGAAAAACTTACTTTTTTGTATTTCGGCCCGGGATACGCAATTAATACATTGTGAGTTTTTAAATTAATGGGTTGATTATCGTAGAATACTGCCCAGATTCCTTCACTGGCTAAAACTTGATCACTTTTGTAATTTGTTTTATTTACATGATCCAACAATACTGTTGGCTTTGGTCTTGACATCTTTTTTCCTTGATATACATTTTATTTATCTCCAATAACAATGTATATTATTTGAAACCGCCGCCATCCATTAGAATTTGGCGAGATTCGGGTTCACTTCGTGGTTGAGTCTGCAGTTCTGCTATTTGTGATAACAATGCAAATATGTCAGCATGAAGATTTCTTGCTTCTTGTGCACTCAGCAATAGATCTTTTCGTTGACTCGAGTTCATTATACGAACTTTTTCGTTGAATGCACGTACATGAATACTTAATTTATCTTCCATTCATTTCTCTCATTGATTGTTGAGCCGATTCTATGGTTTTAAATGGCCCTTGATATTCATATCTATTCAAAGTAATTAATTTGGGACAAAATTGTTGTGTCCAATTGGTACCAAACTTGATCAAATAATAACCGGCGCAGAAGAAACTTTTGCTTTTATTGCCCTTGGTATAAATTGGCAAATATCTTTGCACATCCAGTACTTGATTGCAAGGAGTGCCACTAACAGGAAATCCATAGATATCGTGCTCGATTGTTTTCTTGGGCTTTTCGGCTTTGACAAATTGTATGTTGTACTTTTTACTGATTAGTTTGATACTGGGAAAGTGCTCGCGTTCGTTGTCGTGCACATAAACAAATCCACCATTTTCATCCACTGCTTGGATAGTGGCAATTTTACTGCCATACTGCTCCACAATCCAGAATTTGTCTTTGACTACGGGTTTGGCTATTGCTTCCATTATTTTTGTTTCATCCTATACATTGTAATTATTTTGCCCAGTTCGCGATCAAAATCCTCTACACCATCGGGTATAATATAAAGTTCTTCCGAACTGCCGTTGGCTGTAAGAGTATATTGTTGCGGTGCGCTTTCGTTTACTGAGATAATAGTACCACCATTGGCACTAGTTATTTTAAAACTAATACCCGGTAGATTCATACTACTGCTGGGATTTGCCAATGTTACAGTTTGCAGTTGACCGTATGCTGATTGATATGCGTTTGTTGCCACTTTGTTTTCTTCCTCTAATATTATTTTACCTTGAACAAGCCAATTAAAAAATCTCAATCTCCAACTGCGGGACTTTGGAAATAATACATTGTATGCTTTATCATACCGATGTTTACGATCCGCAAGTTCCTTCATGACTTGATCATTTCCATTGCTACAATTTGTCCAACCTGAGCAGAAATGTCTTGGTCATCATGTATGACATTTAAGATCTCAATAGTCTCGTCCTTTTTGGGATCATAGCGTCTTGTAATTAACACAACACCACCACGGCCCACACTGACATCAAATCTAAATGTTCTGGGAATGTCGGGGTTGTCAAAGTCGGCACCTAAACGATGGCCTTTGCGTCTAGTGGGTTTACCGGTGGTAACGGGACTGGCATACACTGCTTCATCACATTTGTCGTAATCTTGACCCCATTGTACTATTTTGTTACATAACCATTTAATCATTTTAATCCTTTGTCTGTTAGTGCTACAACGACCTGTAGACGGTCTAAACTTTCCTTTGCAGTGGCCAGCGCATCTGCAACTGCCACGTGGTCTTGAGCAAGTTGTTCAATATGCCGTTCCATCGTAATTTTTTCACGTACCCAGTTAATTGCTTCAACGGCGTCGGGGGTTAGGCTTACTGATCCATATGGTCCATAGATTTGGGTCCAATAATTTCCATCCCATGTTTCTATGCGGGCGTTGTTAAATCTCAGAGCACCCCTAGCTGGGGCAGGCACCGGAGTATCGGCATTGATATATGGACCGCCAGCGACTTCATTGCCCGAGGTATTAATGTATTGACTTCCAGTTAGCCCACTAAGCATCCACAGTCTCCAATAGTTCTGGAGCTTTAGACTTAATCATTTCAACCAGTGCCATTTGTATGTAATCGTTCACAGTCATATCTAACCTATGTGCATTACGATAAATCGCCATCTCTAGATCACTGTCAAGTTCCAATTGTATCATAACTCGTGTGTCGTACTCTCGGCCATTAACAATAGCAGTGGCCTTTTCCACAAAGTCTTCTTCAACGTCTAGATCTGTGTAGTCAACACCGTCCCATGCTGTGTTCATGTCGATACTACGTGTGGCAGCTTCTTCGGCATGTGCTTTTGCATACAGGGGATTGATCATTCGATATGCACGTTCGTTGGTAAAGTCATGTGCTGAAACTTCGTATACTGTTTGCGTTTTTGTATCAAATACAATGTCAATGCTGTACCCACCTCGTCCATGTATGCCATTCCAATTGGCCAACATAAATGTGTCCTTGCCGTAGCAGTTCCACAAATAACGGTCACCTTCTGTGATTCGGTAATTGGCCAGCTCTAGCCATTGCTTTAGTGTAATCATGTCTTCTCCGGATAACTTGCTGATAAAAAGTCCACGTAACCTTGAATGTTTTCACTGATACGTTTCAAATCATACTTGCCACAAAACTTCAAAAACTTAGTACCAATTTGTGGTATGTCTTTTGGCACGCTATTTTCTGCGATAGTTTTTGCTATGTTCATTTTAACTGCATCGGGCTGAGCCGTCAAGTCCACAATGGTCACATTACGATGATAGTCATCTAGAACCTTGTGCTCGACGCCGTTATGGTCAGTCCAACGTTGAAGCATGAGATTGTTCCACGCAAATCCTTTGTTGTTTCTATCTTCAAATGCTTCTTGTAGGCCCACTCGGTTTTTAGTGCCTTTGGTACGCACACCTGGATAAGCACTAAACACATTGTCAGTAGCATCGCCACGCATACATTTTTCAAACAAGATCCATTTGGGATCGGGAATCCGTTTAGGCTCTTTAGTCTTTTTATCTATAACCAATTTGCCTTTCTTATCCAATATACCCGCCAGTGTATGAAGCTCGTCACTGATACCATTGTACTGTACAACATTGTCTGCAAGTAGTTGATAAAAGTCTGTGTCACTGCTGACAATTACATGTGAATCCTGTGGGTGTGCTTGTATCCATCCTGCCACCAAGTCATCTGCTTCCAATGCTTCGTGCCGGAGAACAGTACAATTTGACTTTTCGTAGAAGAACGTTTTGAGATCGTCAAAAGTTTCCCAAAATAGTCTATCTTCTTCGGCTTCTTTTTCTGTGAGCGCGGCTCTTGCAACTGCACGGTTCGCTTTGTACGGGGCATAAAAGTCCTTGCGCCAGCTACGTCCTTCTAAACAGATCACAACATGATCTGCTTTTTGTTCGCGGTATGCTTTGGCAATAGAGTTGAGTGTGACGTGAGCAGCAAAGCCCAACCTGTCCCAAGTGTCTGCTTGGCGAGCGGCCGAGTGACGTGCACGGAAGAATGTATTAGCAGTATCAACGATTAAGTATTTCATGTCATAATAATAGCATATTATTCATTACGTGTCAAGCAACTTTGGACAATTTTGGGATATATAAATTCGGCCCAGGCCTCGTGAGCATCTGCCCCAAAATGGTAACTCTTGGGATTAACTGTTTTGAATCCCTGATTCTGACACCAATTGTAGTAAGTGTAGTCTTTATCATACGGATTTAGATAGCAATTGCTCCAATCCAGTTTTTCTACATGAGCAAATGGTTCGTAGCAGGTAAAGAAATAATGGATTACTCCATCGTTTAATAACTTGCGATGAAAATTATATATAGCTCTATGTGATTTATTAATTGATGCTTGATAGTTTAATTTTAAAGCCCAATTCTTATATCGATCCTTGATGCTTTGTGGCCAATCTTCGCCAATGCCCCCGGCATTAATTTGCCAATATCTCTGTGTAACATCGTCCCACCATTCTTCACGTTCCCAAGTACTCCAGCCAATCACGAGTAAATCGGGTTTACCGTAGCATCGTAGATAATCTTGTGTGGTACGGAATATACGACTGTTACTACTTGCACTTTCAGCATCACAGTGTAGTATAGCACCCAGTTTATTTGCTATATGGCATCCATAACTCACACGTTCATTATCGGGATGCGGCTTACGGCCCAATGCCCAGAACTGGGGATCGTCTTCGGCAAAGGCGTAGTTGTTGACTGCTTCTGCAGCAGCACTATGACTGTCGCCGTTTACGTATATTATCATTTATAAATGGTTTTAAAAAGTCTGCCCAAGCTCGATGCCCGTCGACTCCAAAATGACTCCATTCGTCGGGTACATGTCCTTGTGCTCGAAGCCAATGACTGTAGATAAGTGTGTTATCGTATGCACCCAAATAACTATTGTCAAACTGGTAATGTGTTGTATTTGCCGATAAACTTTGTTCGGTATTAAAAAACAAATGCGGAATATTTCGCGTGTCTAACCAAGTGTGAAAGTCCCGTATCACATCGTTTAAATAAAGTGCACGTCGATGCCATACCTTGTTATCGTATTTAGCAATCCATTCTTTGTATCGTGTTTGTAACCCGTCGGGTAATATGTTATGCCCACTGGCATTAATTTGAAACCATTGACCTTTATAATTCCATTCTTCTCGTTCTATGGACGGAAAACCAATTAATACAAAAACATTTTGATTTGTTTGGTATACAAACTTTTTAGTCATTCGTATGCTACGTTCAACGCTGCTGCCGCTTTCGGCCTGGCAAACTAGATCTAGTCCTAGATCCTGCGCTGCCAAGTAGCCATAACTATAGGGCAAATTATCTGGATGCGGAGCATCTCCTAGTTCAAAATATTTTGAATCATTATAGGCCATGCCTGCAGGATTTTTAGTGCCATGACCAGCACTATGGCTGTCGCCGTTTACATATAATATCATTCTTGATACGCAGGATTGGGAAATTCCAGTTCAAACACATGGTAAGTGCCGGTATTTTCTTTGTCTCTGAGCATTTCCATTGTGCGATTTTGTTCGGCTTCATCCAGGGTTCGAAATATACCGCTCCCGATAGTGCCGGTGCCAATGCCAGCTGGAGAGATATAAAGACCATTACTGATTGATAATTTGGTCAATTGATAAAACTTTAGAGTGCGTGGTGGTTTTAAACCTTCCATTTAACTTGCCTCGGTACGTCCACCGCCAACGTCACGTCGATCAATTATTCTAGGACGTGCATCTACTGGTTGATTTGCTTCCCATTGCTCGTAACTTTCCATGGCAATATTTTTGCACACAGTTTGAAACCAACGATCAACTATAACGCTTTCTTCTTCGCCCGGCTTGCTTTGGTATCCTTGCCTTACTAAATTGGTAATAAACTTGTCATTCCAATCTAATTCAAATGCACCATTGCCAATGTTCTCTGGATCTAATTCAACGCTAATAACACTGACCCAGGGCTCGCCTTTTTCTGTTGCAATATCTTTTGCAGTCTTTTCTACTGCGGGTTTCTTCGCAGTCTTTCGAGCCGGAGCTTTTTTAACTTCTGTTTCTGCTTTGGGTTTTCTTGTTGCCATGTTGGTCCTTTATTTTATTTAACGGGTCGTGTCAGCAACCATAATAAATGTTCGTCTCTACGGTGCCAATGATGTTCGTACACAGGTTCACCAGGGCCAGTGTACATAGCGGTGCCTTGGTAGGCTCGTTCAAAAAATATACGGCGACCCGATCGTGCACAACGCCTAGGCCACAGTGCAAACTTTTGCCTCCACTGGGCCCGGTAGTAAAAGTGATTTAGATCGCTGAGTATATCCATTGGCAATTAAGTACCCCATTCATTTTTAAATAGTGGTACTTGTAGTCGATCACTGTAACGCCAACCACGTTGCATTGCTGCTAGTGCCACGTTCTTTGCATTTAACGTATAAACACTTTCAACACCGCCCACGGGCATTAAGTACACGTGTCCTACAAATCCAGCATCACGATATTCTTTGACTGCACGTTCTGCATCTAATATGTCTTGTTCGGTTGCAACAACAAACTTCAAATAAGCAGTACCAAACCATTCATATTCGCATACAGTCTTTGGTTGTATTGCTTCCGCCCATATCTCGCCACTTGCTGGTAACTTAGCACTAACACTAAATGTTATCTCTCTATTCTTATTTTGTTGTCGCCATTTAAACAAATACTTCTTGAAGTCATCGGTTAACTTTTGTGTACCATTTGTTTCAAATGTAATTTCTTTTAGTCCTGCCATGTTGACATTATCCAACAAGTCGGGATACTGTCTTTGCCAACCCAGCAAAGGTTCACCGCCTGTGATTACAAGATGCTCGTCTTCCCACCCCTTGTGAGGTAGTATGTCCATAATCTGAAGGGCAATTGCGTTAGTATCAAGCATGGGACTAAGATGCTTAAACCTAGGATCCCAACTAGCATAACTGTCACATCCAGTAGATACCAAAGGCAATTGTTTATAATCGTCAAACATGTGGACCACTTGAGCAATATCTTCAACTTCATTACTGGTTTCTCCTCGAGGCATGCCAAAGCCGGCACATTTAAAGTTACATCCAAACACACGTAAGAACACAGAAGGAACACCCATGTAACGTCCTTCGCCCTGTACACTATAAAATAATTCTGCTACTTTTAATTTACTCATATATTTTTGACCACTTCTTAAGTTTAATTTTTTTGTTTGATTTGGCAACATCTAGTTCACTCTGTGTGAATAGGCCTTGCTCGATCAAAATGTCAATCATGGCCAGTACATCACCAACTTCTTTTGCAAGATTTTCGCGTTGTGTGCCTTCGCCATTTAAGTATACATTGTCCACGCCAAAACGTCTACACTTGCTGACATCTTGTATTACTTCGGCACATTCCTCTTGCAATATGCCCAGTGCTTCTTCTATTTTTTCGTTCATATTATTTCCCACATGAAAATATACATTGTTTATGATCCAAGTTGATGTTATTATACAACAATTCTTGCAAAGAATCAAATTGTTTTTCTGCCGATTGTAGATTATGATGATAACAACAGTAACTTAATTTACCATTTGCTCCTAGATAAATTCCAGGTTGAGTCAAATGCATACAGTCTACCGGATCAACTTTGGTTTTTGATGTTGGCATTTGTATAATTTGTTTGATTTCTTTTGGGGCAAGTAATTTAAAACCATCTCCGGTGCGGTAGTGTCTTGCTTCGGTTATATCTCTAAACGACTTTACCAATTTGAATTGACGAAATCCCAATCGTTGACTGGTCTTTAAGCAGTCGCGTATTTGATGTTCGTTGTGTGTATACGGAATAAATTGCCAAGTTGCAACACCTCCGGCATCGATAAAACTGGTAGCATTGTCAATAACTTTGTCATAATCTGTGCCCTGTCGATATATCTCGTGTACGCCGGCCAATCCATCTATACCAAACCAAACATCGTGATCAACATTCTGTAACACAGTTGCTAATTCTCGCCACCACGTTGTGGATCGCAAACTACCATTTGTGTGTATTTGTATCTTTTTAGCATATTTCATTGCCACAGATATCAAATCTAAAATGTTGTTGGCTATCACAGGATCGCCAAAATTACCACAAAATTGTATTCCGTGCAAATTGGGCAATTGATCTAGTACCGATACAAGTCTAGCAATTGACAAATCTTCCTCGATCAAGTTGTCAGCGATACCAAACCCGTTTTTATTCCTTGGGCAAGCCGGGCACCAAGCATTACATTTACTTGACGCCTCTACATGTATCCATTGAATATCAGTGTTAAGCAAATGAATCTTCTTGATAAATTATGATTTTAGCCCGTTATTAAACCTTGCACATCTTCCCTCGACAATGGTTATCGAGGGATCTTGTCGAAACTTTTCTTCGGCTCGGGCCACATCTGATCGACATTCGGCTTGATTTGCGTACGGTGTCTCGACCGACATTGCACCACATTGTGTTCCTTGGCAAAAGAACACAATGGCTAGATACATGATATTAATATCCATTAAGCAAACAAGTCCTCACCGTCTTCTCTATGTCCTTCTCGATACGCCATGTTTGATTGTGTCTCTCTTACTTCTACTCTAAAACACCATAAGCGATCAGCTTCTCCTGGCCCCCACATATCAGGAATGTAAACACCATTTACATACTTGTAAAGCATGTCTGCTAGGCCCTCACATCCCAGTCTTGGCAGGATAGTCAGTTTAGCCATCTTTTTACTCTCTAACAACTTGTAGGTTTCAAGTTCGGGATCATCCTGTGCCACAAGCAGTGTATGATCAAATTGATCTTCCAAAGTCCGTTTAAGTTCTTTTAAGCCACCGTAGTCAGCGGCCCAGTTACGCACATCCAAATTGTCTGTGCCAAAGTAAAACTTCATACTAAATGAATAGCCGTGTATTAGGTTACAATGACTATCTGCTCGCCATTGTCTATACGCACACGGAAATGCATCGTGGTATTCTTTTGTACTAGTAAATTTATAAGTTGTCATGCTGTTTCTCCTATGTTAATTGTAGCATAGGCGGCAGAATTTGTAAAGCGGGAATGACGCCAAGACCGCTATAGATTATTTACTCAAATCAAATTCTTGTTTCATATTATGAGCCACTACATTGTCCATAAATTTAAGTAGGAACACACTTGCAGTTGAAGCATCGCTACCGTGAAAGTTTATTTTAACATAGCCAGTGCCGTCTTGTCTATAGTAACTGGGTTTGGCTTTACCATATTGCACAGTTTTTTGTTTTACGAGATCGGCTACTCTTACGGCACCATAACCGGGTCCTGGTACTTCGGCAACAGTACCGCCAATCATACTAAACCATTCACACATTTCATCTGTGATAGCATCTACATCTATCCATATATGATAGGACACAGTACATCCTGGTGGTAATGGTATCATTTTTATTCCTATTTAAAAACATATTGAGTATTGGCAACTTCAATATGATAGTGATTGTTAGAATCTTGAACTTGTATAATATAATTCCATGCATTATTAACTTGAATCGGTAACATACTGGGGATCATGCCCGATGCGGTACTGGGAACTGACGCATACAAGTTGGTCAACTCGTTAGTGAATACTGATGTAAATGTATTGTTCTTGTTGTTGATCCAAACTTGATTGCCTGGAGCATTACTAAATGTAGTTCCCTCTAGCACAATATCCAAATAGCCATCGCCATTGATGTCAATTATCCTGGGACTATACGATCCCATTGTGTTAGTATTATATCCCGGCAATGCTGTTGCGCTAATGTCAGTGAACCCGCCAGTGCCGTTATTCAAATAAACCTGAACATAACTTTGACTGCTCCACCCACCACCTGTGGCAAATGCCGGCATAGGTCTTGTAAAAATCAAGATATCGGGATGTCCATCGTTGTTTATATCTGCGGTCCTACAGGCAAAGTTATGTGCCGCTGGATTGGCTGTTGTTGCATTATTAAGCACATTCCAATATGGCATTGGCAATGCAGTTACCGAAGTAATTGCAAAAGTTGTAGGGTCAATGGTGAGTATATTATTGGGAACAGCCAAATTTGCATTATTGGCATCGGCAAACACATACTGATCATATCCGAGATTGGCAAAGTCGCCGGCGCAGACTGCACTACCATATTGTGCTATCGAGCCAGTATAATACTGTTCGGTAAATGCGCCTGTACAGGTTGTGCCCGATTTGACCTGAAGCATGGACTTACCACCTACGTTTAATACATCTAAACATCCATCGTGATTGATATCGGTTGCGGCATTTTGATCACTGCCGATGGCCCAACCACCAGGGTCGGTCATGGTATATCTATTTTGAGTATAGGTTCCGTTGGTGTTGCTGATCAATGCAACTTCAAAACCTGCAGGACTGTTGCCATCATAAGCATCGTATAAAAACAAGTCATCAATGCCGTCACCGTTAAAGTCTGCAACCAAGGGATAGTTGCCGTTGACGTATAATTGTGCACCAAATAATTGTTGGCTAACTTCTTTAACCGATCCGTCGCCTTGCACACATCCAACATATAGTGGAGCATCGGGAATAGCCGAAGAACTTACCCCGTTCAATCTAGCAAATGTCTGCGCCACAAAGCAAGTAGCAGTGGTACTGCCAAATCGACCAAATCCATAGTTAACACTGGAAAAATCATAATTGCCTACAGTGGGGTAGTCTACTATATCTGTAACAGTAACTGAATTATTCTCTGCTGACAACATGGTATTGCTTGGCGGAGCCACTGGAGGGGGCGATGATGGCGGTACCGGAATCGAAGCAACTCCTCCGCCCCCACCCCCGCAAGCGGTTAATACTAAAGTACACAGAATTGATGCTATATATTTCACAGGAGCTCCTGTAGTTTTACAATACCACAATTATACTACTTTAGTCATTTGGTGTCAAATCAGCGGGGAGCGAACTCTTGTTGCATTTTGATATTATCAAAGAATTCTTTCTTTACCCCAGCATCGTCCTTGAAACTGCCTTTTAATACTGTGGTTTGTGTTAATGAACTATGTGCCATAATACCTCGATTCTCACAGCATCCATGTGTTGCTTGGATATAAACACCCAAGTTTTCAGCACCTGTAGCACGTTCTATTTCCCGAGCAATATCGTTACACAACTCTTCCTGGAGAGTGCCGCGACGAGCGCACCACTGAGCAATACGAGTGTA
>Ga0208379_1001064_pt1 | contig 11041 bp, 12 predicted proteins | sample CryBogCBE02Aug07_FD_184559 | JGI IMG/M metagenome (GOLD analysis project Ga0208379, IMG submission 184559) | Freshwater microbial communities from Crystal Bog, Wisconsin, USA - CBE02Aug07 (SPAdes) | ecosystem: Environmental > Aquatic > Freshwater > Lake | place: Crystal Bog, Wisconsin, USA... | reverse complement strand
TTTGCAGTATAGCCGTCCATATTAGAAGCCAACTCCCTTGCCCCATTGCTGCATGGTATTCTGCCAGTAGTTGGGGTTCATGGGAGCCGTCTGTTGCTTTTGAAGCTCTTCACGGGCAGCGGCTGCATAAGGATTGGTCAGCTTCTCAAGCTCCTTGCTCTTCATGGCATTAACTGCGGCTACTTGCCCCATTTGGTTCAGCGCACCCTGCGGCCCGTAAATATCAACATACTGCGTTTCAAGCGGCTGTGAAGAACGCGCAATGTCCAAAGCATTCTGCCTAGCAAGTGCCTGCTGACCAGCCTGCTGTTGCATACCAAGCATGGCAACATCAAGTGTTTTATCAGGAGGTGGAGGTGTAGGAGGTGAGCCGCCCATAATTAATATGGAATGTATAGCTCTCTGTGAGTTCGTTGCAAGCCTAATTTATTCATCGTCTCCTCTGGGAAATTACCAGCACCAGCGCGATTATCCAGCGGAACTCCGATATATCCGTTCTTGCCTGCTAGTTGCGTGTGAGCAACCCAGTCACTCATCACCTGCACAACATCTCTTGGTCGTGTAATTGCCGGATGAAATGCCGGATAGGTAACAGGAAGGTACACGCAATCGGAATATCCAAAGATTGTATCGCCTCTGCACAGGGCATGAAGCGTAATATTCGGATTATCTACAATCTTGTGGTCAAATGACTCGGCAAATGTCTGCATCTGCCGAAATTCCTGCGTATTTGGTGCTATGTATCGGTAATGTATTTTATCTCGCATGAATTATGTTCCTACAGCCACCTGAACACCATTTGCAAGCGTAGATTGGAGATTTTGCGACTGCTGTGAAATAATCTGCCGCCTGACAACAGAATTACCGCAAACCATGCAAGGCAGGCAGTCAGGATCGCTAGGAGTATTGATCGGAATACTGGAATAAAGCGGAATTACCCCGTCATTACCAAACGGGGACATATACAAGTTGGGAAACTCTGTTACAGGGACGCTGGCTTGTTGAATCGTAGGCATATCAGCAGGTCTTGGTGTATTCGGTTGCCGCAGTAGTCGCCTTCTGCGTTGCTAGTGCTGCCGCCTGCGTATTTGCATCGTCCAGCGAGACATAGCTGATGAAAGATGCCGTTGCCGTAGCGGAAACATAGGTATTGGAATTAGCACACTTCAGTTTGATCGTCCTAGTCTGCGTACTAGACCATGAATTAAGCGCGTTCCCTGCCTCTTCTTGCGGTGCAGGAGCCAAGTCAATAGAGATTGACGATCCATCCTCACCAACAACGCAATACTTTGTCTCGTTAGCGTTTGTCCGGCCTACGGATTTCTCAATCCACGGGTCTTGATACATCCTGATGGCATCAACGCCCATAGATCCGCACCATTCCACTAGGAAACTGAATGCCTTGTCCACATCTAGCGTGTATTTTGACTCGCAAGACGTATCAGTCGTTGTCCGCTGGACGTTTTCTGTGATCAGTCGGCGGTATTGCGTCTGGAGTATTCCAAGATCATTGATTTTGTCGGACTGCTGGCTTGTCTCGTATTGATATGGATCGGTGACAGCAAGCAAACGGCTATTCAAGATTGACTGATACACGCCCTTGCTTCCGCGATAGGACACTTTTACGTCAACCGTTCCTGCGATCTGCGTGCAATCAAGCTCTCCGTAAGCCAATTGCTTCAGCCCCATCTCATCACCAAGCAATGCCGTCTCAAATTGGCAATAGATTCGGTTCACTCGCTCGTTGGTCGTGCCGTCCTGATTGACTTCAAGATAGGTATCGTACCTTTCAGGAACAAATGCCTCCCAAAGATGGTTAAATGACCCATCGCTGGTGCTAGTGTAATCAACAGAGAAAGCATAGCACCTCGGAACTCCGTTAATAATGTTGTTTGACCAATTTACAGGACGGATGCCTGTCCAGACACCAGCCCACGCTGGAGTCCTAGCTTGATTCCATTCAGATGCGGCGGCATAATCCAACACCATCGTCGCGCTGTTAAGCGTTTCAAGGTATGGGATGGAATAAAGCAAGTAATTCTCAAACGATGTGGCACAGATTCCCGTGTAATTAGGAGCCATCAGACGCTTGGCCTTCGCCATTTCTACATCCTTGTAAAGAACTTGGCTAGATAGATAGCTAGATGCGGCGACATCGACGCTGACAAGGCCACCCTGCGAGTACCACCACATGAGTCCATTCTGGAAGGCGATACTTTTTCCGGCAACGCACCCGATATTCGGGAACAATGTCTGCTGGAAGTTGGCAGTCGTTGACCATTGTGAGCGATCCAAGATGCCAGAGGCTAAAGAATAGGTTGCCTGATCTGTAAAGACATACAGGCGGGTATCGTTGTTCTGACCGATGTGATCGTGCATTGCCGTAACGGGACGCGCTACGCTGAAATCTCCACGGCCTGCACCAGAAACACGCTCTGTCCAACCAAGAGGATTAGCAAGATCAGATGCACTAATAATGTTCCCATTTGCTACCCATAAGCGGTTTCCTGAATACGCCATCCAGTATCCGACAGGCATATCGGGAATGTGTCCGCCAGTCTTATCAGATCCATCCCAATAATGGGCATTATTGATCCCATCTTGGAAAATGATCATACGATGTGACGGCGTTACGGTCGTTCCTCCGCTTGTATTGATTGCCGCAGATTGCGTTGCCACAACCATGTTAATTTCAGGGACATTGGGGTCTAGTGCAATGTTTGCAAGCTGGTAATCACTCCATGTTTTAGGCTGCGTAAGCGGGAAAGGCGAATAGTATGCCTTGCCATCAACAACAAAGACAGCGTATGGCAATTCAGATGCTGCAAATTCAGTTCCTTCAGGCGTGTAAATTGTTTGCTTTTGAGTAATAGTAACACCAGAAAGATTGGTTGTTGTAGATGCTGGCCTTGCCTGTTTATTGGCATTAAATACAATCCCGCCTTGGAAGTTTCCCTTGGGTAGGGACAGCTTCATCTTAAAACCATTTCTAGTCTGCGCGATGCCTCCGCGAAGGTTGATGTTCTGTGCAAACTTTGCCTGATCTTCAGGCAACGACCAAGGGCTGCGGACTGAATTAACGCCATGAATCCAGTTGGCAGTTGCTTTAACCAGTCTTCCCGATTTGATGTTGTCGCTATTCATGCGTTAAAACATTACGCAATCCGTGTCATCTCCGTAAGTGATATTGTTAATTTGCGGTGGCTGCATGGAATGACCATCCATGCTCTCGTTCTGATTGCGTAGATAGCCAATTGCAATAGACCAATAACGCTGCGCCTGCTCTGCAAAGTCTTTATCTTCAAGATCGCAGGCATGGACTGCGGCAATGATGGCACGCTCGTTCTCTACAGGAATGTAGTCGTACTGGCTCGTAATGACAGGATGAGCCATGCGGTAGATAATCCTAGCCCATGCACATTTCTGTCCGATGCGAATGCGGCGGTACTTTGGATTGGTTTCCGTAGGATGATATTGACCAATCAACGCCATATCGTTGCTACGACCATAATCCAAGGCATACAGGCTGACATATCCAAGGGTTTCCGGCTTCTCGACATGAAGGATGCTCTTAACCAGCGTAGGAGGCAGGATAGAATCAACAAAGAAGGTGCTGCTGACACTATTCCCCATATCGTAATAGGTGATCCGGCCAGTAATAGAGCTAGTATTTACTGCGTGATCACGGGTGTCATATAGCTCAAAGCTGGTTGCATCAACGGGCCTAGCGTAATAATACTGCGGGGAAGATTGTGTGCTTGCAACAAGTCCTGTAGGAAGGACATCTCCCTCCGCTGGGCGGACTGTTACCTGATCTCCGATCTCAAACAGCGATCCGACCGCATCAAGGCTAGTTGATGCTACTGGCGTAAATGTGCGCACAATGTTCATGCTCATCTGGCCGACAGGAAGCGTAGGAACGCCTGCATTGGCAAATACAATCGGGTTGTTGGATGTGTCGGTCAGGGAGACATTGTTTCCAGACAGCGCGATCTTGTAGTTGGTTCCTGCAACAAGCGGATATGGAAGAGATCCAGTAGAAGAGAACTGGACAAGTTCGCCATTGCTCAAGTATTCGATGGATTCAGGTACAACAAGATTGTTATACGCCTTGGCATACGAAGCAATCCTGACTGCGTAATAAGACTGGCCGACTCCTAGTGCTGTAACCCCAATGATTCCTGTAGTTGCAGGAGATCCATTTGCATGAGCCAGCGTGTCGTATAGTTGCGCCGTATTTGAGTTGATTACGCGAAGGTAATACAGGGTTGTATTGTTAACTCCAGTAGGAAGCAGGTAATCAGATGCCAAATAAACTCCCTGACCTGTTGATACGCCACCAAAATCTCCAGACCAATTCTTGTTGAACGAGATGCTGAATGGGCGAGTCAAAGCGACATAAAAATTACCAGTTTCAGAGCTAGTAATTGTGATTGGCGAGAAATCCGATCCCACGACCGTAAATGTACCCGTAGATCCATTTAATGGAGCCTCGGCCCTATACGCAGTTCCAGCAACAAGCGGTGCTGGAAGAGATCCAGTAGATGAAAACTCAACGAATACGCCTGTAGAAGGAGAAAGCGTCACAGTTGGGCGAGATGTATATCCAGAACCCTCCGTAACAATATTTACTGCCGTAACGCCGCCAGAAAATGATGTAATTGTTCCAATCGCGGGTGTCGTTAGCGTATTGGAAACCTGATATGTAAATACCTGCGTATTGGGAACAGATGCATAAATTGTTCCAGTTGCAGGACTAACAAGAATAGAACTTGTTGTTGTGTAAGTAAATGTATTTAAGTCAATTACATTGATTGTGAATTTTCCGTTATAGTATGACTGCGCGGATCCAGAGATGGTAATCGTCTGTCCATCTGAATATCCATGATTGTTAATGATGCAGTTTGCTGTAGTTCCAGTTCCTGTAAGATTTCCTGCCGAAACGGCCTGATCTATAGTAGGTACAACAATAGAAAATTGCCCATTGTAACCGCTTGGACTGGCTCCGCTGATCCTGATGGTCTGCCCATTGGTATATCCATGTCCGGCAGAAATAGTGGCGGTAGCCGTTGTTCCAGACCTCGTTACGGAATCAAGCGTGATTGTAGCCGTGCTGATGGTTGCCGTAGCCGTAGCCCCAGTTCCACCACCTCCCGTAATTTTAACTTGCGGTGGCTGTGTATAGCCAAATCCTGAAGATATTTGCGTAAAGCTAGAAACAAATGATGTTTGTAATGTTGCTTTTGCCGCAGCTTGTGTTCCAGCCAATACAGAAACGCTAGGAGTCGATGAATATCCAGATCCTCCTGCGTTCATTGTAATAGAAGTAATAACGCCAGATGAGATATTAGCAGTAGCCAATGCTCCGCTACCTCCGCCTCCAGTAATCACAACAACGGGTGCGCTTGTGTATCCGCTTCCTCCGTTGGTTACGGCAATGTTGGTTACAGCACCAGAGGTTACGGTGACGGTTCCGATAACCGCGCCACCTCCGCCATATCCGGCAGGGTTGCCAATCGTAATTGTCGGGGCTGTAGTGTACCCAAGACCAGAAGAAGTAATGACAATGCTTCCTACTGCATATGTTGTAGATCCTACTGCATCAGGAACCATGACAGCATAACCAGTAGCCGTACTTACTTGTTGATCTGTTCCTGCGGGAGGTGGAGGCGGATCAGAAAATGTAATTGTTGGAGCGGAAATATATTTTGTCCCACCTGTTGTTACGGTTGCCCCGACTACTGAACCTACAACAACAGCCTGAAATTGCGCTCCTGCTCCAGATGGAGCGGAAAGATTTAATCCCGCTGCTGTAATCTGACTGGTGGTTCCAGTAACAGATGTCGCAGGAAGAAGTTTGACCAAAGAATTAGTTCCAGTTCCATTGTCGGTCAAAACAATTGGATTAACAAGTGCCGTAGCAGTAGAAGCAAGCGCGTCTGCCTGTGATTCGTGCAATGAAATTGTATAAGTGTCGATGACATTGACAAAGTAGTTCTGCCCTGCAATCAGCGGTGTAGGAAGCGTACCTCCAGATGTAAACGCCTGAACCTGATCTCCATTCAAATAATAGTGTTGAACAGCAAATGACAGGATTGTTTGAGGTGCAATCGCTTTCCTGATGTCGGTATTAAACTTTCCGCTGTTTCCAGTCAGAAGAATAGGGTTTGTTCCATTCTGTGCATCGGTAATTGTCGCATATACCTGAATGTTTGAAGAATCAAGCTGCTGTCCAAAATAGGTAGTATTCGCCGCCAGAGGAGAAGGAAGCGATCCTGCAAATCCAGAACCAGACCCAACAGAGAATGTCAGTTCGTTAGGAGAATCAACAGCAATAGGAGGCGTGGACTGAAGATTGATTGCCGTCAGCAGATTGCTTGGTCGTGCGTCAGTCAGGGTGATTGTACCAGCATTAAGGATGCTTTGCAGGAAGACGGGATTCGTTCCTGCCTTGGCATCCAGCGAGTTTTGGTAAAGCTGGATCGTGTTAGCGTCATCAACCCCGATGTAATAAGTCTGACCAGCGTAAATAAAGCTAGGCATCGTGCCAGATCCAAGAGAAAGGACGGCAGACTGGCCGGACTGAAACTGGTGTGCAGAAGTAGATGCGAATTTGGTAAACGGAGAAACAGCGACATCGCGGGTCTGGATCGTCACGCCATCAGGCTCAATCGTCCCATAGGCAAAATCAGACTGCGCGTGAATAGGAACAAGAATTCCATCAGCGGTTGTGCCATCTGGGAATTGTGTGCGAAGCTCCCTGTTATTAGAGTCTGTTCCAACAACCCTGATTTGCTTTCCTGCATCAACACTATGCTCGGAAATTGCCACTAGCTGGGAAGGTTGGCGAATGTCCATGACGGTCGCCACAAATCCCCTGTCATCCCATGCCCAATCAACGGGGTTATACATCCCGCCCTTGTTGACATGATATTGGAACAGCCTGCCCCTGAAATAAGTCGGGGAGCCGTCCACATTAACTCCCAGCGGGACTTCAATCCCGCGAGGGAGAGTAATGGTTTGCCCGTCCCATCCCGTACAGACATCCACCTCCTGATTGGTGTGGAAGTAGTGACCAGACTCCATAAGAGTCTGAACGGCCTGCGTTAGCTTGCGAAAAACCTTTTTTTGGTCGGTCGTTGCAAGAATTTCTGCGGCCTCGTCATATATCTGCGAGACGAACATTGTGGGATATTAGCGTTGGCTTCCGGCTTCTGCAATTCCTTTAAGGAAATCTTCGTCGGCAGGAGATCCGCCAGCGGATCCGCCTTCAGGTCCAGCAGGAGGCATTCCGCCAGCGGGAGCCTCCCCAGCACCAGCGGCCTGCTGATTCACGCCTTGGGCGAGATTGTCAACGCCTTGGGCAAGCTGAACGATAAGCTGATGGATGGCATCAAAAGCGGCCTTGGGCATGGAAATCATCACAGATCCATCGCCAGCAGGTGCGCCTGTATCAGGAGACATCTTGTCGGCGGGGGCTGCACCCATTCCTGTGTCAGGAGCGGGATTAGGATCGTTAGGTGGCATAGTTTTGTCTGAGGCCATAAGTTTAGTCGTTGTCGGTTTCGTTTTGTTCTGTTGATACTTCTTGGGACGCTGCTGCTAAACCCTTTTCGATGGCATCCTCATCGTCGGGTTCGATTTCTTTGGTCTCGTATGTAGCGTCCTCACCAGAGGGCTTAATCCCATGAATTTCTAGCTCAAGACAATAACGCTTGATGGTCTTACCATCGCGCTCAGTCTTTTCGGTCCTTTCCATTACCTTGCGATAATGAATGACAGCAGTTCCCTCTTTTGGAAGACCCTTAAGATCTGCTGGCGCAGTGTCAAAATAAAGCGAAGGATAATGGATGTTTTCCTCTGCGGCCTGCGTCTCCTCGTTCTTTTCCGCTGATTCAATTGGGGACGGCGGAATGATCTTTTCTCCCAAATCGTGGAATCCATCAGGAAGAGTTACTGGTGTGCTAGTATATGGCATTTTGTGAGTATGTTTTTTATAATCAAATCAATAATTATATAATAACTATAGAAAATGGTTGCGATGATACCCCTGTGTAAACAGCACAACTTCCAGCAGTTTTTGAAGTAACAACTGCGGTTGCGCTAGATGCCAATGGAGTAAGCACAATAATAGAGTTGCTTGTTATTGAAGAACAATTAACTGTAAAATTCCCTATTGCTCCAGAAGAGGTAATTGTTGTTCCTATATTTCCAGAAACAACATTAGTTGAGCTTATGTTTGCTGCTGCTTTTGGCAATAATGTATTCAAATATGATCCTGCAAGTGGTGCTGAAGCAGTAGATGCATTGCCAATTAAGTCTGCTGTAATAGTTCCAGCAGAAAAATTTCCAGACGAATCGCGCAAAACTATTGTTGATATAGTATTTGTGCTTGATGGGTTTCCTTCAAGTTTGCTGTTTGAAATAGCAGCAGATGAAGATATGTCTGAATTTACAATAGAAGAACCAAGTGATAATTTTGAATAAGAAATAGAAGCAGATGAAGATATGTCTGCATCTAAAATAGTTCCATTAGCGATCATAGTGCTGGTGATAGAACCAGCAGGAAGTGATAGCGTTCCAGTTACCGTTAAATTGTTGATCGTTGGAGAAGAAATCGTAGGTGTAGTGATTGTAGCGTCAATAATAGAAGCAGAGCTAGGATTTGATGTGTAATCCAGAGTTTTATTAGTAAGCGTCTGGGTAGATCCAGTATAAACAATCCCCGTTGTATTTTGATTAAGGCTTAATGCGCGGACAATGTAGCAAAGCATTCCCTCTCCCTGAAGGGGAGCAACTCCAAAGATTGGATTGTAGGTGGAAGGATTGCAGGGAATAGTCCAAACAATCTTGCCTCCAACAACGCTTTTGGTAATTGTCCCGTAAAGAGCAGCTACAAGGTTGTCAATCAGGCTAGGAACGCTTTCGTGCGAAATGCTCGGATAGGGAATATCAGGTCGGCAAGCACTAGAATACGAGGAATTATAGTTTCCGTTAGAATTGCATCCGCAGTCAGACATAATGTGTTGTTATCAATTATAATTTGCGGTTTGTAAAGATAAAATCACACTTTGTTGTAATGCCAGACATCGCTAATTGCCCTGCCTGTCTTAATCCTGAATTTCTTTCTCTGTAATTTGTTCTGAAGAAGCAGCTTTTGAACCCTGCTGTTCATGGTTGTAAGCGACAAACAAGTTTGCTGCGCCATATCTACTAGCGTTATCCATCCCTCTGGCACTTCGTCAACCAGCCCAGAAGGGCCGGATGATTGCATTAGTTCTGCGAGCCAATCATTAGCTGATTTATTGTTTTTCATGTATTTATACTGGTAGCCTCCATTGCTCCCCATGCGCTCGCTGGGTTATTTGCAATGAAGATTGATTTAGTGATTCGTTGTATTCTCCCCACAGGAAGCCTTGTGTCCATGCCCATGTGCTAGGGCGATTCTTTGCATATTCAAGCGATCCTCTGGCGGTCAATGTCCCGATATTGTATCCCGTGCCGCCTGCGTGTGTTTTCGCGCTGGCAACGGCAACTTTATGCGTGTGTCCAAACGCTATTTTGCGGCGGCGACCATTGCAATATGAGGTTGCCATGTCCCTAGCAGCCATTTCGTTGTAGATAGTTCCATGAGTAAGGCCAATATCTGCAATGTCAACGATCTGCTCAATTCCAGAATATGGGATCAGCCTAGCTTTTAGGCTCTTGGCCGTATCTTCAATCGCATTAACAATTTTGTGGGCGCAGTATGCGGTGGCGGAATTCTTGCTGCGGGTCAATTTCCATGCTCTGTCCTCATGGTTGCCGCAGAGAATGTATGGGTTTTTACACCCTGCCATTAGCTGACGCAGGTGAGTAAGTCCCGTGTCGATATCAGGCGTTATTTCATCTCCATCGCTATCAGATCCAACCCCGTTTCCCATCAGCGCGGAGAGATCAATGAAGTCACCTAAATGCAGGATAGTATCCGGCTTGTATCGTTCTTTGAATGTCATCACCGCATCCCATGCGGTTGGATCTACATATTTGGCGTGACTGCACGACACGGCCAAAATCTTTCGCCAGCGGTTGGTTATATTTGCCATATTTATTGAAAGACTTCTTTATCGTCTTCTGGCGGATCAAAGTCTCCGCTATTCCATTTGTCAACATGATTTTGAATGGCAAATTTGTTTCCCTGCAAAATATGGGCGTGCTGCGTCTCCCCATCATCGTCTACCCAATTTATAAATAACGCCATATTCGGGAAATGCTCTGTGATAATTCCAATAGCTCTTTGGAGATTATTCCATTCAGAAATTCCTATATTGTCTGGCATTGGGGTGTTCACGCAATACTGATATGCACGAACTTGCAGAGATCGTCCAGCCTAGCATTCCATCCGCCCAAAAATTTGATGTCAGAAGGATGTCTGTTCACAATCAACTGGTTTACACGCTTCTGGTCTTTGATAAATGCTGCTGCATCGTGATTTGTCCTTTCTAGGATCTTATTTGCCTGCCCAGCACCGCTGACAACCTTGCAGTTAAACCATACCTCGCCAAGCGGATATGCTATGTCTTCCACATGGAATCTGATCCAGTTTTTCCAATAAAGATTGGTAGCTCCCTCCATGTCGAGGTTGCGTATATCATCAGCGGTCAGATTAAACGGCTTTTCTCCGAATTCACGCAGGTCGCAACCCCATTTTGTTATGCCTCCACGATCTCCTTTTACCTCTTCGGCAATGACATATTTGTAATCGCCCCAATGCCCCTTCGCAAATACGCATTCATGCTCAAAGATGAATGGCAGGAAAAATCTAAATCTGCTCGTCATGTTCTAACAGATAATCCTTGGGATCTCGTCGCAGGATATTGATTTCAGGAGCAAGCGGCTGATTGCTTTCAATATGCTGATCCCTGTCCTCGTCAACATCTAAGTGCTGAAGAACGGATGCCGCTTTCCAATCCATAGCGGCTTGCCCCGTGATGAGGGTCGTTACCAAGGCTCCAAAGAAGAGAACGACAAGGTTGGCGAGTTCGACAATTTCTTTGGCTTG
>Ga0208379_1001063_pt1 | contig 11050 bp, 8 predicted proteins | sample CryBogCBE02Aug07_FD_184559 | JGI IMG/M metagenome (GOLD analysis project Ga0208379, IMG submission 184559) | Freshwater microbial communities from Crystal Bog, Wisconsin, USA - CBE02Aug07 (SPAdes) | ecosystem: Environmental > Aquatic > Freshwater > Lake | place: Crystal Bog, Wisconsin, USA... | reverse complement strand
AGCATGTTTAGTCGCCGTATAGGGCGCTGACATTGGTCTTGGTGCATGGGCAGAGATAGAGCCATTGTTAATAATTCTGCCGCCCTGAGGGGATTGCGCCTTCATCATTCGAATGGCTTCCTGTGAACATAAGAACGCACCACAGAGATTGGCATTGACCACATCCATCCATTGTTCGTAGGTGAGATCTTCCATTGGAATTGCAGGAGCGCCAATACCAGCATTATTAAAAAGCACATCAATACGACCAAACTTTTCTTTAATGGCCGAAAACAGTTTTTTGACTTGATCTGGTTTACCAACATCACAGGCAACTGCTAAGCAGTTATCAGTCGTACCACCAATATCAATAATGGCTTTTTGCAGCTTATCTAAATTGCGTCCAGTGAGGACTACTTGATAGCCACCATGTAATAGTGCTTTAGTGGCCGCTCTACCGATACCTACGCCAGCTCCAGTGATGAGGGCTACTTTATTATTTTGGCTCATTGATATCTTTCTAATTTTTCTCTAAATGATTATTTATTTCTTTTAACTCAGCGTTACAAGTCTACGCCAAATGGAATGACGAGGCTTACAATCATCTTACTTAGGTAGTGGTAATGCAGTTTTATACCGCACTTGCTTCAGGGCAAAGCTTGAACGAATTTTTTCAATACCGGCAATAGGCGTTAGTTGTTCCAAAATAAACTTTTCGAGGGCGCCCATATCGGCAACTGCGACGCGGATGAGATAGTCGCTATCTCCGGTCATGAGGTAGCACTCCATGACCTCATCATGTTCAGAAATACGTTTCTCAAATTCCGCCAAAGACTCTTTGGACTGCTCTTTTAGACTGATGGATATAAAAACATTTAGACCTAGCCCTAGAATTTTTGGGTCTGCCAGGGCTACATAGTTCCTAATAACCCCCTTATCTTTGAGTGCCTTGACCCGCATTAGACAGGGGGAGGGTGATAAATGAACCCGCTTAGCTAGCTCTACATTGCTGTGAGAACTGTCGTTTTGCAGTTCGTTCAATATTCTGATATCTATCGTGTCTAGTTTCATAAAATTCCTTAATATTGCAATTTATCCGCATATTATGCTGAAAATACAGATTTAATACCAATAATTAGCATCCTATTTTGGTGGGATTATTCCAAAATATTCTCCATATTTACTTTAGATACTTGTGGGAGAGGCTGTGGCTATTGAGGTTGTTGTTCCTGATATCGGGGATTATCAAAATATTCCCGTGATCGAGGTCTTGGTACAAGTCGGCGATCAAGTTAAGAAGGAGCAGTCTATTCTCACCCTGGAGTCTGATAAGGCCACCATGGATGTGCCCTCTTCTCATGCTGGCATCGTTAAAGAAATTAAAGTAAAGATAGGTGATCTACTCTCTCAAGGGGGCTCAGTAATCGTTCTTGAGGAAGCTGAAGAAAACGCTAATGTAGTGAGTGATATTCAGGAAATTGAATCGACCACTATAGAGATCATCAATAAGGTAAAAGCAATTGAGGCGCCTGTAATGGTGTCATCAGAACTTATCGCTAGTCAGGATACAAAGCAAAATATTGAAGGACATAAAGCTTGGGCCAGTCCTTCTGCGCGGAAATTTGCGCGTGAATTTGGTGTTGATATTAAAGAAGTCTCCGGAACTGGCTTAAAAGGTCGAATTACCAAAGAAGATATTCAGCAATTAATTAAGAGTACGATGTCATCTATTGGCTTGGTGTCTGAGCGCTCTAGCACTGGGATTACAGGCTTTGATATTTTGCCGTGGCCAAAGGTAGATTTTGCAAAGTTTGGTGAAATTGAATACCGGCAACGGACACGTATTCAAAAGGTTTCTGCCGCCAACCTAGCCCGCAACTGGGTAATGATTCCAGCGGTGACGTATCACGATGACGCTGATATTACGGATCTAGAAGCATTTCGTATGCGCCTGAATGCAGAGTCTAATAAAAATGCAGTCAAGATTACGTTACTGGCATTCTTAATCAAATCTGCAGTAGCTGCACTAAAAAAATATCCCACATTCAATGCTTCCCTTGACGGCGAAGATCTTATTTTAAAAAAATATTTCCATATTGGCTTTGCTGTAGATACAGATGCCGGCTTAGTGGTGCCAGTGATTCGTAATGTAGATCAAAAAGGTATCTTAGAAATTGCGGAAGAGACGGCTGCTCTAGCAAGGCTAGCTCGTGAAGGAAAGTTAAAGTCAGATCAAATGCAGGGCGCATGCTTTACGATTTCTTCCTTAGGAGGTATCGGTGGCACATATTGTGCGCCCATAATCAATGCCCCTGAGGTAGCTATTTTGGCGGTAAATAAGTCTGCTATGAAGCCAGTTTGGAATGGCGAACAATTTGTTCCCCGTCTCATATGCCCTTTATCAATGACGGCAGATCATCGCGTAATTGATGGCGCATTAGCAACCCACTTTACCTCCTATCTTGCTCAATTATTGGCTGATTTTCGTAAAGTAGTTTTGTGAATCTAGAGCAAAGACAGCCTAAAGGAGATTTTCATGAACGCGCCTGACATTAAGAAGTACTTAAACCTTGAGCAGATCGATGAAGATCCTACAGAAACTGCCGAGTGGAACGAAGCGTTTATGGATTTGCTAGCCTCTGGCGATAGTGAACGTGCCAAATTCATATTAGATAATTTAGTAAAGCTAGCCAATAAAAATCAGATTAATTGGGTACCTGATTTAGTTACCCCTTATATCAATTCCATTCCTGTTGATGAACAGCCAGAATTCCCTGGAGATTTGGCAACAGAAGAAAAATTGGCATCATTGATGCGATGGAATGCTCTTGCCATGGTGGCTAAGGCTAATGAAGCCTATGGTGAGCTTGGTGGACATATTGCCAGTTATGCCAGTGCCGCAGACTTATTTGAGGTGGGCTTTAATCACTTTTTCCGCGCTCGAATAGAAGGTGGTAATGCAAAAGAGTGTGGCGATTTAGTTTTCTTTCAACCCCATAGTGCGCCGGGCGTATATGCGCGCGCCTATTTAGAGGGCAGGCTAACTGAAAATGATCTAGCCCATTACAGACGCGAGATCACTGCACCGAATTCTGGTGCGAGAGGTTTATCAAGTTACCCCCATCCATGGCTTATGCCTGATTTTTGGCAGTTTCCAACAGGATCAATGGGTATTGGGCCGATAAGTTCAATTTATCACGCCCGTTTTATGCGTTACCTCACTGATCGTAAGTTATTAGATTGCACCACCCGAAAAGTATGGGGAGTATTTGGTGATGGCGAGATGGATGAGCCCGAAAGTATGAGCGCCCTCACTTTAGCCTCACGAGAAAAGTTGGATAACTTAGTGTGGGTTGTTAATTGCAACTTGCAACGTTTAGATGGACCGGTGCGTGGTAATGGCAGAATCATTGATGAACTCGAAAAGCTTTTCCGTGGTTCAGGTTGGAATGTGATTAAGTTGGTGTGGGGTAGTGATTGGGATGGTTTATTTGCCAGGGATACCACCGGAGCTTTAGTCAAAGCATTTGCCCAAACCGTTGATGGCCAGATGCAAACCTTTGCCGCAAAAGATGGCAGTTTTAACCGTAAAAACTTCTTTGGTCAGAATGAAGAGCTTACACGCCTGGCGCAGGGCATGACCGATGAGCAGATCGATCGACTCAAGCGTGGCGGCCATGACTTAGTCAAGATCTATGCTGCCTATCATGCAGCAGCTAACCATGTAGGGCAGCCTACTGTGATCTTGGCTCATACTAAAAAGGGTTACGGTATGGGTAACGCTGGCCAAGGAAAGATGACTACCCATAGTCAGAAGAAGCTCGACGATGAAGCCTTAATTGAATATCGCAATCGCTTTAATTTGCCATTGACTGACGAGCAAGCTACTAGTTTGGCATTCTTCAAGCCAGAAGAGAGTAGCCATGAAATGCAGTACCTAAAACAACAGCGTACGCAATTAGGCGGTCAATTACCAAAGCGATATTCCACTTGCGATAAGTTAGCTATCCCAGATATTGGTTCTTATGCAGCTTTTGCAATCAAGGCAGAAAACAAAGAGATGTCTACTACGATGGCATTCGTACGAATGCTGGGTAACTTGCTCAAAGACAAAGAGTTGGGTCCACGGGTTGTGCCAATTGTTGCAGATGAGGCGCGCACCTTTGGAATGGCTAACTTATTTAAACAGGTTGGCATCTACTCTAGCGTAGGACAACGCTATGAGCCCGAAGATATTGGTTCTGTACTGAGCTATCGCGAAGCATTGGATGGTCAGATCCTAGAAGAGGGTATTAGTGAGGCGGGTGCTATTGCTAGCTGGACAGCAGCTGCTACCAGCTATAGCGTCCATGGCATAGCCATGTTGCCGTTTTATATCTATTACTCAATGTTTGGTTTCCAAAGAATTGGCGATGCTATCTGGGCGGCAGCAGATCAACGTGCGCGGGGATTTTTATTGGGTGCAACAGCTGGTAGGACTACTTTAGGTGGCGAAGGTCTGCAGCATCAAGACGGCAGCAGTCAACTGGTTGCAGGCACCATTCCAAACTGTAAAGCATATGATCCAGCCTTTGCCGGTGAGTTGGCTGTGATTGTGGATCAGGGTATGCGAGATATGTTGGTCGATCAAAAAGATTTGTTTTACTACATCACCCTGATGAATGAAAACTACGCCCAACCCGATTTACCTGCGAATGCAGTAGAAGGTGTGATTCGTGGCTGTTATAAATTTAAGACGGTTAACGCTAAAAATAGTGATAGCAAGCAGTGTGTAAGCTTGCTAGGTTCTGGTGCCATCATGACTGAAGTATTGAAAGCCGCCGATGAATTGGCCAATGCTGGCATTAGCGTCGATATTTTTAGTGTGACTAGCTGGAGCGAGCTGTCCAGGGATGGTAAGGCTAAAGAGCAGGCAAATCTCGCGGGTGAGAAGGGTGTTGAGTTACCGTTTATTACCCAGGTACTTGCTCAAGCGCAAGGCCCCGTTATTGCTGCTACAGACTATGTACATGCGCTACCAGAAAGTATTCGAGCCTACATTCCTGAGGGTAGAAGGTATATTACTCTCGGTACTGATGGTTTCGGTAGGAGTGATACTCGAGCTGCATTACGAGAATATTTTGGAGTGAATGCAGATAGTATTACCAAGGTAGCAAGCGAAGTCTTAAAAAATAATTGAAATATTTACAATAAAAAAGAACTGGAGATTTTTAGATGTCCCTTATTCAAAAGCTCAAGGCGCGTGCAGAAAATAATAATCCTGTGCGTGTGGGCATCATTGGTGCTGGCAAATTTGGTTCTATGTATCTCTCCCAGGCTCCACGGACTCCAGGAATTCATTTGGTTGCTGTTGCTGACTTATCACCCGCCCGTGCAAAAGAATCTCTTGCCAGGGTAGGGTGGGATGCACCTCGTTATAGCGCAAGCTCACTACAAGATGCAGCCAAGTCAGGAGCTACTTTTGTAACTGATGATGCGGACGAGATGATTGCCAGCGAATTCATCGACATCGTGATTGACGCAACAGGTAGTCCAGCAGCAGGTATTCGTCATGCATTGCTCTGCTTTGAGCATCGTAAACACGTCATCATGGTCAATGTGGAGGCTGATGTATTGGCCGGCCCATTATTGGCGCGTAAAGCAGCGGAAGCTGGTGTTATTTACTCTATGGCCTCCGGTGATCAACCGGCTCTCATTGCTGAACTAGTCGATTGGGCTAGAACCATTGGTATGGAAGTGGTATGCGCAGGCAAGGGGACTAAATATTTGCCCATCTATCATCAGTCCACTCCAGATACGGTATGGGGGCATTATGGTTTTTCAGAGGAGCAGGTTGCGGGCGGTGACTTTAATGCGCAAATGTTTAACTCATTTTTAGATGGCACTAAATCCGCGCTAGAAATGGCAGCAGTTTCGAATGGTTGCGATCTCAATCCTCCCAGCAATGGCTTAGAGTTTCCTCCTTGTGGTGTGGATGATCTGCCGCATATTTTCCGGCCAGTATCTGAGGGTGGCATTCTGACGCAAAAGGGTACTGTTGAGGTGACTTCTTCTGTAGAGAGGGATGGTCGTCCAGTATTTCGTGACCTACGTTGGGGTGTGTATGTCGTCTTTGAGGCGCCCAGTCAATATGTAATGGATTGTTTTTCGCAATACGGCTTAAAAACTGATAGTACTGGTAGATACGCAGCAATGTATAAGCCCTATCACTTAATTGGTTTGGAGTTAGGCACCTCTGTTGCGAGTATTGCAGTTCGTGGAGAGGCGACTGGTGCCACCGGTGACTGGAGAGGTGATGTGGTTGCCACAGCTAAACGAACTCTAAAGGCAGGTGAGAAATTAGATGGTGAAGGCGGTTTCACTGTTTATGGAAAGCTCATGACAACAGCAGATTCTTTAAAGCTGGGAGCTCTACCTATCGGTTTGGCACACAACATGATTCTGAAAAGAGATATTCCTGCTAGCAAACCAGTCTGCTGGAGTGATGTTGATTATGACGCTACAAAGCAAGCCATTGCATTTCGTCGAGAAATGGAAAAAGTATTTAGTAAATAGTGTTTATTTTTTCAATTCAGGCTAGCGTAATCCCTAGCTGAATAAGGTTTTATTTTCTTGTATTGCCTGTAATATGTTTTTCACTAATGATAGTAATAAAGATAGTTGTATTAATAGCATTATTAAATTAGGAGATAGTATGAAGATTCGTCATCACATTTATGCAGCAGCAGTTATCGGAATGCTGGCAACCAGCGCTTATGCAGAAGATATTGTTCTTGGAGTGCAAGGTCCTTATACAGGGGGCTCATCCTCAATGGGTGTCAGTAATCGCGCCGGCATTAAAATTGCAGTAAACGAAATCAATGCTGCCGGTGGAATTATCGGCAAGAAAATTGTTCTAGTAGAAAGAGATGACGAGGCAAAGAATGAGCGCGGCGTCCAAATTGCACAAGAATTTATTAATAATTCTAAGGTTGTAGGAGCTTTAGGGTTTGTGAATACTGGAGTAGTTTTGGCTGCTTCTCGTTTTTATCAGGATGCAAAAATTCCTGTGATTGGAATGCCTTCAGGTTCAGTGGTAACCCAGCAATTTCCTAATGCCCCTGAAAATTATATTTTTCGCATTGCAGCTAGGGATAGTCTCCAAGCTCCAATGATCGCCAAAGAAGCTGTAGAAAAGCGCGGCTTCAAGAAGGTAGCTATTCTGGCTGACTCTACCAATTACGGCCAGTTAGGTCGTGAAGATATGGAAAAAGCACTGAAAGCTTATGGCGTTACTCCGGTAGCAGTCGAGAAGTTCAATATTGGTGATGTGGATATGACTTCGCAAATCCTTTCAGCTAAAAATGCTGGTGCAGAGGCTATCCTAACTTATGGTATCGGTCCGGAATTGGCTCAAATTGCAAACGGCATGGCTAAGTTGGGCTGGAAAAAACCCATCATTGGTAGCTGGACTTTGTCTATGTCTAGCTTTATTGATACGGCCGGTAAAAATGGTGATGGTGCAGTCATGCCCCAGACTTTTATTCAGATTGGCAACACGCCTAAGCGTCAGGCGTTTATTGATGCTTACCTCAAAGAGTTCAAACCAAAAAATGGATTAATGCCTTCAGCGGTTTCTGCTGCGCAAGGATACGATTCTGTGTATATCTTAGCGGCCGCTATCAAACAAGCCAACAGCACAGAGGGGCCAAAAGTATTGGCGGCCTTACAAAATCTGAAAGATCCAGTTCCAGGTGTCATTACCACTTATGTGAAGCCTTACAGTGCGACAGACCACGAGGCAATAGAGGCTAAAGATATTGTGATGGGCGTGATTGAAAATGGACGCGTTCAATATCTCAATGCAGAGGATGCAAAAGCCAAGAAAATGTAATGGAATGTTGTAAAGCTAAAATGCATTTTCTAAAGACGCCGCTCCTAAGCGGCGTCTTACTTTTAATCACCAACAGACTGCACTATGACCATTAAATATATTGATGCTAACGGTATCAAATTTGCATATCACGAAGCGGGGCAAGGTCCTCTAGTAGTATTGCTACATGGTTTCCCTGATATTGCTAGTACTTGGAGCCATCAAGTACCCGCTCTAGTAACCCAAGGCTATCGAGTGGTGACGCCCTATTTACGTGGTTACACACCTACTGAAATTCCTAAAGATGGCTTTTATGACAAGGCAACTTTAGTTGAAGATATTGCCGCTTTTATTATGGGGCTTTCTGGTGGAGGGCCGGTTTATCTTGTGGGTCAAGACTGGGGTGCGATTATTGCCTATGCAGTACTAGCAGCTTATCCAGAATTAATCGCCCGGGCTGTAGTCATGGCGGTTCCCCACCCAGGACAAGTAACTGAAAGCTTAGTCAATCCAAAACATATTCATCGATCGTTTCATTGGTGGTTCTTCCAGTTAGCTGATCTTCCAGAAAAAGCGATTCTCGCAAACAATCAAGCATTTATTGATTATCTTTGGGCTTATTGGACCATTCCTAGTCATCGTGATGAGCAACATATTCAGGCCGTTAAAGAAACTTTACAAAAACCTGGAGTATTGTCTGCAACCTTAGCGTATTACCGGGCAATGTTTGATCCTGCTCAGGCTGATCCTAGTCTTGCTACTATCAGAGAAAAAATGGTGCGACCAATCGAGGTCCCGACGTTGGCACTTTGTGGCCGTGAGGACTTGCGAGCAGAGCTCATGCTTGATCAAGCGCAGTATTTCACGAATGAATACGACTTTCAGTTAGTTGATAATGCTGGTCATTTCTTGCATCGTGAGCAACCTGAGGTGGTTACTAAGCTCATTATTGATTGGTTGAAGAAATAGCAAGCTTCTTTGTTAAACTTTATTGGGATCCTCTGCACCTGCAGAGTGATGATTCCAGATAAGCCAAATACCTGAAGTGGCAATGAGAACCATGCCAACCACACTGAGGCTATCTGGAAGTTGTCCAAAAATGAGGTAGCCATATCCAACCGCCCAGATCAATTGCAAGAAGACCAGTGGGGTGAGTTTATAAGGTCTCATTTGATAGAAGGCGAGCACAACCAGTAAATGTGCAAGCCCGCCTAAGAAGCCTAACAATCCAAACAAGGCATATTCGTAGACGGGTAAAACAGGGAGTGGATCTGCATACGGGAGCAAAACCGTTGACGCTATCAAGCCAACTACCCCGCTATAAAAAAAGGTCGTATATGCCGAGTCTTGAGTGAGCTTGCGTGTATATAGCTGAAAAATAGCGTTCAAAAATGCCATCATGACGAGTAACAGGGCGGCTAAATGAAAAATAGCAGACCCCGGCCTAGCAATCAAAAGAATTCCTAAGAACCCTACACCAGCCACTAAGCACTCTTTCAAGCCAACACGCTCGCCCAAAATAGGGCCCGATAGTATTGCTACCCAAATTGGCGCTGTAAAAGTAATTGAAGATGCCTCTGCTAGAGGTAGCCAATTTAATCCTGCAAAAAATAAAGTAGCAGTGGCGACCAACAGACAGGATCTAAATAACTGCAAGCCTAAATGATGGGTATGCCAAAAATCTTTGCCTAAGAAATACCAAGCAATCGGAGCGGCTAGTAGCAACTGACCAATAAAACGAGACCACACTACTGTAATCAAATTGGTATCTTGTACTAGGATCTTCGCTATCGCATCAACTGTAGAAAAGCAAATTCCACTCAGGATAAATAAGAAAATTGGTGAATTCACTCGGCAGATACCCCTGCCTTATTGCAAATCCATTCTTTAAAGAGTTTAATTTTTTGATTGTTTTTAGTATTAGATTTAAAAGAGAGAAAGTGGGTTCTATCCATTGTTGGTAGAAAAACTCCAGCTCCAATTTCTACTAATTCACCGCGTGAAATTTCTCTTTCTGCAAAGCGGATACTTTCTAGTACAACTCCAATCCCGTCTACAGCAGCAGATACTGAAAGGGCTGCACGATCGAAGGCGATTTTTCTAGTGGAGGGATTTTTGAGGCGATTGATTTCAAACCATTGTTCCCAGCTATGGTGATTGAGTGAGGATTCGATGAGCGTTAACTTACTCATTAATTCCTCAACAGGAATATTCTGATCAATCAGATCTGGGGAACAAAGTGGTGCAATTTTTTCTTCGCCTAAGGAAAGTGAGGTTATTCCAGGACCCTCATGAGAAAATTGATAAGAGATGGCGATATCAATTTCCTGATTGCGCAACAAATCAATATGGTCAGCCCCAGAAGTTAATCGAATGGTGATGTCTGGATTATCTTTAATAAACTCCGGTAATCTGGGGCTTAACCACTTTGCAGCAAAACTGGGTGAGCAGTGCAATGCAAGAACTTGTGAGCTGGGTGCAAGAGTGACTTCATTGCAGGCTGCTTCAATGACATCAAAAACCCTTGATAGTGAATCTAATAGGCGACGACCTTCTGCTGTGGGCGATACTCTGCGGTTCTGACGTAAAAATAATGATTTACCAAAATAGTCCTCAAGCTCGCGTATCTGATGACTGATTGCAGACTGCGTCAGATGCAATTCTTTGGCCGCAAGCGTAAAGCTTTCTAATCGCGCAGCAGCCTCAAAAGCTCTCAATAGGACATAATTGGGAATATTTCTCATGTAATTATAATATACATGATTTTTATTCATCTATATATGAATAGTTATCGTTTGTCAAAACAGCCAAAAAAGCCCATGATCACTGTTAAATACTGAGCAAAATTGGCTCAACCAAAACGAATATTGATCGAGAAGAGGAATGGCCATGGCTGAAGTAATGGAAAAAGAACGTAAATTAGATTTGGGTGGAAGAGAGTCTATTTATCAACCTGAGGATAAGAGTCTAATCTTTCCTTATCAGCCTAAATTCAACAACTTTGCAGAAGAGCGTCAACATCTTAAAGAGCGCTTAGTTGCTGCATGTCGTGCGTTTGCTTTAGAGAAGTTTGATTACGGATTTGCAGGTCACTTGACTGTGCGTGACCCAGAGCATCCACATCTGTATTGGACTAATCCAATGGCAGTGCATTTTGATCAAGTGAAAGTATCTAATCTGCTTTTGGCAGATCATGAGGGTAATATTTTAGAAGGTAAG
>Ga0208379_1001061_pt1 | contig 11061 bp, 11 predicted proteins | sample CryBogCBE02Aug07_FD_184559 | JGI IMG/M metagenome (GOLD analysis project Ga0208379, IMG submission 184559) | Freshwater microbial communities from Crystal Bog, Wisconsin, USA - CBE02Aug07 (SPAdes) | ecosystem: Environmental > Aquatic > Freshwater > Lake | place: Crystal Bog, Wisconsin, USA... | reverse complement strand
GTGCATAATCTTCACGACGTCAGAACGCTGGCCACCGGGGGACGCAGCCGTGCCGGCGCCCGTCATGGCCGCTTCGGCTCCGGTCAATCCGGCGCGGGAGTCAGAACCGATTTCGAGAATATTAAATGGCTGATTGCCCAACGTGTGCACTTCCCCGGCCGAGGAGAGTTTCGGAATCGAGGCGAATTTGAGCTGGGCGTAGAGGTAGCCGCCGCCAAGCAAGGCCACAATCAATCCGACGACTACGACACCCGTGATGATGAGCTTGCGTGACGTCGAGCGCTTGCCGCCTCGAGGTTTCTTGGTGGCGACACCGGCCTTGCGATCAATCGCTTCGCCCAGAGCCGCGAGGCGCTGCGCGTTGGCCAAATCACGACGGCCGGCCGACGACAGTCGGCTCTCAGAGTCCCGTGGTGGTTGTTCAGCCATAAATGGATTCTACCCGAGTACCTTTACGTTACGGACGGGCGAGATCGCGGAACGGTTCGTAGCCGTCACGTTCGAGAATCTCTGCCATCTCCGGGCCACCCGTCGCAACGACGCGACCAGCACTGACAACGTGAATCACGGTAGGGGTCAACTCCTGCAGCAAACGACTGAAGTGGGTGATGACGAGGACGCCACAGCCCCATTCCGTCGTCGCCGCTTGCAGGCGACGAGCGACGGCGCTGAGTGCGTCAACATCCAAACCGGAGTCAATCTCGTCGAGCATGGCGAAGGTGGGACGCAACGTGCCGAGTTGCACCATCTCGGCGCGCTTACGCTCACCACCCGAGAGGTCAACGTTCAAGAAGCGCTCGAGGAGTTCGGGACGCAAGACAACCCGCTCGGCCTCGTCGCGCATGCGCTCACGGAGACCGTCAATGGGTGCGCCAGCGGCGGCCATCACGTCGTAGGGGCGCACTCCAGGTACTTCGAGGGGCTGCTGCAGGGCCAGGAGCAGGCCGTGACGCGCACGCTCGGAGGGCGACAGAGCCAACAGATCGACGCCGTCGAGCGTGACGCTTCCGTCAAGCACCTTGTAGCCAGGGTGTCCCGCGAGGGCGTGCGCCAGGGTGGACTTACCCGATCCGTTAGGTCCCATAATGACGTGGACCTCACCCGCGTGCATCGTGAGGTCGAAACCCTTGAGAACTTCCTTGCCCGCGACACTGACGCGCAAGCCTTCAATCTTTAGTTCAGCTGTCATGGCACCACCACTTCGTATCGTCCATCAACCGAGACCACGTCATAGCGGGCCACGGGACGGGTTGCGGGAAACGAGGCCGGCTGGCCGGTCGTGAGATCAAACATCGCGCCGTGACGCTCGCACTCAATTTCGCGCTGGTCCACGTCGACGGCGCCAAGTGAGAGGGAGAAGTCTTCGTGGCTGCAGCGGTCGTCGAGGACGTACAGGTCGTCCTCGATACGCACCACGACGAGAGTGCGACCCGCACCCTTAATCTGACGGGCTTCGCCGCTGACGAAGTCGCTCAGCTGTCCAAGGTCAATTGTCGTCATGGCGTTACCACCGTGGTGGCCGCGAGAGCCTCGGTGATGTCGGCTTCGACTACGGCCGCGAGTCCTTCGGGCAAGGTAGCCACCATTTCGTAGAAGAATCCCTGAATCATCAGACGCTCCGCAACGTCGCGCGGCACGCCGCGGGACTCGAGGTACCAGCGCTGGAGTTCGTCCAGTGGGCCCACGCTCGAGGCGTGCGCGCACATGACGTCGTTCTCACGGATATCCAGGTTGGGCACCGAGTCAGCGTGCGCGTGGGGCGACAACAGCAGATTGTGATTGGTCTGGCGAGCATCGGTGCGCTTAGCGCCCTTCTCAATTTCAATCAAGCCGGTGTAGACCGAGCGAGCAGTGTCGGCAACGGCACCCTTCGAGAGCAATGTCGAGCGTGTGCGGCCGGCGATGTGAAACTGGCGAGTGCGGTAGTCGTGAATCTGGGTACCGGTACCGAGGAATGTGGTCCGCAATTCGTTTTCGGCGTTAGCGCCCACCATGTCGGCGTCATTGCGCGAACGGTTGTAGTGGCCGCCCAGACTGATTACTGACTGGCGTAGACGGGCGTCCTTCGCGAGGTAGGCGCCCGAACGAGCAATGTGCCAGGCGGTCGGCGCCAACCGTTGGTAGGTCGTGAGGTGGAGCGACGCGTTGACACCGACGTGGAGCTCCGTGAGCGGCACCACGAGGGCGTTTGCGCCTCCGGCAACGTATTCCACGATGGAGAGGGTGCTGTTGTCGCCCGCGTGAATGATGAGTTGCGGGAATGAGGTTGATCGAGTCGTCGTATTGACAATCAACAACGGCCCACTAACGGTGGCGCCAGCGCCGACCTCAATGGTGATGGGGTTTGGGGTCAGGGCCCCGTTGAGCAGGGCGAACGCGTCGCCGTCGTAGTGCTCGAGGACGATGGACGTCTCCGCAGCGGTCTGCTGAATACGGAGGCCGGGAGCTTCACCGTCAACATGGGTCAGCACACCATCAACCACGTGCGCAGTCACGCCGGCGTGGGCCGCTAGGGCGTCAGCCAGCGGAGCGGCCTGTCCGGACGAGTCAGTGGCCACGAAGGAATCGAGGTCAAAATCACCGAGTGGGGCGTAGCGCCACACTTCATCGGTTGTGGAGGGCAAGCCAACCTCAACAAACCGCTCCCAGAGTTGCTGGCGAAGAGTGTCGTTGTGGGAAGCGAGTTGGGCGTTGGCGAAGTCGAAGAAAGTGCTCATAATTAGGACTGGGTCAGTGTAGTGGTCAGGAGGACCGTCGGCGCCAGAACTTCCAGCGAGGCGTCGCGTCAGTGACCTCACCAAGTTCACGCAGCCGTTCCTCCACGAAGTCAGCCGCGACCGCATCAATAATTTGACTCGCCGCGTCGAGCACTTCCCGTCGCTCTTCCACGGGAATTTCTGACCCAGGCTCGGGCTCGACGTTTGGGCGGCGGGCCAACGATCCATGAGACCACCCGACGTCCGCGAACCGGGGCTCAAACGTCATGCAGTCAGCTGGGCAAGCCCAGGGTTGATCAGGGGCATTCCCGAGCGAGCAAAACCGTGCCACCTCGCCCGACTGATACGTACGAGACTGGTAGTGCTTGCACTCTTCACGCATGGCCATTGAGGTTGATCTCCCTCGGCTCAATCGGACGCGACGACGTCGACTAACCGATGGAACCTTCCATCTGTAGTTCTATCAAGCGTGACCACTCGACTGCGTATTCCATTGGCAGCGTGCGCGTCACCGGCTCGATAAAGCCGTTGACAATCATGCCCATGGCCTGACTTTCGGTAAGTCCGCGACTCATCAGGTAGAACAATTGGTCGTCACCGATCTTCGACACCGTTGCTTCGTGGCCAATCGAGGCGTCCTGCTCGCCGACTTCCATGTAGGGCTTGGTTTCGGAGATGGAGAGTTCGTCGAGGATCAGTGCGTCACAGCGCACGAAACTCTTGGCACCCGTGGCACCCTCCTCCACCTTGACGAGGCCACGGTAGGTAGTGAGACCGCCGTCCTTCGAGATTGACTTCGACACGATGGTCGAGGTGGTCTCGGGGGCGCAGTGGACCATCTTGGCACCCGCGTCTTGGATCTGACCAGCACCGGCGTACGCTACGGACAAGACTTCACCCGACGCCTTCGGTCCCATCAAGTAGACACTGGGGTACTTCATGGTCAAACGGGACCCGATGTTGCCGTCGATCCACTCGACGTGCGCCTCTTCCTCGGCGCGGGCGCGCTTGGTGACGAGGTTGTAGACATTGTTCGACCAGTTCTGAATGGTCGTGTAGGTGATACGCGCACCCTTGAGCGCTACGAGTTCGACCACGGCCGAGTGCAGCGAGTCGGTTGAATAGACCGGTGCCGAGCACCCTTCGACGTAGTGGACCTGCGAACCTTCGTCCGCGATGATCAACGTGCGCTCAAACTGGCCCATGTTCTCAGTGTTAATGCGGAAGTAGGCCTGCAGCGGCTGGTCCACCACGACCCCTGGCGGGACGTAGATGAACGATCCACCCGACCAAACGGCCGAGTTCAGCGCAGCGAATTTGTTGTCGTTCGGTGGGATAACTGACCCGAAGTACTTCTTCACCAGGTCGGGGTACTCGCGAACCGCGGTGTCCATGTCGCAGAACAAGACGCCCAAGCGCTCGAGGTCCTCACGATTGCGATGAAAGACCACTTCCGATTCGTACTGGGCGGTGACACCAGCGAGGTACTTACGCTCGGCTTCGGGAATTCCCAGGCGCTCGTAGGTGTTCTTAATCGCGTCGGGCAGGTCTTCCCACTTGTCGACCTGACCACCAGTGGGCTTGATGTAGTAATAAATGTCGTTGAAGTCGAGGTCGGGCATGCGAGTGGCGAACCAGTCGAGCATGGGCTTCTTTTCGAAGCGCTTGAGGGCATTCAGGCGGAATTCCAGCATCCAGGGAGCTTCATTCTTAATGCCGGACATTTCACGGACGATGGCCTCGTTGATGCCCTTTTTTGGCTTGAAGATTGGGATTTGCTCGTCCGACCAGCCCAACTGGTACCGGCTGAAATCAAGATTGTCAATCGACATAGTGCTCCTCTGGGGGATATTCCCTACGTCCATAGTAGTTACTACGGCCATCGAGCGAACCGGCGAGTTGAGTTTCTGGCAGAGTAGACAGATGCCTACGAGCCCACGTGCACCACAACGACCACACGCCATCACCCGCCACGGGGACACCCGTGTCGATCCGTACTACTGGCTGATGAATAAGGAGGACCCCGAGGTCCTCGCTCACTTGGCGGCCGAGAATGAGCACACCGCGGCCGTGCTCGCCCCGCAGGCCGAACTCCGCGAAACGATCATGGCCGAATTCCGAGCCCATATTGAAGAAACCGACATCTCGGTGCCGGTGCGACGCCGTAACTACTGGGTCTACGAGCGAACCATTGAGGGACTCAACTACGGCATCGCCTGCCGCCTGCCCGCCATCGACGGCGACACCACTCCCCCCGAGATCGACCCGCTGAGCCCGCCAGCGAATGAACAAGTGATGTACGACGAGAACGTCGAAGCAGAGGGCCACGACTTCCATTCGACCGGTATCTTTGCCGTCTCCCCCGACGATGCCTGGGTGGTCGTCGGCACTGACGTCACCGGTGACGAGCTGCACCACGTGACCTTTCGCCCCCTAAATGGACAAGCACCGCTGGCTGACACCATCGATGGTGTCTCCTACGGTTGCACGTGGTCGGCCGACTCCGCCTACTTCTTCTACACCCGCGTCGACGACGCCCTGCGCCCGTTCCAGATTTGGCGTCACGAGATCGGTACCGACGCCTCGCTCGACGTATTGGTGCACGAAGAGCTCGACCCGGAATACACCATTGCCGTTGGTCGCTCACTCAGCCACGACATGCTCTACCTCTCGATGTCGTCATCAATGACCACCGAACTCTGGTACCTCGACGGCGCCACTCCAACGGGTGCGTTCACCGTCTTCGAGCCTCGTCGACGCGGCATCGAGTACGACGCCGAGCACTTCACTGACGCCTCCGGCCACGGGTGGTGGGTCAAGGTCACCAACGAGGATGCCAAAGACTTTCGCGCCGTCGTTCGACGCAGTGACGACGCGCAATGGCGTGAGCTCGTCGCACACCGACCAGGCACCCGCCTCGACGGACTCGAACTGTTCGCCACCTTCTTTGTCATCGTGGAGCGTTTTGAGGGGCAGCCCTCCGTGCGGATTGTGCCCCTGTTGACCGAGGCCGATCCCTTCGGGACCGATGTCCTCGAGCGGGCGCAGGTGCTCAGTGCCGGTGCCAAGCCATCCGCCGTATTCCTCTCGGCGAATCCCGAATTCGAGACGTCGCTCCTCCGCGTCCAGATGACCTCGATGATCACGCCCCGCCTCGTTGCGGACGTCAACATCGAGACTGGCGAGCGTCTCGTTCGTAAGCAGCAAATCGTGAAGGGTGGCTACGTCGAAGCCGACTACGTCTCGGGTCAGCGATGGGTGCGCGCGAGTGATGGTGTGATGGTTCCGGTCACGATTGTCGCCAAGCAAGGCACGCTCGTACCGGCAGACGATGGCACGCTCGTGGCACCGGCGACGGCCCCCATGGTGCTCTACGGGTACGGCAGCTACGAAGCCTCCATGGACCCCTTCTTCTCGGCCATGCGCCTCTCGCTCCTCGACCGCGGCGTGATCTACGCCATTGCCCACGTTCGCGGCGGCGGTGAGCTCGGACGGGCCTGGTACGAAATGGGTCGACTCGACCAGAAGGCCACGAGTTTCTCGGACTTCGTTGCCGTCGCTCGAGACTGCATCGACGCTGGCCTGACCACACCGCAGCAGCTCGCCGCCCGAGGTGGCTCGGCTGGTGGACTGTTGATGGGCGCCGTGATGAACTTGGCGCCCGAGCTCTTCCGAGCGGTGCTGGCTGAGGTCCCCTTCGTCGACGCTCTCACCACGATGCTGGATGCCTCCCTGCCACTCACCATTGGCGAGTGGGAAGAGTGGGGAAACCCCGACGCCAGTGCCGAGACGTACCGCATCATGAAGGGGTACTCCCCCTACGACAACGTCGTGAGTCACAACCCCGACGGCAGTGAGCGGGTCTACCCCCACCTGCTAGCCCTGGCGGGTCTCAACGACTCGCGCGTGGGCTTCTGGGAGCCCACCAAGTGGGTGCAGAAACTGCGTGACGCCAACGAGAAGAATGTCGCCTACCTCAAGGTGGAGATGGGGGCCGGCCACGGCGGGCCGTCGGGTCGTTACGACGCCTGGCGCGACGAGGCGATGAGCCTAGCCTTCTTGCTGAGCGAAATTGGTGCCGCCTAAATAACGTGTGTGACGTAGAGCACGACGACCACCACCAGAAGAGCGCCGGCCAGTTGCACTTGACGTGACCGGTGACGTCGACGGCTCTTGAGTCGTGGCGCTCGACGCATGGATCGCTGAATAGCCCACTGTTCCTCGCGACGGAGTTGTGGCGTCAGAGGTGCGACCGCGTCACTGTACGAGGACGCATCACCGAAGACGAGCTCGCCCTCGTGGGCCAACTTCGGTGCCTCGGGCGCGACCGGTTGCTCAATGTCGCCCGAGGCGTCGAGCAAGCGAAAGCTACGTGAAGGGGCGTACGGCGAGGGAGGGAGCTGGGGGCGCACAAGGGGCGTCGAAACGCTTTTGCGGCGCAGCCACAACGCCGTGGCAAGTAGCGCGAGAAGTAGGACGGCCCCGGCCAGTTCTAACAGCACATTTCCCCCATCACGATCGCTGTGCTCACGTCGCTAAGCGTAGCGAGTTGCGCGGCGCTAGCGGAGGTCTCGGAAGGCGCCGCGGAAAAAGAGGGACGGCTCACCGTCGAAGGCCTCGAGTTGTGTCACTTGGGCGACCACGAGGTCATGATCACCGTAGGTACGAACATCGACAACTTCAACCTCGAGGTGAGCAATCGCGCCTTCGAGCAGTGCGTCGCCCGAGCCGCTGCGTGTCACTGCGACCCCGGCGAACTTATCGATTCCCGAGGTGGCGAACTGCTTGGCGAGGTCGGCTTGGTCACTCCCCAGCACACTGATGGCGAAATGAGAAGAGTCCCGCATCCGCGCCCACGACGCGCCAGTCGATGTCATCGCAAACGACACGAGCGGTGGAGTCAACGACAGTGCTACCAGACTCTGACAAGTAACCCCCACGGGTTCCCCATCGTCAACACCCGTGACTACCACCACTCCGGTCGCGAAACGACCAAGGACGTCACGGTACGCAGCTGGGGAGATGTCGGGCACATCGGCACCTTAGCGGGCGACGTCGCCCACTAACTGCCATTTCGTTCGGTTGCGTTCAACCAGCCCGTCACTCACCAGTGACTCAAGAACGGTCTGAAACCGCCCCTCATCACTCGTGCCCGAACGCTCGAGCAAATCGGCCGTGGAGGCTGGCCGCTCTCGCAACACTGCGAGGAGTCGCCCGCGGATCTGGCGATCTGAACCATTAAACGCACTCTGCTTCTTCGAAACACCGCCCGAAAGCACGGCGGGGTCAGCGCCGCCATCGCAACGCCAGCGGCACTCTCGCGCCACCGGACAGGACTCGCACTGGGGCCGACTCGTGCAGAACTGGGCCCCCAGATCCAACATCGCTTGATTGAACAGCCGGCTCTCGGCCTCACCGCGCAACTCGTCTGCGAGTTCTTGGGCGCGCTTGGGACTCAATCGCTCATTCGCCACGGCGCGAGCCAGGATGCGACCAACGTTGGTGTCCAAAATGGCCACCGGGCGCCCAAACGCGAAGGAGGCCACGGCATTCGCGGTGTAGGCCCCGACGCCCGGAAGTCGGCGAAGCTCAGCCACCGTGCTCGGAACGACGCCAGCGAAATCCACCGTGATGGCGATAGCCGCTTCGTGGAGGAACTTCGCTCGACGGTGAAAGCCGAGACCCTCCCACGCGCGCAACACGTCGCCAAGGGGCGCCGCCGCGCAAGTGGCGGGGGTGGGGAATGTGGCGAGAAATGCTCGCCACGGGCCGACGACCCGACTGGTCTGGGTTTGCTGGAGCATGAACTCGGAGACCAAAATCGCCCAGGGGTCGTCGTGACCAATCCACGGCAACTCTCGGCGCAGGGCGGGAGCGCTGCGGAGAAGTGCCTTTCGAAAGGCGGTACTCATGATGCGCCGATGCGACGCGGTGCTTAGAGCTCGGCGGGCATTGGGCGGGTCGAGAACGACGCCGTCGAACCCTCGAGGCTTTCGCCGTTGACGACGAGTCGCCAGGTGAAGCGCTGACCCGGCGTCAACGGCAACGGACCGAAGTTGATGCCCATCGGCACAATGACCGGCGTGCCGGGCATGGCGTCGGCCGGAGCCGTCGCAACAAAGTCACCGCGCACTTCGAGGCTCTGCGGCCCTTCGGGCGTGTCGAGCAGCACGAGGGCGCCGTCGGCGTCCTCTAAGAAGAGTTCCCAGTGGTGGTTGCGGTCAAACTCGTTGGCCGTTACCTCGATTTTGATAGCGATGCCGGCCGGCGTGGGCTGGGGGCCCGTGACTGACCAGCCACCACCCAAGATGTACAGCTTTCCATCGGCGACCTGGACAGCGTCTGCGAGCAACATAGTTACGTTCATAGTCAGAAACTGTAAACGAGTTAGCGACGCCGCCGCACGAAAAAATCTTTTTTCATTTGCCCGATGAGGGAAATCACGTCGCGATGGAATCTTTTGATCAGGACTTTTGCGAGCCACGGCTAATCTTTCAGTACGAAACCAAGCCCCTAGGGGGTAAAGTCTCCCTATGACTTTCGTAGAGCGCCCTGCGCGCCTCGCGACGGTGCACGCGGTTGTCGGGCGAGGTATTCGCCGCCTCCTCGCGGTGCTGGCCGTTGTCGCCATGTGCCTCGGCACTGTGGAGCCACTCGCCACGTCCGCCGGCGCCGCGACGGTCGCTCAGGAAAAGGCCCAAGCGGCCTACTTGTACTCACAGGTGCAGAAGATCAACTACCAGGCCCAGGTGCTCGGTCAAAAGTTCAACCTCGCACACATGAGGCTCACCAACATTTTGAACAGCATTCGTAATACGCGAGCCACGGTCCGCACCATTGAGGCCAATGTGTCGAAGGGTCGAGAGCAGCTCAAGTCGGCCGCCGTCTTCGCCTTCGTCACCCACCGATCGGTCAACGCGTCGAACCCCCTCTTTGGTACCAGCGCCACGACCGCCGGGGCAACGAACATCTACAACTCGTTGGCCGAAGGTGACGTGGGCAGCACGATTGCGCGTTTGACCAACAATCGCGTCGCCCTCACCCTCGAGAAGACCAAGTTGCGCGATGAGGTACAAGCCGCTCGTCACCAAGCCGACGTCGCCAAAGCGGCTCTCTTCAAGGCCAATCACCTCGTGAGCAAACTCAATACCAATCTGGCCGCGGTGCGGGGCAAGATTTCCTCCTACTACGCCGCTATTGCGGCCGCCGCAGCCGCCAAGGCTCGGGCCGCCTTAGCGGCTGCTACGTCGAACGTCAACACCACCACCTCGGCGCCCGGTCCGAATCCGGCGGCCGACGTCGCCATTCGCACCGCCGAGAGCTTTCTCGGTACGTGGTACTGCTGGGGTGGGGCATCGCGCAGTTGCGTGGACTGTTCGGGCCTCGTCATGCTGGCCTACGACGCCGCCGGCATCTACCTGCCCCACTACTCCGGCGCGCAGTTCAATGACACCCAGCGGGTACCTCTCTGGGATATCCAGCCCGGTGACCTCCTGTTTTACGGCTACAACGGGGACGAACACGTGGCCATGTACGTTGGTCACGGTGACATGATTGAGGCCCCGCAAACGGGATACCAAGTCCATATCACCCCGGTTCGCCTCGGCTACGGCTTCGCCGGCGTCGGTCGTCCCCGCGCCTAGTGAAGGCGCTCCCCATTGCCGTCCACCTAGGGCCGCTCACCTTCCACCTCTACGGACTCGGGCTGGCCATCGCGGCCTACGTCGCCTTTGAGTATGCCGAACGGCGTCTCGACCGACGGGGCTACCCCACTGATCACTTTGGTCGCTACGTCGCCGCCCTGCTGCTCGCGGGACTCCTCGGCGCCCGTGCGGCCAACATCGCCACGAACTGGAGTTACTACCAAGGCCACGTCGGGAGTTGGTTCGCCGTCTGGCAGGGCGGCCTCGCCAGCTTCGGTGGCATCGCGCTCGCCCTCCCCGTCGCCCTCGGGCTCCGGCGTCGGTGGTGGTCGGCCTCAACAGCCCTCGCGTTCGCCGATGTGCTTCTGCCGGCCGTGGTGGCCGGCTGGGCACTGGGCCGCGTACTGGGACCCCAGTTCATGGTTGACGGTGGTGGCCACCTCACCCATCAGTGGTTCGGTATGTACTACCACGGGCAGGCGGGCAAGCGGGTCCCGGTGCCCCTGATTCAGGGGGCCGAGGATGCACTGCTGTGGCTGAGTCTCTTGCGCATCGAACGCCGACCCCCTCGCGTCGGCCTCGTTACCGGCGTGACCCTTCTCGTCTGGGGGTTAGTCCGCGCCTTTGACGAACGTTGGCTGCTGGGCCAGCAGTCCCACAGTGGCTCCATCGGGGTCCAGCTCGCCGGTCTGGCTTTGGCA
>Ga0208379_1001059_pt1 | contig 11071 bp, 18 predicted proteins | sample CryBogCBE02Aug07_FD_184559 | JGI IMG/M metagenome (GOLD analysis project Ga0208379, IMG submission 184559) | Freshwater microbial communities from Crystal Bog, Wisconsin, USA - CBE02Aug07 (SPAdes) | ecosystem: Environmental > Aquatic > Freshwater > Lake | place: Crystal Bog, Wisconsin, USA... | reverse complement strand
AATGCTTCTGGCAGTTGAGGAAAACTCATCTTAACTGGTACGGCTGTAGCACACCCTGTTAATAGCAATACAGAGATTAATAATAGTCGACGCATTATTTTGTCTCCACTGTTGGTGTTTTAGTGATACTGAAATTGTAAGCACTGATAGCATCATCAGATAAGTTGCATTCTGCGTTGATAGTGTCTTTTTTCCTACGCAAGGTTTCTTTGGCTGTGTTAGATTTATCTTGGATTTTAACGATCTTAGTGACTATCTTAGTCTGTACTTGTGTGTTGGCTTCTTGTGCTTTCTTTTCAGCAACATCTATTTTAGCCTGTAGTTCTCTAACTTGTTCACGCATGGCTGCATCTGTGCTGAATACACCTTTACAATAAACGCCTAATACCAATAATGCTACACCAATCAAATGTAATATGGCTTTATACTTGTTGACGAATGGAATAAATCCTAAGAATGTGCCAGCGATGGTGATAGCGATACCTGACAAAACTGCCATGTTGATCACATAAACTATTAGTGCATCAGGAATGAAATGTAGTAACCACATTATGATAAGATTCCTTTGGCTTTTTCATATAGTGCTTGACGTTCCGCTAGTCCAATAGTACCACCATTTACACGTTTAGTCATTGCTGTAATATCATCTGCGTCACAGATAGCATTAAGTCCGTGTGTTTGCCAAAACCACATGGCAGATTCAACGCCACCATCTAAGGTTTCCATATCAGCTACGCAAGCTTCGGGATCTAAACCTAAGGTAGCACCAAACTTAGTGTAGTTGTCACGGCCTGTCAATTGGATAGCACCACGGCCACGGAATTTGTAACCATCACCTGACGCTTCATCACCATTGCCCATGCGGTTGGCATAGATCTTGTTAGCGATTATTTCTGGCTGATGTGCGTATGGTTGTGCTGATTCCACTGTGGGAAAGTATTTGTGGAATATCTTGTTCAGTGCTTCTGCTTTGTAATTTAAGTTTTCTTTTAATACAGTGAAACCATTTGATTCGTGTCCGCACTGTGCTAGGAATCCTGCCGCACGATTTACTGTATTGATTTCATATTTGTCAAAACTTTCATTTAGGCAATCTGCTAGATCGTCAAGATATTTGTTGTTAGGGAAAAGTTGGTGTAATTGATCTGCTGTGATCTGCATCGTTGAATCCTTTCTTTTAAATTTTAATACCTGCTGCTAATTTCAAGCTCTCCGTGTATTCATTCTTTGGTGCAGTAGTAGTCACTGGTACACCTGCGATGGCTTTCATGCTGTCAAGTTCTGCATGGATGTCACCGTATTTCTTTTCATAAGCTTCTGGTGTTAAGGGCACGATATCTTTTATAGTGTCTACTGTCATAGTATGATCCTTGTTTGATTTTTGATATCTGACACGCCAATCTTCAATTTTTTGCTCTGTTAGGTTCATCAAGTCTTCCATCATCTGCATCAACTGTTCTGGAAGTTCTGATGTACGTTCTATTTCAATGAATACTAGGTAATCACCGCCTTCTTTTTCACCTGAACTGACATCAGCATCTAAGACATATTCATAACCTTTTTCTACAAAGCTGACTAAGTCTGCTGAAGGTTCTTTGCCTGAGACTTTGAAACTGACTACAACAACATCAGCATCTGTGCCCATTTTACTTTTGTATTCGTCAATGTGCAGTTCGTTATGCACTAGGCGTTTTAAATCACCAGATTCGAGATTTTCTCTAAGCAGTTTAGAATTGTGGTTGTGCATTTTGTTCTTGTTCATCTTGATTAAATTGTGCTTGATCGTCACCTTCTTCGTAGGCTTGGTTAACGTCTTCTAAATCTAGAGTTTCACCTTCTAATTCCAAGCTACCTTGTTGGATTTCTTGCATGAGTTTCTTAGGCATGACAATTTTAACTAACCATACAGGAGTTTTCTTCATCTTAGGCATCTTAGTACCTGGTTCAAAATCTTCTGGTTTTTCCACTTTTACAGGGTATTCTAACACGTCTTTACTGTAGTAAACTTCGCAGTCATAATCTAATAATCGTTCGCCGCCACGAGGATCTGGCATTAATTTATAAGGCCACATGAAAGTACAGGTTACAAAGTACTTTTCGTAGATAGGACCTTCTACAAGTTCACCTTCTTTCCAGTGTGCAAATACATAAGTATCAAGCTCATCTAACACACGCTCAAAGTCGCACAGTGTGTCTAGACTGCTGTCTGTCATGAAGATTTCTTTGGTATTTTCTATAACGTCTTTAATCGCTTTGCTCATAGGTTTTAGTACTCTTTTGTATTATTTATCTAATCCACGGGCACTCTTGGGCTGTATACCTTGCCATACCTGTTCATCTAACCAATATTCATTGACGTGTTGAACATACTTACGATTAGGATCTTCTGTGATGAATTTAAGTATGTTGGGATTGTCGTAATCCACAGGAAAATCTAATAACTTACTGACCCACTTTAAATAGTGCTGTTTATGTAGGAAAAATGCTTCATTATCTAAGAAATGTACAGGAAAATCGCTGGTTAGGATATGATCATAGTAGTATTCTTGTGCGATAGGCAGTGTGACTTCTTTGCGAACACGTAGTTGCTGTTCTGCTTGAATGTTTTGATCTCGGACGATAATAGCGATAGTAACATCAATTCCAAGTTCTTTAGCACGGTTAGCCATTTCTAAGATCTTAGGAGTTTGGCGCACACCATCATAGACAAAAGGTACACTAACATTGGCTAACCAATAATCATACCCTTCAAACGCACCAGCAGTCATACGCTCAGGATATACCCAATATTCAGCGAAAGGTTCTAGGTCACTAGGCACCCAATATTCGTCTAATAACTGTTTCCAGCCACCAACTTTTGGATGCATACTAAACACACGGCTAAACAGATGATTACCTGATCCTTGTGGTCCTGTGATGATTAATAATTTCTTCATGGCTTAGTTTTAAATGTTGTTCCTAACTTATTGCCATTATCTAATTCATTGTAATCAATACTGTGTACATATTTGATATTAGCATCATCAGCAAGTATGCTGTCTATTCTAGCGTCATTCCAAGCAATGGGAATATTTAATTGTAGACTCTTTAGATAATCTTGTTTGTAAAGATATAGTAATTCATAACTTAGAAATGTTGGATTAGATATCTTAGGTAACTGTTCCATGAACATTGGCAATGTTGGCTGTGTACGGATACGTGTCTGTTGATTGGTTAGAATAGTTTGATCACGTCCAACTACGGCTATTTCAACTGCCACTCCACAGCCTAATACAGCGGCGGCAAATCCCTGTATATCTGGCATCCATATGGGATTAATATCATGACCAATAATACCCAACGGCAAACTAATGCTGGTAAAATAATATTCACTCTGCGACCAATCAAATGATTTTAATAACGTGTGATCGCGCCAATGTTGAGCAAATGGTTCTGCAAAACGATGTGCTTCCCAGTAGTTTTCTAATAGAGTCTTCCACCCGTAGACTTCAGGATGTAAGCTGAATATCTTTGACCATAGATGATTGCCAGCACCCTGTGGACCTGTAAGAATTAACATCTTAGCCATAAATTAATGTCCTTAAATCTGCAGGTATTACAGGATCGTCCATACGCTCAGGATGCCATACTAATCCCCATATGGGCTGAGTTTTATGTTTGAATGCTTCTACGTTATCATCAGACTCTGCTATAGATTCAAGATCATCACCCAATGAATAAATGCCTATTTCATGGTAGCTATTGACCAAGTATGTTTGACCTTCCATCTCAACACTATGCATAACATTTCTGTGCCCCTTAACTTCCTTATTAAGCCCACCATATAAATAGTTAATCACAAATGCACCATGGCAGACGCCTAATACAGGAATTTTATGATCGTCTGCATAACTATAACAAGTTAATTCTGTTTGAAAACGTGCTTCTGTATTGTTGCCACCAGTTAATACCAGCATGTCAATGTCTAAGTCAATATCTATCAGATTTGGTATGATGATAAGTTCGTGATCTCTGAATAGTCTATACCATCCCTGTTCTAGGCAATCATAGACAATGCCATTGATTGTCGTTTGTCTTTGTGTAATACCTATTTTCATTTGAAGTAAGCAAAGTAGATTAACCCAGCAATGATCATAAAGATCTGCGGTAGGAAATTAGTGATTAGGCTTTTCTCATTCCATTTGTAGCCAACATAAACCCAGCCACAGGCTCCAATAATCTGTAATATACTATTCCATGGAGTAATGCCTAAAATATGCAATGGCATAGCACATAGGATCATTGTCGCAGAAAACCATTTGACTATTTTGGTGTAATCTTTCATACTCGTTCCAATAAAGGTGCAAAGTCTTGGGTATTTGTTGGAAATTTATTTAAATTATAACATTTAATATCAATTTGATTATTTCTTAATAATCTTTGGATTGTAAATTCGTCAACTGTTGTTAAATTCCAACTACTCCAATCTAATGATTTATTATTAATAAGTGCTGTAACAATTTCAGATAATTGTGCGTCTTTGTTGATGTGTAGTTGTTTACTTGTCCATGTCTGTTGGATATTATCAATGTTGTTCCAATTGGTAACATTATCTATTTCAAAATGTGTTAATATATCAGAAATAGTTTGATTAAAGTTATTTCGTAATGAATCGAGTTCGATAAAATAGATATTTGTGTATCTTAATTTTAATCCATTGATTTTATCAGCTGGAATTATTCCAGCTGATAATCTATCATAAAAATAACTAGATAGGAATTCTCTTAATTCCCATAAGTCAAAATCATTGATATTAGTATGCCCCCAATGAGATAAGTTTTCTTTAAGATTAGAACAATTATCAATTATTTTTTTAATTTTTTCATCACCATAAGATACTAATACATCAATTTGAGATTCCTCTATACCCAACGATCTAAAATATTCTCGAGCAATATTAATATCGGCTGCTCCAATCCAATCAGATATTCTAATTTTATATATTGAATTATTTGTTATCCAAATTTTAGATGTTTCAGTTGGATAAACATATATAGATTTTTTATAGTTTGTTTGAAGATATGTTAAATTTTTTTTTAAAATTTCGTAATATCCATTTTTTTCTATGTTAGCATCATCAGTTGGATCAAAACTGCCTTCGTGAATTTGAACAAAAGGATATTCTTCTATGGATTCTGTATAATTTTTGAACATAGGTGGGCGTGTCAATAATTTTACATTAGAATATTGATGACAATTCCCTAGATCATTCAATGGTATTTCATGAGAATCTAAATTGCCGCTAAAATAATCACAACACCAATTGATAAAATGTCCGTAGGCACCTGGAGAATATAATATTACATTTGTATTTTTCATCGAATCCTCAGTGAATAAAAAAGGGACCTAAGTCCCTTTTTCTTGAAACTTATACAATTAATTATGCTTAGTAAGCAGCATCCATTAATTTTACAGCTTCTGGTGTGGCAGTTGTGTTCATGCATGATACAGCGAACAAGTCCATGCGCATTGTGCGAGCGATTTGCTCAACACGTGCTTGTGTTTCAGCATCTGTAGCAAGTAATTCTAATGCACGAGCACCAATCTTGCTGTGGAAACCTTCATCTCGAGCGATCTTAGCGTATGTTGTGCTGATGAATTCGTCTTGAATGCAGTCAGCCATTTTTTGCCATACACGTTCTGCACGACCTTCAGCAATAAACTGATAAGCAGCTAGTGCTAGTGGATCGTTTTGTGCTTCGTACTTAGCTAATAGAGCAGCACCCTTAGCAGTTGGTTTTGCAGCTTCTGCTGAAATAGCAGCTTCTACGTCAACTGTTTTGCCTGTGATGTGTTCGATAACTTCTTTAACCATACGGAAGTGATTAGCTTCGTCTAATGCTTGTTTGCTTAAAAGTGCTAGATCTTCTGTGCTTGTTGAAGCTGGAGCATTAGCAACTTTGTTAGCGATTTCAACCATGTTCATGCGTTCGTTAACCATACGACCAACGAAATGCTCAACTAGAGCTTCTTGGCTTGGTTGTGAAGTAAAGTATGCTTCAACGTTCATTTCACTGGCTTGAAATAGTGCTTCATTTTCTTGTGCTAGTTTAGCAACAAATTGTTTTGAGTTCATGTTATTTTCCTTATATAAAGTTATTTAATCAATGTAACTAAGATATCTGGCCAGACGTAAGTTACATCAATATCTGCGTCGAAGTTCTCTTTAATCCACCCGGATGTAAAGTACTCCCACTTACAGTTATTTATGCCTCCAAACTCTAAAATTGCCGCGTTCTGTTTGACTATTTCAGTTAGCATGGTATTGCTGTCTTTGTAAGCACTGTAATTGGGATATTTGATGTTAAACCCACCTGCTTCGTGCCACCAACTATAGCAGGCCATGTCAGGACGATAGACCATCATGACCCAACTATCTCGCCACTGCTTTTTCTTGCGTATACTAGTTAAACTGAACGCCCACTCATGGCTTTTAATCAACTTAGTACCACCAGGTTCTGCCCATTGGCGATCTATATAGTCGCCATTAGTAATTAATATGCATTCCATACCGTGCCCAAAATAAGCACCCTTGTGCCCACTGTAGGTATTGTGCGTGTATTCACGATTGGGATTGCGATCACTGATATTGAATCCTGGGATACTCTCAATGGTCTGTGCTATACCACTCCAACGGCTGCCTGGAGCACCAGTAAAAAATATGTGATTAGGCAGGGTAATCAAGGTATTTCCTTAGTTCATCAGTATTAGTTGGAAAAGTATTTAACTTCCAACATTTAATTTCTATCTTGTGTTGTCGTAAATAATATTGTATCAATGATTCATCCGCTAGTGTTAATTTATTATTTGACCAATCATAATCTTTATTGTTTAAAATTGAATCTACAATATCATTAATTATACTGTCTTTATAGCAATGATATTGGTAGCTGATCCATTTTTGATAAATTTCTGTAATCTCATCTAATCGTATTGGATTAAGGTCAGAGTAGTCGAGCAGTGAAATAATTGTATCTTTAAAATTGTCACGTAATTCTTCTATACTAACAAATTTAAATTTAGTAAATTCTTTTTGGAATCCTGGCATTTTTTCTAATTCCGTTTCTGCTAGGTGTTGTGGATATAGGTATAAAGACAAAAACTCTCTTAATTCCCATATTTCCATATCATTTATATTTTTTGCATTCCATTTGTGCAGATTTTTTAAAAAAATCGATTCATTATGATTTATCCATCCCTCAGACCAAATTTTTTCAAACTTGTTATTAATATTCCAAGCGATAGAAAACTTTGTTGGAATTAAATATATAACTTTTTTAAAATGCGAATTAACAAATTTTAAATTAGCTATTAAATTTTCATTTTTATATATTTTTGGGTGGAATCTAACTATAGGAAAATTCTTGGCAGAATTAACATAATTTATACATCCTGCAAAATTCAACAGCATATTACCAGAAAAATTATGTGCGTTTCCATTGTTATTGAATAGTAACATGGTAGTGTTGCCAGTAAAATAATTTAAGCACCATTCAATGAAAGTGCCATAACTGCCACCACTATATAAAATACAAATGTTTTTCATAATAAATAATATTATCTGCGTATATTATTACTTATGAACACTTTCGACCTTAACAATTATTTTGCTGAAACATGGCAATCAAATTTAAATCAATACAAGTATTCTGGATGGGCGTTAGTAGATAAAGTACGACCAGGTGAAACTGTCATTGATGTTGGATGTGGACGTAATGAATTCCGTGAACGCATTCCTAATCTGATAGGTGTTGATCCTGCTAATGCTCTAGCTGACTATAGACTAAGCATAGAAGGTTTCCAAACAGCTGAACGGTTTGATGTGGCATTTTGTCTAGGCAGTATTAACTTTGGCGGTGAAGACACAATACTAAATCAGATCAAACATGTGGTTAGATTATTAAAGCCCTCTGCACGTATCTATTGGCGCTGTAATCCCGGCATAGCTGACCATGGTAATGAAGAGTGTAAGGATATTAAATTCTTTCCTTGGACATTAGATAAGCATGTCAAGTATAGCGAACAGTTTGGATTTAGATTGATAACTTGTTGCTGGGATAATAATAGGATCTATGCTGAATGGTCACGTCAGCTTAATATTTAGTCTTGGAAATAAAAATTAAACTAGTCACTAAAAAATAAAAATCCGCTCCTTAAATATCTTTGTAGATGCCTTTAATCTACAAACTCATCAACAGGGAGCATTATGTCAAAACGTAGAACTAGCAGTAGACACTTAGCAGCAGTAGAAACAAACAATACACTTAGTTTTAACCAATACGTTCAACAGAGAAAGACAGTACATCTAATACCAAAAAGCCTTAATCAAGAAACATATATCGAATTACTCACCGACGAAACCAAACATATCGTTTTTGCCACAGGGCCTGCAGGCACTGGAAAAACCATGTTGGCCATGTTGGCTGGTATTAAAGCGTTTAAAGAAGGATTAGTAAGTAAGATTATCCTAACACGTCCAGCGGTAGGAGTGGACGATGAACGGCACGGCTTCCTACCAGGCAATATAACTGCAAAAATGGAACCATGGACTAGACCACTCTTTGATGTAATGCAAGAGTATTATAGTACCAAAGACATCGCCAGAATGATAGATGAAAATACCATAGAGATAGCTCCACTAGCATTCATGAGAGGTCGCACATTTAAGGGAAGTTGGGTCGTTGCAGATGAGATGCAAAACGCCACCCCTGGACAGATAAAGATGCTCCTAACGCGACTAGGTGAAGGGTCTAAGATTGTAGTTACAGGTGATACACGTCAGGCAGATCGTTGTGATAAGGACAACGGATTACTAGACTTCAAAGGTCTCGTTGACGCATACCAACAAAGTAAGTATGTAGCCGGTGTTGAATTTTCAGCAAGAGACATAGCACGCCATCCAGCTGTAAAGGAGATACTATCGATCTATGGTGAAATTTAACTTATAGTAGGTATTTGTCAGACGGGATACTAGGGACTTTAACTGTAACGACCTCAGTTTCCTCAAGATATTCAATTTGGCTGTTATCACCAGGTTCTAATACGCAGATTTCTCCTGGACCAAATATCTCACCATTGCATAATTGTCTGCCACTGATAACCAATGTTATTTCGTGTACTATCTTGTGTACATGACTGTCTGTTTTACTGCGAGGATTTTTTTGGTAGGTTATTTCAAAGTCTTTGGTACGGAATACAGCGCCATCAAAGTCGCCAATGAACCACCCACGTGCACCACTATCCTTTAGGTTGTAACGCTTCATTTAGTGTGTTCACGCTGTCATCAATATAGTCGCCATAAGCCTCATAGAAGTGAGTGAATATCTCTTCAAAAGTTGCGGCGGTATTGAATGAATTTTTAACGATTTTCTGTTCAGTTAGGTTCAAAACCACGTTCATTTCGGCATCTTTGTCACGTAATCCGCGAGTGATATACATACGCTCATCCCATTCAATATTATCGGGATTGGTCATATATCCTGGCTGTGCTGTTTGGCTGGGATCTTTAGGACGGGCTACATATTGTGCCACGAGATAGATATTTAGATTAGCCAATTTTTGTAAGCTCTACTAGTGTGGCCGAAAGGTTGATTTCTTGATCTGCTACCATTGGCACATTGACTAGTCCTTTGCGGATAATGATAATAGCTTCATCTTGTTGTTCTGCTGTTTTGCCCCAGATATCAAGATTATCATACATCCAACGATACATACCATCCATATCTTCTACGGTTGCTTGGCTACAGATTAATGTACGGGCTTCTTTGATCTTACCTGTTTTAAACAGATCAACGGCATCTAAGCGCCAATCACCTACGGCACCATCACCTTCGCTGGGTTGACGCAACACTCCACCTTGGCTGTTTTGTTGCACAAGGTTTAAACATTTACGCAGGTCTGGATAGGTAGCTTTGACATAGCTGTCTAGGTTATCTAAATCAAATTCAACACCTTCTGTGACTAATACTGTGGCTACACGTGCTGTGAATTCTGTGTGATCAGCTTTGGCAATTTTCAGTGTCTGACAACGACTGTGTATGGGTGGCAGTATCTTGTTTGGATAGTTGCAAGTTAAAATAAAACGCACACTTTGGCTGTATTCTTCCATCAAGTTACGCAGTGCTGGTTGCACTGAAACTGGATTCATATAATCAGCTTCATCAATTAGTACAACTTTGAATTCACCAAATGGCATGGTCTGGCAAAAACTAATCAACTTGTCAATCCATTCTACTTTACGTGCTTCTTTTGATCCATTGGCTGTTAAAACATCATGTTCATCTATACCAAGCTCATTGATTAACATTTTGGCTAGTGTTGTTTTACCTGTGCCTGGACCACCGTGGAACATTAAATGTGGAATAGTACCAGCACTAATCCAGCTGGCGACTTGGTCTTTCATATGGCTGTCTACGAACACATAGCCATCTAGCGTTTTTGGTCTATATTTTTCTACCCATAATTCTTTCATTGTTTATCCTTACAATCACATGGTTTACGCCCTTGCTGACATGAACCATGACAGCCACCAGGCATCTTATACACAATATAGCATACTACTACAAAGATTGCAAGTATCAATAATATCATTTTCTTTTGAGTATCTCCATTAATCGAACTTGTTCCCATTCTTTTTCCTGTTGTGGGAATTCTGGACAACTGTTATACATATCTTCTATGAAACATTTTAATATATAAAGATCGTGTTTGTAAGCACAGGCACTGAAGCCATCAGAATACGGACTGCTGGCATTGCGTGCTAGTTCTCTAATCGCTCTTACAACTTCGTGGGGAACGTATTTTATTTCGTCTTCCAATTATAGACCGCGTCCAATGGTTTCGTCTTGCATGGGTTCGTCACTGACCAGGAGAATGTCAGCGTCATCAATACGGCGGATTGTTTTCTCGCCTTCAGCGTCTTCAATTTCTACACCGCGTGTCCAACGACCGTGCTTGACCAGCACGTATTGGCCAACTTGGACGTCTTGCTGAGCAGGGCCAACTGCGTATACTTTACCCCAGCGAGCATGCA
>Ga0208379_1001058_pt1 | contig 11071 bp, 10 predicted proteins | sample CryBogCBE02Aug07_FD_184559 | JGI IMG/M metagenome (GOLD analysis project Ga0208379, IMG submission 184559) | Freshwater microbial communities from Crystal Bog, Wisconsin, USA - CBE02Aug07 (SPAdes) | ecosystem: Environmental > Aquatic > Freshwater > Lake | place: Crystal Bog, Wisconsin, USA... | reverse complement strand
TATTTTTTTTTTATAAATAATACATTAAACATTTAACATTTGTTGTTTGTTTGACCCTATTTTTATACATGAGTTTAACAAGGTGTCAACCCTCAACCCCCGACTAAATAACAAAGATAAAATAAACATTTTCAAAGAAGAATAAAAAAGAACGTCGAGAGATGGGGAAAAAACATTTTAACATTTATTTATTGGCTAATTGTATAGATGGAAGTTGTAGTTAGATTCTTTAATCGAGTTAAGGATTTCCTTCTCGTCAGTACTTGTTGTACTAGCAATGATAAAATTATTATTATGAGTGAATCTTCACCAATGTTACAAAGACGAGCTATGGCTTCAGTTAAATCTTCAGCTTCAATTTAATTATATTTTGGTAATGGTATCTTTGACAATACTTTATCATTAAAATTATCTATTTCATGCCGAAAATCTACTTCCAATACCGATCCATATTGGTCATTATGATTTTTTCCTTTTTTAAAACCTTTTGTTATGATTCTACCATAGAATTTGCCGTCATGTCCTAGTGTTCTTTCTAAAGTTAAATTAAAAATACCATCAATTTCCGAGGAAGTTATTCCTGCTGGAACTATTGTTTCATTATATCCATCACTAATATTATGAACATCAATATATTCATCTTGAAAGTTTCGATTATATTTTTTTAAATTATCTTTGGTATAAGTTATATTTAGTCCTCTACTTGTAGTATAAATAATTAATAAACAATCAACACCATCTTTAAGCTTACTGTCTAAATATCTCCATACAAAAAATTTTAAGACAGTCTTAAAATTACTTGTACCAGCAACAAATGGACTAACATTTCCAAATTGATGATCAACAATATCATCAATTAAAAGCTTTTGTTTGTTTTTAACTACTTTTTCTTGTGTTCCTGGAACTTGTGTTCCAGGAACTTGTATATTTGGAAAAATATCATCAAAATATACTGCTTTTATTCCATTTCTAATATATGTATCTATTTTTGGTTCCAATAGATATGGACTACCCTTTTGAGGAACAATGGCTCTAAATAATTGTTGGATGGTAAAATGGTCATTACTAACAATTAATTCTTTAGTTATTGGATCAGTTTTTTCTGGAATTATTCTTCGTTGATGTTGGGCTCCATTTGTTGTAAACCAATCTTTTGGAAACCAATGAAAAGCATCAGGACGATAATCCCACAATGGAATTTCATCTACATCTAGAGCCAGGTCATATGTTTCAGTATAATTTCCATTTGCATCTTTATCTAAAGACATCATTGTACCTCCTCTCATTAAAGTGCGATGAGTCTTTCCACCGACTTTGATTTTTCGACCAGTTAATGGATTTCTTATCATTTTTTCTATATATACTATATAGATAAAAAATATCATAGAATGTCACGAATTCCACTTAAAGTCCCTGAAAAGTGGAAGCACTATGCTCTAACTGATTATGAGATTAGACGTCTCAATCCAGATGCAGTCTTCATTCCTTATGATCAAGTCAAATATTTTCATCATATTGATGACCTATTTGCTGGCAAACGGAAAGCCATCATTCTCTACTTATTTGAAACTAACTCTGGTCATTATACTTGTCTTTTTAAACGTGACCGGATCCTTAGTTATTTCAACTCATATGGCAAAGAACCTGATGATGATGTCCTCAAACTCGAACCTGAAAAGCGAATCCGGTTCAATGAAGTCGAACCTCATCTCTTTCAACTGATGGCTGAAAGTGGTTTGCCTTGTGAATATAACAATGTCCGAATGCAAAGTCCGAAAACAGCCACTTGTGGTTGGCATGTGACTAATCGACTGTGGTATGCTCATCTATCTCCTGAAGATTATGTAGCTGAGATGCAAATCTCTTGTGATCACTTTAAGTGTTATGCTGATACCATTGTCATTTCAGATGTCTTACCAAAGTTATCAAAAATCCGTGAAAAATAAATCTTTAGTAAATATATAGACATCAATTATCATGAGTGACTTTATTTATGCTAATCTAACTCTCAGCTATGATGGTACTAATCCAACTGGATACAGTCCGGCCATAGCCACCATTAATAACAACACACCTATTCTGGATCGACCCAGTGATTATGTGGGCAGTATTGCTCTACTCAACATTGACAATTTCAATGCTCCGCTGATCATTCCCCTAGTCCTTATTGATGGAGTCAATACCTCAGCGAATACCTTAGCTTATAAATTTGCTATGGGTTTCTATGCTGGTGGAACTTATAAATATTATGAAAGTTATGTCACTTATGTACCAACCATTCAAGGATTTGTCCCTAAATCTGGAAGTGTAATTGCCACTCAAGATTTAACAACCACTTATTACTATGTTTATGAATATCAAAGAATGTTGAATATGTTCAACACGGCCCTATCAACTATTCTCACACAACTCAAAGCTGATCCTGGTGCCGGTGCTTTTGCTGATGCTCCAGTTCCAACTTTTTATTTTGATCCAGTTCGATCAGTGATCACCCTAAAAGCCAGTTCAATGTATTTCGGAAAATCACCTAATGCAATTCTCGCTGGTACTGATTTAGATGTGATTCAAATCTATTGTAATATGGTGACTACTCCATTGATCAATGGTATTAGTCAATCGACAATGGATAGTTTCATTGTCAATAATGGCACTGATACAGTTACGATCACCAATGGAACTGGATGCACCAATTGCATTCTCATGTATCCGACTGGAGCTAATGAGGACACTGCAAGTCCTCCTAATTATCTAATCGCTCAACAGAGTTCAGAAGAACTCTGTTATTGGTCAACAGCCACTTCTTGGCAAGTCACCACGAATATGCCTATAGCACGTGAATATAGTTCGGCTCCATCTGGAAGTCAAGGTATAGGACAACTTCCAAATCAAACACAAGCCTTGTTAGCTGATTTTCTAGCTGACAGCGCTGATTTTGTAGCTTATCATACCTCATTAATTTATTCTCAGACCAATCCATTGAAGATGTTCAATCTAATTTCAGATACAGCAATGTATAGAGTCGATGGAAGTATTCAATTCACGGATGGCTATGGTCGCATTTATCCTCTCTTGCTTAGTCAAGGTGTAACTTGTACCTTGAAATATTTATTTATTAAAAAGAGCGTCTATACAGGAATTACTTCAGCTCGTCGTTAAGAGCATTTCCATAATCCCCATAATCTTTATTTTTTCGGAAACTTATAGAGATTTTCGGTCAATCTTTTTTTCACATTTTAAAAAAAATAATCTTTGTTTATTATATATAACAATCCTCTTGCTCATCATGTCTTCTCTTGTCTATGGTGTCGAACCAGTCAAAGTGGTCAGTGGAAACCAAGCTTATGGTGCAAAGAAAATGATCCCTGTTGTTGATGGACCATCTCAGCTGAGTTTTCAGCCTTTTCAATGTCAATCAGCTAACAATAGTCAACTGATCTACCAGATCAATGTCCCAAGTCTGGACACAGGCGTCGAAAGGGCACTGATTTACGAACTTGGTTTTACTGCAGTTTTTACTGCTAGTATTAATGGTGCTGGTAATACAATTACTACTCAGATGACTGGTCTTGGTCTTTCTGATTCATGTGCTGATCAGATTATAGCTACAGAGACTTGCCAAATTGGTCAAAAGAGCAATTCTGTCCAACGTAGTCGTTGTGGGGTTGAACTTAATCGAGTGAATACGTCATCTCGTCTCCTAAATCAGTTTCAATCTGGAAGTGGAGGTACTTACAAAGACTATGCTACTAATTTTGCTCCTTGGATTAATACTGCTCGTAATCCCTTAGCCAAACAGTATAATGCTCCTCAGAATGATTATCAACCTACTCCTCGTACAAGTGATCTCTGGATTACTGCTGTTACCGATACTACTATTACTGTGGCTGGTCGTATATTTTTTACAAGTGCTGTATCTCCTTTTCTTCAAACTGGTATTGAATTACCTGCTCTTCGTAATCTTAATGTTATTCAACTCCAACTTCAACTGGAGGGTCAATTAGCCCGTCTATTTTCATATAACTTCGTTCCTGCTAGTAACATGAATTGGCTTGCTAGTATTGCTGTTAATATCACTGATTCTCAGGTCTGGTGCAAGTTTATTACTCCTAGCAAAGCTAGTCTATTGAACTTCACTGATGCTGATAACATTTATAATTATAATGAAATTCAAGTTTTCACTAATAATGCAATTCCTGTACCAGCATCTGTAAACAATGCTGGCGCGGTCACACCTACCACTAGACAGTTTAATCTTCAACAGATTAGTGGATCGACTATTCCAGATCTAATTCTTCTTTTCGCTCGTCCAGTTCAAACAAGTATTACAGTCCCTGGTAATCCTGACACAAATCAAGTTCTTAATTATAATGGAGCCAATGCACCTCGTTGGTGGTTGACGCCAACCAAAGTTGGAGCTGTTAATCTTCAGTTCCAAAATACTCCAGTGCTCAATGGGGCCTCGGTTCGTCAGCTCTACGAGATGAGTATCGCCAATGGATTAACAGGAGTTAGCTACGAACAATTTGCTGGCCGTGATGTCACTTGGGACCAGTCAGCTGGTGGTGCAGATGCTACTTCTTATGTCCTCGGTGGTGCTCCTATGGTCATTAATCCTAGTCGTGATTTCCAGATTTCTGAAAATGGACTCGTTAATGGTGCTCGGGCCAATTGGTCACTTAGTGGAAGTGTAACATTTGCCAATCAGACCTATTCTGCAGTTACTCAAGCTGAGCTTGTCGTCGTTTGTATCTATGGTGGATTCCTCCGAAGTGACGGACAAGTCAGTGCTGAGACTGGTCTACTCACTCGTGAAGAGATTGCTAAAGTTACTATGTCCTCTGCTGTTCCCATCAATGATGATATTGGTAAGATTTATCGACGAGATGTTGGTTACCAAGGAGCGGGCATCTTCTCCAAGGTGGCCAATTTCCTTGGTAAGCACAAAGATACCATTGCTCATGTGGCCAAATCTGCGTATGAGCACCGAGATAAGCTGAAGAGTGGCCTTGCCCATGCTCGTAAATTGATTGGTCGTGGTGAATATGAGGAAGATTATGAGGGTGGAGCGTCTCTAGATACTTCTGATTATGCAGTCAGCTCTAAACGTGCAACTGCTCTTAGCTATATGCGCCGTTAGACGACCTCAGCCCCTAATCTCCAATTAAATAATGAATTATAGAATAATAATTTCTTTGTTATTTATATAGAATAAATATTTGTCATGTCTCTTCGTGATATTTTTAATGAAGATGCAAATTATATGACCATATCAGCATCTAATTGGATGGGAGTGGTCACTGGAGGAGGAGGAGGTGGAATGACTGGACCCACAGGACCAACCGGACCAGGAGGAGTAATCCAAACAATTACGAATAGCGATGGAAATATCAATGTTGGTGGAACTATGGCTGATCCAGATCTGACTTTAAATCAAACGATTAATGTGACTGCAGTCATCGCTTCTGCAGTCATCGCTTCTGAAGTGATATCAGATAATGTTTATGTTGGTAATTTGAGGATTGGTACAGATCCTCAAGCTCCACTAGTCATTTTCCCAAATACAGCTCCATTAGCCGTTGGTGATCTGATGGTGGCCATTGGCAATGATGCTTTAGGTTATAAAACTCTTGATGCGCTCTTAGAATCTAGTGATGGTTCAATCTCAATTGGTTATGATACTGGTAATGGCTTAGTTAATTTACAATCAGTTGGAGGAGGTGGAGGACCAACTGGACCAACTGGACCGACTGGACCGGCTGGAATGGATGGAGCGACAGGAATGACTGGACCGACTGGAGCAAATGGACCAACTAATATTGTTCAATTGATTAATACTGATAATAACTTATCCATTACTAATGATACTGGACCAATCACTACGGTCAATTTGTCCCAAAATGTTTCCATTTCTGGAGATGGTACTAGCTTATATTCCGATAATATATCGGCTGGAGGTTTGAGACTAACCGATGCCAATAAAGCTCCAGTTTTTTCATTTCCAATCTTAGATATCCCTCCTGTACTTCCAAACCAAGTGATTGCAAGCAGTGGATTGTTTAATGAAACCGGTGTTTTTCAATCATTATCTGATATGATCATATCTAGTGAAAATACGATTTCAGTTAGTTTAGATGAGGGTAGTGGTAAAGTTGACCTCAATGTCATCGGAGGGGGAGGTGGTGGTATTGTTGGAGTTACTGGAACAGCTAATCAAATTGATGTTTCAACGGTTTCTGGTCTAGCCACTGTGTCTTTACCTACTGATGTTCAAATTGCTGGAAATCTTTCATCTACAGCCACAGATTGTTATATTAGTGCTGGATTAGATGGTGGAACTTCATCAATCGATATGTTTGTGAATTGGAATTCTGGATCTACTTGGGGTGGAGAAGTCTATCTTGATAATACTGGAGTTACTTTATATTCAGATTCTGGAACTAATCTGGTAAAACTTGATAATACTGGATCCTTATCACTTCCATCAAAGATATCCGCTGAGCCCAGTGCTAATGATGGAAAGATCATTTTTGCTGATTTAACTGAACAGGTTACCGCTTATCCGACTCTAACTAACACTGATAACAACATCACAATCACTCCAACTACTGGTAGTCCAACCACGATCAATTTAGCCAATACTGTTAATTTAGCTGTTTTAGAAATTGACAATAAAACTTTTCAGAATCCAACCACTGGAACAGTCAATCAAGTACTTAGTCTTGATGCAGATAATAATATGGTTTGGACTACGGCTTCTGCAACTGGCGGAATCACTGAAATCATCAATACTGATAATAATCTACTCATTACTGATGGGACTGGACCTACAGCCACAGTTAATTTACAATCCAATCTTTCATTATCACAATTGAATACGGATGTTCTAAATATTAATAATATTACAGTTCCTGATCCCACCATGGCATCTAATGGTGCTGTCTTGACTATCGTGGGAGGCTCTCCAAATACGATGACATGGGCATCAGGACCATCAGGTATTACCGAAATTGTTCCAGGCTATGGAATTAACGTCGCAATCAGTGGAGGTAGTGCTTCACCAACCACTCCAGAAGTCTCAATTGACACGGGGAATGGTGGTTTTACTCAATCCTATAGTTCAACTATCAATTTTGAATCCTATTATAATCCTGATGGTGCATTACGTGAAAATGTTTGGCCGTTGCCGATTCTCATGCAACGAACTGGAAATGTGCTATCTGTGACTTTTCAAACTAGTAATAGTTCTGCTATTTTGGATTTGACCACATCAGTTGGTGACCCCATTAAATTTATTAAAAGTCTAGATTATCCAGCTACCAATTCATGGCCTTATATGCTCAGTGCGGTTGGAGTTAGTTCATTGCCGACTACATCACTTGGTCCTATTCAGATAGTTCGAAGTGATGGTACGGTTCAATGGTTTCAATTTTGGACTAGTGGAATTGATCTATATGGACAATTATATTCAAATAGTTCTCCAGATTCCTTGATTGATTTCAATACATCAACTTATACATTTTACAATACTCAAAATTTTGGTATTGGAACTCAAAATACACTATGTGATTTTAATACCAGCATTGTGATTCCTTTTACTAGCACCTCTGGAACTGGCACCTCTGCTCCTGGTGCTCTTGGATTAGGTGCTGGAAGTAATATTACAGAAATCATTGCTGGTAATGGAATCGCTGTTGATTCAACCACTCCAAGTGCTCCGATCGTCTCAATCTCATCAAGCTTTTATCAGTCTGTCGTTGGTCCAATTTCATTCATCGCTTATTATAGCAGTGGAGCCTATACTCTAACTAACGTTTGGCCAATGAATGTGGCTATTCAACGATGTGGAAATGCTGTTAATTTACGTTTTATCACTAGTGCTCCAGGAACACTGATGAATGTTGATGGTGCAACTGAGCCCGTCTTGTGGATTAACACTGGTCAAGCTTTTAATGACCTTATGATTTCGGCTGGAGTGAATCCTCCTACTCAAGCTTTAACCTGCCTAGGTACAGTTCCAATGACTAGAAATGATGATGTTGTTTTCTATTTTAAATTTTGGATTCAATCAAATGATGTGTGGGTTCAATTGTGCACCACGAATAGTGCTACGGCTATCCCAATATCATGGCCTAATAACACATCATCATATGTTTGTCAAAATGCTCAATCATTTGGTGATGGTAGTCCTACTGCCTCATTATGTGATATTTCATTTAATTATGTTTTACCATTTTAAATAAAATCTTGTCAGAATATATAGAAGATCATCATGGCTAACAATGAACTCCAATTTATAAATGAAGTCGTTAGAATAATTCATTATAATATGTCTGGTGCAACATTAGACAATTATAATGAGGCATATGGGATACTTCAACATTTAGCTAATCATCTACCATTACATTTTACTGCTAGACAAGCAGATGAATTAGAGGGTTATGCTCATATATTGAGACAAGCTAGACAGTCTGGAAACAATAGAGTTGATGGTATTAATCATAGATTTATACCTAGAATGATCAATCGACTTATATATGATCAAGTTATTGATGAACCACCATTCCAAGAACATGAAAGAGGAAGAGAATTTCAAATATAATATTTTGGACTTTATAAATCTTGTCAGAATATATAGAATTTCACAAATGCCATACAAGATTTACAAAGTTCATAATGGATATATGGTCGGTCATGCTCGACCTAGTGGGATTCACTTTTTTTCAACTCATCCACTTACCAAAGAAGGTGCAATGGCTCAATTAAGAGCATTATATGTCCACAAAGTTAGATAAGGGATCGGACGAAATCCAAATATTAAACTTTGTGATCTTCAAATAGATGACTATAGCCAATCGATGAGATTCGATTAGGATACCACATGATTGAAGTTAAAAATCGAGCTCCAATTGCAATTGGTCGTTGACCTTCAAATAGATAGGCTGTAGCATCTTGATAATCACTAATATGATTCATGAAGAATGTAGTTTCATAATCTTTCATTCCGATTGACTTACAAAAATCTAGATCAGATTGTTGTCTAGCAGTGACTTTGTTTTCAATCATTTGATTCTCTTTGACATATTCAATAAACCATTCGCGTAATTGATCCTTTGTTCCAATGAATTTGACGTGCATTTTTCCTGTATATATTAATAAAATATATTTTTTCTATATATTTTAAAAAAATATATATTTTAAATTATAGTTTCAGCGGTATATAGTTCAAATTATCGAGTTTGGGATATAGATTTTAACGTATAGAGTTCAAAGAATAATGGTTGATATATCTGATAGAATTCTATTGGATATTATGATCTCTATTTATGGACAAAGATATAATGAACTAGATACCATAAAGTAGATATTTCAAACTATATATCGGAGAGAATGTATGTTAAACTGGATAATTTGAACTCTATACAACAACAAAGGAATATAAAAATGATTAAAAATAAAAATTAAATTAAAAATATCTTTGTTAGAAATGCCTGATTATTCACAAGGTAAAATTTATAAGCTAGTTTGCAATATCACAGGTCAAATTTATATTGGATCTACAGTCAAAACCTTAAATAGAAGATTAGCCCAACATAAGGCTGATTATCAAAGATATTTAAAAGGTATTGTGAGGTATATATCATCATTTGAGATAATTAAATCTAGTGATTATCAAATCATCTTGATTGAATATTTCCCTTGTCAATTCAGAAACCAGTTAGAAAATAGAGAAGGCTTTCATATAAAATCCAATCAATGTGTTAATAAAGTTGGAGCTGGGGAGATTTGTAGAAAAGAGAAAAAAAAAATACAAAATCAAAAACTGTCACAAATTATCATTAAATGTTTTTGTGGACAAAACTGTACATATAAACATAAATCACGACATGAAAAAACACAATTTCATCAAAGAAATGCAAAAATATATCTTGATTGGTTGACTGATTTTAACTTATGATCATTTAGGATTATCTGGGTATAAGACTTTATTGTATTTTGAATACACTTGACTTTGAGTTGAATTTGAATGCTTCATGAACCTCGCTATCATTGCCTTGGATACAGCATCTTCATCACCTAAACTTGAGACACATAGATTTCTCAAATCAGTTGGTGTGATCCCTTTGAGATAGGGAATCTTCTGGAAAAATTTAGTAAAGTTGTTACTTCGCATTGGTTCTCCGTCTTCTTTGGTAAAGATATATCTGATTGATGAATCTCCTCGATAGGGAAATAAGGTAACCCAAAAGTGTTTTAAAGTTTTGAGCAATTGATCTGGCACATCAAGAACTAAATCACCATAGGTATGGTAAGTCTTGTAGTCTTTAAAATACATCTTGCCTTCGTGGAGGTTTAAATAATTGCCAGATTCTAATGGTTTTGAAGTAATTGCAAGATTAATGATTTCACTCGGTCGCATTGGAGGCATTAATGTGAAAAAAGCCATTCCTAAATACATCATGTTCTTTTGGCGTTGATAAAGGCATGGGCAGAGATCGAAGAAAGTCGTCATTTCTTCTTGTGTCTTTGGTAATAATTTGACTACTTCTTCATAGTTATCAAATGGTAGGGTCTTCAATGGCGCATGGCTTTCAGCCTGTGCTACTTGATCATGCTTTAATCGAGACAGTTCTTTAAATCGATCTGGAACTCGTTTATCAAGAATTTTATAATTCATATAGATTGTGGTTAATAAGTTATCAAATGTTGACCTTTTGATGCCATCAGGAATTGTTTCCCATGGATAGCTTTCAATTTTTGATAAATCATATTCACCTTCGTTTCCTGTTAGTCTTTCAATTAATCGCAACTGATTAAGATACACACCATGAGTTTGAGGTTTGATCATACCAGCAGTAAGTCGACGATCATATTCTTTGATTAAAGCATCATGATTCTGCTTTGGAGTCTTCTTTATAGACATTTTAAGTTCTATATATTTATAAAATATATATTTTTTATATATTATATTTTTATCCTTTTACAGTTTGTCCTTTATTATTTACATACATTCCATCAGGTGGGGTCACAGGAATTCCTAATTCATTGTAAGCATCAGGTCCAATCTTAACTA
>Ga0208379_1001057_pt1 | contig 11072 bp, 10 predicted proteins | sample CryBogCBE02Aug07_FD_184559 | JGI IMG/M metagenome (GOLD analysis project Ga0208379, IMG submission 184559) | Freshwater microbial communities from Crystal Bog, Wisconsin, USA - CBE02Aug07 (SPAdes) | ecosystem: Environmental > Aquatic > Freshwater > Lake | place: Crystal Bog, Wisconsin, USA... | reverse complement strand
TCCCAGCCCGTCGAAGTCCTCGGTGAGGACCGTGTGTCAGGAATGCGCCTGCGCGACACTGTCACGGGTGACGAGCGCGTTCTTGACGTCACCGGCATCTTCGTCGCCATCGGACACGTGCCCAACACCTCACTCGTTACCAACGACGTCGAGTTACTTGAAGGTGGCTACGTGCGCACCGGCCCCGGCTCCTACACTTCAATCGACGGCCTCTTCGCTGCCGGTGACGTGCAAGACCATGTCTATCGCCAGGCCATCACCTCCGCCGGTTCGGGCTGCATCGCGGCTATCGACGCCGAGCGTTGGCTAGAAGCGCAAGGTCACTAAGTTCGCTCGCTAAGGTGGAGGCGCGCCACTAGTTGACGGCGCTCTTTTCGGAGGCTCATCATGAGTGACAACATCACCACCCTTACTGACGCTACGTTCGCCGAAGTTATTGGCTCCTCGAGCAAGCCTGTTTTGGTTGACTTCTGGGCCGAATGGTGCGGACCCTGCAAGCAGATTGCCCCAATTCTTGAGGAATTGGCCGTGGAGCAGGCCGACAAGTTCGCCATCGCCAAGCTCGATGTCGACGTCAACGTCGCCACCGCCACGCAGTACTCGGTGATGAGCATTCCCACCCTCTTGCTCTTCAAAGACGGCGAAGTTGTGGCCCGCCTGGTTGGTGCAAAGCCCAAGGGCGCACTCCTCCAGGAAATCACTTCCAACCTCTAACCGACCCTGGACGCGATCGATCTTCGTAACGGTGACTCGGGAGAGCGCGTTCGCGATCTCCATGAACGACTGCGCGCGCTTGGCCTCGGCACTGAAGCCAGTGACGTCTTTGGACCGGTTACGACCAGCCTGGTTGAAGCCTTCCAGCGTTCACGAGGTCTCGGCGTCACTGGTGTCGTCGACGCCCTCACCTACCAACGGCTCGTTGAGGCCGGTTGGCAACTCGGTGGTCGACTGTTATACCTGACCGCGCCCTATTTACGGGGTGACGACGTCGCCGACCTCCAGGTGCGATTGTCCCAGCTCGGCTTTAATCCCGGGCGCATCGACGGTGTTTTCGGTCCATTGCTCGACGCCGCACTGCGCGACTTTCAGCACAACTGTGCCCTGAGTGTCGATGGCACACTTACACGGCGGACATTGGCTGAACTCCTGCGCGTCGCTCCCACCACGGGCGAGCGCGCACTCGTCCACGACGTGCTCGATGCCCGATCTACACCGCCTTCGGGGCCACTCTTGCTCTGGGGTAACAGCGACCTGCTTCCAGTGATCGAAGCCTCCAGCCCATTAGCGGTCCTGGAGCACGACCGCGTCACGGCACCCGTTGAGGAGTTTGCGGCGCACGCCAACGCGACCAACGCCTGCGGCGTCGTGGCTATTCGTTCTACAGATGAAATTGACGGAGTTAATCTCTATTACTGGTCAAGCTACAAGACCTACTCACGCCAGGGTGAGCGCCTCGCGAGCGCTGTTGGCGCAGCTCTGGCCAACTCTGGTGCCAACGTACGCCTCGGCGTTGCCGGCATGGCCTTGCCAGTGCTGCGCGAAACAAAGATGACGACGCTCTACATCGAGCATGGAGCCTTGGATGCCAGTGCCGCGACACTCATTGGCCAAACGATCGCTGGCGAGCTCGAGTCGTTCTTTCGCGGGTAGCACAACCATAAAGTTGTGAACAGTTAGGACTAAGCGAAAACCCTTATATTGCAGGGATATTCGCTACCTTCATCCTTAAACCCACAACGTAATCCACAGGTTGGGGATAACTTCAACACCAACCTGAGGTTGAAAGTTTAGGGTTGGCGGTTCTGACTGATCGAAATGTAGATGCGCTCGAGGTCGTCGAGGTCAGCAAAGTCAATAACGATGCGGCCATTGCGTCCGCGCAGGTCGATGTGCACCCGTGTGTCGAGGTAGTCCTCGAGCAACTGCTCGAGCTCAGCGACGGTGGGATCCGGCACCGGACGAAGCCGGGGCTTGCCGGGTACGTCGGTAGGCGTGGTACCGGTTGGCTCCAGTGGCTTGGGCTCCAGGTAGCCCTTGACGGCCTCTTCGGTTGCGCGAACGGACAGTTCGTTCTTGATGACCCGTGCCAACAACTCCGCCTGATCGGCGGGGTTTGCGAGGCTGAGCAGACTGCGGGCGTGCGTGGCGCTGATCTGTCCGTTCACCAGCGCGGCCTGGGCGACCTCACCCAGCGACAAGAGTCGCAGAGTGTTGGTGATGTTGGTACGGGACTTACCGACCCGCACGGCGACCTGCTCGTGGGTGAGGTCGAACTCGTCGATGAGCTGCCGGTAGGCGGCGGCCTCTTCCAGAGGGTGCAAGTCGACGCGGTGAAGGTTCTCCACAACGGCCTTCTCCAGGGACAGCAGGTCATTCACGTCGTCTTGGACGAGGACTGGAACTGTCGTCAAACCGGCGAGCTTGGCGGCACGCCAGCGGCGCTCACCAGCGATCAGCTCGTAGTCGCCGGCCTCGCCATCGAAGGGGCGCACGATGATGGGCTGGAGAACACCAATCTCACCGATGGAGGCGGCGAGTGCCTGAAGGCTCTCTTCATCGAAGGACTTTCGGGGCTGGAACTGGTTAGGAACGATGGAAGCGATCGCCACCTCGCGCAGTGGACCCGTTGACGGGGCAGCAGCGACCACGTCGTTCGTGGGTTCGCCTTCGGGAATCAGGGCACCGAGGCCCTTGCCAAGTCCGGACTTTCTAACCATTGATAATCTCCTGTGCTAGTGCCCGGTACGCCTTCGCGCCTCGAGACTTGGGGTCAAACGTAGTGATTGGCTGGCCGTGTGAAGGGGCTTCCGCCAATCGGACGGTCCGAGGAATCTTCGAGCGACAGAGCTCGTTGGGGAAGTGGCGGCCCACTTCGATTGCCACGTCCTGGGCCAGTGTGTTGCGGGCGTCGTACATGGTCAATACGACCTTGGAGATGCGCAAGGTCGGGTTCAGGTTCTTACGGACCAGCTCAATGATGTTGGTCAACTGGGTAAGCCCTTCGAGGGCGTAGAACTCGGCCTGGACGGGCACCATAATGTCGGTTGCTGCGGCAAAGGCGTTGATCGTAATCAGGCCGAGCGACGGTGGGCAGTCGATGAAGACGTAGTCAAAGTCCCCGTCCACCGACTCCAGGGCCCGCTTGAGGCGCAGTTCACGTGACAGCACAGTGGTGAGCTCCTGCTCCACGCCGGCGAGGTCGAGCGTTGCTGGGGCAACAAAGAGATTGGTGAATCCCGTGGGCTCCACGATGTCCACCATGGGCACATCGTTCAGTAAGACGTCATAGACCGAACGCTCAAAACGGCGGCCGTCGATGCCCAAACCCGTTGTGGCGTTGCCCTGTGGGTCCAGGTCGACAATCAAGACACGCTTGCCGGCCTCAGCCAGTGCAGCACCAAGCGACGTGGTCGTAGTGGTCTTTCCAACGCCACCCTTTTGGTTGGCAACGGCAAATATCCTCATGTTTTTGGACTCTGTCATGTGCCTCAATCCTAAGAACAGGCGTTCGACGTGCGTCGAGCCACAACCATTCAACACGGTTTTGCTTGGTTCGTCAAGAACAGATGTTTCACGTGAAACATCCAGTGACCCAAACGGCAGTGGTCGAACCGGTTGAACAGTGATCCACTCTACGACTCGGCAGTGATACTCAGCAATGTTTCACGTGAAACATTGTGGCCATCACCGACGCCACGTTGGTGGTCACAGAATTGTTTCACGTGAAACAAGTCAGTCTGAGAAGAGCTCCCGCGACAACCCCATGGCGACGGGTGGACATGTTTCACGTGAAACATTGCGGCCGAGTCCACCCGTGGCATCGACCAACACGTTGACACCCGCATGCGAGGTGACACTACAAAGAAGAATCCCCTCCCTATGTTTCACGTGAAACATTGGGAGGGGATCGAGAGAGTCACATCCGAAGCCACCGTACTCACCGATGGTGGGCTGCCGGATGTTTCACGTGAAACATCAAAACAGGGGTGACTTGCCTGGTGTTCCAATCGGACGAGGAAAACGGTCGGGTGTCGGGCGAACCTTCACCAGAATTTGATACGCCGCGCCATGACGAACGCGATCTCCGACGTGCAGACCCAACTGCCCCAGAGAGTCGGGCTTCCACCGGCTCGGACTGTCATCGTTCGGCGGCTCAGAGATTACGAGGTGACCCCCTACCTTGAGAAACCTGACGGCGCATTCGGCGGTGACCGCCGGCGGCCCAAAGGAGCGGGCCGTCACGAGGTCAAAGCGTTCGTTGAGATCGGCGTCTCGAGCCAGGGCTTCGGCACGACCAAGTCGCACACTTCCGCCCTCGGGCGCGTCCGCCCAGATAAGAACCTCTCGCAGGAAGGCAATACGCTTTTCCATGGCGTCGAGGAACACTGCCGTATTCCCCCACTCTTCTAACAGCACCAATCCAGGCAAACCGCCTCCAGACCCGAGGTCGAGGAAATTCGCTGGGGGAGCATCGGCAACGTCATTCCAGACGTCACGGAACCCGAGGGCGTGCTCGATCTGCTGCTCCATCGGGACGGGGCCTAAAAAGCCACGCGCCCTCGATTCCTCGAGGGCGCGTGACAACCATTCACTTTTCATGACAGTAATTATGCCGGAGCAATCACCACGAAGCGGCGAGGGTCATCGCCCTCGGAGCGAGTCACGACGCTGCTGTTATCAGTCAATGCATCGTGAACTGCCTTACGGTCAGCGGCCGACATTGGCTCCAATGCACGCTCTTCACCGGTCTCCACAACTTCCTGAGCCACCTGGGCGGCAAAGCGGCCAAGGGCAGCGACACGGCGCTCGCGGTACTGTGCGACGTCAACCAAGATGCGGTCGGTGCGGCCTGGGTTCTTCGCCTGCACCATGGTACGGGTGATCTCCTGCAGGGCCTGCAGGGTCGTGCCACGTGGGCCGACCAAGACGCCGAGCTCAGTGGGGGGATTGGCGTTAACGGAAACCTCGACCGTCTCGTCGTCAATCTCCTTCACTGTAACGTCCGCCGTGATCTCCATTGCGGCCAACAGGCCAGCAACAAAGTCTCGAGCGATAACGCCCTGTTCGGCCAATGAAATTCCCTCTGCCATGTTGCTCTCCTTTTTTGACACCTTCTCGGGTCGATCGGCCTTTTTGCCCTCGCCCTGCTTGCGGTCACCTTCGACCTTGTCCTTCGGCTTACGATTACCGTCAGCCTTCTTTTCACCCTTTGGCCGTTCCTGGCGTTCGGGGCGGTCGTTGCTGCGTGGACGTTCTTCGTTGCCACCGGAGCGACGTGAGCGCTTCGGTCGTGGCGTTGATGGACGGACGCGGGCGCGAACGCGAGCTTCACCGCGGACGCGGCCAAAGAGGCCAGCCTTGGGCTCCTCAATTACTTCGACTTCTGCATCGTCGCCGTGTACACCCAAGTGGGCGAGGGCACGCTCGGTTGCTTCGTCGACTGACTTTCCTGTTGTTTCTACCCAATCCATGGATTAACGGGCCTTTCTGTTGCGCTTCGCCTTGGAGCGATTCTGTTGGTTTACGGACTTTAAGGTTGAGGGTTTCTCGTCTGAAGAACCCTTTTCACTGGCCTTACCAGGTATTTCGCGCTCACCTTCTTTGGCCTTCGCGGCGCGAGTGGGGTCGGAGATACCGGCCCGGAACATGAAGTACTGGGTAAGGATGCGGATCACTGACGAGACGACCATGTAGACCACGACAGCGGCCGGCATGATGACATAGATATAGAAAAAGAAGATAGGCATGACGCGTTGCATCATTAATTGTTGTGGCGGTACGGGCTGGCCACTCTTCTGGTTGCGGTTGTTAATCATCGCCATCTGGAAGTACTGGAGTCCGACGGCGAAAATAACCAGGGCGAAGAAGGGGATTTGGGCGTAGATCGAGGAGTGATGGCTGAAGGTCTTGAGGCTCAAGTCCATGCCGAACACCTTCAGGTGGCCGTTTGAGGCAATCAGGGCGTCGTGAATCTTCGAGTGCGACGGGATGTACAGCGGGGCCGACGTGCCCAAGGCGTTCAGGTGGGTCAAACCCTTGATAACGCTGTACAAAATGAAGAGAAATGGGGCCTGGAGCAGTACGGGCAAGCAGCCACCCAGGGGGTTCACCCCGTGTTCCTTGTAGAGCTTCATCAGCTCTTCGTTCAGCTGCTGGCGGTTTTCAACACCCTTGTACTTCTGCTGCAGCTTCTTGATTTCGGGCTGCACCAACTGCATTGAGACCATTGACTTCGTGCTCTTCACGGTAAATGGGGTCAAAATACCCATAATGACGATCGTCAGCATGACGATCGCAAACACGTAGTTCGGTACTAGTCCATAGAAAAAGGCCAGAATGAGGCCAAACAGGTGGAAAATTGGCTGGAACAGAACGCCAAAGGGGTGGATCAGTGTCTTCACTTGGTAGTCCTTAGCTTTGTAGGTACGGGTACGAGGTCAATGCCGTGTGGCCCCAAGGGGCGACACTTAGCAATACGGCGCAGGGCCAGGGCCAGCCCACGAAGCGATCCGTGGGTAGCAATGGCCTCTTGGGCGTAGTGCGAACAGCTGGGGTAAAAACGGCAGGGCGCCACTCGCCCAGCGCGAGCAGCCTGATACCAGCCAATGGCCCGAACCAACCCTGCAGCAGTACGTGAGGGTTTAGTGTCCATTAGCTCGCCGAACGGCTGCACTGAGGTGATGGGTGAGTTCGTCAAAGGAAAGGTCTTTCGTCCCAATAGCGCACTTGATCAGGTATAACCCTGACACAGGCGACGGGGAAAGTCCGTCCATCACGGCCCGGAGGCGGCGGCGAATGCGGTTGCGATGCACCGCATTCCCGACTTTCCGGCTGATTGCGTAGGCCACTGCTACGCCAGTTGACTCGGGGTGGGCAACAAATACCACTCGAAGTGGACCGCTACTGCCCCGACCTGACGGTCTTGTGAACTCCGCAAACTGCCGTCGGGATACCACCCGACCAGGCACGAGAGGATCAGACCGTCAGCTGGTGACGGCCCTTGTCACGACGGGCCTTCAAGACGGCACGGCCAGCGCGGGTACGCATACGGGCACGGAAACCGTGCGTTTTGGCGCGCTTACGCTGATTTGGCTGGTATGTACGCTTCACAAAAACCTCTTCTCAAACTTTTCTTTAGGCACGTCGCGGTACCCCCTGGGGGTCGCAGATGTGCTGCGGACTGACTATCTTAACCGAAATCCAATCCAGTTTGAAAAGAACTTCGTCGGCGGTGTAGGGTGGCGTTCCTCGCAGTACGAAGAAGGTGGTTATTCGCCCGATTTAGCCTGTGGATAACCGAGATTTCTGCCTGTGGAGAACATTATGATCAGCCGAGACGAACTGTGGGACCACCTGCAGAAGGCCCTGCAACTTAAGGCGTCTGACTCTGCCTGGGCTGCTGGGTTGAGCTCGTTGCGGCTTGTGGATTACTCAAACGGCACCGTTACGATTGCTGCGCCCAACCAGATCCAACTTCTGCGTGTGCAGCAGCGCTATTTGACCCTCTTGACCGAAGAAGTCGCCACAATTGTTGGCGCGCAGACCGCCGTTTCCCTGGTCGTGGACTCATCCTCCACCCCCGTTGCGCCATCAGCGCCGGTAGAAGACGTCGTGGTTGCTCCAGTGGAGGACGTGACTGTTCAGGCCGGTGGCGATCGTCCAATGCGGCTGAACAAGGCCATGACGTTCGAGTCCTTCATCGAGGGGCCATCGAACCGTTTGGCACGAGCCGCCGCCATTGCGACCGCCGAGCGACCAGGACAGGCCTACAACCCATTGGTGATGTACGGAAACTCCGGACTCGGTAAGACCCACTTGTTACACGCCATCGGTAACTACATTCAGGAGAACTACCCCCAGCGCAAGGTGCTCTACGTCTCCACCGAGACCTTCTTGAATGACTTCATCCGCGCCATTCAGACACGCACCCAGGTATCACTACACGAGCGCTATCGCGAGATTGACGTTCTTCTCATCGACGACATCCAGTTCATGGAAGAGCGTGGTGACACCTTCGCCGAGGAGATTTTCCACACCTACAACGCCCTGCACAGCGAGGGTAAGCAGATCGTTCTCACCTCCGACCGCTCCCCGAAGGAGCTTTCGGGCCTCAAGGAGCGCTTCCGCAGCCGTCTCCTACAGGGTCTGGTCACCGAAATCGACCAGCCTGACCTCGAAACCCGTATCGCCATTTTGATGGCCAAGGCCGAACGCGAGGGCATTGATCTACCTGGACCCGTCGCCGAGTGGATTGCCCAGCGTGTTCGCGACAATATCCGTGAGCTCGAAGGTGCCGTCACAATGTTGCGTGCGTTCGCGGCCCTACGCCAAGAGCCAATCTCGGTCGAGTTAGCCAAGGCCCACCTGACTAATCTCGGCAGTGAGCGCATTGTGCTCAAGCCAGAAACCATCATTGACACGGTGGCCACTTACTTCGGCCTCTCTGCCGACGACATCCGGGGCTCCAAGCGACTCCGTCCGCTCGTTCACGCCCGCCACATCGCGATGTTCCTTATTCGTGACCTCCTCACGAACTACTCGTACCCGATGATCGCCCGCATCTTCGACAACCGCAATCACACGACCGTTATTAGTGGTGTGGACAAAATCGCGAACCAACTGGCCACCGACCACGAGCTTCTCTCGCAAATTGGTGACCTGAAGCGAAAGCTGCAGGGGGAGTAACGACCTGTGGAAATCATGTGAGTGCCCTGTGTGAAGTCAGTGGGGTAGTCACCACTTATCCACATCAAGCGCTTCTTGTGACCTGAAGGTTGAAAGAATTAGCAACAACGCTGTGCAAAAAAGTTTCAAGGTAAGTAGTTCGTTTATCAGGGATTTTGTGACTTTATCCACAAATCCACAGCACTACTACTACTAAGAAATTTATAGACAGAAAAACACACGTAATCTCAGTAGTGAAAGAAAGGCATTCCAATGAAGTTCAAATCAGAGCGCGACATTCTTGTTGAGGCACTCAGTGCTGCGAGCCGCGTCGTCGCAACTCGTCTCATCGGCGCATCATCAGGCATCCTTCTTTCGCTGACCGGTAACCAGCTCACCGTCACCGGTACCGACCTCGACATCACGATCCGCACCAAGGTCGACGTCATCGGCCTCGAAGACGGCGCCGCTGTTGTGCCCGCTCGTCTGGTGGTGGACGCAGTTCGTTCACTCGAAGCCGGTGCAGTCACCGTGTCGAGCACCGACGATAACGTCGAAGTCTCATTAGGTCGAGCCAAGTTCTCCCTGCGCACATTTGCCGTGATGGACTACCCCAACCTTCCTCCAGTGACGGGTGCACTGACGACTATCGCCGCGCTCGACCTCATCCAGGGACTCAACCAGGTTGTTCGTGCCGCCGCCACCGATGACGCCCGCCCACTCCTGACAGGAGTTTTGTTCACGAACAACAACGGCACACTTCGTTTGATCGCCACCGACTCCTACCGTCTCGCCGTTCGTGAGGTTCCTGGTGTTGAAGGACTTGGTGGTACCCACGACCTCTTGGTGCCCGCTCGGGCACTCCAGGAGTTGCAGCGCGTGGCCTCATCACTCGCGGCTGACGCTGAGATCGGTGTCACCCTTACCGACGCTGAAATCTGCTTTGTCGTTGGCAATTCAACGATTTCATCACGTTTGATTGACGGCAACTATCCCTCGGTGTTGCAGTTGATCCCCGCTAGTTACCCGAACCACCTGCGTATCGCCAAAGACACGTTGCTGACGACCCTGCGCCGCGCGAAGCTGTTGGCGAAGGACTCAACCTCGTCGGTACGACTGACGGTGAAGGACAAGCAGCTCGAGATTCGTACCCAGAGCCACGACACCGGCGACATTGAAGACTTCGTCGACGCCGACTACGAGGGTGAAGAGATCACCATCGCCTTCAACCCCAGCTTCCTCATCGACGGTATCGAGGCCACCATTGGTGACGAGATCGTCCTGGAAATCACCGATGCGGTTCGCCCCGCCATGGTGCACGGCGTCGAAGACGAGCGGTTCCGCTACTTGTTGATGCCAGTACGCGTTCAGTAGTCAGCACGCACGTGGGGCTCCACGAACTCACCCTTCGACACTTCAGACTCTTTGACGAGTTCGTGTTTCGCCCTGACCCCGATGGGGCAACAGTTCTGCTGTCGCCCAACGGGACCGGCAAGACCTCGGTGCTTGAAGCGGTCTACGCCTTAGCCACCGCCAGTTCGTTTCGCACGAGTGCGGCCTCAGACATGATCCGCACCGGCGAAGGACTAGCCGAAGTCCACGGCCTTCTCTACAACGCCGAACGGCGCATTCAGGTCGACCTCACCCTGACCCGCGGGGTGCGCAACACCACCAAGCGGATGTTGGTGAACGGACAGCGTCCGACGTCACGGGCCGCCCTCTCAGAAGTGTTGCCCATCACCGTGTTCACCCCCGAAGGGGTGGACGTGGTCCGCCAGGGACCAGAACACCGGCGCACCCTGTTGACCACTCTGCTCACCGACGCCGATCTCACTACCGGCGACATCATTGAGCGATGTGCCCGCGTCTCAACGCAACGCAACGCCCTCCTGCGGCGTTGGCAGGGGCAGATACCCCCGGTAAGTGCACTCACCGAACTCAGCGTCTGGGACCAGGAATTCGCTGACGCCGGCGAGGCCCTTGTGGTGGCCCGGGAAGCACTCGTCGTTGCACTTAACCCCCTTGTTCAGGAGTTTTACCAAGCGCTGGCGCAAAACACGCAGTCAGTCAGTGTCTCGTATGAACGCTCGTGGCAGGGCAATTTAGTTGACGCGTTGCAGTTATCGCTCGCCGACGATGCCTATCGCGGCCACACCACCGTGGGTCCTCAGCGAGACGACCTGGCTATTCGTTTAGATGGCCGCGACGCCCGTCGTCAGGCCTCCCAGGGCGAGCAACGCTCGCTCGCACTGGCGCTGCGCCTCGCCGGCCATGAGCACATCCGTCGGATGCGCGGAATGGACCCACTGCTGCTGCTCGATGACGTGTTTAGTGAGCTCGACCCCGTCCGCTCCGATCAACTTCTCAAACTTTTACCGCAGAGCCAGACATTGGTCACCACGGCCAGC
>Ga0208379_1001056_pt1 | contig 11077 bp, 14 predicted proteins | sample CryBogCBE02Aug07_FD_184559 | JGI IMG/M metagenome (GOLD analysis project Ga0208379, IMG submission 184559) | Freshwater microbial communities from Crystal Bog, Wisconsin, USA - CBE02Aug07 (SPAdes) | ecosystem: Environmental > Aquatic > Freshwater > Lake | place: Crystal Bog, Wisconsin, USA... | reverse complement strand
GGTCTGGGGGGATCCTTGGCCACTGAAGGTGTCATAGGGGATAAAAAAAGCCCGGCCCCCTCTCGGGAAGCCGGGCTTCTTGAAAACGGCGACCGCTTACTTCTTTTTGGCGGTCTTGGCGGCCTTCGACCTGGTCTTGGTAGCGGCTGCCTTTGCACCACCGGACTTCTTGGTCTTGGCTGCCACGGGCTTGGCACCCCCGGCGACACGGGTATTGAGGCGGCTCTTCTTGCGGGAAGCGACGTTCTTGTGAACGGCGCCGCTCTTGGCGGCCTTGTCCAGAGCGGAGGCGAAGGCGGAATAGAGGGCCTTCACATCGGAAACCCCCTCCTCAAGGGCCGCGCGAAGCTTCTTCTCCTCGGTCTTGAGGCGGCTGAGGATGCTGGTGTTACGGGCTTGGCGCTTCACGGCCTGGCGCTTGCGCTTCAGGTCGGAGGGGCTCTTCTTGACGGCGGATTTTTGTGCCATGGGAAAGGGGTTGGGTTGAGAGGGTGGGTCGTTGCGGTGATGGAATGGTGCCAGGGGGGAGAATCGAACTCCCGACCAAGGGCTTATGAGTCCCCTGCTCTACCGCTGAGCTACCCTGGCGGTGGGCACGGAAGAGTAGCAGTTCATGACTGCTCATCAAGGGCTAAGTGCCATAAAAGGAGAACCGGCGCCTGAAGGCAATCAACTAAGCATTCCCCTTAATGTCGGGAATCCCTCTTCTAGCGCGCATTTTTTTGTGAATAACCCTATTGACAGTTTTAACCCAATCCCGTAAACCACACCCCGTCAGTCCAACCCACAAACACATACACAAACATGAACAAAACCCTTACCCTCCTCGCAGTCGTGATCGCGACCGCCGCGACCTCGTTCGCCGGTACCGATTCCAAGAAGGTTGTCGTCGCTCCCCAGCAGGACCTGTTCCGCGCTGGTGAGGTCCAGGTTGACGCCGCATTCGTCGGCGCCGCTGGTCACTACTACAACCCAGGTGGTCCTAACCACAACAACGTCGGCGCTCTCGGTGGCGGCCTCGGCCTGAGCTACTTCCTCACGAAGTACTTCGGTGTTGGTATCGACAACTCCCTCGGTGGATGCGTTGGTGGCAACGGCACCTTCGGTGCAGTTGACAACCTCCAGGGTCAGCTCATCGGTCGTCTCCCGATCGAGAGCCTGCACCTCGCTCCTTACGCCATGGCTGGCGGCGGCGCGACCTGGGCCAGCAATCGTGGCCAGGGCAACGGCAACGTCGGTGGCGGCGTTGAGTACCGCATCAACCGCGGCCTCGGTCTCTTCGGTGACTACCGCTGGCTCTACGGCAGCAACCACCTCAGCGAGAACCTGTTCCGCGCTGGCGTTCGCTTCGTGTTCTAAGATCTCCTGATCTAGAAACAAATCTGAAGACCCCGGAGGAAACTCCGGGGTCTTTCTTTTTCAGGGCATCGCGTCTAGCTTTGACACCCCGCCGAGACCACCCACTTCCATGAACCCGCCGAACCCATCCACCCCCTCCCGACGCGTCGTCATCGGGATGAGCGGCGGCGTGGACTCGAGCGTGGCGGCCTGGCTTCTGAAGGAGCAGGGATGGGAAGTCATCGGTGTCACCATGAAACTCTGGCCCCAGGACTGCATGACCAGGGCCGAGGACAAGTGCTGCGGACCCCAGGCGATCGCCGACGCCCGAGGAGTCGCCCATGCGCTGGGAATCCCCCACTATGTGGTCGATGAAGCCGTCCCATTCGAGCGCCTCGTGATCGATTACTTCGCCGAGGAGTACAAGGCGGGCCGCACTCCGAACCCCTGCATCATGTGCAACGAGCGGGTGAAATTCGGAAACCTCAGGGACAAGGCAGCCGCGCTTGGCGCCGAGTTTATCGCCACCGGTCACTATGCGATCGTGGAGCATCCGGAAAACAAATCCCCTGTGCTCCGCAAGGGGCTCGATCCCCGTAAGGACCAATCCTATTTTTTGTTCAGCCTCAACTCCTCCCAGCTTGCCAGCACCCTCTTTCCGCTAGGCAAACTCACCAAGCCCGAGATCCGTGACATCGCCCGCAAGCTTGGGCTCAAAGTCGCCGACAAGGAGGACAGTCAGGAAATCTGCTTCGTCCCCGGCAAGGACTACAAAGCCTTCCTCAAGGGACGCTTCGAGGAACGTGGTGAGTCGTTCCAGCCCGGTGGGTTCTACGATCTGGAGGGGAACCATCTCGGTGATCACGAAGGGATCGAGTTTTTCACGATCGGTCAGCGCAAGGGCCTGCCGGGCGGTGGTGGCACACCACGCTATGTCATCGATATCGATGCGGAACGGGGACGTGTCCTCCTCGGTTCCGAAGAGGACCTGCTCTGCAATGAATTCACGGCGGGCAGGGTCACCTGGCACGGCGCCCCGCCAACCGAACCCCGCCGCATCACCGTGAAGGTCCGCCACGGCCACGCCGGAGAACCGGCCGAAGTCACGGCAACCGCGGAGGGTGAAGCGATCATCAGACCCCTGGAGCCGATCCGCGCCGTCACTCCCGGGCAGGCAGCCGTTTTCTACGATGGGGACCGCGTCCTGGGTGGCGGTTGGATCGCCCGTCGCACTCTGGCCACCCCTCATTCCTGTTGGGAAGAAGCCGTGACCGCATGAAGAAAAAGCCCGCAACATCCGCCCAACGCACGGCTACGCGCAAGCAGGCACCCAGTCGGACGCCTCGGAAACGCACCACCCCTTTTGATCCGATTCCCGAGGTCATCGAGGAAATCCGCAAGGGCCGGATGGTGATCGTCACCGACGACGAAGACCGCGAGAACGAGGGTGACCTCGTCATGGCCGCCGCAAAGGTCACCCCACAAGCCGTCAACTTCATGGCCACCCATGGTCGCGGACTGATCTGCGCACCGATCACTGCGGAGAGGGCCACCCATCTTGGACTCCAGCGGATGGTGGCTCATAACCGGGAGCTCCACGCCACCGATTTCACCGTCTCGGTCGACGCGACCCACGGCACCACCACCGGCATCAGTGCCCGTGACCGCTCGGCCACGATCCGTGCCCTGGCCGACCCCACAGCCAACCCCGGCGACCTCCGCCAACCGGGTCACATCTTCCCCCTTCAGGCTGCCGAGGGAGGCGTCCTCCACCGGGCGGGACACACCGAGGCAGGCGTCGACCTGGCGCGCCTCGCCGGCCTCGATCCCTCAGGCGTAATCTGCGAGATCCTGAATGAGGACGGCTCCATGGCCCGCCTTCCCGACCTGCTCAAGTTCCGCAAGAAGCATGGCCTCAAGATCTGCACCATCCGCGATCTCATCGCCCACCGCCGCCGAAGCGAGAAACTGGTCCGCCGCGAGCAGGAGATCACGATGCCGACCGATTACGGTGACTTCCGGATGTTCCTCTACGGCACGGAGGTGGATCACCAGCACCACATCGCCCTGGTGAAGGGGCCGATCGATCCCTCCAAGCCAGCCTTGGTGAGGGTCCACAGCGAATGCCTCACCGGCGATGTCTTCGGCTCCCGCCGCTGTGATTGCGGAAGCCAACTCCACCGGGCGCTCCGCCAGATTTCCGAACACGGGCATGGTGTCCTCGTCTACATGCGCCAGGAGGGCCGCGGCATCGGACTCCCCGCGAAGATCCACGCCTACAAGCTCCAGGAAGAGGGACTCGACACCGTCGAGGCCAACAGGAAGCTCGGCTTCCCTCCCGACCTGCGCGAATACGGCACCGGCGCCCAGATTCTTGCCGATCTCGGCATTCAAAAGATCCGCCTCCTCACCAACAACCCGCGCAAGGTCGTGGGCCTTGAGGGCTATGGACTGGAAATTGTGGAGCGCGTCCCGATCCGCCCGGATCCAAACGAACACAACGCCCGCTACCTCAAGACCAAGAAGAAGAAGCTCGGGCATTTGTTTTAGGGCGCAGGAAATCGCCACCCTGCGAAATCCCTTCATCAATCTTTCGCCATCCTTCATCCTCTCCCACGTCCATGCTCACCCCGATCCCGAACCGCCCCTCCGTCTCCACGGCGGCAAACAACCGGATCGTGATTGTGGCCAGCCGCTACAACAGCGAGTTCGTGGAGCCGATGGTGACCAAGGCGCTTGAGGAATTCTCCGCCATCGAACCCGGATCCTCAGTCGAGGTGGTTCACGCGCCCGGTTCGTTTGAGATCCCCTTCCTCGCGGCAAGCGTTCTGGAGCAAAAGAAGCCGGACGCCGTGATCTGCCTCGGGGTGATTTTCCAGGGTGAGACCGGCCATGCCGACCTCATTGCCGCCTCCGTGAGCGATGCCCTCTGCCGACTCTCCGTGGAAAAGCTCGTTCCCGTCATCCACGGGGTACTCCTCTTGAATGACCCGGAGCAGGCCCGGCAACGGTGCCTTGGCACCGAGATCAACCGCGGAACCGAGGCCGCCCGCGCCGCGATCGAGATCCTTCGCTCGTCTAAAGCCATCACCTCACGATAGGATTCATCTCATGGGAGTACGCCGCGAAGGCCGAGAGGCCGCCATCCAGTTCCTTTACCAACGTGACCTCGGAGGAGGTGCGGGGGTCTCCGACCTGCAGGAGTTCTATGCCTTTCGAGGACTGAGCCCCTCGGCACGCCGATTCTGCGAGGGCCTCGTCTCGGGACTCCTTGAGCGCACCGAGGCGATCGATGTAGCTCTGCGCGAGCACACCCAGAACTACGAACTCGAGCGCCTCTCCGCCGTCGACCGGAATATCCTGCGTCTGGCCGTCCACGAGATGCTCCACTGCGACGACATCCCTCCCGTGGTCTCCATCAACGAAGCCATCGACATCGCCAAGAAGTACGGCACCGAGGAATCGGGCCGATTCGTCAACGGCGTCCTCGATAAGATCAAGGCGACCCTAAAACGCCCCGAACGCACTCCTGCGAGCAGCAAGCAGGCTCAGGGCACTCAACCGACCGAAGACTGATGGCCGGGTGGTTGAAGGGGGTTCTCGGTCGCATTACCGGAACCCATGAGTCCGTTGATTGGGAGGAAGTTGAGGCGGTGCTTTGGCAGTCCGACCTCGGGGCACCCACCGCCACGGCAATCCTGAAATCACTCAAAGACCAAGGCCTCGCCCTCCACGCAGACAATGTGTTGGAAGCAGCACGGGCGGAAGCCGCCAAGCATCTCACCGAGAAAGGTGCCGATCTTTCCCCCTCCCCTACTCCCGATGGAGGGCCCATCGTCATCCTGATGGTCGGCGTGAACGGGACGGGCAAGACCACCAGCAGTGCCAAGCTAGCAGCCCTTCTCAAAGGACGCGGTCATTCCGTCCTGCTCTGCGCCGCTGACACCTTCCGTGCTGCGGCCGTCGAGCAGCTTAAGTCCTGGGGCGATAAGCTCGGGGTGGAAGTGGTCAGTAGTGAATACGGCGCCGATCCGGCCGCCCTCTGCCATGACGCCCTCGCCAAGGCAAAGCGCCTGAAATCCGACTTCCTGATCTGCGATACGGCCGGACGCCTCCACACCAAATCGAATCTCATGCAGGAGTTGGCCAAGGTCCGCCGCTCCCTTGGAAAACTCGATCCCTCGGCACCCCATGAAGTCTTCCTCGTGGCTGACACCACGACCGGGAGCAACGCCGTCGTTCAGGCCAAGGAATTTCACGCCGCCACCCCCCTCACCGGACTCATCCTGACCAAACTCGACGGCTCTGGAAAAGGAGGCGTGGCCGTGGCCATTGCCCGCGAAACCGGGGTTCAACCCCGCTTCATCGGCACTGGCGAAGGGGCCTCGGATCTGGCTCTTTTCGACCGGGCGGCCTTCTTGGAACGGATGCTCTGATTGAGGCGTTGACCCGCTGGGGTGGTGCCCTATTCTGTTATCACAAATGCGGGGGAGCCGGACGGCTGAGAGGCTCGGAGAGATCCGGGCGACCCTTTGAACCTGACACAGGTCAGGGAGAAGACTCAGGCCACGCCGTGCATCCCACGCGTGGCCCTTTCATTGCCTTCACTCATCACTGTCCCATTTCTGACCTAACAGTCTCATAGCCTTCAGCCTAAACCCCTACCTTCATGATCTCCACGAAAGCCGATATTGAACCCCTGAGCACAGACGCCCTCCCCGCCAGCACCCGCGTTTATGTCGAGGGAACGATTCATCCCGAGATCCGCGTCCCGATGCGCGAGATCGCCCTCTCCCCGACGAAGAACTTCTCCGGAGAACTCGAGCCCAACGACCCCGTCCGCGTCTATGACTGCAGCGGACCCTGGGGTGATCCCGACTTCGAGGGTGACTCCTCCGAGGGCCTCCCCGCCCTCCGCGCACCCTGGATCGAGAAGCGCGGTGACACTGCTCAATACGAAGGCCGCGAGGTCCAACCGATGGATAACGGTTACCTCTCGGGCAAGCATGCCGAGTTCGCCAGCACCGCCGAGCGCAATCGCCTGATCGAGTTCCCCGGACTCACGAGCGCCCAGCGCCAGCCTCGCAAGGCTTCCGCAGGCCATCCCGTCACCCAACTCTGGTACGCCCGCCAGGGAATCATCACGCCGGAGATGGAGTACATTGCGATCCGCGAAAACATGGGCCGCACGCGCATCGCCGATCTGGCGAATGACATCTCTCGGAACGAACTCGACAAGCAGCACTCCGGCTCCGGTCAGCGTCCAGCGAGTCCCTACACTCCGTCCATCTTCGGCCGGTTCCCGCAACGTATTCCCGAGCAGATCACGGCGGAGTTCGTCCGCTCCGAGGTCGCCGCGGGTCGCGCCATCATCCCAGCGAACATCAACCATCCCGAGCTGGAGCCGATGATCATCGGCCGCAACTTCCTGGTGAAGATCAACGCCAACATCGGCAACAGCGCCGTCGCCTCCTCCATCGAGGAAGAGGTCGAGAAGATGCGCTGGGCGACCAAGTGGGGAGCCGACACCGTGATGGATCTCTCCACCGGCAAGAACATTCATGCCACGCGCGAGTGGATCCTTCGCAACTCCCCCGTCCCGATCGGCACCGTTCCGATCTATCAGGCCCTCGAGAAGGTGAACGGCAAGGCCGAGGACCTCACTTGGGAGATCTTCCGCGACACCCTCATCGAACAGGCCGAGCAGGGCGTCGATTACTTCACGATCCACGCCGGCGTTCTCCTCCGCTTCGTGCCACTCACCGCAAAGCGCATGACTGGCATCGTCAGCCGCGGCGGATCGATCATGGCAAAGTGGTGCCTCGCACATCACAAGGAGAACTTCCTCTACACCCACTGGGACGACATCTGCGACATCATGGCCGCCTACGACGTCAGCTTCTCGATCGGCGACGGCCTCCGTCCCGGATCGGTGGCCGATGCCAACGACGAGGCCCAGTTCGGCGAACTCAAGGTACAGGGTGAACTCACCGAGCGTGCCTGGGCCAAGGGTGTCCAGGTCATGAACGAGGGGCCCGGCCACGTCCCGATGCACATGATCGAGGAGAATATGGCCAAGCAACTCGAGTGGTGCCACGAGGCCCCCTTCTACACACTCGGCCCCCTCACCACCGACATCGCCCCCGGCTACGACCACATCACCAGCGGTATCGGTGCCGCCATGATCGGCTGGTACGGCTGCGCCATGCTCTGCTACGTCACGCCGAAGGAGCACCTCGGCCTGCCGAACAAGAAGGATGTGAAGGATGGCGTCATCACCTACAAGATCGCCGCCCATGCCGCCGACCTCGCCAAGGGACACCCCGGTGCCCAGTACCGCGACAACGCCCTCTCCAAGGCCCGCTTCGAGTTCCGCTGGGAGGACCAGTTCAACCTCGGCCTCGACCCCGTCACCGCTAGGGCGTTTCATGATGAAACGCTCCCTCAAGACGGTGCGAAGACGGCACATTTTTGTTCGATGTGCGGACCGCATTTCTGTTCCATGAAAATCACGGAGGACGTGAGAAAATATGCTGCTGAACAGGGCTTGTCGGACACCGAAGCCTTGAAAGCAGGAATGGAACAGAAATCCCGTGAGTTTACCGAGGCTGGGGCAGAGATTTACACCAAGGCATAGGCGAGAGCCGTTACCCCTCATGACCGCCAAGTTGCCAACCATCTATCTGATTGGCGGCTGCAATGGCGCGGGCAAAACAACCTTTGCGCGGGAATATCTTCCCAAGGAAGTGAAATGCCTTCGTTTTCTTAATGCGGATGAAATCGCCCGAGGATTATCCCCCTTTGATCCCGGAGCAGCTGGCGTACAAGCCGCCCGCATCCTGCTTACCCAGATCAAAGAATGCGTGCGCCGCAAGGAGACTTTTGCCCTAGAAAGTACTCTCAGCGGGAAAACATACATTCGCCTTCTGCGGGAGGCCAAAAAGAGCGGTTACACACTGGAACTCCATTACCTTTGGCTCTCAAGCCCGACACAGGCCATCGCTCGCGTGAAACAGCGCGTGCTTCAGGGAGGGCATCATGTTCCTGCGCAGGACATCCGCCGTCGCTTCAAGCGCAGCCAACTCCATCTGGTAAAAGACTATCTCTCGCTTGCTGACAACTGGGCGGTCTGGGATTCTAGGAATTTGCCAGCAAAACAACTGGCTTCCTCGGTGATGCACGATGAAAATGACGTGAAAGATCTCCTCATCCCATGAGCAAGACTGCAAAAAAATCCGGACCCAAAACACCTGCCTTCGTCCTTCGCGCCGAACGGGCTTTCCAACGGGCCGCCAAAACCGTCCGCGCAGAATACCGCCGCCACGGAATCACCCCGTTGGTCTGGAAAGCGGACTCAAAGGCAAAAGCCAAAGCGTGATTTCCTTGTTTCCCACGATGATCCGAGGCCGTTGGGGATGGCCGAGTCAGACTAACCGCCAGGTTAGCCCGAAGGGCGCTTTCGTTGGGCAACGAAAGCGTCAAACCCTCCCGCAGGAAGGGGCCAAGTCAGCCCACTTCTGCTCCATGTGCGGTCCCCACTTCTGCTCAATGCGCATCTCTGAAGATGTTCGCCGCTATGCCGCTGAGAAAGGCATCGCCGAAGAAGAGGCCTTGAAAGCCGGCATGGCTGAAAAATCGAAGGAATTTTCAGCCACAGGCGGCGAACTCTATACCAAAGCCTGATGCGCATTGACTCCATGAGCCGAGGCCGTGGGGAACGGCCGAGTCAGAGCCACCGCAGGTGGGCCCGAAGGGCGCCGACGATGGGCATCGGCGGCGTCAATATCACTCTGTCTTCCCGTAAATACGCAGCCGCCCAGAATCTCTCAGAAGAGGAAGCCCTCAAAAAGGGTTTGGAGGAGAAATCCAAAGAGTTCGCCGAACAGGGCGCAGAGCTCTACACGAAGGCGTGATTGAGCTTTTTGAGCGAGAGGGCTTTTTCTTTTCTTTCAATAGAAGATCCACAAAATCCCACAAATGGCCGTTCCTAAGTTTGACGAACTTTTCAACCCCTTGCTTTCAGCTCTTCATGAGCTCGGAAGTTCTGCTCAGATTTCGGAACTCGAAGAAAAAGTAGCCACCATTCTTGCGCTCAGTGAAAAAGATCTAAACTCTATTCACGAGGGTAATAGAACGAAGTTCTCCTATAACCTTGCTTGGGCGAGAACTTACTTAAAAAGGAACGGGCTGATTGAAAACTCCTCTCGAGGGGTATGGGCCTTAACTCCAAAGGGCGAGAGTGTTCAGACTGTGGACAAGGAGGCGATAAAGCGAAAAATCCAAGAAGAGGATCGCTCAAAAAGGGAGTCCAAAGAACAAGTCGAAGAATCTGCTCCAGATGAGATGGATTGGGAAATGGAGACTTTGGATGCCCTCAAAAAGATGGAGCCGAACGCATTTGAACGCTTATGCCAACGCGTTCTTCGCGAGTCAGGTTTCATAAATGTAGAGGTTACTGGACGATCAAGTGATGGAGGCATAGATGGCCATGGTGTCTTCAAACTTGGAGCGGTTCTGTCCTTTCATGTTCACTTTCAGTGCAAAAGGTACAAAGACACTGTTTCCGCACCTGTCATTAGGGATTTCCGTGGTGCCATGGTTGGCCGGGCAGATAAGGGCCTTATCCTCACAACAGGAACTTTTACAAGAGATGCGAAAGCAGAGGCTATAAGGGATGGAGCTCCCCCATTAGATCTGATTGATGGTCTGGAGTTCGTGCAAATGCTCAAACATTTCCGACTTGGCATATCAGTAGTGGAAAAACGGATAGAGGAGATAACCGTGGATCCCAGTTGGTTCAAAAACTACTAACTATCTACTTTTAGGGCTTGGAAGTTTTGATGCTGCGCTAGGCGCGCGAGCGAGGCTGTAGTGAACTACTGCGAGCGAGCAGCAACAACGCGCGGCGCAAAAATCCCAAGCCCCGTTCTCAGCTGCGTTTGCGGCTAAGCATGATCTCATTGCCTTCCGTGTCTGCACACATCGCGAGGTGCGGCGGCTCTCCATTCTCCGGTTGTGGCTCCCTGAGTAACTGACCTCCCGCCGCGACAATCTCAGCCGCGCCGGCGATCACATCGGCCACCTGAAAGCTCATCCCAGTCCAGGTGCGCTTTCCCTCGCCGCCTCCATGGATCCCGATGATGCCGCCAGCGACCTCGATATCGGTCACGGCAGGATTCTCTCGGATGATCTTTCCGCCGAAGACCGAAGTGTAGAAGGAAACGGCGCGGGCCGTATCCGCAGCCCAGATGATGTATTTGAGTCGTTCGACGTGCATGGCTGAGAACTGACAGGTGACAGGCTCTCCGGAAATCACGAAATCGTCTTTCCTCTCGCCACAATGACTGCTTTTACAAAAAGGCTTGGAAGTTTTGATGCCGCGTTAGACTCCCAGCGCAAAATACCGGGCCGTGGGAACGGCCGGGATAGACTATGCTTTGCATAGCCCGTTAGGGCGCTACTCTCGGGAGAGAGAGCGTCAACTCCCAAGCCTCCACACAATTCCTATGACCATCACCACCGGCTCCGTTGTTCTTTTCGACTACACCCTCACCGATGACGAGAAGGATGTCATCGACTCCTCCAAGGATGGAGGTCCCCTTGCCTACCTGCATGGCGAAGGACAGATCGTGAAGGGTCTGGAAAAAGTCATGGAGGGCAAGAAAGCCGGCGACACCTTCTCGGTCACCGTCTCCCCCGAGGAAGGTTATGGCCTTCCTGACCCGGAGAAGATCGCCGT
>Ga0208379_1001052_pt1 | contig 11140 bp, 9 predicted proteins | sample CryBogCBE02Aug07_FD_184559 | JGI IMG/M metagenome (GOLD analysis project Ga0208379, IMG submission 184559) | Freshwater microbial communities from Crystal Bog, Wisconsin, USA - CBE02Aug07 (SPAdes) | ecosystem: Environmental > Aquatic > Freshwater > Lake | place: Crystal Bog, Wisconsin, USA... | reverse complement strand
TAGTCATTTCAGAAGCCCCGCGAAAGTGAATATAGCAGAATGATATTTTGGGATGGGGCTTTTCTAACATCTTAGGAGCATTGACGCTGAAATCCCGCAATATATGCGAACCGCCGAAGTCAATCCAAGCAAAATGAGTGGCATCATATACACATGCCGCCTTTGCTAAATACATCGCATATAACTTGAATACGGTTAAAATACAATAGGAGGTTGTATTACGGCTACCTATATATTTAACATCTCCTTCACGGTTTTTCTTTACAATCGGATAGTGATCTTTATAAAAATCGTATTCAAGAAGCGGTTTTATCATATATTGGGTAGGTCTATCGCCACGAAGCGCTTTGATATCATCATAACAATCGTAATCACAAAAAACTACCATTGGAAAATCTAATTCAAGCGTTGCACGTCCTTTTTCCATATAGAATGATTGTGGACGCACCGCATCGGTCGCATCCGGCAGATTCTTTATGTTAAAATACATTGTTACAATAACGGTTTTAGCGGTCATTTTAAAGATTTAATTAGGATAGAGTTTAGACCAAATGAGCGACCAACCATGCCCTAACTGTACTCCCCTCCAACAATGCGATCCATGTTTAGAAGCGTATAGAACTGAACAAGCAGAAAAACAGGCAACTGAAATAGCGGCAAAAGTGAACATCCTCGCCCCTGAACTTCAACAAATCGCACTCGGTATTGTGTTAGGACTTCAGCAAATTACGCAAGACCAAACCGACGATATTAACACATTTATTGGTAAAGTCAAAACGAATGCTACCGCAAATCCAGAAATCGCTCAATTCTTAAACGACTTAACTAAATGTTTTTTGACTCCATGGGAATATGAACTTGTGATGCGTTGTTTGAACGCATTAAATTCATAAGCGGATAAAAGAGATGAGAGCCGATATTTTCCGACGTCTTGGAGGAACTATTCAACAACAGCCAAGATTTTGTGCTTTACTACAAACAGACGGTAGTTTCTATCCTAAAACTAAACATTCGTATATCGCAATGATTCTTAGAGCGGCAAATCATAATAAGATCTTCAAGCATACGGAACGAATCCCTGACGCACAAGATAGTACAGAGACCGAATGGGCTTCAATAAATCTCGGCTTAATTTACGCATTAAATAACAACGAACTTAATGTTAATATTGAAAACGATAATTTGGGCGTTATTCTTGGATTAATGTTGCCAAATAAGGCACTAAAGCATGATTATGCTAAATATCATCGTCATAATATTTTGAAGATCGCAGGCGAATCGCAATGGACCGCTGTACGATGGATACCACGCGAATTAAACGAATCGGATAAATTGTTTAATCGTAAACAGAACCGACAACTCCGTTAAAAAATTGATAACGGACTTTATTAATAAAAACAACGACCAACTCAAAATGAAATTAGTCATTGTTGAATCACCCGCAAAATGCAACAAAATCCAGAGTTTTCTAGGAGACGGTTACTCTGTTCTGGCGACGATGGGACATATTCGTGCCTTGGAGGAGTCGTTGGATTCGGTAGGAATTGACCGAAACTGGGAACCGAAATATGCTGAACTCGCTACAAAGAAGGATGCTATTATGAAACTCAAAAAGGCGGCAAAAGGTGCCGAAGTGATACTCGCAACCGATGATGACCGTGAAGGAGAAGGAATCGCATGGCATGTCGCAGTTATTCTTAATCTCAATCCGTCAACAACACCACGTATAGTTTTCCACGAAATTACACGACCGGCGATTCTTGCGGCCGTCGCGACACCACGCCGTTTGGACCTTAATAAGGTGGCCGCTCAACAAGCACGTGCTATGTTAGATCTACTGGTTGGATTTACAATCAGTAAAGTGTTATGGGCTCGCGTTGCACCGAAGTTAAGTGCCGGCCGCTGTCAAACACCCGCTCTCAGACTCGTCGTTGAACGGGATTTGATTGTAGATACGCATAAACCAGAGGCATCATGGCGTTTGTCAGGAACTTGGCACCATCCAGAATCGGTCACAAATACTATTCAAGCTCACGGTTCCAAAGAATTGTCTAATGAAGAAGAGGCGAAACAGATTCTTCAAAGCGTTTATAAAAACACTGAAACAAAGGTAATCGCCGTCAAGGAATCGGTCTCTATTTCGCAACCACCAAAACCGCTAATCACCTCAACACTTCAACAAGAAGCATCGTCGCTTCATGGATTGAATCCGAAGACGACAATGATGGCGGCACAGAAGTTGTACGAAGCGGGCCATATCACTTATATGCGAACCGATAATCCGTTGCTTTCCCAAGAGGCTGCGACCGCTATTCGTGCCTACGTTCAGACAACTTATGGAGCGGAATACATTGGACCAGAAGGACAGCATACAATCCAGACCGCAACAGCTAGTACAACAACGCAAGCACCAACACCAACACCAACCAAAAAGACAAAAGCGACCAAAGAGGGAACCGCACCGACACCAGAGGCACAAGCTGCACACGAAGCGATTCGTCCTACTCATCCAGAAACTCCAAATCCGCCAATTGAAGACGATACACAACGAACAATTTACGCACTTATCTGGCGACGGGCAACGCAAAGTCAGATGTCGGCATCGCAAACCGATGTGCGAAAAGCGACATTCGCCATTACAGCCGACCCATCCATTCAATGGACCGCTGAGCAGACAAAACTCAAATTTGCCGGTTATAAAATTTTGGAGAAGCAAGATCCAGAGCGACACGCACAAGATGAAAAGGAATGGCTCTATTGGGCGACAAAACTCGTTCAGAACGCCATTTTACACTGGTCCGCTCTGAAAGCGGACGAAATCTTCACAAAACCAAAAGGACGCTATACAGAAGCGTCACTTATTTCTGAATTGGAGAAGCGTGGTATCGGTCGTCCATCAACTTTCGCATCCCTAGTCACTACAATTATGGACCGTAATTATGTAGAGAAAACGAATAGCGATGGTAAAGTTCAAGATAGTCATCATCTAACGATTACGCCAAACAAATGGCCACCCCAAAACACCGTTGAACATCACAAAGTCGGCGCCGATAAGAATAAACTCCACGCAACTCCGCTTGGCAAGGCGGTAAGTGAATTCTTGGTTCGCGAGTACAACGACCTGTTTAATTACGAGTTTACGGCCGCCATGGAACAGAAGTTGGACGCCGTTGCGAAGGCGGAACAGCAATGGAAGTCTGTACTCCAACAGACATGGGATACTTATAAGGACAGATATCAAGCGATGACTCAAGCGGATCAGGCAGTAATGAAAGCAGCAAGAGAACGCGTCCTCTCGGCTAATGTTAAGGTGATTCTTAGTCGAAAGGGACCGTTGTTTGTTAAAGAACCAGAACAAGCAGGTGGAAAAGCGACATTTGCCGCACTTCCTAAATCGGTTACATTTGAGACTGCAACGCTACTAGATGCTACGGCCGCATTCGCTGCGGCACAACAGGCATCCGCTGGTGAACTTGTTGGAATGTTAGGAGACCAGGAGATCCGTAAAAAGAAGGGACCATATGGATGGTACGTTATTTGCGGGCAGACGAATCTTAGTCTGAAGGGTGACGAAACAGAAGAGGAGATTAAGGAAAAGTTGGAAGCGAAGATTAACTTCTCGGCAACGGAGCAACCGTTCAGTCGTGTAGTAGGCGATTATACAATCAAGAAAGGACCGTATGGACTCTATTTCTACAAACACGCTCTTCAAAAGAAAACGTTTGTAAAGTTTCCAGCAACTGCGAATGCTGAGACCGTTACCGCTCAAGATTTAGCGACACTATACTCTGCGGGTCTCAAGAGCAAGCGTCGTGGTCCGCCTAAGAAGGATTAGGCCTAAAGAGCGTTAGGTGACTTACTGAGTCCTGGAAAGTCGCCGTTGCTAGACTTAAGTACCGGTTGCGGTGGCGGATAAGGAAATCCTTCGGACGATGCGGAGGCCATGGCCCTTGGCTCTTGAATGCCGAGTTTTTTATGTCCCCATCGGTACGTTTTATCTATTTTACCTTCACTCATCGGTTGGCGATAGAGACGGAAGTCAAACAATGCTCCACGGAATCGTTCGTCAGGGTTTTCGAACGCCTGTGACTCTGTTTCCCAGTTGCTACGACCGATATAATTGTCGGTTGTATAAGACTTCAAAGGCATAAATCCATCAATCTGTTCAAGCACCATTTGACCGTCAATGTAGACCCGCCAAGTTGGACGGAAGTTAGAGGAATCGGTAGTGGTCAGGGCAATATGCGTCCATTTACGTAATGGTATAGCGTTCTTGGCACGGAGTCGCATTTTTCTTTGTTGGGTGTCCCAGATTTCAAAGAGCAAGTTCGCACGTGGATCAACACCTGGTGTGAGTTCGTCTTCAGGGTAGGTGTTTTGAACCGGCTCAGGACCAGGACAATCAAACTCGGCAACGTTTGCCTCGGTTATAAGCATGAACTCTTGGGGCGATATTTCGGCTGGAGCACGGGCATTACATACTTTGTTATCGTCACCTGGTCGCGCATTCATAAGACCAAAAGCATTATCAACATTACCTTTCGCCTCAATGCCGAGCAGAACGTTATCGTGACCAGGACCGTTACCAAAGTCGAATATACGAGCGTTGTTAGTAAATTCATCAAAGTAAGCCCATACGGAGATGGCACGTAACTGACGTAATTGGACGCGGGTATCGAACTCGAGACGCGCATTTTCTCCGATGCGAATGAATTGGTCGGCGGGTGGTTTTACGTCGATGTCTGCGGTAGGTAAGCGATTCATCGAGAGACCTTTGGTGACCGTTTTTCGTGGCTCTTCGTCTATCTTCATTTCGCCAGCGATCTTGATTTGAGTATTATCGGCGTAGTCTAACATATCGTCAAAGAAACGGTACCAAACCATGATGCCTTCAAAGAAGAAGAGGAGGTCGGCGATATCAGGTGGAGGATTGTTATCTGGTGTATCTTCGCCGCCCGATTTGAAACGGGTATTGCCGGCAAGGACGGCTAGCGCCTGCCATGCGTCATTAGGCGACTCTTTCACTTTAAGAATGCGACCGTAGTCTTCGCGACCGTCGCCGTTTACGTCACGGAAATAGTCATCGCGACTGAATTTCATACCAGCACGAGCGGAGTCGGTACGATAGGTGAATGGGTCAAGACCCTCCTGGCCGGCCAAAGCACATGCCATAATACGTGAATCGGGTATTCCCTCTTTTTCAACTACGCGACAGAAGTCGGCCTTATAGCCGAGTTTCTGAACGTCGACGTACCCTTCAAAATAGCGTGGGTTTCGCAGCCAACCATCCGCTTCACGTATCTCGCCCGGTACTACGTCGTAACGGCGTGGAAAGAATTGGCCGAAATATTCTGGTACAACACCGTCTGTAAATCCTTCTATCGACATCTTACTACGGAGATATTCCCATCCGATGATAATCACTAGCAGCGTAATCGCCGCATATATCATAGTCTCCCAGAGCATTCGTCTGCCTTTACTTTCGTGCGGTTATTTTTCAATCATAGAAAACGCTTATACGATAATGAGATGAAGATAAACGATTTTGAATCGGCCTTCATTACTGACCTAGAGGCTTTTGTTAGAAAATCAGCAGTCTGGGAAGTACCACCGATTAAATGGAATCATCTAAAAATCGCTTCACCAGAGCGACATAAAGTACTAGGTTACGAAGGCGGTTTATCACCACAATCTCAAATTAATTTATTGAAACGTAATCAACCATTTGATACGATTGACTCCATTCTTGGCATACAAATGAAACCGTACGATTACATTGATATTAATATTAGTACTTTCGATAAGGAGGCGGAACAAGTATGGTTATTCGGTTATAGATGGTTAGATCAGTACAACGAATGTCTCAAAGAGCCATCGGTAATACGAAGTGTTTTTTATAGATATCATCATAATCGGTTTTTAGAACTTATGCGTAAGATGCTTGCCGTCAATCCTAAAAAACGTATTACATTTAGCGACGCTTTGAAGGGCTGGTTTCCAGAGAGTAGCGTTTTCGTATCACATTCGTCGAGTGAGGAGGATAATCATTCCATGACAACCCCATTCCAGACTGAGGTGGAGGACAAGAAGGAAGAGAGTTTAAGCGAATATCATAACCACCAGCCGCCTGTGGAGGACAAGAAGGAAGAGAGTCTAGACGAATGTCGTATCCTCTCCCAGTCTGATAATAAACCGGTAGAGAAACCACATGCTGACCTCCCTTCATCGTGCGACCCCGTACCGCCCGTCGTCCCGCAGCCCGTCGTGTCTTCGGTGCGTTCACGCCTCGTCCTAAAACGACCGGACGATCACGAGGAACGCAATAAAACCCGCAGAAGTCCTCGTAATTCAGGTCGCTCCCAGTAGCACGATAGTCGCGAGAAGCGAGTTCGGGGTTAAAAATAGGGCGTTTTAAGGCGTCATATGTTTTCACTTTGTTAGAACCGTCTTTATGACTCCACATTCCGTTACGGTCTTGACGATACCAATGGTAGTCAACACCTTTGTCTACAACCGCAGCGACCTTACTCATACCGGCAGGGCACTTCTCTTCGAATGTAGTGCGAGTAACTTCTGGAATATCACCCATCATTAAGTCTTCTACGACGGGACAGGAGCGGCGTTCTTCACGATTCAGTTCATTACGATGTCCAGTCTTTGCGCCGGGCTGATGGAAAAAGTTACGACAACTACCGTATTTCTTACATAACTCTTCTCCTTTTGGGTCGTAGACATGCATTGCGTATGAGTAGCAATTATGACAACGGCGAACTGAGGCCTTATTGTATAACTCGGTATCACGAGCGGGTTCCGAACCGGATAAAGGGCTCATTGGGCAGTTTTGGTGTTTATTACAAAATATACTACCTTTCATAGGCGAGTTATTACAACCTTTTTGGGTACCTTTGTCATAGCATTGGCATTTAGCCCTAGGCTTTTTAGCAGTAACCGTTTTTTGGTTCTTCTCTGAACCCATCTTAATATTAGTGGCGAAAATTCCGTCAAGGTCTGGTCTAAGGTGGCACCGCCGATTAATCGGTAGAATATGAACATCGAAGAGGGAGCGGCATTTATTACCAACGCCGTCAAATCTGAGCAACCATTCTTTGTTGGAAAACTTGGAACGTCTGAATTAGATGTATTAATTTTCTATATTACCAGTCGCCAAACACTACACCCCAAACCTTATCCGCTACCGATGATCACTAATATAACTCGCAACGCAGGTCTATTTCCTGATACAGAGGAATCTATTGACCAATGGGCAATATTTATGATTCGTAGTGTAATACCGGCAGGCGACGGTTTCGCCGCTTGGAATCCAACACCGCATTTGGCCGCTTATGAATCCGCTCTCATTACCAAACTAGCACCAAACGCAAAGCAATTTCCGCTACGCTCCCTTGAACCGTACTATATTACCGATATAGAGAAGCGATGGACATATATGATTCCTAATACCGCCAGAGTAGCGGTTATAAGTCCTTTCTCCACAAGCATTGAAAAGCAATGGAAAAAGCATGAGGTGATATGGCAGAATAATCCTATTTGGGGCCATAATCCACCAACAATTATTCCAATCCGCAGCGGCTACAGTCCTAGTCTAACTACAACAAACGGCAAATGGAGCGATGCCATTTTATCACGCGGATGGCATAACGCCGTCAATCATACAGTTCAATTAGTGAAAGAGGCAAATGCGACTATAGCGATAGTCGGTTGCGGTGCACTTTCGTTGCCGATATGTCATTCACTCAAGAAGGCGGGTATCTCCGCAATTCATACCGGCGGTGCCACTCAGATTTTGTTCGGAATCAAAGGACACCGATGGCTAACCCATGGTACTATTTCAACATTTTTTAACGAGGCATGGGAATTTCCAGAGGCACAAGAGATTCCAAGTAATGCGCGTCAAATAGAAGGGGGGTGCTATTGGTGAAAAAATTGAAAACAATTTTATATTTTTATAGATAAGTATTGAAAATATAAAATGACTAAATGTAAGGCTACAACATTAAATGGCACAAAATGTAAAAAAAACGGCAAAGACGAATATAACGGTCTTTGTACAACACATTATACATCCTCCATTCCTGCCGAAGAACGTGATAGAATAGCAGCTGAGCGTGAGGCAATACAGACAGAGACAAAAGAAAGAGAGAGAGCTCAGCGACGAAATGAAATAATAGAACATAATCAATTACGAAGAATAAACTATGCAAATTGTTCAGTTGATACAGTATATCACTACGCACGAAACTTAGCGAAACTTTGGGTTAGATATAAAATACCAGGCAATTTGCTCGGCCAAGTTTATGTAGCGTTACGTAAAACTTCGTTGGCACACGATTCGTGGATGAATTTAATACAAGGAGTTATTGAATTCTATTATTTCGTATATAATCATCCTGACGGTTTGACTTGGGAGAATATTCCAGATGCCGATAAAAACACTGCGTTAAATAATCTTCAAGCTGTGATGCGAGTATTTGAACCGGTTGATTTGACTACCATATATTCACAAGGAGATGTTGTTCGTGATGAAGCGGTTCGTCGTCAAAATGAGGAGGAGGAGGCGAGACGAAACGCTGAACGAGAACGGCTTATTCGTGAAGAGATGGAGAGACAAGCACAACTCATAAGAGCAGAAAGAGAACGTCGCAATCGTGAAGATCAGATTGTGTTCCGTCGCGATCCAGAAGGCAGTATTGATTTGGCAGCATTCGCAACCGACTCTCAATCGGTCCATCGCTCCTCGGTTCAAGTCGGTACAGACAAAGTGCTCACTATTCTCATGGCCCGCACACCACCGGCCGATTTAGAAACACTGGTAGAAATAACTGCTGCGCTGAGCGATAAAACTATTCTTAGATTCAAAACGGAAGCAGGCAAAGATAGAATAATTATGGAATTAACAAACGATTATTTCAATACAATGGCGTTCAATAGAAATTATGGAGAAGTTCTTGATAGAGTATGGATGGTGATTCGTGAACATAAAGAGAAAAAGGAACTAGTTTGGCGTTTGGCGGAGGAGATTGCCGATGGTATCAAGCAATGTGTGAATGGTAAAATGGCCCGTCTAGCACAAACACTCTATTCTTACGATGCAGAGGTTACGGCCGCTCTACAAAATGAGGCTCCGCGTGAGGCGTTTCAAGCGAAGATTGCCCTAGTAACCAAGTTACCGGTAGAAGAGAGAGAAAAGGCGGCTATTGAAATATTCAACGAATATCGTATTCCTGAAGAGGAACGACCGGTTTGGCTAGAACCATTGATGGAATAAAAACATTCATTATGTTAGGGAATGAAGATTAATGTATCTTCGCTGTTTTTGCTTATCTTTCTAATTATGATAACTGGCCTATGCTTGTTAATGGTCTATTTCATATTCCGCACCACTTTTTACATTAATTATTTGAAAGGCTGCGATCCTGCTAAGAAGTTCTGTTACATCAAAAAACTCAAACTCTCCATACCAAATCATATGATTCTACCATTGGAGGAAATTTCAGAGAAGGAGGGTATACGTGTTGAGATTTATAAGAAGCGTCAAAAGGCGATTAGTATTCAGAAGTTACAGGCCCAACTTCCCGAAATCGTTGAATGGTATAAGAGTTTGCCGGCTAAGATTTCAGAAGCGGTAGGAGAACCGGTTAAAATCACCCCACTTAGTCAACCTAACAGTCTCTGTATAATAGTCTATGAACGCGAAGGAGATTTCATTGACTGGCATTTTGATACAAATCACTATAATGGTCGTTACTTTACACTTTTATTACCAATAACTATCGCTCCAACATGTGGAAACTATCAATATAGAAACGAAGATGGGGAAACTGAGACTTTATACTTACAGCAAGGTGAGGCGATATTGTTTGAAGGGGATAAAGTTTTCCATCGTGGTAAGGAGTTATGTAAAAATCAACGTCGTGCAGTATTATCCTGTACATTTACGTCGTCACATACCATTACGCCCCCGGAAGCGATACTCAATTTCGTAAAGAACTGGGGTATTTTTGGCGAAATATCATAAAAACATTATTTAGCAAAAAATGAGTGTCCAGCGTATTGATACTAAACCAACCTACTCCGAAATAGTGATTCATAATAATGTTGTTTATTTAGCGGGTCAAGTGCCACAGGATTATGAAGGCATGGATTTCAAACGACAAGCACGGGATGTATTCAACTTAATTGATTTTCATTTGAATCGTGTCGGTTCAAATAAGACTAAAATACTCAATTTACAAATTTTCCTAACAGACCCCGCCAACTATGGTGATATGAACAGAGTTTTCTTAGAATGGATGCCAGAAGGAAAAGCACCAGCACGTAATACTATCTGCGGTGTCCGCTTTCCAAATCCCAACTGGCTTATTGAAGTTGTTGTAACGGCGGCAATCTAAACAGAACACCGTCAATAATTCATTATCAAGCACAATGTCCGCAACACCAGAACAACCCAAAGTTGCCTTAATTACCGGTGCAAGTAGCGGAATCGGTAAGGCGATTGCTATGGCCTTATACGAAGCGGGTTATAATATTGCGGTCACTGGTCGCCATTTACACCGTTTAGAAGACGCTTACAAAGATTGCGATAAGAAACGGGTCTTAATTTTAAATGCCGATGCCAAAGACCCAGGCTCATACGCACATGTTGTTGGAATGACAACAGTGATTTTCAAACGTTTGGATCTTCTTGTTAATAATGTAGGCGGCGGAACACTTGGCCAAAAGATAGAATCAACCTCCCTCGCTGAATTCAACGAACAGATTCAGTTCAATCTCACCAGTGTATTTTTCACCTCTCAAGCCGCTATTAAGCATTTGAGAGAAACCGGCGGCACTATCATTAATTTCTCCTCTATTCTCGCCTCAAGACCGGTAGCGGGCCTTGGGCCATATAGTGCCGCAAAGGCGGGTGTTGAGATGTTGACAAAGACAATGGCGATGGAACTCGCTCCCACTATTCGCGTTATGTGCATCTCACCGGCCACTATTGAAACCAATTTTCACCAAGCAGCAGGTATGAGTCCAGAAGCGGCCGCCGCCTATTACGAAGCGTCCAAACAAACTCATCCATTGGGTCGTGTTGGAAAGCCAGAAGATATTTCCAGTCTTGTACTTTTCCTCGCCG
>Ga0208379_1001048_pt1 | contig 11153 bp, 17 predicted proteins | sample CryBogCBE02Aug07_FD_184559 | JGI IMG/M metagenome (GOLD analysis project Ga0208379, IMG submission 184559) | Freshwater microbial communities from Crystal Bog, Wisconsin, USA - CBE02Aug07 (SPAdes) | ecosystem: Environmental > Aquatic > Freshwater > Lake | place: Crystal Bog, Wisconsin, USA... | reverse complement strand
ACCTATTGCGTTAAGCCTGTACTAGACGCTAATGGCGTTCCATTGCTAAACGAAGAAGGTAAATATGCAGAATACATCTTGGATGGTGATGGAGAAGAATGGTAGAACATCTAGTATACACCTTGTAGGCTTTGATCTCACAAGATAAAGGCTATACAATGGTATATATGGGTTAGGAGATATGTATGGAGTTTGTAGATTTTGTATTTATTGTGTTTTGTCTATTGCTAATTGCAGCTGGTAAAGCTGGCAGACTAGGTAAGTGACATCATTTATTCATCATAAAGGTGTAATGGTGAATAAAGTCAATCCATAGTATAGTTATAGTAAGTTTATTGAAAGGAGAAAAGATGGCCGTAGACGGCTTGATTAGTAAGATTGAAGCCCTGTTCAAGCAGGCTGCTAATACGCCTTATCCAGATGAGGCTGCAACGTTCCAGGCTAAGGCCCAGGAGCTGATGACCAAGTATCAGATTGAAGAAGCGATGCTAAACAATCGAGTGCTTGATGATGAATTGACGACATTCGACGTCATGATCAATAACCCGTATCTAGTTGATAAAGCGATTTTGCTAAATGCTGTTGCCCAAAACAACTACTGCAAGGTAGTACGTCATCCAAAGTTTGCTCGTGTATACGGCTACTCTAACGATATCCGTATGGTGGTTGCCATGTATACAGCGTTGGAGATCGATATGATCAATCAGATGTGGGTCGCATTCAAGGATAAGACGGAGTATACGTCGACTGTTAGCTGGAAGAAGAGCTTCTTTGGTGGCTATGCTAATCGTATTCATCATCGTTTGAAGACTGCTAAAAAGGAGCAGTTTGATGAGACGTCTAAGAACAACGGCAATGATGAATTTGCTTTGGTGCTGGTGAAGAAGGATAAGTCAGTCGAAGACTACTACAATAGCAATACGTTTGCACTTCGTACGACTACACGAACGCTAACTAGTGCCAGTGGTTATGGTGCTGGTTCGTCCGCTGGTAATCGAGCCGATATTGGTCAGTCACGAATTGGTGGTCGAGCGGCACTAAGTCGCTAAAATCTGCAGGCCTTTACACCTCCTTTCACCTGCAGAATGGTGGTGCACGGAGGCTGGTTTTCTTTCTTGTACCAGTCTCCGTGACCATCATTTATTCATAAAGTTGGTATAGATATTTGCATTGAAGCATTATAAACTAGTATAGTAAGTTGTTTAAAAAAGGAGAAAGTAAGATGAAAGCAACGACAAAAAAGTACTTGGAACGCTTGTACGAACCTATTACCATAACGCTAACCCGAGCCGATTGGGGCCACATTGAAACTGCACTGCTGTTGTCCCGTGGTCGTTACCTGGAGATGGCATATGACACCGAAAGCCCTGATGTCACTCGTGAAGGCGCCCAGATGTGCTACGATAAGATGAAGAGCATTCGTAACAACATCATGGAGTTGACCCGTGACTGATCGAATTATTACTATCGTGTTCGATTGCATTGCGATCCCATCGTTGGTAGCTGGCTTCATCTGGCTAGTAAAGAACTTCCGCAATCTGTTTGACTAATATCATTTATTCATCATAGTAGCTGGATTTGTGCCAAGGATACCTAATACAATGGTATGGTAGGTTACAAATACAAAAGCAAATGGAGGCTAAAGTGAGCTACGAAGAATGCATCATCTGTGAAGGATACCTTGGAGCATGCAACTGTATCCTTGGTGACATGTTGGACGAAGTATTCGAATTGGTCTACCACGGCTAATAAAACTTGTTGGGGCCGGTTGGTGGATATCATTTATTCATCAATCGGCTCCAGATAAGACAGGTAGTAACAAATAAACTAGTAGTATAAGGTTTTGGAAAAGTTCCAAACCTAGGACAAATGGAGGTCCAAAAATGGCTTCAACGCCAAAGGCAGTACCAGCAGTAGGTTCAGCAGTTGCATACGTCTACAAGGAAGGCAAGTCAGGCCGCGCCTGGGAAGGTACGGTACTGTACGCAAATGCCGACTTGGGCATCGTCACCGTCGCCTGGGACGCAGTCAGCGGTCGTCCACGTCCGCACTTCCAGACGAACAAGCTGGACGAAGTGACAGGCATCCCGCAGTTGACTAAGGCAGCCAAGCAGGCGGAGGCAGAAGACAAGGCAAAGGCAATTGCCGAAGCCCACGCTGAAAAGGCAAAGGCAAAGGCTGCTGCAAAGAAGCCAGCTGAGCCAACGCCAACCGAGGCAACCGACAAGTAGTAGATGTAGGCTGGTAGGTGCTAGTAAAGGCCTACCAGCCATCATTTATTCATACCATGTAGGCTTTGATCTAACAAGATCTTCCTATAGTATAGATATAAAGGTTATTGAAAGGACCAAGTAAGATGGCAACAAGAATGTACTTAGCAACCGATGGCAACTGGGGCGTAGCAGATGGTCTGCTTCGTTTCTGGGACGACGAACTTCCAGCTGACCTGTACCAAGCATTGCAGGAAGATCCAGAAGGCACCTACGATGATATCGCATTGTGGCTGGTAAAGGAAGGTAAGCTGTAATGGGCTTTGCGGTTTGCAATGATGACAACTGCGGTAGTCCACAGTGCATACAAAATCGTATCGATCAGATCATTGATGGATACAAGATGTTTTACGACGATGACGAACCGACTGGAGTGTTGGAATAATGGAATACAACTACGGTGATGGTGTATACTGGGTGATCGAAGGCGGTTATTGGCGTCATGGTTACCTCCACGTTCAAAGCGATAACTTGACGTTTGCGTCAAAGGCCACCGACAAGGAACTATACAAGCAGATGGCGGAGTGGATTATCCAACAACGTCAAGATGGCATCTTCAACAAAACGTTTGACTTTGATGTATGGCCTGAATTCTTTGCAGTGCTACCACGTCCAGATGGCATCATCGAAGTAGCGGTCAACGAAGAAGGCATCATCTGGTTTGTGCCGGAGACCCACGTCAACTTCCAGGACAAGTCACCTGCTGAAGGTTCGACGGAAAGCTGGCTACATGGCAGTGAAGAAATAAACGCTAAAATCGACTACGCTAAAGATATGATCTTCTTCGATGAACTGTTTCCAGAAGGCCACGAAGTGATAGACGAAGGAGTGGAGATGTAACGGCAGGTGAAAACGGCTATGCCGGTGAAGGTTCTTAGCACCGGAGAATAGGGAACGCCAAGTGAGCGACTAAGACGCTCATAGTGCAGTAACATCATTTATTCATCAGATGTAATCAATACGATAAATGGCAAACGGTTATACTGGTAGTATAGGGATTATGAAAAGGAGTAAGTATGATTGAAGAAAAAGTAATGGGCACCTGGGAGGACGAGGAGCACGGTTCTGAGTTGCTCTACCACCCGTTAGAGGGTGACGATGAGTTTATGGCTGAGCGTCGTTACGCCACTATTGAGCGTCATGTCAAGGACTTGGACACTGATCTGGTCTACTACCGATGGGAGGTAGGTGTAGTTTACTTCTATCCAATCGAAGTTGAGTCTGGCGAAGAGTACGAATTGGACGACGCTAAAGCTAAGGCCGAAGCTGTTTTTATTGACAAGTTGGTCAACAACTTCGAAGAGACTTTTGCAAAGGTGATAAAGTAATGGTGACTGACGGATACGATCGCTACCTGGAAGGAGCAGTATGTTTGATTTCGAATTGGTAGACACTTACGACTGTACGAAGTGTGGTGCAGAATACGAGCTGAAGTTTATCTTGCAGGACTACGTTGACTGGAAGGAGAACGGAAAGATGATTCAGGATGCCTTTCCGTACTTGAACGCGGGTGAACGTGAACTGCTAAAATCCGGTATCTGTAACAACTGCTGGCAGAAGATGTTTGCTTGGATAGACGAAGACGATGAAGAAGAAGTAGGTGTATGATGTTACGTAGATGGCTTGCGTGGAGAAAGATCGATAAGGCGGCGAAAAAGGGGCCCCACCCACGGTCGATTGTACGGCACGAAGTGGCACGATTTAGTATTCCTCTATCAAAGACTCCTTCATCAAAGATCTCTACAAAGGCCTCTACAAAGAACGTCAAGGACGCGGTAGTGGATAAGACGTATGCTGCATGGATGGAGTTGATGATGACAGAACATAAGGCCTAGACGTAGCGCTAAAGCTGCAGCAAGCTAGCGCTAAAAGTTGCAGCAAGCTAACGCTAAAAGGACGCTAAAGTAGATGACGTACCACCCTAGTGACCTCATACACTACACATCCGAGACCACCACACAGACGCTAAACTACAAACTACATACGACGCTAAACGTACAGACACACTACCAGAGGTGGCCATACGCCTACATGGATGGAAGTAGACAGGGTTCTGGTGCGAAAGGTAACGCTTCGCTACAGTCTCCACGACCACATATGACTTTCATTTATTCATCAATCGACCCACGTCCTGCACTTGGCCAACGGATAACATAGTGGTATGATGTTTTTGGTGCTTCACCACCGCCGGTGGAAGGTATCATTTATTCATCATCCAGCATTCATCCACCACGGATGGACCTGGTAAACTAGTAGGTATAAGGTTTGGTATGGAGCCAGGCCGGTACAAGAAAGAAGAAAGCAAATGGAAGCAGTGAAGGTTGGAGACAAGGTCAGCTACGTTTACGACGCAGGCAAGTCCGGTCGTGAATGGGAAGGCATCGTCCTTGCAGTTGCAGAAGGCTACGTGATGGTGTCATGGGACGCCGTCAAGGGCAAGCCACGCCCGCACGTTCAGGCCAATCCCCTGGCCAACGTAAAGGTGGAGGCATCCGCCACCGCGAAGAAGGCTCCTGCAAAGAAGGCAGCTGCGGAGAAGAAGGCGGCTGTTGAAGCAGGCATCGAAGAAGCCAAGGCGGTAATCGAAGCCTAGTCCGGGAAGTCAACGGGAAGTCAAAGCCAGGTGAAAGCGGAAACGCAAGTAACCTGGCATTCCTGTCTGCAAGGTTGACTTTGTGGTTATGTCGCTGGTGGTAGAAGGCATCTTACTGCGCCACAATCAGCGTTCTTTACGGCAATCTAGCCAGGCGTCTGACACCGTTCTAAACGACGACGTTCGCGAGAGATCCTCATCCCCTTTGACTGCGATCTTGTGAGAGCGACAGCGTAAGGCACTTTTAGCTACGAGCAGGGCCCATGACTTCTAGACAAACTTCAACTAGACTGTCCACTATAGACTGTCTATAAAAGACTGTCTTATATAGAGACGACGTCGAGCTCAAAAAAATCCGAGAAAGGGTTACACTGTACTTCTAGACTTCAGTCATCTATGTAGTATGGACTATAACAGGAAACAACGTTTGGCAAAGTGGCAACAGATTTTGGTAAATAGTAATACTATGCCTATTATAGACCCACACGACAGAGACCTCGTGCTTAGACATCTTTTGTATGCTCACAACTACGATTTTAAAGAAAACACAGGGGACCCCGCAGATTTTACAGACGATGAGTTAGATCGTATTCATGATCGAGTTCATCGAGAAGAAATCAAAGACCTTTATAACCATGAAGAGACCCTGAGAGGTAATGCAATCCATCTTCATACTGCAAGTGTCAACTGGAAACAACGCTATGCAGCTAATAAACCTTCTAAGGGTATTTTTAAAGACCTTATAAATATGTTCTCTCCCAACCGCGATGAAATGGGTAATCTAAAGAAAGATCCTTCACAATGCAAGAGTTGTGGTAGAGATTTCAATGATGCAAAACATCCCAAGCAAAACGTATCATATTCAGACTATTGGACTTATATGGAAACAGGACAACAACATCTACTTCCACAAACCCGTAGTCCTAAAAATGATGATCTCTGCAAAAATTGTGATAGAACATTAGATACCTGGTTTGTAAAGCGTCAAGCTCATGTCAAACTTACTGTCCCTTTCCCTCGTGGCAAAAAAGAGCTTCGAAGACATATAATTCATGAACATACTGATGACCCACTAACACACCACTTTGTTGAGGGTAGTTGGAACTATTCTGAACTTGTCTGGTATCATAACGAAGATCATACAATGGCAAATAGTAAAGTCGATCATGAACACGCAGTTAGAGAAGAATCAGAATGAAAGACCCTAAGATTCTACCCACACCCGACGATAATAAAGCAACTGATTATGCTACAGATCATCTTCATACTGCAGGTAAATTATCATCTGATAAAAGGGTCTTCCCTACTGTTACAGATCTAGACTCTCTTATTAGACATCTTCAGGTAGAACATAACCTAAAAGATGTTAAGAGAAATGATGTTCGTAATGGACGAACCCCCGAAGAGATATTGGAACGTTTAACAGGCCTTCATGATCTAGTCTATCATCACCCAGCGGTATTTGATGGACATTCTCACGTTGACTCTACCCATACTGCTCATGTAGAAAAAGTATTTCCACGTGCTACCAACGTCGAGGAATTGGTTCGTCATCTTCAACACCAACATGGACATAGTTTTGAAGATCAGAGAGAACAAGCTCTTGATTTTGTTCACCCAGGTTTAATGATTGGTAAGATCACCTGGGATGATGATGAAGCAGAAGAATATGACCAAGAACTTAATCACTGGCATCGTCTTACCAGTCTACCCTTTAATGAGTTAGTACATACTGATGAGTTTAAAGAGTGGGCAGAACACCATCATAATAGCAGACATAGAGGTCTCCGTAGACTTTTTCCAGAAAATCAATCACATTCCCACTATGACAGTGATGATGATGATACTAGAATGGCTTCTATAAATTGGTCAGAACGTTATGCTCAGGACTCAGAACAACAACCCTATCCTGGAGTATTTGACTTAAATTCTCTAAAAAGACATCTTGTACAAGATCATTTATTCCATCCTACAGAATTATCTGAATATGGTGACGTTCTTCTCCCTGATGTTCATGAAGATGAACATTATGATCATCACGATTTTTTAGATCATACCCATCAAAATTACCCAGATATCGAAGTATCTGATAGAGCCCGCAATGCAATGGTAATTGCTGGGTTGTTAGACCCATAGACCTTAAAAATAAATAGAAAGATATAGTATGAACTGGAAAAAGCGTTACGCTCACGAAAATTATGAGATTAAATTAGACCCAGACGACCCCTATAGCATTGCAGCCCACCTTATTCAGGGTCACGCAGGCAACTTTACGAGTGGTGGCATGGATGATACTATGGTAAATAGCATTCTTGCTGATGCAGAACATGAAGGCGGAAGAGCTGGATTACACCATCTACACAATTTCTTGCATAGTAGAGGGTTTATGACACAACACATCGATCACGAACACCCGGAAGATGAAGAATGAGCTGGAAAACTAGATATTCCGAGGAGAAAAGAACGTACCCAAAGATTAATAACTGGGTAGATTTGCATAGACACCTCAACCACGATCACGATATCCCTGTTGATCTTAATCCAGAGTTCGATAGACAAGATATTATCGTACAATTACACAATGATATGCATGAACAATTCTCGGGAAATGGGAGTCATCGACATGCAAGTTTGATTACAGAAGCTGGGTTAAGGTATACTAGTAGTATGACCTACCCTGAATATGACAATGAAGACGATCTCTGGAAGCATCTTAAGCAAGTACATGACTACCCTAGCAGAAATAGACCAATTCAGACAGGAATGCAAAGGGTTCATGAGATTATGCATGGGTTAAAGCATGAAAAAGACCAACACGAACATGAATAATCACTCTGCGGGTCTGAGACGCAGTTCAGAAGAAAAAAGAATCTATCCTGCTCCAGCTGATCTATCAGAAGAAGAGTTATCAAGACACCTCCAGTATGACCATAAGGATGATTTTATCGCTCCTCACTGGGTTGCTAATTTTCGTAATTGGTTTTTTAACCGTCCTGCCTCTAGATTAGATGAGAGGTCCCTATGGCACTACCATAAGGACCTACATGCAAGGAATAGTACCCACCGTCACAGCCTGGGAGAACCCAAGAACGTCGAAGACGGTACAAGACAGGGTAGTGTTCTTGATGAAATGAATAAAAAAATTAAAAATTCAAAAAAGCGAGCCCCAAAAACGTGGCTAAAACGCTACGCTCACGAGGCCACCGAAAATGATCTCGCTTTACCACGACCAAAAACAGATAGAGATATAGCACAACATATTTTTCAACACCATGTTGATCAATCTTTTAGAGAAGACCCTGAATTAAGAAATCATGTTCAATATCTTCTTAATTATGCACAAAATGTTCGTGCTGGAGGTCACCCTTTTGACTATGTTGATGGTACAGGCATTGTAGTAGACCCACAAAACCCCCTAGAAGCAGAGCATGACTGGTATCATCTACGTACTGATCACATGCAAATCTTGCATCATCACCCAGAAGAAGAATAACTGTACTCCTTTTAGAAAGTCATCTAAGTAATATGAGCGATTGGAACCAGAGATACAGTCACGAATTGTCTGATAAGTCAATACATCTTCCCCCTTTCCCGGAATCTGCAGAAGATTTGTTTAGACATATGAAACTTCATCATTATGATGAGTTTGACGGTGTAGATATGGCAAACTATCATGATTGGGCAGATATGAAGCTGTCAGATGGTGAAACTATTCATGATCTTCACCATGATATTCATAATTGGTGGGAACATGCCTACCATACCAATGAATACTTTACTCAACAACCAAATTTTATAGAAGATTATCATGTTCATTCTGGTTGGCAGGGCACTGGACTGAAATATCATAGTGAAAAATGGAATGGTTCTACTTTAGAAACATTAGGTCCCTGTCACTGTAAAGAGTGTAATTATTTAAAGAACCTTAAATTTTAGTAGATAGAATATAGAAATGCTTAAAAAAGCTAAAACTCCACCGGCTCTTAAAAAACATCAAGAGCGTATGCATATTACAGGTGCTATTCTTCTCCATGCGCCTGTAAGAGGCCTTCACGATAGTAACTTTCCTATTCGACCCAGAGAAGCTAGCTATTACGATAGATTTCGTAACACTATTGGGTTAGTTGCCCCTGGGTTTTACCCAGAAGATGACTATATGCTATCAGTTGGCCCAGAAAAGCTATCAAAAGGTAGAACCGTTAGTAACGGTTGGGGGACAAGAGAGACTGGTTTTACATACGCTTGGGCAGATTTTCAAGCAAAAAGAGCTAAGTTTATTAGTCAACCTAAATTTAAAGAGATTAAGAAAAAATTTGGTCTACATGCTTGGCAAACTAGTGCTAAAAAAGCTTCTGGGCCTGGGTCTAGACTACCACGTTCTGGGCCAAATGACTCAGAAACAGGTGTTAGTAGAACAGGACGTAATGGTTATGCTCTTTTAATGTCAAAATTTTCTACTCCCTTATCGTTACTTGCCGATCCAAAGGAATTTTATAAATCTGATCTATTTGAGCCTGGAATTGGTGGTAACACAGGAGAAGAATTTGCAAAACCTGTAGATAAAGAATCATTTCCTCAAGATAAAGATATTTTGAGTATGAAACTTAGACACAAAGAGACAGGTAAAGTTATACGTCTTCACGATCTTCCAGAAATGCATGAATTTGCTTATGCTGCAGAAGCAGTTCCTTATCACATTAGAAGATTTGAATCAGCAATGGATTTGAATCACCAAAACTCACTTCGTGGAGCACCCACACGTCAGTTAAGTGATCCTTTAGACTGTTCACAGTGTAATTTAAGACTGAGCCCTAGACAGGCCGTAGATTTTGTTCATAGTAAGAGAGATGCTTTAGTAGCAAAACTTTCTGAATATGAACCACACCCTGAAAAGATTGAAGAATGGAATGACTTACATCATATTCTATTAAATGGCGAAATAGATATAGACAATAAAAAGTCAAACCTATCAATTGGTAATGGTGCAAGACAGGGTGCTGGTTATACCTATGAAGGACATAACCTTATTGGTGGAGGCCCAGAACAGTTGATTGTTAGGGGATGGAATGCTCCTAGAATTAATTCTACTAAGGTTAGTTCTTTCTCTGAGCGGTATGCTGCTAAAATCCCGGTAGGTTATAAGGGAAAAAGTGGTTTCCTTTGTGTACACTGTATCCATCATAACGATATCATTCATAACGGGTTTAAGCCAGTTACTAGAGGTAATCCGAAAGATTGTATTAGATGTGGTGAAGAGACAAATAAAAAGCAGGCTCATAATGCTCCACATTTAGACTGGTTAGTCTCTCGAGGATTTTTTACACCCTGGGATGAACATGTACACGTTGCTCCAGAAGACGGTATAAGAACTCTGCCATTACCAGCAGATCTTGATGCATTAAATAGACATCTAATTCATGATCATGGTCAGAGTCAACCTGTCACTAAAGGTGTTAATTTTAATAAAGATGTTATTAGAGGTGATAATGAACCTACTAGTATGACAGCTTTAGAGTTAGCAGAATTTCTTCATGCTGGTTCTCACTGGGTTGAAAGAAGAGAAGATTATTCCATTAGACATCAACACTATCCTGATACACCAGAACAGACCATTGATTACTAATGAATTGGATAGAGCGTTATTCTGCTAGTGTAAGTTGGAAAGGTTTTATTCCACTTGGCCAAGAAGGTTATGATGAAAATGACCCTAGACATGGAATAAACAAAAGCCCCTATTCTGTTTACGGATGTAGATGTCCTGCTTGCAGAAAAGTTGCTTCTGACTATAGTAGAGACCGTAAACGTCGATTAAACCCTCCAGTTTACAATACAACAAAATTTGCACCATTGGGTTCAGAAGACTATAATCCAGAAGATACTAGACACGGAACCCTTCGTGGGTATAACCGTGGTCGTTGTCGCTGTAAAGCTTGTAAACAAGCAAATGCTGATCGTAGTTTAGAGTATAGTCATAGAAAAAACCCAGATTCTAAGTTTCGTGTTGACCCAACTAATAGATTCTAAAAAATTTTTGTGAAAGCATTTGATTTATTCTCGCGTCCTATATATATAATAAGAATAATTGATTAGTCAGAAAGATCAAATATGGCCTCTTGTGAAAAATGTGAAAAGTGCAATAAGTGTGGTTGTAAATGTACTTGTGTAAAAGAAGAAAGTAAGGCTAACTGGGACTGGTCTAAGTTTCAAGAATTGGTCAAGAATTACTCTATTAAGCATCCTAGCCAAACTCAAGCAGAGTTGGATGCTCAAGAATTACCCAAGCGTTTTAG
>Ga0208379_1001047_pt1 | contig 11154 bp, 19 predicted proteins | sample CryBogCBE02Aug07_FD_184559 | JGI IMG/M metagenome (GOLD analysis project Ga0208379, IMG submission 184559) | Freshwater microbial communities from Crystal Bog, Wisconsin, USA - CBE02Aug07 (SPAdes) | ecosystem: Environmental > Aquatic > Freshwater > Lake | place: Crystal Bog, Wisconsin, USA... | reverse complement strand
GTTATAGCAGAGTTCAGACTATCGCATCAGCTTTCGCTGCCATCCCACTTAGTCGTTCAGCCTGCACGACCTTTCGGTCTGCTTGGCCCTTGTTAACCTCTTCAGGCACTCCAAGTCAATCAGGGACAGTTTTCTACTTACGCTGCTTGTAAGTAGCCGCAGTCATTTACGGCAAGAGTAAAGGCATTCCTGTGCATCATGATATTTTGTGGAGACAAAGTACCTGTGTTGTTGAAAGGTGTTACTACGGCTGTAGTTGAAGTAGAACCAATCACGATTGTGTTTTGGAACTGACCACCAACGATAATTGCAGGAGAAACTTGAATGTTTGTTGCGCCTGTTCCTACTGTTGTAGTAGTTGTAACAACAAAATTACGCAGTTTGCCTGAACCATACGCTTGGCGGTTTTGTGGGTTAGTTGCATAGAGACCAGCAATTTGGATCACATCACCAGCGTTCAATGTGCTTGAAGCAGATGCTTTGATCTGAATTGTGGAATACTGTGCCCAACCACTTGTCAAATAACCAACTTGTGCAGTTGTGTCAGCAGACAAAGTGTTACCAGAGTATGAACCAAAAGTCTGTGAAACCACGTTTTGGTCAAGTTTCCAGTTTGTACCAGCTGAATCACGACCCATCAAACCCTTGCGGTATTGCTCTGCAATCGCTTCTTGGGGCATAAACAAACCTTTTAAGCTGTCAACGATTGTTGCAGATGTGAAAGGCTCAACGATACATGATCTACGTCCGTCTCTTGGTGCGCCTTCAGAATCAAGATAAGCACCAGCTGTTAAGTAGGTGATTAATCCTGTTGGAGGAGTACCAGCAACACCAACGATGTTCGCTGTGTTGAGAGCAGCAACGCTCAAACCATCTCTGTCAATCTTGTTCGCAATAGCTGCAACTGCAGGCTTGAGAACACGATCAGAGAACATATCGAGTGATAGAGCCAAGTCTTGTGTAGTGAACTGGGTATCAACGTGGAACTGAGTAGACAATGTAACGGGAACTGATGTCTCGTTAAAATCTTCTACGTTCAATGCTGGGCCAGTTGTTCCTACAAATCTTCCAGGTCTACGGACGTTAACTGTGTTACCAATCTTAGCACCAATAACGGCAAACTGGTCATCATAGTTGCGATCCACCTCTGACGTGAATGTTAATTCGTTTTCAAGAACCATCAACGCTTCGTTGGTGATTTTTGAAATAGTCAATAAATTATTACTCATAAAGTATTACCTTTTCATGTTTAGTTTAAAAAAATTACCTAATTTTCCCCGCTTTTCTCGCCTCCTTCCATTGCTGATATGAACCATGAAATTGACCATCAGAGCCAATCGGTGTATCAGCAGCAGCAGAAGTCGCTCTAAGCGGAGTAATCGGCTTGGGTGCGTTACTTCTACTAACAACAGGCTTTTCATCAGGCTTCGATTCAAACTGAGCTTCAATCTTTCCCAACTCTTTCAACGCTTTTGTCAAAGGCATTGCAACTATCTTTTTGGCAAGTTCTGGGTTTTTGCCCAAGTGATACAGAACTTCCGCTCCGTAATCGCTTGTTGTTATAGCATCCTGAACCTCTTGAGATGCAGGAAACTGTAGTTGCGATACCTTTTCGATGTAATCAGGATTTTCTTGCTTGAACTTATCTTGCCTTTCATTGAAAGTGCTCATAACACGTTCTTTTTCAGCATTAAGCCTTGCTTGAAGTTCCCTTTGATCTCTCTCACGCATTGCCTTGTCGGTGTTCCACTCACTTAACGCTTTGTAATACTCTACAAGATCGTTAAATTGAGCGGGTTGTGGCTCTGCATCCAATTGAGGATTCTTTGCCTGCTCCGTTCTTGTCTCATAATCTTTAAGACGATTCTCTAACTCTACCCTTGCTTGGCGCTCTCGTTCAGCTTCCTGACGAGCCATCTCACGCTCGGATGTAAGTTCTTTGAAACGCTTATCAATCCCCGACTTCTTTTTCTCTGTTGTCTTCGCCTCTTCATGCTCAACTGGTTCGTTCTCAACTTCCTCAGTTGGCTCTGTAGGAGTTTCCTCAACTACAGCCTCAGCTGCGGGTTCGTTAGTCAAACCTAACTTTTGGGCATAAAATTCGGCTGCATTGTCTGCAGTAATTACATTACTTGCTTCTTTTTCGGACATAGTTTTACCTACGGATTTTCCCTGTGTACCTCACAGGTAAGGTTTTGCTCGATATGGAGCGAAATCTTTAAATAGCTCTCTCAATTGTTTCTTGCGTTGACGCTTTCTCACTCATCTTATCCACTTGAGCCAATAATAAAGCAACTTGTGCCTTAATATGCTCAACTTCTAATTGAGTTTGAGACTTCAAATCTGCATCTTGTGCTTTACCATGAACATTTAGCTCTGCAACGTACTTACGCTCAGAGTCACGCATCTCAATGTCGTGTGCCCTAGCAGTCTGGCGCATGAGTTCACGCTTCGTTTCTTCTGTTTCTTGCATCTGCTTGACAGACAATCCAAACTTCTGCTCCATTTGCATCTGCTGAATCTGTTGTTGGAGTTGCTTAATAACAGTCTGAGACTGCTGAAGTTGCATCTGAACTTGTGGAGGAACGTCAGATTTTTCATTAATCTGCGCTAAAGGATTTGATGCTGCCATTCTGTCGGCAATAACGTCTGAACCAGGGAAATCCATGTTGCGGAAGATTAAGTCTCCAGCAGTTTGCATCAATGTTGGGTCTGCACCAAGCAATGACATCATGGAATCAACCGCTTCTTGACGCTTAGAGTTGTATCCTGGGCCAGTATCCATCACAACATCGTATTCACCAACTGTGACATCATTTAAGACCTCAACAACACCCATTTCATTAACTTTACGCTCGTTCAATGTAATCAGATCAGGCTTACCATCATCCCCAATAATGCGTAAAACACGTTCTGTGTCGTAAACCTGTGGAATTAGGTCAAGAATAATCTTGCCAGTCCAGCGTAATGATCTGGTGAAGTTGTCGTAATAATGGTAATTAGTTAGGTCAATCTGCTGTTGTTGACCATTGAGAGCTTTGCCAGAGATATTGCCTGTTGGGATTTGATTTGGATCAAAAACACCCAATACAGACTTTAAATCTTGGTCAATTACTGCCATTGCACCCATCACCCCTGCTGGAGGAGGCTCTGGCTGAATCCTTGTAGGTACAGGAGCTGGTGTGCCCTCAATGTCCTTCATCTTATATCTGAGGACAGGGAAAGCCTTTGTATTAGCTTGTGCCCATTCTTGCTCGTGTCCTTCGTCTTGACCTTCTGCGAGTAACCATTTTGCCTTTGGCGCAAGAGCAATTGACTCGGTCATTGAAGTAGACCAATAGTTATACATCCGTTGCGGGTCTTTTGCCTGTCTAATCAATCCAAAACGCTTACGCTTAGAGTCAACAATTAACTGCTGTCCGTATACTGGCACGACAGGAATGTACTTTCCTGGCCAAATTCCGTCTTCAAGTATCTCCATCGCAGTCATCTTGACCCAATGAATCTCTTTCTTAACAGTCTCACGCTTGTCTAATATCTCAATGCCAGGCATTTCCTCGTATTCATCCTTAAACACTTTACTGCCATCAGACAACATATAAAGTGTTGTTTTTGTGCGAACAGTATAGAAGTATTCAGCGATACGGATATCTTCTTTCATCACCCAATTGGCATCAGAATCCCCAGTTCCACGCAATGTGAAGTTACTTTCTTGGGCATTGGGATACATCTGCCTAAATGCAGACTTAGGGATAATCTCTGTAATCATGCACTCTTCAGCATCTGAGCCATCAGGCATGACAGAGTTTGGGTCAAAGTAAACAGTAAATGGATTTGTGATCTGCTTGATGTAGATTTCTTGGTCAAAAGAATCATCAGCAATATAGTCCGTTGTTACCCTCCAATATCCCCAGCCCATGCGAACCTGAAAGTCGTTTGCATTGTCATAGGCTTGGTCAGCATCAGATTGCACCTCGATGTGCCTAAATATGCCAGTAATGATGTCGGCTAACTTCTTGTCAGACTGAGAATTCATGCCGTGGCACTTCATTCTCGGACGTTGTTGCCTGATCTGGTTTGTGATCTGACGTACAGATGGGTCTATCTTATTAATAGTAAGACATGGACGAGCTTCTAATGTGCGACTGTTTTGTATCTCAACAGGCCATTGATCTCCAGCGCCAAAGCGTAAGTCTTCCAATGCTTCGGAACGATTAGTAGAGTCAGCCTCGTTAGCTAACTGTAAGAATTTCTTAGCTTGTTCAATGCGATCGTCAAAGTCACCGCTTTTTGTGTCTTCAGCCATGTTACACCTTTTTTAGCATTTTAACCCATCCAATTGCCTTGAGGCAAATTTAATTGTTTTGGTTTACCCAGTTTTTTGGGTTCGTTAATCATGAGTCCTATGTACCTGAACGCATCAGCGCCATGAGACCAAATATCGTGTAGCGGAGTTTTGGAGAACTGCTTTGTGTCTGGGTCAACTTCGTACCGATAGTGTCTCAAACATTGTAATCCTTGATGGCAATTCTCTCGGTCAAAATAGCAGTTGGAGAATATAGTCCTTGCAGCGTTAATTGAGTCAACAATTGGCACTTTCGGTAAGATTCTGGTCTTAAACCCTGCAGCTCTAACTATCTCCTCGATTGATCTTCCATTACCCGCCAAAGTCTTATTCTCTGCGTCATGTGGTAACCAAAGCGTATCAAATACGTATCCAAATGTCTGGCACTTAGCAAGAATGTCGCTTATCTTAGTTTGATTGACCTCAAAGTAACGAATAAGCCTAGTCTCCATTCCAACAAATTGGAGAAACCAAATGGCAGTATTGTCAGACCATCCAAGGTCAAAGATCATGTGAACTGGCTTAGTAGCATCGTATGGAACTCTTGTGATACGTCCGTCCAACTCAGCCATTTGTATCTCTTTCTGGAATATTGCACCATCCACAGTCTTACGGCACAAACCTTCCCAGACTGTGTTGTATGCCTCAACATCTCGTGCTTTAAGCTGGTCTTTCTCGTCTTTCAGCGTTTGAGGAAACCAAGGGTTATCAGACCAATTAATTTTTGTCACTACAGAATTAGGCGGGGGATTGAGGACAAACCTGACGTAAGTTTCGTCTGTCTCCAACTCAGGGTTGAAAGAAATCCATATCTCAGAGTTTTCTTTACGAATCGTAGGAATTAGAACGTCCCACGACATTCTGCTAACACTTTGCGCTTCTTCTACCCAGCAAATGTCAGCCCCCTCGTGCGACTTTACGTTGGCAATATTGTTCTTTAGACCAACAAAGTTAAATTCTGTGCCGTTTTTGCCACGAATTGTGTTCTGTGTGATTTCGTAGAATCCGTCCAGTTTCAGCGCCATAACCTGATCGGACAGTAATTTGTGTACAGAATCCTTCATAGAGGTCATGTACTCACGAGCGCAAAGCACTCTCAATGTCTTTTGTGCGCCTTTAATTAGTAATGCTCTAGCAACCCCCCAAGACTTAGCGCCTCCTCGTCCTCCGTATAAAACCCTATATCGTGAATACTCAGGGTTAAATAAACATTGCAGTTTCTGAGGAAACTCTGCATCAACTTTCATCTGGCTTGACGAAGTTAACAGCTATGTTAGTGACCAATGGCGCTCCATCAGCCCCAGTTATTTCTTGTTTTACGCTTTCCCTGTACTTCTTCGGGAATCTCGCTGCCATTGACCTAGACCAAATTGATGCGTTGAGCCTGTCGCTTTCTTTGTTCTCAACCATGTAAGTTTGGGCAATAGATTCCCACCACTCTAACTCATATTGCTGTGCAAGTTCCAAGGCATGTAAAAATTCTGGATATTGATCTCTCCAGTTGTATAAAGTTTTAGTTCCTACACCCAAAGTACAACCAATGGATTCAATTGACTTGCCCAAACGACCTTGCTCGATAGCTATCTGACAATAGCTTGGATCGTATTTACTTGGTCTTCCTACTGGGCGAGTTTCCATGATTATTCTTTTGGTTCTACGTCTGTAGGTTGGTTAGCTGGGTTCTCTGGATGAGCGTCAAATTGCTTTTTGCCCTCTACGTTGAGCTTGTTGTGCAGATCGACTACCAACTCCATTGGGAGCTTTCTGAGTCCAGCGAGGATAAGTTCTAGTTCTTGTACTGTGTGTGAAAAGTCTAATTTAATCATTTTTTACCTTGTTTGTGTTTACGACCTGGGCCTTTTTTAGTTGAATGTGGGTTTGCACCAGCCTGCCACTTCATAAAAACATATTCGTCTACACCCATTGCAATTAATAAATGGACGGCTAAACTGGCTTTCATTTTTTTTTCTTGGCTTTTTCAGCCTCACGTTTTTCAGAATATGCAATTGCTACTGCCTGCTTGACTGGACGACCAGCCTTGACCTCTGTGGATATATTTTTTTTAAATGCTTCTTTTTTGGTTGACTTAATTAGTGGCATCTTCTGGATCCTCTATAAAACAAACGTCTTTCCATGACATGACAATTAGCTTTTCGCCATCATCCTTGAACTCAAAGTATTTAAGATACTCGTCTTTGTAATCTTCTGCAAGTGTTCCAAAGTATATCTTATCACCTACTTTTAATCCCTCGTCTGCAGCTTCGTCACCGACCGCTACAACGTGACCAATAGAGTCAGCTTCTGCGGTTTGTATATACAAAGTCGATACAATTCTTGGTATGGGTTTGACAATGATCCTGTCTCGGATTGGCTTCATGGTATTTGCCTCCGACTAAGTTTGTTGTTTTTTGGCTTCAAAACTTCTCTAGCTTCTACTACATCAGCAGAAAAGTCCCCAACCGCTTGGGTCGGGGCTAAAGTCGCTTTTTCGGCAACTGCAATTCTGTCAAATTTGAACTTGAATTCACCGCACCATTCGTTCGGGCTTCTGTTCTGATAAGTTGGGAATCTTTTACATTGCCCCAACTGCATATTATTTTGTAGATCAAAAAACCTACATAAACTACAATCTTCTTTATCCAATTTAAGTCTCCTTACTTACTTTGGCTAGAAACCCCACGCATCGACACAATGTTGTGGGGTTTCGCTATTTTACATCGAATCTTGAACGTGTGGTACACGCTTGTGATCGTAACAGTTGTGCTCTTTAGAGCCTGTGTTCATCTCACCAACGTAAGCATCGTTTTTACCCATGTGGGCACTAGAACGCATACCAAGTCCATCAGCTTTACCAAGACCTACACCACCCGCTAGAGCAGCTCTACGCTCTCCAGATGTGTCGCTAGATGTTGCGCCTTTTGGAGCTTTAGCACCAGTTACGCTAGGTACACCCTTCATGCTGTTTGGGCCTTTCTCACTACCCATCTTTTCGCCTGTGCGATCAGAAGCGGTAACGCCTTTCGGCTCTTTTTCTTTACCGTAGTATCCCATTTTGTTTCCTTTAAAAAATTGGAATCTTTATTTTCGCATTATAACTTTGTTTGTCAAGTGGTTTGAATTGTAACAAATTAATGTTATAAACGACAGTTAATTCTTTACTTCAAGTTTATATGATAAAACATACTGACGAAGAGATTCTCGATGCATTTCAAAAACATGGAAGTGCTAAAGCAGCAGCAAAGTTTCTTGATGTAGATTTAAGAAATCTAGTCAGAAGAAAACAAAGAATGGAAGAAAAGGGGTTTGTAATCCCAACTGGTCATGTGGATTATCATAAGATAGAAAGAAAGATAGACCTTGGCATACTTAACGGATCAGTCGTAGTATTTTCAGATGCTCACTTTTGGCCTGGCATCCGCACTACTGCATTTAAAGGTTTACTATGGGCAATATCTACACTAGCACCCAAGGCAGTTATAGCTAACGGGGATGTATTTGATGGATCAAGTTGTAGCACTCATAAATCAATTATGTGGGGGTCAGGCAGAGAACCTTCAGTTGTAGAAGAATTAAAAGCCTGTTCTGCATCAATGGGTGAAATAGAAGAAGTTGCTAAAGCCGTAAGACATAACGTACATTTGTATTGGAGCTTTGGTAATCATGATGCTAGGTTTTCTACCTATTTGTCGTCCCATGCTCCAATGTATGAAAAGGTTGCTGGATTTAATCTAAAAGATCATTTCCCATCTTGGAAACCCTGTTGGTCAGTATGGTTAAATGAGTCTGTAATTGTCAAACACCGAAACAAAGGGGGAATACACGCTACCCACAATAATACGGCTCAATCGGGTGTATCAATGGTTACAGGGCATTTACATTCGCTTAAAGTAACTCCATACACCGACTATAACGGAATTAGATACGGAGTCGATACAGGCACTTTAGCGGACATTTATGGCCCACAGTTTGATTATGTTGAACAAAACCCCGTCAATTGGAGATCAGGGTTTGCCATACTTACCTTTAAAAATGGTGTCATGTTAATGCCTGAGCTGGTCATGGTGCATACCAAAGACACTATCCAGTTCCGAGGCGAAGTTATTAATGTAAAGCAATACTAGACACAAAGTAACACATTAAGTAACCTAGCGGGGATTCTCACCCCGACCTTCCCTTTATCAATGGGATATTCTAAATATTAAATTACAAGGTTAACTTAATTACTCTTCGATTTCGTCTTCTGTCTCGTCTTCCCAAATAATTTCGTACTCTTCTTCAGCATCAGCAACAATAGAAGCTACAAATTCTTGGATAGCAGCGATAAAAGCAAAATCTTCGCACTCAACTTCCAATTTGAAATCGTAACCTTCAATAACTAGATTGTGTTCCATTTAACATTCCCTGTGTTAATCTGCAAAATTGCTGTTAAATGTTAGTTGAGTTTTGTGAAACTTTCATTATCTTTAATTACAAATATTTCCCAATATAAATACAACAAAAGTATCACAAAGAACACAAAAGCACCCAAAAGTAATATTGACACAATCGTTAAGAAATTAAGCATTTAACGTCCTTTAGCATCTGGGTTTCTCCGTCAAATATAAATTCTACGTTTTGTTTGCCATATTTACTGAAATCTAAGTATTCGCCATTGGTCTTTTGATTAAACACAACATTGGCAGCAATAGCAAAGTCTTGTGGCGGTTTCTTAATCCTAAATTGTACAGTCCCACCAAAGTTTGGAGTTGCACCATGAACTTCAATCCAACCATTTTTAGGATGATTGTATTCAATCTTTTCACCATTTGCCCAAGCTACTATTACGTCATAGTTCTTATGTTTCATTTGTTTTTTGCCTTTTACATCCATTTTTATTTTCTTTACACTCAATTTCACCACAAAATCCGTTGCAACTTTCTTGTGCTATTTTTAATATTGCCTTAGCAAACTCAAATACACCATTGGTAACATTTTTTCCAATACCAGGTTCAGGAGCAAAAATTTTGAACCATTCAGTTAATATTTCCTCATCAGTCAATCCTACCCATTCAGGCTTTACATATTTTTCAACACACACAAGGCAATACAACGCATACCCACCACCATTTCCACATTCATCGCACCTTTGTTGTGGTGTTAAATATAAAGGCAATGGCTCAACATCAACTGTAATTGGTGCTTCAATTCTTGTTGGCTTTGCCCAGTAAAAACCACCTTCTTGCGGATCAAAATAAGCCACAGGCTCGTCTTGCTCTTGCTTTAGTGCTTCTTCTAGGGCTTCAATAGCTGAATAAAATCTTTTATCAGCCTCCATATTAAAGCCAAAAGGAGTTGTATTTTTCAACGCATCAAGTGCTTGTTTCATTACTTCTTTAGTCATACAAGTGCCTTTAAAACACGTTGGTTTCTACCACTAAAACTTGGTCTGACTTCGCCTGTATCAATGATTAATCCTTTGCGGATCAATGGACGAATTCTGGGAGATATGGAACTTTGCCTAATGTGAGGTAAAGCGTGTTCTATGTCTTGCAATATACAACCATTTGGAAAGGCTTTAATCGCATCTAGGACGACTTTTTCTATTCTACTGACATTGACACTTGCCCCAGCTTCTTTAGACGTTTCTGGGTCTGTAGCACGAGAAAATCCACGACTAACCATTTCGCTCAACTCTTGAAATATATTAAATGTTTTCATAATTTACCTTTATTTATCTTGATTTACTTTAATTTAAATTCAAAATTGGGCGGTTCCGCATAAAGCAGCGTTTCCCATTCTTCAAATGTGACTAGCATATTTGAAATACTGTAGCTAACACAGTAGACCGCCCAAAAACTTAAAAACCAATGTCGTCAACAGGCTTCTTTTCTCTTGGCTCATTCAAGTATGCCCAGCCAGACCAAGCAGGCTCACAAACAGGAATGTTGTCAATCTTTAGCATTGGGCCGTTTTTCGTTTCAATGATTGACCCAATTCGTTGATAGCGGTTCTTTTCCTGACCAGATTGGTCTTTGTACTTACCGACTACAGCTGTGACTTCTTGCGTTACTTTAGACATTTATTTTCCTTAATTTTTCTATTTTTTCATTTACTTCTACTAAAAACATAACTACTTCATTCTGCAGTTTCTTTGCGTAATCCTCATCTAGCTCAATGCGCTGAATAAAGAGTTGTAGATTATCAGGCAATCTAGGATCATAACTCACAAAATCGCACCACTTTCTACCTGTACATAGCATCTGCCAAGTCATTTGAGTAATGTACTTTGATTGCACTTTTTGAGACAAAAGTGTATCCAAGTGCGTGCTGGTATTTGGGCATTTGATTTCTATGAGTCCGTCATTATCAACCAAACCATCAGGGGATGCTCCAGCTTGTTCAATCTTTGGATGTACAACAAACCCAATCTGGTTGACCATGTTGCCAGTTTTCAACTCGTATTGCGCTCTTGCAAGTGGTTCTGTCTCTGTGCCCCATGCCATCGCAGCATTTGTAAAAGATTCCGCTGGTTTGCCAGTCAAAATCTCGCAAATAAGTTGCGCCTCGTAATTGGCACGACTGGCAGAGTAACCTGACTTTGTTGTGGCAATAATGTCCGCAATTCTGGATGCGGTTACTTTTCCGCAACGTATGGCAAACCATTCTTCTGTGCCTTGTTCAATATCATTCATCTACACCCCCATTTATGCCTCTAGGCTCAATTTTCTTAAATTCCCTCTCAACCATCATTGCATCTGCAACTTTGTATGAAAGTTCAATAACTTCTTTGTTAATTGTTTTGCGCCCAAAGATAATCCCGATCAACGCTT
>Ga0208379_1001043_pt1 | contig 11176 bp, 19 predicted proteins | sample CryBogCBE02Aug07_FD_184559 | JGI IMG/M metagenome (GOLD analysis project Ga0208379, IMG submission 184559) | Freshwater microbial communities from Crystal Bog, Wisconsin, USA - CBE02Aug07 (SPAdes) | ecosystem: Environmental > Aquatic > Freshwater > Lake | place: Crystal Bog, Wisconsin, USA... | reverse complement strand
AGGTTCCCAATATGCAGGATGATTGATGATCTTTGATTCTTGGACTTGGTAATGGCTTTCTAGATCATTAAACATTATTTTTATCCTTTAATTGTTGTATTGCCCATGCAACACCATCTCGCCACGCACCAGCAGTCTGCAAAGCATGGTTAGTGCGCAGAAGACCTTGGTCAATCTCCTCATCGGTCAGCCCTACCAATGTGCGTTGTGGTGCGACATAATTTGGCCCCGCCATGTGTTCGTGGAATTGCTCCCACGGCACAGGTTCATCTTTTGTTTCTACTTGTTCTTTATAGGTAGATTCAGATGCCATATTCTGCATATCTTTTGTCAATCCTTCGTACTCAAGGATTGCTCTAGCAAACAATACAGGAAAGTCAGCCTTGCCAGTCGCTTCAACCAACCCCTCTGCTTTGCCACTCATGTGCAAATAAACGTTGTGTATTTCTTCGTCAGTCATGTGTTCTTATCCTTAATCTTGGTTTCAATGCGTCTTGCATAAACATCAATAGTCTGTGTTGGCAAACCTTGCAGACATTCTTGTATCTCTTCATCAGTCAGTCCTACCCATGTGCGTTGTGGTTGGTCTTTGTACAGCGGGATAGCGCCGTCATCACCTTTGTTTGTTTCAAACCAAAGACGCAAACCCGTGTCATACCCAAACCAACCTACGCAGTCTAGTTCAGTTAGTCCTACCCATGTGCGTTGTGGTTTATATTGTTTAGTTTTAATGGTAATAGTCTTGCCTCTTAATTCCTTGATGGCGTTTGAAGCAAAGTGGTAATAGTTATGGTTGTCATTGTTACTTTGCGCCTCATGTAATCCCATAAGTAAATCAGCACACGCCTCACGTTCTTTTTCTGCTACTAGTTTGGCAAAGGCTTCAAGTGATTCAGAATAAATACCATCAAGATGTGGACGCATTCCTAATAAATTGCATTCTTGTGCTATCTTTAAAATTTCTTCTTTAGTCATTTTTTCCCCTTTTACGAATAGCAAAAGCACAACCGCCTGCCCAATTCTCATCTTCTAGCGCATATTTATCACAAATCTTTGCGCACGCTTCACGCTCTAGTTCTGCTATCCATCTACAAAGTTTTACAAAATGTTCTTGTATTAAAAAATAATCAATTTCTTCTTTAGTCATTATTATTTCCTTGCTCGGATTGCACCAGCACATTCGCTTGCTCCCTCACCCATGAATTCATATCTACCTTGTATGTCTATCCATGATAAGTAAAAACCATCACAAATTTCAGCACACGCCTCACGTTCTTTTTCTGCTACTAGTTTGGCAAAAGTCTCAAGGTCTTTAGTAAAACCCACCCAATCATCGCCAAATTGAGCATATACACCAAGCCTTTCAAAACCTGCTTGTTTAGCCATCTCTATGATTTCTTCTTTAGTCATCTTTATGCTCCTGCACAAACATCCATGCCAATACCGCCGCATAAATAACGACGGCAATTACACCACCAAATGCCAACGCCCAAACTAATGCATCTACCATATCAATTCCCCTCGTTATGCAAGCAGTCTTTAACGGGACACCAACCACGACATGTGAAGTTTGGTTTAGCGTTCCAAATGTTATGCTCAACTGCGCTTTGCAACTGACTCGTGTCTGCTATCCATGGGCCCCACATCGTTTCCTGATCTTTAGCATCGTATGTTGCTTTGACTAGGTCATCTGCAAATAAGAACATCAAGCCCGCTCTGACTTTCTTAACTTGTGGGAAGTGCTTAAAAATTGCCAACGAAACAATCTCCAACTGCTTCAAATCGGGGAATTTGCTTTTGCCCGTTTTGTAATCAATCGTGACCGCCTTGTCGCCCTGCAAAATAATAATGTCTGCAATGCCGCGCCACCATACTTTCTTGTCAAAGAACCCGCAGGGATCAAGATCAGCGGTAAGGCCGAGCTTGTTCTCGCACAACTTCTCGCCTTCCATTTTGCGTACTGATTCCAAAGCTGCCTCAATCTTCTTGTGCTTCTCAGGAACAGGAACACCATCTTGTACATATTGATGCGCAATCTTGTGAATCTCATTACCAAACGATATCGCTTCGCTTAACGGTTCTTTCACATCTTTGGCAACCCGCAAGTGATAATACTTTTTGGGGCATTGTTGGTACAGGCTCAAGCTACTATATGACCACGTTATATTTCCCATTAACAATCTCCATAGTTTTGAGCCATGCCTGACTCACAATCAAGGGGTAACTCAGGCGCCCACCTAGGGGGAGTTCTCATGCATTCTTCAATGTATGCTCTAGCCGTATGCGCTTCTTCGTCAGGGACGACGCAAGCGATGGCGTCATGCACAGTCAGCACCACACGGTATTTCTTTTCGATCTCAATAATCTGCTCGCCAATGATGCACCTTGCCACTGCTTGACATAGGTTTTCAGCTACTTTGCCACCATAGATTTTGTTGATTCCCATGCGTGTCTTATAGGTAAATTCTCCCGAGCTATGACGAGTTAGTTCGGGATAAGTCAAAGACAGGCCGTTCGGCAGTTTGATTCCAGTGAACGGGTCGAGCGTCATGATATCTAGGTAATCAATGATCAACTCCTTGCCTTTGGTCATTGCATCCAATACATTGGTCAGATGTAGCCACCAACTTGCAATGTTGCTAGCGTTAGCACGATAGGTCTTGATAATGTATTTGCACATATCCAAATCCAAGTCTTTGCCCATGCTTTTTAACTGGCGTTGAAACTTTTCCCCACCCATGCCGTAGCCCGCGCCAAGCACTGTGGTCTTACCAATGAATCGTTCTTCGGGCGTAATGTCTTCGGGCGGTTTTCCATAGATCATCATAGCCATGTACTTGTACACATCTGCTTTATTACTAAACATATTCAACAAGTCGCGCGATCCAGTCAGGTAAGCTAACACGCGTGCCTCGATCTGAGACGAGTCGCAGTCAATGATGACATGCCCGCGCGGAGCAACAATGCACCTCTTCAACTTACCACCCTCTGATCCACGGCTAGGCAAGTTCTGCAAGTTAATCTTATCCGCGCCACCCCACCGCCCCGTATGAGCCGCGTAATATTTGAGAGGAATTGGCACACGGCGCAACGCCCCACAAATATGACCACGACGGGCTATAGCTATGAAACGCTCCGTTCTTGTTTCCTCCAGCGTCGATTTTGCGCCTAGCCTCGCCGCGACCAAGGCTTGGACTACCTCGTTCGGATGTTCAAGTAAGGCTGTAAATTCCTCGTCGCTCTTGGCGAACGCAAAGGTCTCCTTGCCCGTCGCGGGGCTGATCTTCATTGGCGGGGTTACCCCGTTCGCAATCAGCAACTCGGAAAACTGGTTACTCGAACTAAGGACTTCCTTTGTAATCTTGGCGTCGGCAAATAGTTTTTCCTTGCGGTCACGCACGCCTTGCAGATGATCTTCCAATCTGTCCACATCTAGCTCTAGCAGTGGGTCGCTGAACATACGCAGAGTTATATCTATGAGACGTTTTTCCTTTACGGGAAAAGCTCGGTCAAGCTCTTTAAACAAAGAATAGGTTAGCTCTACGTCGTTCTTACAATACTCACCATACTGTGTTAACTGTTGAGGGGGAAACTCCTGGCGCCTCAATCCCTTAGCGTCCTCAACCTCAACACCCTTTTCGCCCAACCCAAAGTGCTGAACCAAAGATTTAAGACTGCCCCCCACCTGCGTGCCGAACAACGCCCGCGCCATGGATAGGGTATCAAGCCACGCCTTGGGCTTCTGCCCAAAGAGCCATGTCAGAATAGCCGAGTCAAACATAGCATTGTGGGCCAATACGAAATGATCGCCCCAGTCGTATTGCGCAAGGAACTCTGCCGTTTCTTCAAACGTTCCTGAGAACCAAACGCTGGGCTCGTCGTTTACTTTGACGCCCACACCAATGACCTCGAACTGAGGGTCGCGAACGTACTCCTCAGTCGTTAGCTTCGACAAAGAATAGTCCTTGTCGTAATACGTTTCAAAATCTATTGTAATCATTGTGCGCCGTTTAATTTAGCAACATATTCTTCGTGGGCTTCGAGCATGTCACGCAAGTTATCATTCCTTAGAGTCGTCCACCTGTACACATCTTTAATTGGTTGCTCTTGGGTTTCTTTACCAATCACAAGCTCCATAGCACGATTGAGTACGCGAGAGCGTTTGTTTTTATTCAAAGCGCGAGTAACACAACGACGCTCCCAAAAACCTAAATGTTTGGATAACTTTTCAACATGAAGCACAAATGAATCATCGGAACTGGTGTCGTTGGGCTCGTAAACATCGATCTTTTCACATAAGGCTTGTATTTGTGGCGCGAGAGGTAATCGCATTAGTCGTTCTATCATATTCTTCCTTTGCGTAGTTGAGGTAAATTTCAATATCGTTGATATTGCTTTCGTTGATGACGAGTGCTACGCCTCCGTGTTCACGGATGCGCCGTAGTTCTCGTTCTTGTAATGCTGTTGGTTGTTTCTTGCCCGCTTTGCATTCTATTGCAAAGAAGTATCCGCAGTGGCATACTATGATGTCGGGTATGCCCGCATGACCATAGCCATTACTAGCGGGGAAGAAATAGTATGCGCCGTGAAAATCAAGCACGGCTTTTACTTTTGCTTTAACTTTTGATTCAGGTGTTTGTGCCATGCCTAGAATATAGTGGCATGTCTAGACTTTGTCAAGTAGTATTTTAAAAATATTTTATAGGGGGAAATACCGACATCGTGTCGATTATTCCGAGCAAAAAAAGACCCGCCGAAGCGGGTCAGTTGGTTAGCAAATTATTATGTCACGATCATGAACGTGTGACTCGTATGTCGGTAGCCGATATCTCCAGCTAACTCGTCGTTTTGCAAGAGCTGTAACACAGCCAGCTTCTCCTGCCACGGCACAGGTAGTTCTTCATACTCTACAACGATAGGGTCAGCGTTTTTGGATGCGTACATATACTTGTCGTCTCGCGTCTTGACAATACTCATCAAACGACCTGCACTCTCCAACTCTTTCATGTTAAGGGCAAGTTGGTAGTCACCGATCTGTCTCTCGTAAGTAGATGCTGTCATGACTTTCTCCACGTTTGCTTTTGTTTTTTGTGGTACGTCTCGATTGGTCAGTATACAATACGCATACAGTTGTACATCGCCAGAAAAGTCTTGCCCAATGTATCGAAACGCTTGCACAAGCGATGCTGTCGCATTAACAAAACCACTCTGGAGTTCGTTGCTTTTCTTAGTGAATAACTCTACCAACGTTCGAGGCTTGAGAAACTTCTTCGCATTGCGTAGTGCAATTTTAAGTTTAGTTGTCTCTGTCTCGTCGCAAGTCCCGCGCGACTTGTGGATACGCCACGACTTAATAATGTAGTTGGGCACATGGCCTTCTGCCGTATGCTTACTATCCATTTTCAAGAAACCTAGTCTCTGCCCGTCTTGCTTTACTTTGACGTTGTTCAGAAACTTAGTACCAGCAGGCGCGGAAAGATACTGATTGTCTTCGTCACGTTGAACATGAGCCGTAGTGCGCGTGTCGTTGTAGTTCGCAGTCTGCGGTGTGAACTCCCAGTTAGGGTTAGCCAACGCTAGCGGTTCGAGGAACAACGCAAAGGATGGATCTAAGACGAGGTCGTCTGTTAGTTTAATGTTTGTAGGTATCATGTTTTCACCATTTAAATTTGTTGAGGATATCGTCGACAGACGCTTTCAGTTCTAGCCTAGCGTGAGATGATTCGCGGAGATCCTGGGGATCGACTCCAACGATTGCCTGTTCTAGCAAACGACGAGCGCTCTCAAGTTCTGGATCATTGGTCACGTTGAGTCTAGTCAGCAGATCACAAAGACCTGTTGCGTTATCTACAAGCGTGTCGCGGAAGATCCGACGATCACCGTTTTGCTTGTCAGTCATGGTCATGCTGATGTGAGTCAGCACCTCATGCAGTCTGTTCCATGGTTCACGCATAGCTTCGGCCAGCTTGTCCGTGTACATCTTCTCGTACTGCTGAGCAAGGTCAGCGCGCACGCGGTCTTCGCAGTTGATGCGGAAGTCACCCTTCTCTGGAACAGGGAGAAAGTTATACTCGAACTTGAAGCGACGCGGTAGCGTCTCCACGTCGGGGAACTCTTCAGCCTTGTAGTACTTGCCCAGCTTGAAAGCCTGATCGCTTTTCAATTTGGGATACGCAATGATGAACTCATCGACAAGCGCATAGAAGTTTGACTCCATCGTACCGAGTTGCTCGCGGTACTTGAAGAAGTTCTCCATGGGTAAAAGGCTAACACCCTTCATCCAAGGGAGAGTCTGCGACGAGTTCCAAGCCCTAGCCTTCGCCGCATACTTCTCGATCTTCTTGAGGTGATCACTGCCCGCCATGAGATACTTATACACCGAGCCCGCATCCTGATCTGCGTTCTTCTCGGTGTTGACATCCATAGTCGTCTCGTTGTCACGCTTGCGTGCAGTCCATGTGCTGATACGCAGTTCCACTAACATTGCCATTGAGGATAAAGATATTGCATTCATTTTAGTTCTCCAAGAATTTTCGACACGATGTCGATTGTTCCGCTGTTGATACTGAACACTGTTTCGGGTTCAAAGAAGTTGTAGTTGGTCTTCGACGCAACCACGCCCTTGTCTAGACGCACGCGGTTGAACACCTCGTCACGAAACAAGAACTTAACGATGTTCACCACATACTCACGCAAATCCTTCTGCGTAATTGTGAATGAATCTCCGCGATCAACGCGTGTGCCTTGCGAATTGAGTATGACGTATAACGCCTCAGTCCAATGCTCGCCATCGCGATCAATGATCCAGTTGTATAACGTCTCTGCCGTTGGGCGATGAAACCCAGTGTACCGATGATGGTAACGTTGATTGCCCCCAACGGGTAACCATTCAGAGTCGCGTTGCTCATCCCAGCATTGCATGCAGATCTTATTCAATTCGTCGTTATTACGATGCTTTTGGCATCGTTCTCTGAGTTCATCGAAAAGCAACAAAGGCGGTACTTCATGTGCAAGTTTGAAGTTTGCATAGACTTCTTGAATAGCTAATGAAGTGTGCTCGTTATTGATAGCAGACACAATGTTGAACCAGTCCAAGAACTTCTGCACAGGGTCAAACTTTTGCTTGAACTCACGCACATTCAACCGATAGTTGTATGACGTAGGGGCATTCAAGAAAAAGAATTTGTTTTTGATGTTTTGAAATTTATACACTTCGCCACGTTCCATAACAAACTCTTCCCCGCTCATACGCAACGTCAGACGAGACTTCGACCACCCAAACCCGAACCCAATAGGAACGTAGTTGAAGATGTTGTCGGGCACATACGCAGATGTGTAATACGGATAATGCACTTCAAACGTATTGTCGCTATGCCAAACCACAAGTGGTCTGCCACAGTAGTCGAGACTCACAGTGCTGTCGTTGGGCATCGAGATGCTCGCCAACCTGTGATAACGTCTCGCTCCGAGAGGGCGAACCTTGAGAGGATTGCCCTTTATCGGTGGTGTATCGAGAAATCTCTTTCTCGCTTCGTCGAAACTATTAAGTTTCGATACTCGCGCAGTATTCCAACCCATTTTATTTTCCTTTGAAAAGATATGCTTTTTGGATAATGGACATGCTGACCGAGAGTTGTTCGGTCGCATTCCTACGTTTGCGTGCGTTGACGATCTCGTTAATACAAACAAGTCTGCCAATGCGAACGCGCTCACTAGGTCGCTCGTAAACGACCTGCCCTTTACCAAGTGCGATGAGTGGCATGGTTACACCTTTCTTGCATGGTAAATGGCAATCAAGTGGCGAACCACCTGACCGAGAGTTGGCTCGAACCCTAGTTCAGCGACTAGGCGTTCGCGTACATCTTCGAGCAACTCGAAAGTTTCCCGATTGAGATTAATAGAATAAGCGGCTTGGCTCATGATTCATCCTTAATGGTTAACAACTGACCATGTGGTGGCTTATAACTGTCGTTGCCGATCACACACCACAGCGACGGAACGCCGACGTGACGCCAGTTCTCTGGCTTGCTGTGCATATACCCATCTGTGATAACGACCAACGCGTCGGGCTTGAGTTGCTCGGCGCGGAAGAAGTCAGCAATACAGTCGGGGTTAGTCCCGCCACCCCCGCGTGGGTTAGTGCGATGCACAATAGACTTGTTATCAGTGCTCTTGTAAGTCTCATGACCACATATGCTTGTGTCCCAGTACAAGACGTCGACGCGCTCAGCCCGCGTATCCACAACGATCTTATTAAGTTCGGTGAGGAACATGTCGAGCAGTCTGCCCGCGACCGAGCCTGATGTGTCCATTGCAATCACAAGATGCTTGACGCGTTTGCCAATGATGCTTGGCAGTATGACGTCTTGCCATAAGTAATTACGATGAGCCTTACGCCACGATGGTGCGTCACGATCTTTGAGATGCGTCTTGACGAACCGACGTAGCACCGCCCGCCAATCGATCTTCGGGGCCAGAAGCTCGCCGATCTCTCGTGGTACGTTAGCACCGACCTTGCCCGCGTAGATAGAACCTTGGCGCAATGCACTGTCGATCTCTTTACCGAGTTCGTCTTTCTCCTTCTCGGTCATCTCTTTCGCATTCTCCCAGTCATGCTCGTCGAACGATGGTACGCCATCGGAATCTTCGACATCTTGTCGATTATTCCCATTGCCTTGGGTTTGACCTTGGCCTTCGCCATCCTCGCCCTGCCCGCTACGGGGAGGAATGGGCTTAGCGTGCTTCATCAAGTCATCAAAGACTTGCTTGGCATCCCACCCACGATACTTCTCATCGACCAGACCCATACGCTCTCCTGTTTCCTTGTTAATAGGAAACGAGATGAGCTTGCCATGCGGGTCAAGATCGCACAGTTGGATGTTGATGACATAGTCGCATGCCATGTTGGCACATGCACGATGGGTTTCGTATAGCTTCGCCCACGTTGTGAGATGGCGGTAGCACTTGTGCATATTCTCATGCAGAACAAGAAAGGCCAACTCTTTATCGGTTAGCTCAGCGATGAACTCTCGACCATACTTGACGTCACGACCATTCGTACACGCAGTAACGGGCGCGTCGATCACCTCGACCGAGCCGACCATGAACAAGCCCGCGAACAACGCGAACTCCCTTGAACGCATAAGGCTGACATGCACCAGCTCAATGCGTTGCTCCGCAGTTAGTTTGGATTTAGTTAACATATTTGTTTTCCTCTTCGTTGCTTTCTTTGATTGCATCGTAGACACGCAGAGCGATCTCGGTGAAGTCGTCTTTGTTCATACCCACTTCGATGCAGGTTTCAATGAAGTGCTTGCTTAACGCAGAAAGCACAACATCGATGCGACGCGAGTCAATCACCGCGCCAATGGCTATGTACAAGTTACGCGTCTGATCCGCCATTTCATCTTCTACTTCTTCGCGTGTTGCTGTTCCAATTTTGATACTCATGATTTATCCTTTCAATCCTGCAAACATATATTGATTCTCACGGGCCCACGTCACAAACGCAGGATGCGATAGGGCCCAGTTCTTTTTACTTTGATCTTCGAGCAAAGTATTGACGAACACCGCTTGCGTTTCCTTGGGCATGCGACGTATGTATTTCATCCAAGTACCGAATGTTTCACGGGTGGATGCAGTTACGATCTTGAAAGCTAAGATACAAAGAGCCGCAGGACTCGTTGGAATCAAAGCAGTTTCAGGATTATTGGATATCGCCTCACGCGTAGGTAGCTGATCAGCCATGGAGATATAGGCTTGCAGATCCCGCGATGCGGCAAAGCCAAGAGTGCCGTCGAGACACGCAATCAATGCGTTCTCTGTTATCACGTCACGACGTTTGACCCAATGCGACGCCTTGAATAAAGAGCGAGGCGACACGAACGCAATCTGCGACGCATCCGATGGGTTGAAGATGTAAGGGTTTTCTTTCTGCCCGCCATCCATGTAGGATGCTAGGCAATGAGGATACTCAGTAACCCATGCAAGTAACTCTTCTGCTACTCCGTTATTGATAGCCCATTTGAGCCACTCTTCTGCGGTGGGCTTCATGTAGGTGAGCCATGTCTGACGATTGCGAGTATGCGCCTTGGCTGAGTCACCGACGCCATCGCCGTCGTTGTTACCAGTAGTGAAGACAATTGACTTAGGATGCAGATAACGATCACTCATGCGACGCTCATGCAAGAGGGGATGCAAAGTGTTGCGCACATAGTCGTCGGTCTTAGTCCACTCGTCGATCATGATTACGCATGGCTCGTTGAGATGCAACTTAAAGTTTTCCGCAGGGTAGAAGTCCAAGGTGCGAGTCGTGTGATTGGGGATCGGCATGCCCGCTTGGCCTACGTCGGTGTTTGGCCCGTCGATGTAGACTTTGTGAAAGCCTGTGCGCTCGACGATGACGTCTTGGATTGCAGTCTTGCCAACGCCTGGCTCGCCAGTAAGGTGAACTGAGTTGTTACCAGAGTTGAGTATGATGTCAACCGCTTCTGCGAAGTTGACGCGACGAGAGAATTTGATTTCTGACATTTTATTTTCCAATTAAAGATTGAGATAGAAAAGAATAATCGACACCGTGTCGAAGATTCCGATACTACGAACGCGTTGCCTTTTGGTTCGTGTCCATGAGCGTCTGCGGTGCAGAACTTACAGTCACTAGCATATAAGGCCCTTTGTTGTAGGGTTGAACAACGCACCAAGAGGCACGTTCAAGAACTGCGGCTTCTTCACCGCAGAATAAGCACAGCTTTGATATTTTGTACCAACGCTGTGCGGGGACATCATCTCCGCATCGTGTGCAGGGATGAAATGGGGTAAGTGACGAGGACGCGCTGCTGCCTTCATCGTCATCTGATTCTTTAGAATTGCGTGATAATAGGAACTTCATATTAATTACTCGTGTAATCGTATGCACTCTTGTCTTCAGCATCCAAGTCGTCATAGCAAGATGCCATGTCCTCGATTGCTTCTTCGATGGTCTCGAACCCATGAAGATCTTTGTAGCGTTTGATTGTTTCAAACACAGACTCGGCGGTGTGGTAGTAAGGTGTTCCCATTTTGTTTTCCTTTGGAAGGGAATAATCGACATGGTGTCGACTATTCCGATTGTTGTTGTGTTGCGCATGAATAACCCTGTAGTTTTTACTCTACATAGTAGAGTATACCACAAAAACTA
>Ga0208379_1001039_pt1 | contig 11218 bp, 9 predicted proteins | sample CryBogCBE02Aug07_FD_184559 | JGI IMG/M metagenome (GOLD analysis project Ga0208379, IMG submission 184559) | Freshwater microbial communities from Crystal Bog, Wisconsin, USA - CBE02Aug07 (SPAdes) | ecosystem: Environmental > Aquatic > Freshwater > Lake | place: Crystal Bog, Wisconsin, USA... | reverse complement strand
CCGGAATTCGCGGGATGATGGCAAAGGCAAAAGGCGTCATGAAAAAGGCAAAAGGGGGTGCCTCGCCACGATCGGAATCGCAGTTGCTGGGGGTGATCTCCTCATTGCTTCCGAAGCCGTCGCGCGATGTCCTGACGGGAATCGGCGATGATTGCGCGGTCATCAGGCCGATGCATGCCGGCGATCTCGAACTCCTCAAGACCGACGCCCTGGTGGAGGGAATCCATTTCGCTCCGGGCACGCAGCCCGAGCGTGTCGGATGGAAGGCTCTCTGCCGTCCTCTCAGCGACATCGCGGCCATGGGCGGCACTCCCCTTCATGCCATGATCACGGTCGCCGCTCCGGCCGGATGGACTACCGCGACCTGGAAAGGGCTTTACCGCGGGATCGGCAAGGCGGCGCACACGCATGGCATCTCGGTTGTCGGCGGCGAAACCGTTCGATCCCCGGGCCCGGCGTTCCTCTCCGTGAGTCTCACCGGAAAGGTTCCTGAAAAGCACCTCAAGCTGCGGAACGGTGCCAAGCCGAGTGATCTGATCTGCGTGACGGGCCGACTTGGCGGTTCCTTGAAAAGCGGACGCCATCTCTCGTTCCATCCCCGGCTGACCGAGGGTCAGTGGCTCGGAAGCCGGAAAGAGGTCAGCGCGATGATGGATCTGAGCGACGGTCTCGGAAGCGACCTGCCCAAGCTCGCCGCGGAAAGCCTCTGCTCTTTCCGGATCGTGGAAGATTCAATTCCTTTGAGCCGGGGATGCTCGATCGCCTCGGCCATTTCGGATGGCGAGGATTATGAACTCCTCCTGGCCGTCTCGCCCGCAGGATGGCCCGCGCTGATGAGGGACTGGAAAACCCGTTTCCCCACCCTTCCCATCACCTGCATCGGCGCCATGGGCTACCCAAAGGAAGCCTCGACTCCCATTCCCCCGGGCTACGACCATCTTGCGAACGGCCCGCAAACACGATAGTCCTCCCCGCCTCACTTCATGACCGAAAGCACTTCCGGCAAACGCCCTATCCTGATCCTGACCTCCGCCTTCGGAGAGGGACACAATGCGGCGGCACGTAATCTGGCGACGGCCCTCCGCGCCCTTGATCCGGAGCGACCTGTCGAGGTGCGCGATCTCTTCGCGGAGGCCTACGGCGGCCTCTACAAGGTTGCCCAGAAGGGATACTTCCTGCTCATCAATCACTTCCCGGGACTCTGGGGTGCGTTCTACCGCTACCTTGACCGGGACAAGGATGCCCCCCGTCGGGTCGCCGTCTACAAGCGCGGGGCGCGGCTGCTCGCCCGCACCGTCGAGACGATGCGTCCGGCCGTGATCGCCTCGACCTATCCGGGATACAACCACCTGCTCGATCATCTCCACGGCAGGGTGAATCGCCCTTTCCGAACCGTCACCGTGGTCACCGACTCGATCACCATCAACGCCCTCTGGCACCGCGGCCACTCGGATCTCTACCTCGTGCCCAATGAGGTGACCGCCCAGGTCATGGAGGAGGCCGGTGTGGAACGTGAGATCATCCGTGTCACCGGCTTCCCTGTTCCGCCGGTCTTCGAGGAATTGAGGGGCCGTCGCGAAAGCCCCGGGCCGGGGCGCCCGCCGAAGGTCCTCTACCTCGCCAACCCCGGCCAGAAGAACGCCACGCGCATTCTCCGCCATCTCGGCGAGATCGAGGGGATCGAGCTCTACGCCGCCTGCGGCCGTGATGAGGAGCTCCGCAAGGAGCTCCAGAAAACCGCAGACACCTTGGGAAAACCGATCCTCATCGAGGGTTGGATGAATGATCTGCCCGAGCGCCTCGCTTCCAGTCATCTGATCGTCGCGAAAGCAGGCGGGGCCACCGTGCAGGAGTGCCTTGCCGCGGCCACCCCGCTCGTCATGAGCCAAGTCATCCCCGGACAGGAAGAGGGTAATGCGGAACTCCTGACCAATGCCGACTGCGGCTGCACCGCCACCTCGCCGCAGACCATTGCGGCGGCCGTCCGGCACGCCTTTGCCCACGGCGCGAATGTCTGGAAAACCTGGGAAGCCAACGCCTGGAAAACGGGAACCCCCGACGGGGCCAAAAATTCGGCCCAAGAAGTTCTACGTGAAGCCAATCTAGAACCGTAACCCGATAAGGTTTTTAATTTGGAACTCAGGAACTCAGGAAAAGAAGGATTAGAAAAATGGGTTCCTTCCAGATTCCTGCATGACCTTTGAACTTCTCACTCTTTATCAGATTTTCCCTTTTGGGCATTCTTCCTGAGTTCCTGAGTTCCATATTTCTTTCTTAATTTTCTCATGCAAATACAGGCCGTGATTTTCGATATCGGGAATGTCCTTCTGACGTTCGACTATTTCATCGCCGAGCGGGCGCTGGTCGCCCACACCGGCATCGGGGCACCTCCCTCCGTCGAGGATCTGCATCCCCTGCGGATGGATCATGAGACGGGCCGCATCCCACGGGAGGATTTCGTCCGCATTGTCCGGGAGGCCTTCGCCCATGACGGACCGGAAGATCACTTCATGGAGATCTGGACCCGGATCTTTCAGGTCAATACGCCGATGGTCGAGTGGGCCAGATCGATGCACGGGAGGGTCCCCCTCTACCTCCTCTCCAATATCGGTTGCATCCACCATGACCACATCTTCGAGGAGTATGATTTCTTCGGGACCCTCTTCGACGACGGGGTCTACTCCTACAGGGCGGGCGTCATGAAGCCCGAGCCCCGGATCTTCGAGATCGCGCGCACGCAGTTCGGGGTCGATCCCTCGCGCACTCTCTACATCGACGATCTGAAGGAGAATGTCCTGGGGGCGGAATCCGTCGGGTTTCTCGGCCATCACTACGACGCCGCGCAGCATCACCGCTTTGAGGAGCGGGTCCGGGAACTCAGCGCCGGATCAGGAGAGTAACCTCCATGAACTCCGGGGAGCGCCGCACGGTCTGGATCCTCGGTGACCAACTGAGCGTGCGAAATGCGGCGCTCGAGACGGCCCGGAAGGGGCGTGACCGGCTTCTTTTCATCGAGTCCCGCAAGACATTCGGAAAACTCCCCTACCATAGACACCGCCTGCTGCTCATCCTCTCGGCGATGCGCCACTTCGCGGAGGAACGGCGCGCCGAGGGTTGGGATGTCGAGTATCACCGTCTGGGTGACGCCCCCGACATGGAGAGTGTGCTGACAAACCACTGCAAGGCACATCATCCCGCTTCGATCCTGCTGACCGAACCGAACAACCATGGGGAGCGATCCGCCGCTGAGTCTATTTCGGCAAAACTCCCTGTTCCGCTGACGCTCATCCCGACGGCGCAGTTCCTTTGCTCACGGGACGAGTTTTCAGCCTTTGCCCAAGGCAAGAAGCGACTCCTCATGGAGAACTTCTACCGGGAGATGAGGAAGCAGACCGGCCTCCTGCTGGAGTCCGACGGATCCCCGAGCGGCGGATCCTGGAACTACGATGCGGAGAACAGGGGCACGTTCCGGGATTGGGAAAAGGCGGGAAAACCAATCCCGGGCCCTGTTCCCCGCAAGACTCCTGATCAGATCACGAGGGAGGTTGCGGCCGATCTTGAACGTTTCTTTCCTGACTCCATCGGAAAGGCCGAGGATTTTGCACTTCCCGTCACGAGAGCGGACGCCTTGGCATGGCTCGAACACTTCGTCTCGGAACGACTCCCCGACTTCGGCACTTGGCAGGATCTCATGATCGAGGGGGAGGCCGACATGTTTCACTCGATCCTCTCCCCGATGCTCAACATCGGCCTTCTTGACCCGCTGGAATGCGCCAAGGCGGCGGAACAGGCCTGTCGCAACGGCAAGGCCCCGCTCCACGCCGCGGAAGGATTCATTCGCCAGATCATCGGATGGAGGGAGTTCGTCAACGGCGTCTACTGGCTGAAAATGCCTGACTACGAGCAGGTGAACGGGCTGGACGCGAAGCGTCAGCTCCCGCGCTTTTTCTGGGATGGAGAGACCGATCTGAACTGCCTCCGGCAAGTGCTTGGGGAAACCTTCCGTAACGGCTTCAACCATCACATCCAGCGTCTGATGATCCTCGGGAATTTCCTGCTGCTGGCAGGAGTTCGTCCACAGGAGGCGTTGCATTGGTTCAACGCGATGTACATCGACGCCCACGACTGGGTGATGGCGGCCAATGTGCTGGGAATGGCCCTGCACGCCGACGGGGGCTTCATGGCGACCAAGCCCTATGCCGGAGCGGCGGCCTACATCGGACGGATGAGCAACTACTGTGACGGGTGTTCCCACAATCCCGACCTCAAGTCGGGCCAGGGAGCCTGCCCCTTCAATCTCCTCTACTGGAATTTCTACGACACCCACGCCGACCGCTTCGCGGGCAATCCCCGCACGGCCATGCCGGTCCGTTCCTGGCGAAAACGTCCGGAACCGGAACGCCTGCGCATCGTCAGCGAGGCCCGTGCATTTCTCGATTCGCTGCCCTGATCGTCCGCTCGGGTCCCGCCGGCAGCCAGGAACGAACCGTCGGATTCTTGGGATCGGCCGTCAGAATCACCGCTCCGGTCAAATCCTGACGGAAAAGAGTGATCCCCATGCCACGAAGCATCGGCGCCCACTCGGAGGAGATGGAATTGTTCCGCCCCAATCCTCCAGACGGGGAGATCAACACGGACGGGGCGATCGTGCGGATCAACCGGGATCCCTCATCCAGCGAAACACCGCCTAGCGGCAGATACAGAATATCCGAATGGAGTTCCCCCTCGGGTAGTTCGGAAAGTTTGGCCAGAAGCAATGGATCACCGTCGGGCAGCCAGAGTATCGAAAGATTCCCCACGATGACCCGGAGCACCTGCCGATCCCCCGCGGCAGAAAGCACCCGGACAGAGCCATGGCGCGAGAGAACGATGTCCGATCCCGATCGGGGATGACCTGCACCATGAAGCGAGGCAAAGAGGTATCGTGCAGCAGGCGAGCGCCCCGGATCGGGCGGCAGGAATGTTTTCCCCAGACCGATTTCAGCAGCCAGGATCGGAACTCCGCCGAGGTGTCGGGCATCCGAACGACTGATCACAAGGTCCGAGATCCTGTTCACCCCGAGGGATTCCAGCATCGGAAGGATCGTCCTGACGGCATCGCCGCGCCGTCCGGCGTCCACCATGGAGGCAGCCCATCCGTCCTGAATCAGCGCGCATGAGGCGCCTCCCAGATCGGGGATGCTCATCCGGGGAGAGTCGGGCTGCACCCCGAGGAACCAATGTCCCCCCGGAATCAACGCGCTTGAACGGACAATCAGGATCAGCGCCTTGGCGACCAGCCAGTTCGCGTTGTTAAAAGCCCCGGCGACCCATGCGGAGAAAACCCCACCGATCAGCGCAAGCATTCCGAGAGAGAGCACCGCAAAGGCCGCCGGCACCGCCAGAAGGTTGGCCCCCAATGCCGACACGGAAAGAAGATGAAAATAGGCTGCCGTGGGGACCAAGGCACCCACCCATGCTGCGAACGAAACGGCGGCCAACCCGGAAAACTCCCTCCACCCCCCGCAGCGAAAGCGCTCCGCACGCGTCAGCAACCTGTGTGGAAGGAAGGGATCCGGGGCACAGAGCGCGGCGATGCGGAGGCGAAGCGGTTTTTCGAGCAGAAGGATCGCAAACACCACCGCATAGGAGAACTGCCACCCGGTCGAGAAGAGCGTGTTGGTGTCGACGGCAAGTTGCAGGAATGCCGCGGCCGCAAGTGTGTTCACCGGTGGAGATCTGCGGAAAATGACCAGTCCCAGCATCAGGAGAGAAACCATGGTGGCGGCCCTGAGGCTGCCATCCTTGCACCCCGTCACGGTCACATAGAAAAACAGCACGGACACGGACAAGGCCACGGCCACCCCCCGGGGAACCCTGAGCATCATGAGCAGGAACCAGAGGATCACGGCCACCATGCCGATGTGCAGGCCCGAGACCGCAAAGAGGTGCATTGTTCCCGTGAAGCGGAATTCCTCGGTGAACCCCTCAGGGGCACCGTCCGTGATCCCGAGACAGATTCCCTGGATCGTCCCGATCACATCGGGCGATCCCTCCAGATCGATGGAGAGCATCCGCCGGGCGGCTTCCCGTGCCCGCATGGAAAACGCGATCACGGGATTGCCCCGATCATGGGCCAGCACTTCTCCCGGCACCGCGGGATCCACACGGAAAATCGTGTGCATTCCGCGACGCTCCAGCCAGCTGCGGTAGTCCATCCCACCGGGATTACGCGGGGAATCCGGCCGGGCGGCCCGGGCGGTGAACTTGACCTCGTCACCATAGGAGACCTCCGGTCCCTCCCAATTGACCATGACCATGACTGGCGCGGTGACCGTGCCGACCTCCGGATCATCTATCCCCCCAACCCTGAGAGGAAATCGCACGGATCCTGCGGAGGATTTCGAGGGCGATCCCGCGATCACTCCCCTCACCTCGAGGTATCCGGGATGCGACGTCAGCAAATCGTCAAGAAGGCGTGACGGGGCCTCGTGCCAGCTCCACGAGTGCACCAGGGCGAAGGTCGCGAACACAACGGCGAGGGTCGCCCCCGTGCCGCGCAGAAAAAGAAAGAACGCTGCACAGCACAGGAAGATTCCTAGCGAGACGAAAGGAGAGGAAACGAGCAGATCGGAGGAGAGGATTCCTCCCGTTGCCGCGAGGAGCAATCCGGCGAAAGGAAGGCGTTGTCCTGCCGGAGAGACGGAGCGCCGCGCGCTCACTGTCCGCAAAATTTGAAGAGGAGCGTCTCCGTTCTTCTTCCCTCGCGGAAATAGAAACGCAGGGCGCCGTCAGAGCCCTCCCGGGACTCCGCCACCCCGCAGCTCGCCCGCCTGCTGTGGATCTGGTGAATGCCGGGAAGATCGCGGTGGTAGGGAGCGCCCCAAATCTCGATCATCCGTGCCTGCTCCGCATGGGCAAGCAGGAGTTGTTCCAGAACAACCCGCTCCAGCGGCCGGTAATCGACCGCGTCGTGGCCGGGCAGCTCCTCGTAGCCGAAATGATGGCACTCGTTGATTCCCCTCTCCGGCAGTTGATCCCAGAACCCGCGAAGGATGCCGAGCCTCACCCTGGGATCAAATCCCGCCTCGGCGTTACGGCGGGACCAAGTGTTCACCGAAACGGTGACCCGGAATGAAAAGCCGGGATCGGCGGTGATCCAGAAATGGTCGGGGTTCCGGTTCCCGTCGTGCGGCTCGATCCTGGATCTGAGGTCGTCACCCACCACATGGACAAGCGGCGTGGCGACCTCCTGGAAAATCCTGATGCCGCGACGTCGTTTCATCCCCAAGCCCGAGGGAAACCCGTCGCAGGCTAACCGCCGTCGCCCGTGTCGAAGGAGAAGGGACTGTAGCAGGCCTCGGTGTAGGCCGAGTCATACCAGTCGTCGATGAGAGGGGCATTGTAGAAGTAGGGTTGCTGATCCTGCTCGAGCTTCGAGTTGTTCCGGATCCACTTGGGGACCTTCCCGTTGGCCGTCGTCCTGGGGGCGGGACCATAGAATCCCTCGGTTTCGCTCAGGTAGGAGAGCAGGTGGGTCTTGGCCCCGGCGGACTTGAGGGCGGCGAGCTGGGCGGCGGAGAAATTATAGGGACGCTGGGTGCTGCGGAGATAGCCGACGGAGATGTGGGAGGGAACCTTGGCCTTCACGAGATTCATGATGTCGCCGTAGTTCAGCGGCTGAGCGTGATCGATCTTCCAGACCGTACCCTGATCAACTCCGCGGGCGGATACGGCCGAGGTGATCTGGGGATCGACCTGGGGTCCCGAGGCGCAGCCGGAAAGAAGGAGCACCGCCGGAATGGCAGCCGAAATGAGGGAGCGAAGAAGCTTCATGCGTCCAGTCTCAATAGCCGACTCCGGGGCCCTCTTCAATCTGATAGTGATGGTCCCGTTTCCCCGGGTTTGCGCCACCGATTTTCCTTGCCCGCAGCGGGAGGAGGTTCAGTCTTCGGAGTAGCCCCCATACCGTGTGCAATGGTATTACACGCGGCAGGGTTCCCAACAGGGCCCCGTTTCCGAGGACGACCTGAGAAACCTCGTCCGATGGGGGCAGCTTTCCCCGCTGGACCTGGTCTGGAATCCGAGGATGGGCAAGCGCTGGACACCCGTCTCGACTGTCGATTTCCTGCATGGCGCCAGGCCATCGGCTCCCGGAGAGTTCCATACCCCGGAATCCGGAACCACCTCCAATCATCAACTAATGATCAGGGCCAGATCATCGCTCCAAGGGAACGGCGAAATGGCCGCACTCGTGGTGCTCATCAACTGGAGTGTCCTGAATGTCACGAATCTGCTTCGCCCGCTGGTTCACCCCTTCGATTTCATGACGGAAGCACAACCGAGTATGCTCTCGATCCTGCAAGACATCGCCTTCGTACTCATCCTTCTGGCCGCCTTCCGGCTGACGAGCCCGCTTTCCATTGGCATCAAGAGGTTTTTCTTCAACTTGGCGCGAGGTGAACTGGGGGCGTATCGGCGAGCTCCTTGCCGGCTTCCAAAACGGCTCGCGATATTACTGGCGGACGGTCTCCCTTCCCCTGCTCATCGTGATGCTGGTGACGGGATGGGCCATTGCGGCACTGATCCCGGCGGGATTCTCGGATACGAATATCTCTCCATCACCAGGACGACGCTCCAATCCCATGATACGCGGATTCTTTTTGCGATCATTGGGGACATCATCACGCTGTTCGTACTGCTCAAGGCCTGCAACTACTCGATGGCCGGCTATTTCATCGCGGATGACCCTTCCCTGCGTGCATGGGAGGCGATTCTCAAGAGCTCAGTGATGATGAAGGGATGCGTCTGGAAATTTTTCTGTCTCGGATTCCGCTTCCTGGGATGGATCCTGCTCCTGCCCCTGACCCTGGGGCTCGGAGCCCTGTTGCTTCTCCCGTACATCGCGACCTCGGTGGCCCATTTCTACGACGATGTGAAGGGACGGGCTGACAATCCCGAATCAGGGGATTAGGGTTTACGCATGATCCTCCGCTTCCTCAGCAGATACCGCGATGCAGGGCTTCTGCTCCTGCGCATCCTGATCGGCCTCTCCTTTCTCGCCCACGGATTGCCCAAGATCATGGCGGGCCCCCTGTTTTGGGAAAAGCTGGGGCACTCCATGCAGTTCGTCGGCATGGGAGCCTACCCTGTCTTCTGGGGCTTGATGGCCTCACTCTCGGAATCCCTCGGCGGCTTCCTGCTGCTGATCGGCTTCTGCTTCCGTCCCGCATGCCTCTTTCTATTCATCACGATGGCGGTCGCCACCACGATGCACTTCAACACCACCCCCGGCGATCTCTACGAGAAATGGGAGGTTGCCTCCCATGCGATCGAACTCGGTTCCCTCTTCCTTTCGCTCCTGCTGATCGGGCCGGGCAAATACAGCGTCGATCGGGAGTAAATAGAGAAGCTGGAAGCTAGCAGCTTGGAGTTGGGGATGATGGTTTTCGCCCCAGTTTCCTTTTCAAGATTTCCAGGAACTCCCTGAAGCCCTCGATCTTCAGAGCCCAGCTTGCCGCCAGGAAGAGGGCGGCGGCGGCGCTGATCACGCCAACCAATGCCCCGGCGCGCAGGATCACCGGACCATGCTGGAGTGAGGCAAGCCAGGGATGGCAGCACCAGCCGATCAACCCGATCGGAACCGAGGCGAGCAGGCATCGTGCCAGCGTCGAGCACATGGCTGTTGTTTCCAGGGATCCCGAGACACGGGTCATGAAGAGATAAAGAAGGGTGAAGTTCACCGTGGCGGCCACGGCCGTGGAGAGGGCGAGCCCCCGGTGCCCCATCCCGAGCCGGAAGATAAAGAGCCAGTTGAGCGCCAGATTCAGCCCGATCGAGAGGAAACTGACCGTCATGGGGGTCCATTTCCGGTTGATCGCGTAGAAGGCAGGTGAGAGCACCTTGATGCAAGAGTAACCGACAAGCCCGATCGCATAGAACTGGAGCGCCTCGGCCGTGTGCAGGGTGTCGGCGTCGAGGAACTTACCCCGTTGGTAGATCAGGGCGATGATCGGCTGGGCCAGGACGATCAGACCGATCGCCGAGGGAAGGGTCAGGAAGACGGCGAGGCGCATCGCCTTGGCCAGAGTGGAGCGGAATCGCCCCATGTCCCCGAGCGCGGAGGCACGCGACACCACGGGCAGCGTGACGGTGGCCACCGCGACGCCAAACACCCCGAGCGGCAACTGCATAAGGCGGAAGGCATAGGAGAGCCAGCTGATCGGACCATTCCCGAGGTAGGAGGCAAAAATACTGTTCACCATGACATTGATCTGGACGGCACTGGCCGCGATCACCGCCGGAAGCATCAGGATCAAGATCCGACGGATGCCAGGATCCCTCCAATCAAAGTCCAAAAATAGCCGAAATCCGGCCCGGAACAGGTCGGGAATCTGAACCCCCAACTGCAGAAGTCCGCCCAAGAGGGTTCCCAAGGCCAACCCGACCAAGGCCCGTTCTCCGAAATGGGGATCGATCAGCCAGCCAAAGACGATCCCACCGGCAATCGAGCCGATGTTAAAGAAACTGGACGCCAGCGCCGGGACCGTGAACCGGTTCACCGCATTCAGCATCCCCATGACCAGGGCGGCCAACGAGACCAGCAGAATGAAGGGATACATGATCCGGGTCAGGCCGATGGTCAGGGCGGCCTTTTCCACCGGAAAACCGGGTGACAGGAATCCGATCAAGGGAGCCGCAAAGATCACTCCGAGGAGCGAAAGCAGACTCATGAAGACGGTGGTCAATGTGGCGACCTTTGAGGCGAGTTTCCAAGCCGAAGACTCTCCTTCTGTTGCTATTTTTTGCGAAAAAACAGTCACAAAAGCCGTGGAAAGAGCACCTTCTGCAAAGAGATCCCTGAGAAGGTTCGGAGCGCGGAACGCCGTCAAAAAGGCATCCATCCCTCGCCCCGCACCAAAGAGACCGGCAAAAATCAACTCGCGCGCCAGCCCCAATACACGACTGAGCATGACCGCTCCGGCCACCACTCCGGCCGCTTTGGTATCAAGGCGATCGCGACTCATAGGTGATGCCCGGTTCCATGCTTGGATCCATACTCTGCTCGACGCAAACGATCCATGATAGCGACCCCGATCCCATCTTCAGGGAGAGCCTCGGAGTAAATGGAATCCACTCCACTCTCATCCAGTGCACGAAGATGGGAGTAAAAGTTCGCGGCGGCCTCCTTGAGATCACCGGCCGGACTAAGAACCCTGACCATCTGAAACCGGGCGGC
>Ga0208379_1001037_pt1 | contig 11224 bp, 7 predicted proteins | sample CryBogCBE02Aug07_FD_184559 | JGI IMG/M metagenome (GOLD analysis project Ga0208379, IMG submission 184559) | Freshwater microbial communities from Crystal Bog, Wisconsin, USA - CBE02Aug07 (SPAdes) | ecosystem: Environmental > Aquatic > Freshwater > Lake | place: Crystal Bog, Wisconsin, USA... | reverse complement strand
GCCTACAACGCTCAGGGACGCACGAAAGATGAATCTGGTGCCCTCGGTCACCACGATCTTAAAAGTCGCCGCAAAGCCCGCTTTAGAGGCTTGGAAGATGGAGCAGATGCTGTTAGCGGCACTGACACTTCCGCAGCTTCCAAACGAGCCAGAAGTCCACTTTGTTCAGCGGATCATCCAAGACTCAAAGGAAACCGCCAAACGCGCCGCAGAGCGTGGTACGCGCATCCATGAGTCGATTGAGAAGTACTTCTTGGGTGGCCATCAAGTTGAACACGCAGACATCGCCAAAGCATTTGACGAGAAAGTGGCCAAGCACTTCAACTTGAAGTCCATGAACCCATGGATCGTTGAGCGCTCGTTCACCGACAAGATGGGCTTCGGCGGTAAGGTTGACTTGTACACTGGAATTGATCCTACAAGCCCAACGGGGATCGTGTTGGACGCCAAGTCAAAGGACTTTGATTACGACGATGACGTTGTGGCTTACGATGAACACCTCTTACAACTGGCAGCCTACCGGTATGGCCTTGGCTTACCAGAAGCCCGTTGTGCGAACGTGTTCGTCTCGGTCAAGCGCCCCGGCTTGATCAAAGTTCACGAGTGGGAAGAAAAAGATTTACAGCGTGGCTGGTTGATGTTCCAGAACCTGCTGTCATATTGGAAACTCAAAAACAAGTTTGGAGAATGAAATGTTAAGCGAAGAGAAAATCAAACAGTTGTACTTCAGCACCGATGAGCGTATGCCCGGAGCATTGGTAGCCGAAGAAGTTGATCTGATTGCCTTTGCGCATGAGATCGAAAAAGAAGTTGCCTTGGACTACGCCCGCAAAGAGCGTAACGCCTGCATCGAGTTTGTGGCCAGCCTCAACCCAGAGGTAGCCAAGAAGCTTGGTGAGAAGCGGGGCGGGATGTAAGAAAAAGACCTCCCCCAACACTGGGGGAGGAAATACGTCGGGGAGACAGCCGACGCAAAGGGGTAAAAATGATTTATACGATTTATTTGGCTTTACTGCTTTTGTGGCCAATTGGCTTGGCTTTTTACATTGAGTCAGTTATGGGCCGATAAACGGTGCAATATCACTGAGTTGGTTGCGGACATTAGCAGCCTGCTCGGGATTGTCTTTTGCCCATTGCAAATAGGCAGCAGTGGGAACACCAACACCGGGTATAAATGCGGATGCACCGATTGCACCGCTACCTAAAGCGCCACTAACATCACCTTTGTTCAAATCTTTTTTGACATCTGCCGCGGTAGACAGGCCAATTGTCAAAGGCGCAGTAACCGTTCTGGCGGCAGTCTTTAAAGCCGTCGGGAACAATGTGGCGCCAAGATCAGCCAATGAGGCGCCTGCTGCACCATAGCGCAAACCTTTTTCTGTAGGGTCTTCTGTGTTTGCGCCAGTTTGGGCTTGATAGCCAGCCACAAGGCCGCCTAAACCCGTTCTAAACGCTTCTCCAAGTGTTCCTAGTACCTTGCTTCCAAGTCCGCCAGTTGGCTGTGCTCTGGCGGCATTTAAAGTGGCTTGTTGCTCCAATTGAGAACGCACCGCTGCCTCTTTTGCAATTCGCTCGGCTTCATTTTTTGAATCAATCAAGCGTTGAACGATGTCTTTAGATTCACCGGGTTGGGGAACACCAAACTTGGCTTCTTGCCTACGAACAATTTTTGATTCTTTGGAAGCGGCTGCGCGTTTGTATCTTTGATTGACATCAGCAACAGAACCTTCACCCATACCGTATCCAGTTTTTGTTCCCCATTTTTCACCGGGAGACATACCAGACTCATCTATCGTTGGCTCTACACGAGCCAAATCTTGTTGCGGCTCACCTTCAAATCCCAAAAAGCTTGCGCCTTTTTTAATGATTGCTGGTGCAACCGCACTTGCGGCGCCAGCAGCAAATCCTAACCCAGCACCAAGCCTTCCTGAAGTGGTTGGTAGAGGCTCTGATTGTGTAGCTGGTGTTCCTGCATGTAGATCACCATAAACCTCATCGTCGATGTTCTTATCTTCTTCATTGGGTTTTTGATGAAGTTCGGCATATACATCATCTTCATTTGATTTCAAGGTTGGTGTTGCCAATTCATCACCTGCTGAGTATTTGGTTACATTGTTGATGTGATTTCTTGTTTCATCAAGAATATCTTTTTCATCACCTGTTTGCACGAATTTTGAGGCGGGGCCAGCGTTGTATCCAGCCAATAATTTTTTGGCGTCATTCCCAATCTTTGGATTGGCCGTCAAGTCTCGCAAGTACTTCATACCAGCTTCAATGTTGGCATCTTCATCGGCCTTCTGGTAATCATTGATGCCGTATTGCTTCGCAAGACCGGGCGTCAACATCATTACACCATGCGCAACGGGTGTTCCATCTTTGTTTTTGCGATCACTCGGAATGTGCCTGAAACGACTTTCACCCATCACCATAGGCAAAACAAATTCTGGGTTCAGCCCATACTTTTCCGCTGCGTTCAATACTTTCAACGCAGTTTTGCTTTGTTCTGGATCGAGGTTAGAGTAATCGAAGGCCATGATTACTGTGTTCCCTTTTGTGCATTTGCTTTAATCTGTTCAGCAATTGATTGACGCTTTTTATTTCTTGCTTCAATCTCGCCGATTACATTTTGCCAAGGACGAACCGTAAAAGACGTACCGGTCAAGTCTTTGGGAACAACGGAATCAGAAGGTCGGTTTTGCAAATAATCATGGCGTCGTTGCCATTCTTGATCAATGTCTTTTAACCGTGGATCATTCGGAACATTTCTAAAGTCTGCACCATTGGTCGCAAGATCACGATAAGCGTCGTATTGATCAAACGGTTTCTTTAGGATGTGAAGTTTTGACAAAACACCTTTGCGTGTGGACTCAGGTGTATCGGTCAAACTAAATGCCGCATTCTGTTCGTTGTGCTGCATTGATACCGTTGGATGCAGGGTCGAATTATTGACGGCCAACAACTCTTCTGCATGCGCCCTCAACAACTGTTGAACTTTGTCAGCAGTGCCGGGATATTTTTCCTCCAACTCAGGAGATACCAACAAACGCGCTTGTGCAGAAATAATGTCAGGCAACGATGTGCTGTTTAAAGAATTGCGAATAGCAGATTCAACAGAACCATTTGTATCACGACCAAGAACTTGCTGAACGCCGGGATGATTAGTCAAATCGTACAAGGAGATCAAATTGGCAGCGCGTTGCTGAACATTCGGCAAACGTGCGCCTAAGTCGTTAACAAAATCGTTTGTCTTCTTGACTTGCGCTTCTCGAATGGCTTGATCTTCTTTTGCAGACACACCGCCTGCCCCCACAGGCAGATTGATTAAAGGCGCATTTGTAGCCGCAGCAGATGGAGTAGCCGCAGGAGCCGGAGTATTCCCAGTTAACGAATAGTCCGTCCCACCAACAGTAGGAGCGCTGGGTTGATTGACAGGCAAAGAAAGACCTAAACCAGCAGGCTCATTTGGGCTTCTAATGTTTTTAATAACTTGACCAGCAATAGAGGGGGTCATTTCGGTTGCAACACGTCCTGCGCTAACCGCGGCTTCATTGCCACCTCTCAAGTTTTCTTGCTGTTGCTTGTAAAGTTCCAACGCCTTCGGGCCTAATTCTTTATCGTCATGGCCCATGATCTCGGTCACCATAGAATTGGTGAACCCATTAGTAGCGCCTTGCCTAAAAAGTTTTTCGGCAGAACGTCGATGTGCTTGTTGGCTTTGCATATAGCCAAGTTGCGCACGAGCGTTGTAAATTGGGATTTCATTGGCGCGTTGTTGTTCTTGCCAATCACCCAAAGCATTGGATGCACTGCCCAAAGAAGCAACAAAACCACCCAGTTGTGGCTTTGCAAAACCAGCAGCTACTTTGAACCAGTTGGGCTGTGCATAGCGGTCTTCCAAAGCTTTCAAGCCAGCTTCAGCAGCATCAATGTTTTCTTGTTGCTGTTTGGTAGCCTCATCGCCGTAATAACTGGTTTTTCCAAATGCTTCCAAGCCAGAAGCAATTGGATTTAATGAACTTTCTTGACCCATGATTACCCCTTATGAGTGGGCAAACCGCCCATGTGACGTGTGGATGCGCAACCTATTGAGCCGCCTCGTGCCGCTTTTACGGAACCACCTTCAGCGCAACCGCAACTCCACCCAAGCGAAGGATCAATGTTGTTGATGTTCTTGCTTGGCATACTGTTGATCAAATTATCGCTAATTGGGCCGTATGTGTTGCCAGTTGGGCCAGCGTTATACGCAGAACCATCTTGATTTACATACTGGCCAGCGCCATTGGTGAAACCAGTTGGGCTTGAAGAATCCGCTTGTACGCCGCCAAAAGATTTTCTGATCTGGCAGAACACGCTTGGGCCTTGACCGCACTTGCCGGTGCCTGCAAACAAACCTGCCGCGGTAGATGCGCCGCTTGCCAATGCCGACAAAGGCGACATGCACATCGTTTGTTTTGTTGATGTAGGAACGGTGTAGCCCTTCAGCAAGTTCGACAAGTTGGTCAGCTTTTGCAGGGGGTAGCACTGAGCATTCTGCAAGAGTGTTCGTTGTTGGCAACCCAAGGTGGCCAGAGCATTCACGCCCTTCAGACCTTGCTGTTGCGCTATGCAAGACAGAGTGCCCTGAGCGGTGCCAATGTTTGTCAAGTTCTTGATGCCGCATGAAGCCAAGGCGCCGCTGATCTGGCCCAGTTGACCACACAGTTGGTTTTGCTTGATGCCAGTGCACAGAGCGGTCTTATAACCGCATTGCAAGGCTTTGGCTTGGCAAGCAAGAATCTGTTGGTTGGCGTTGGCCAGAGTCTGACCCAGCACCTGAGCGCCACGCTGTGAACCAAACTGACCCGAACCAACCGCGGCGGCGGTGGCCATGGGAGCCAAGTTTTGGCGGATGTTTTGTTGACCCAGATCACCGATTGCGTTTACCACGCAACTGATGTAAGGGTTCATGTAATTCTGAGCGCGTAAAGCAGCGCAGGTCGTTGCGTTTTGCAGGTTGCTTGCACCAGCCGCCAGAGGGCTGACAGAGCCAGCAGCAGCGCCCAAAGTGTTGGTGGCCGCACCGAGGTTTGGCTGACCTGCATTGGCCGCACAGCCTACGGTGTTAAAAGCTTTATTTTGCAGATCGGTGGCGCCGACATAAGTGGCATTACAAACTGCTTTTTGCCCGCACTGCGCGAGATTCGATAGGTAGGTGTTGTAATAACCCGGCGCTGTTGTTGCCGTGTTTTGTGAACTTTGCAGGAGGTTGGCCATTTTTTAACCTTTCGCCATTCTGAGGTAATCAAGCGGGCTTTTCGCCTTGGGTGGAATCTTGTTGACAGGCGCAGACCGCTTGTGTTCTCGCAACTCTTCGCGCATTTTATCCAGCAACTTCGATCCTGTCTTGTTATCTCCACCGCCTAAAGCAGTTACAAAAGCCGCGGGGAGAACATATTCACCATCTGCAATCTTGGCGGGAACTGGACTGGCAGAACCGCCGTGAGCGTGATGGGGGATCTGGTTGCGGAAATGCTCAAGCGCATGAGCGCCTGCTTTGCTAGAACCGTCACCCAACTGGGCCACGGAATCAGCGTCGATCACATAGTCACCGTCGTGGAGCATGGCCGGGATGTCGTCCGACTGGCCAGTGCCCCGTCCAGCCGCGTAATAGCCCGTTTGGCCGGTGATAAATTCTGGGTGATGCCCTTCAGGCGCCTCGGGGTGATAACGCGCTGGAAGGCCTCCTTCGGCCATACCGCCAACACCAACAACTGGGCCGCCACCCATCAAATGGCTGCGCAACTCAGGATTGATTGAGTTGTACAACTGTTGAAGCGCCCTCGGTTTAACCGAGTTTATATATTTTGTACTCGACACCAAACCCGTAGGAGCGATGTTTTTCATAGGCGTTGGCTGAAATGCTGTTGCGGCATCGCTGAGAACGCTTTGCATAGTAGGAGTGTTGGCAGAAACAAGATCATTCACCGCATCCGAAACGCTACCGGCCCCAGCCATGTGAATGAGTCCGCCGTGTTTAGAGGTTGGCATAAGTGGGACTTCTTTCTCAAAATCTGCTGGTGCTACAAAATCTTTGTAGCTTTCTTCTGGCGCCGATTCTTTGGTCGACTCAGATGATCCCATGGCGGCCTTCAGTTCCGGATCAAGTGAATCGTACAGTTGCTTGAGCGAAGCATCTTTCTTGAACTGCGTGTTAGGCATGTACGACTTCAAGACAGACTCGGATTTACCGAACGCAGGCTGTGTAGGCTGTGCAGTTGATGGTTCGGCACCGCTACTTGAGCCACTGCTTGAACCGCTACTTGAGCCGCTGCTGGTCTTACCAGAAGAAGACGAAGATGTATCGCCGGTGTTCACATCCAGTTTAACTGGGGTTATGTCACCAGCAGTTGGCTCGGTCGGTTGGATGGTTGTGTCGGTTGGTTTTTGACCGGTCACTTCAACGGTTTGCAACGGATCGCTGGTATCAATGTTGTCCAAGAAGTCGCTTGGCAAGTCATTAACCGTTTGCAAACCCGGAGTGACAGGCTGAATATCTGGCGTTGGTTGAATGGTGCTAATAGTGTCTGACGGACGCTGACCAACAACATCGACGTTTTCGTATGTTGGTGTTTGATCTTTCTGGTCAGTTACGTTAACTGATTCCAAACCGCCATTGTCTGATGAAGTATCAACGCCATCTGTTGAAAAGTCACGGCCGCCAGTTGTTGAGTTACTGTCATACAGCGGGCTGCCATTGCTATCAGTAATGACCCACGAACCATCTGGGTAGCTGTACTGATAGTTTCCATTCGCCAACTGCGAGGTCATAACACCATTTGCATCAGTAGTGGTGTTTGTATCAGCAGACTTGGCGGCGTCTATTGGCGAAGCATTTGTTTGTTCGGAGTCTAACCCAGTTGGGTTTGTAGAACCAGTTGGGTTGTTTGCAAGGGTAGTAAGAACGCCTTGGTTGATATTGTTGACTATCTGATCATTCGATGATGGGTTTTGTGACGACGAAGAACTTCCTGCCGACGGGCCAGAAAAATCGTTTGAGTAGTCATTGGAGTTATTAGGATTTGTAACGGTTGAGGTGGGAATGCCCAACGCTTGCAAATCACCATCACCCAAACCAGAAGCCGAGCCAAGAACTTGGCCATTCTGATCATACTGAACCGTCTGGCCTGTGTCATTGTTGACAGCGGTTGTTATGCCAGTTGAGTTGTCGGTTGATTCTGTAACATTGCTGCCGCCACCGTTGCTGGCCTCGGTATTTGTTTGATCAAGATTACCGACCGTGCCCAAGTCAATTGTTTGACCTGCTTTTGCGGCAGAAGCCAACGCCGCATCATTTGTCGGTGGCGCACTACCGGGGACGTTGGTTAACCCAGCCGTCATCGGGCCAGCAGGGCCAGCCGCAGTTAAACTGGGGTTTGAGAACACCAGATTGCCATTGGCATCAGTGGTTAGACCAGTTCCAGCCAGTGGATCATTAGAGGCTACTGTGGTTGATGGAAGTCCGCCACTTGGAATTGTGGTGTCAGCGCTTCCATTGTCTGGATTCAAGCTGGAACTGTTCATAGTTCCAATACCGCCAGTTTGACCGGCGGTAGGATTGCCAGCTAAATCTTTTAATGCGCCGCTGATCTGGCTGCCAACGTAGTTGCTACCAGCGCCGATTGCAGCATTGGTCAAAATTTGTGTTGGGTCTGCACCCTTCAAAGCGGCAGAAGTGGCGGCACCAGCAGCACCCGCCAAAGGTGCTGACAATAAGTTTGCCCCATTCTGGCCAAGCCCAGAAGAAACACCGCTACCAATACCGCTGATCAACGCATTGGTTGGGCTGGCACCAGTCACCATATTGCCGACTGTTGAGCCGATGGTATTTGAAAGCCCAGTTGTTAGGCCTTTATTCTGACAGACAAGGCAAGAAATAGTCGGCGACACCAAGTTGCTGACATTACTTCCAACCACACCGCCAACAAGACCCAAAGCACCGCTCTCGAGGGCTTTCGTGGGGTCTTGGCCAGATGCCAAAGACAAACCAGTCTTTAGTGCGGCATTCTTGATCGCCTGATCGGAAGGCATCAAGTTAAGGTTTGACAATGGGCTGGCGGCAGCATCGGCGGCTCCAGCACCCGCTCCAGCGCCAGCGGCCGTTGCGGCATCTATACCGGTGCCAATTCCAGCATCGGCTAAAGCGGCTTGAGTGGCCGCTGTACCGGCAGCATAATCACTAGCACCTAAAAGGCCAGCCTCTGCGCCGCCACTACTTAGTAACTCAGGCAATAACTCAGGGGCAAGCAACAATGCGCCAATACCAAGAATTCCACCCAAACCTCCACCAAAAAACCCACCGCCACCACCCCCCACCGCTGCCTTACTTGTGATGTTGCCTGTATTGGGGTCAACACTGTAGCCGTAATTATTGTCAAGACCACTTGTAATCCGACCTTGCGTGTCGTATGTGAACCCGTTTTGGCCTCCGCTGTAGCCAATCAAGTTATCATTGTAGTCGTACTGCGCCTGCAGGCCGGGAATTGTTTCACTGTATGTGCCAATGTTGGCAATTTGCTCGGGGGTCAGGTTGCTCCAACCGAGCGAAGACATATTGCCGTACTGAGAAGCAGGAGCAGTAGCTGGGACAGTAGCAGGGGCCGAAGCAGGGGCCGAGGCTGGGGCGGGCATCACCGCAGGCAAAGCACCAACCGATATGTTATCAACACTGCCGGTTACTGCGGGATTTGAAAGTGGGGAAGAATAAGCATTGCTGTCGAAAACGCAGCAATACGCTCTGTTAATTGTAGTTCCGCGCATATTTACCCCGTAATACTCATAATTCCGCACATAGCTTCTGCCCAACCACGCCAGTCGCTGAACTGACGTGCATCAGGGATGCCCGATTGCGTGAAGTAACCGATGCCGTTTAACCCGTCGACCCAGTCCATCCAATGTTCTTCGTCGACATGGCCAAGCTGATTCGGAGCAAACAACTCCTCCATCAGTTTGCAGTAGGTGTCCCAAGTCATTCCGCGGGGATCGTATGTGACCAATTTATTCCCCTTTAAGGATTGCCGGTGCCGCGCACGTCGCCGGTGTCGACACTGAGGATGATCTTGCCCATTTGGTAATTCCCATTAAACGTGTTCGACTCAAAACGCAACCGCATTTCACGACGTTGTTCACGCATGTCAATTTTCAAAGTGGTGGGATCGAAATTGTATGGAAGAGAGGGCTGATCCGTTTCATCGGCATAACCCTTGCCTGTAACAATCACATCCATTTGTCCATTTTGAACAAAGTCAGGCTCAATACGCTCTAAGCGAGTCCAGTTGTTTGCGCCGGGTTGTTGGGTTGAACCAACCAGCCCAGCTAAACTGCCCAGAATAGGTGTTTCAAACGCCGAGTAAATGGCATCGACATTCGTCAAATAAACTTGATCTGTGCCGGTTTCGTGTTGCCAGATGGTGTAACCATTGGCTGTGATTGTTGTGGCGCCTACAGCGGTGCTGGTGGGGTTTGAAACCGTGTAAGTTCCTGTTCCACCCGAGCCAGTTCCCAAACCAGTAATGACCATCTGATCTGGTACTCCCAAGCCTTGGAGAATCTGACCCACAAAAATGGTTCCATAGTTAACAGAGGTAACGGTCAACGTAGTAGTAGTGACCGAGCCTTCAAACGAAACAATCGGAGTGGCGTCCGTGCCACCCCAGATGGGTTTCGGGAACACTTCAGTAAACGTGCCAGCAGACCGGTTAGCGCCCGGTGCAGATCCAGCGTCATACCAGATCTTGTCTTTGACGTTATAGATGATCGCATCGGTGCATTCAGTCGCATCACCGCGGGGATAAAACCACCAGATCTCGTTGTAGCGAGGGACTTTTGATGCCCACACTTTTTGGCGCTGGCTGAAGTTGACGTTGTCAAAGAACCAGTTCAAATTCTGATCGTTTTTGATTTCTTGAACTGTGCCGTTGTAAATCAAGAACCGATCCACACCGCACCAGTAATAAAAGCCGTCATACTCAATCACAGAACTGGATGACATGATCGAACTCTGTTGGGTGATCAAGTCATAGCGCCAGTAGAACGTCGATGACGTGGTTCCTGTGGTGACTGTTGTCGGGGTGTAGGACACGCGGATAACTGAATCCAGCGACCAGAACAGCCCAGAAGGTGATGTAGTACCACCACGAACTGGAAGCCCCTTCACGATCTTTGTAGAGGCCACGTTGTTGGCGTTGGCGTCAGACGATGTCCAGTTCGTGAAGTCACCAGCCGCGCAGTTTTGAATTAAACCGTTGTTGCCGTACACGAACAAATAGGGATAGAGCATCACAACACCACCAGACACGGAGATGTTGTTATCGAATGTCAATGTCACCGTGCCAGATGCGGTGGCGGCGTTGTTCAAAGTCGCCGTCCACACCCCAGCCACGGTGGTGGCAGACACCACATAAGTGTTGGCAGGAATGCCAGTTCCAGTTACGGTTACCCCCGGCCCAATGCCAGCGATGGTCGAAGCAAACGTGACGGTTTTCAGCGTATTTGTTGTTGTCCCTGCGGCCGTAAACACACCAACTGGCGCCAGAGTTGTACCAGTAAACGCACCAAACAATGGACGTGTATTGGTGGTGCTGGAGATGTATTGAAGATTTTGTCCGGGGTGAGCGATCAACTGAAGTTGGTTGCCGCCAGTTGAGTCCCAACCAATGTCAAACTGCCACAAGTTATTGGCGCTTGGGGTGAACGATGAACTCAAGGAGAAAGGTGTTGGCCCAGTACCAATGGCCGTCACGTTGTTGGTGACCCATTGTTGAATGCCTGCGCTGTAGCCCGAGATAATGTAGTTGAGGCCGTTTGAGGCGCTCATGGTAAGACCACGAGAAATACCAGAGGCGTTCAAGAAGGCGCCGGTGTAGCCGCCGATCTTTCTAGGCAGGCCACGTTGGAAACGCACCCACTCACCGTCGACATAGGACGGCGCAGCAAATTGAGTTCCATCCCGCTGTATACCCGGCGGGATTTGTAGGGCAATGACTTTATCGGTCAAAACGTGCCCCCGCTGATGCCGTTAAGAACGGTCAACCCGGTTGAACTGAAATAAGCTGCCTCAGAGCCAGCCACCGTAATACCCAATTGGTTTGAGTTGGGGACATACAAACCAGTATTTGTGTTGCCGGTAAAGTTCAACGATGGGTTTGTTGATGAGCCAACATTCAATGTCAAAGTGCCAACACTGTTA
>Ga0208379_1001031_pt1 | contig 11255 bp, 8 predicted proteins | sample CryBogCBE02Aug07_FD_184559 | JGI IMG/M metagenome (GOLD analysis project Ga0208379, IMG submission 184559) | Freshwater microbial communities from Crystal Bog, Wisconsin, USA - CBE02Aug07 (SPAdes) | ecosystem: Environmental > Aquatic > Freshwater > Lake | place: Crystal Bog, Wisconsin, USA... | reverse complement strand
AATTCCTAATTATCTTGTACGGCATCATATTGATTCATACAATGATTTCATACATAATAAGATTCCTCAAATTATGAAGAATTTTGAAAAGATTCCACCTTATGTATTAATAGATAAAGAAGACCGTAATATTACCTATGAAATCCAAGTATACTATGGTGGAAAAAATCACGACCGTTATAAAATTACACGTCCAACTGTAGTAAATTATCCATCTGGAGAAGTACGACAATTATATCCAAATGAGGCACGTTTAAAGGATATTACATATGGCTTTGATTTCTTTTTTGATGTGGATATTGAATATACTATGCGACGTGGAGAACAGAAAATCCTGGACCGAGTTCCATCTCCTTATCCTGAAGCGTTGCGTAATATATATCTAGGTAAGATTCCTATTATGTTGCGTTCTGATATGTGTTCCCTGAGTGCTGCCGAAGGCAATGGTGAATTGCTAACACAAATGGGTGAAGACAAATATGATTTAGGAGGATATTTTATCCTAGATGGTGCGGAAAAAGTAATTGTTTCACAGGAACGTAAGGCTGAAAATATAGTATTCCTACAAACAATAAATCCCTCTAGCGGTAATGAGAAATATACTCACACAGCAGAAGTAAAGTGTGTTAGTGATGAAGCATTTGCCAATGCAAGGACTGTCCGCCTGCAACTTGAAACTAAAGAAACAATTACTGTTCGCCTAGGTCAGGACAGACCATTATTGAATGAAAACGACCATCGTGATGTGCCATTATTCATTATGTTCCGTGCTCTAGGGGTGGAATCCGACCGAGAAATTATGCAATATATAATTGGCGACCTGGAAGGTGAATTGGCAGAGAAGATGATGGATCTTTTGCGACCTAGTATTCTTGATCCGTTTATTACACTAGAAGAAATTTATGACCGTGAACGGGCGGAGGAATATTTAATTCCGCTATCTGCTCGGGCTCAACAATCAGACCGCAAGGATACAGCATCTAATTTTAGTGAAGTTATTAAGAATAAGAAAGTGCGGTTATGCTATCTCTATGATACCTTTAAAGAGTCTCTCTTCCCACATATAAGCAGCACTACTGGTGATATCTATAAGGCTAAAGCATATTATCTAGGATATGTGGCTCGTAAATTGCTTCTCCTTCGACTTGGATTAGTACATGATACTGACCGTGATAATTTCTGTAATAAGCGTATTGATTTATCTGGTTTCCTGCTTAGCACGTTATTTCGTGATGCGTTTCAGGAAGTAATTCGTAATGCTCGAGTCGAAACTAACAGAAAATACACATTCGCAGCAAAAGAGTATAGTGGTTCGGAGCGAATTACTAGTATTATTAATGATAGTAATATACGTGAGATATTCAGTAATGAAGTATTTAAAAAACATTTTAATGGTGCCCTCAAGATAGGAACGATTGGGCAAAAGAAGGGTATAGTCCAAGCATTAGACCGTGTTACACGAAATTTGACAATTGCACATTTACGCCGTATTATTGATAACGTTGCAGGTGGGCGGGTAACAATTCCCCGCCGCCGACTCCATGCTAGTCAATATGGATGTGTATGTCCGGTGGAAACACCAGAAGGACCAAAGGTTGGTCTAAATAAGGGTCTTGCGTTGATATCTCATATTACATTCGGTACTCCAACTAAATATGTAATCCATTTTTTAATAGGAGAAGGTCTAGAAGTTTTAGATGATCTTACTCCTATTGAAGCTCAACGCATTTGCAAAGTATTCGTAAACGGTAATTGGATTGGATGTCATCGTAATCCCGAACAACTACAGCATATTTTCATTCTATATCGTCGGAATGGTCTTATCAATATATTCATTTCTTTCTCATGGGATCGTAGTACTAATGAAATTCATATTTTCACAGATGGTGGACGATTTGTTCGCCCCCTATATGTAATAGAGAATAATAATTTACTTTTACAACCACGCCATATTCGTGCAATAAAATCAAATGAGCTCGCATTTACAGATTTAGTATCTGGATTTCGCAAGAGGAAAGAAGAATATGATTATTATTCACAGGATATTAAACCCCTTTCCCTACTTGGGCTAGATAAATCGGATGCCCTTTGCATTGCAAAGTTGGCAGAAACGCAATCAGTTATAGAATATATTGATTGTCAAGAATTTGATACTTGTATGCTGACAATAGGTTTTAATATCGATCATACAAGTTTACAGAGGTTTACACATATGGAACTGCATCCAAGTATGTTTCTATCATTCAATGCGCATTTATTGCCGTTTGGTGATCATAATGCGAGTGGTCGAACAATTTTTGCTAGTAAGCATGTTAAGCAGGGTATATCTCCTTATGCACTTAATTTCAATTCCCGTATTGATACTAGCGGACATATATTGAATTACCCTCAGAGACCTCTAGTACAATCCCGATTGCAGAAGTATATTACACAAGATATATTCGGTCAAGGAATGAATATATATGTAGCCATTGCTAGTTATAATTACAATCAAGAAGATGCCATAGTAGGTAATCAATCTTCGGTAGATATGGGATTGTTTCATACCACATATTACAAGAGTTATAAGGATATGGAAATAACCGAATCCAAAACTGGGGAAGAAACCCGATTTTTTAATCCATTGTATACCCATGAAATGCCACAGTATCCACAACTGTTGAATAAGAAAACACGTCAAAATTATGATAAGTTAGATAAATGGGGTTTCCCACGTAAGGGTGAATATTTAGAACCGGATGATGTGGTTATTTGTAAGTATATTAAAACAAAGGATGAAACTGGTGCAGATGTTGAACGTGAGCTTTCTACTAATACTAAGACTGGCAACGAAGGTAGTTTTATTGATAGGGTTTATACTTGGCAGACAAATCCCATTGGGGATAGGGCAGTCAAAGTCCGTACTTGCCAGAATCGTCCACCTATAATGGGTGATAAATTCGCATCTCGTTGCGCCCAAAAGGGTACTTTTGGAATAACTCTTAAGAAGGAAGACTTGCCCTACACAGAAGATGGTATTATTCCTGATTTTGTGCTTGACCCAGGTAGTTATCCCAAGCGTATGACTGTATCGCAATTCATTGAAATATTGTTTGGTAATATGGCTAGTGAATTAGGGTTCATTGGTTCATTTAATGCATTTGAGGTGGTAGATGTAGAACAAATTAATCATATTATGGAAGATATGTTAGGATTTACTTCTTATGGTGACCGAATACTTTATAATGGTTATACTGGGGAACAGATGGATGTTAAGATTTTTTCTGGATGTATCTATTATCAACGACTCAAGTACATGGTGGATGATAAAATAAATACACGATATTCTGGTGTTCGCGATAATGGTGTACCTGTTCCGGGTGGTTTATATACAGTGAAGGAGCGGCAAAGTGTTTCAGGTCGTGCGAATGGTGGTGGTCTTAAGTTCGGTGAAATGGAGCGCGATGCATTGATTGCACATGGCATATGGGGATTTATTAAGGAGAGTTATATAGAGCGTTGTGATAAATTCATAATACAAGTAAGTGTAAAATCTGGTGATATATCTATTGCTAATCCGGAAATAGGTCTATTTTATGATAATGTAGCGGATGGTGTAGTATCATATCATTTGGTTGAAGGTGTTGGAAACAAAGGTCTCACACCTGACCGTATTCTAGGATTGAATCTCTATAATCAGAAATCGCTGGATTTTATTACATTGGTTGTGCCCTATACATTTAAGTTGCTGATTCAAGAAATGGAGGGTATGATGATTACTGTGCGATTTGATGTATCTAGATTACGGCGAATTTTACCAGATAATATTACTTCAGGTGAAATAGCTGAACTCACTCCTGAAATGCTAGATGACTTGATGGAAGATGATGATGCGGAAATGGATGCAGATGATGTGGATAACTACGAATTTGATTTGGGTGAAGATGATGCTAGCCAACAAGGTGGTGCTGATGAGGTAAATGAGGATGGGAATATTGAAAAAGAATCAGATGCAGAATCTATCGCTGAAACAGAGGGTTCGGACAAAAATGAATCTGATACTGAACCAGAATCTGATACAGAACATGAAGTTCTAGCTACACCTACATTACCATCACCATCTACTATGCCAACAAATTCTCAAGCACAACAAGCATTACCACCGCAAATGGCACATCCTCCTCTTGCAACAGTGACATCAATGCATTCTAACCAGTCAATACCAAATCAACCAGTGCCGTCGGTGCCTAATATGCCCGTACCACCAATGGCGGTATCAATGGATGGTGGAGGTGATGATAGCCAGATTGATTTATCGAAATATGGCGGTGTTAAGCCCGATTTTGATGTTATTGAAAGGGATGATGAAAAGGCAATTGAAAATTTGAACGCTCAATTGCTAGGTGTGCAGACAGGCGGGCAAAATGAATCTCTAGAAACAGCAAAACAACAAGGAATAGAATCCATATTACCACCAAATCAACAATCTAGCATATCACCATCTCAACCTGTTCCACAATCACAAACTGACATAAGACCTAGTGGTTTAAATTTCTCTTTTAATCAACAAGTAGCACCAACAGCAGATAACTCTTTTAGCAATCAGCAACAAGTGCCAATGCAACAAGTGCCAATGCAACAAGTACCAATGCAACAGTCAGCAGGTGGGGAACCTCAAAAGCAAGTTAGTTTTAACAATGATATTAAAGTGGTAGAGCTAGATACTAAGATAAGTGAGGGGTTTCTTTATTCAGGAAGTAAAAATTTAGATCCATTCGGTCAGTAGTGATATAAGTGTACCGGCTTAAATTTAATTTATTACACCAATAAAATAAAATAATAAAAATTGAAAAATTATCAAAATAAATAATGCTTCTAGCATTCTATTAAATGTAATCCAGTTTGAAACAATTCGTGTTCCCACATTTGTTCGTCATCAATTTCCTCAAAATCTTTTTCAATATAGAAATCATAAATTTTTTTAATTGCTAGAATATAGTTTTTATTAATATTAAGACTAGATAGATTTGCTTTAGTAATATCGAAATATTTCCATCTTTTAGAATTAGTGTTAGTATCATTATTTTCATCTGTCTCTAAAATAAATTCAATCATTTGGACTGTATTCAATCGTGAAGACATTGTATAAATTCGACGTATCCCTTAAACGACTATAGGTGTTTTAACACCTATGGAGTTAGGGATGCAATACAGCCCGAAAACGCAGTTTTTGGGCGCTATCCGCATAACCAAGACCTAAGGATTTTTTAAATCCTGGTCGGTTAAAGGATATGAATAATTTCATCTAGAAGATCACTGCATCTGATTTGATAATTTATTTTACATGAGTGAGAAAATAGTTTGGACGTCTCAGATGCAAATTTATCCTTAGTATACTTAAAATTAGTCCATAATCCTAATTGCATTATTTTTACTGCATCTTTCATATATTCATCTATTTCTGTTTGGTTTGATGCTATTTTTGATGTAATAACCTCTCCATTTGCCTTGGTTATAATCGCATTTGGTAGGTCAATATTAAATCCCAAAATGTCAATAATTGTTCTTAGTTCAATATTTTCATAATCATTATTGTATGTATCAAATAAAGCACAGTAATCGTCATATTCAAAAGGCGATACTTCTAGAGATATAATTTGTATTGATGGTGTTGCCATATTATTGATTTTTTATTGTTTTTTATTGATTTTTAATAGAATTGAAATCAATTTTTAATTCAATTTTTTATATGTTGTTTACCTTAGAAAAAATTGATTAAATATATATAATCTTTTGTATAAAAGAATATAATATATACTAGTATTAGAAACTAGCGATACAAATGACATCATCCCAGATTTTTAAGGTTTCTCAGTTGGTATATAATTCACGAGGTCATTTGTTAGAGATGCTAGAAGACCGTGGTTATGATACGTCGACTCTAAAATCATATACTGAGGACGAGATTAAAATTATGCTAGATGGTCAGAATACTGGTAAATTTGGTAATCTAGCGGAGCGAGGGCCTTTAGATATCTTTCTAGAGAAGCATGCGGGAACACCAGCTGCTGAAAAAATATATGTGAAATACAAGTTAGATGACCGTTTTAAGAGTACAAATACTCTTACTACACAGATAAATGAGATATTTGAAAGTATTTTGACTACTAAGGATACGTTGATAATTCTAAATATAGCGCGGGTGCTGATGAAGGTTGGAGTGAAGGATAAGGTAGATGAGGAATATGTTAACCATCTCTATGCGTCTAAGAATTATTTCGTGCAATTGTATGGTCTTGAGAATTTCCTATTTAATGTATCTCGACACGTGCAAGTCCCTCAACATAGGATTCTTAGTAAGCAGGAAGTATCCAATCTTCTAGAAGAATATAATTGTACTGTTAAGAATCTACCTACAATTAAGCGTGATGACCCACAGGCAAAATATATTGGTCTCCGACCAAAACAAGTTTGTGAAATAATGTATAACAACGTGACATCAGGTATTACCAAGAAATATCGGTATTGTGTTAATTAAAAAATGATATGCAAAATATGATATGTAATATATGATAAAAATAAAAATTGATTTTGTATTTAATTTTTTTATTGTTTTTATATATTTTTCCCAGCAGTGTTGCTCTTTGTTAGCTTTAAAAGTAAAATGCCAACTTATTATTGGAAATTTCAAGAGCGTTTTAATACAGGAATCTATGCCGATGTATGCATTAAAATACATGCAGATAATCTAGAAAACGCAAAAAAAATTTTAGTAAACCATATTATAAAAATGTCTAGATTTGGGATACCAAGGATATTCATTACACCCAAAGCCAATACAGGTATCTCACATTCTAATGATATTCGAGCAATTAATCTCCCATTCATTAATATTGACTATCCATTTTTCCAAAAGATTTTATGCTTTCAACCAAATCTTGCTTTTTGAGTATTCTCATGTTTTTTTATTACTAAATAGTAGATTAAGCTAGAATGCTAGCAAAGACTAGAAAGTTAAATAACAAAACAAACAAAAGGTCTAGTATACAACGTAGCAGAAAATCTGTAAAATTAACAAATAAACCATCTCTAAAATCATCAAACAAATTACCACCTAGAAAAGCAATAAATATAATTGCATATAATTTATCTTGGGAATCTATGACAGGTAAAAAGCCTGAATGGGCACTATGTTCTAATAATACAGACCCATCCCATCCTCGACATAATTCGGTATGTGTTTCAAACGTTGCGTCAGTGCTAGAAAATAATCCGGCAGATTTCATCTTATTACAAGAAGCAGAAAGTCATCATAATCTACTAGAAGAATCACCTCGTTTGAAAAAGATGGAATATGAGATGCATGAATCTCATAAGGATAAAATGATTACTTTCTGGAATAAGAAATACATAATGAAGAAGATAATACGTGATGAATTTGAACCTGGTCGGCCATGGATGGCAATACTATTTACCAATGGTTGGTGTGTGGTAAATGTGCATTTTGGTCATTATTTCAGATTTCAAGAAATAAATAAATTGAATCAACTAATTAACAAAATTAAAAAAGAATTGCATCAATTAGGAGGATATAAAAGACTTATAATTGGTGGTGATTTTAATTATGATATTAAAAAACTAGGACATCGAGGAAAAATGCATTTGGATGATATAACATTCCATTATCATCCTAAGAATTTACTTACGTGTTGTATAAATCGCCGTGTTCAAAACGACCATATAATTGATACTCATGCACCACTTCTAGATATTAAAATACCACCAGTAGCACATATGGCATCAGACCATAAACCTATCCTCGCCGTGTTGCAATAAGAATCACTAGCAACGCGCCATCAAGGTATCAGGTATAGGCCTTGAGGACGGCTAGAAACACTTACTTTGTCATCATCAAAACTATTATAGAACATATTTAAAATTTCCATACGGGTTTGCTTTTTGGCTTCTTCCTTAATTGTTGGTTCTGGTATAACCATACTGCTAGTTAATAATTTTGGGTCGCGGTTAGGCAAATTAATGTGTGCCCTTATAATGGCTTCATCTATCTTAGGAATATCCCCATGACATCCGCCATTATTACCTTTGAGAACTATTACATTTGCAAAATTATTTCTAGCATCCCTTGCTAAATAATTGCTAACAACACAATATATTATAATAAGTAAAACAATAAGTCCAATTAACTTTGAAATAGGGCTTTCTTTGATTTCATTCATTAGACCATCTAAATCTGTTCGCAACATTTTTCTGTTTTGTTTTATTTGTATTCTGATTTGTCTCTTGTTAATTTGCTATTGTTATTGTAGATTTTATTTTATGAATCTTTTCAAGCCATGTATTAACAGCATCTACCTTGGAATCAATGAAATTATTATCCTCGGTTACATTAACTACCAAATGCCAAATACATTTTCTCTCACCACGCATTATGATTAATTCAAAAGCTCCCCAATCTGTATTCCATGAAATAACTAATTCTTCCTTACATCCAAATGTATCTTGCGGATTGAATATCTTATTCTTCTCCACGATTGATTCTTCCCTAGAATATACACGCACTAATTCTTGAGATTTTGCATATACATTAGTATAATGTAATTTGCGTGATTGCCAGTAAGATTTCTTATTTTGGCTTTGGCATTTGCTCATTGATGTATTAAATGTTTCAATATCCTGATAAAAAGAAGGAAACTTACTATTTTGGAAACAATAGGCACCTAGATTCATTTCTTGCTTATTATTGCATTCCACAGGCAATTCAATAATGTAATTACTATCTAAACCGATATATTTCTTACGATTAGTTAAAACTGGCTTGCATTCTAGAATAGATGTTATCAAAGGTATAATATCTTCTGTAAAGTCCCATTCTAGATTGAAAATATTGATGGATTCATTTCTAGATTTGTAGAATGCAATATCTATTCTAGAGATAGTTTTCAGAGGTGTGCTAACAGCGAGTTCTGTTTCAGATAATAAGAACATTTTACTTTATAGAGTATGGTAGAATATAATTTTTATATTGAATTTAAACATCTTTTTTTGCAAAATTAAAATACCCTACCCTACTGAAAGCCACAGCTTGCTGTGGCTTGCGGTACACCACTTTTTAAATATTTTTGAGCGACAATTTATAATTTTTCAATGTGTATTAGTTTATTTTATTGGTGTAATAAATTAAATTTAAGTCGGTACGGTAAAAAAAATTATGATGCATTACAACGAGCTAAGTTTTGAAAACAAAGCGATACTTCAGTAATAGATGCGGTCAAAGACACTATTCTTGGGATACCAGCGATGGCATCCTGACCCTGGGCGCTTGCAAGAGCACTCCTTGTATGGAGCTCCCAGAGGATTGTCGAAGTTCATCCAAGACTCGACGTCTTCACATGTGGAAGCGTCAGGAGTGCTGACGTGGCATGTGCAGAGCACTTGCTGAGCTTTTAGACGGCGTTCTGCGTCAATGACCTTTTGTGGTATGCGACAAGGCACATCTACCACAACCTGCGCATATGAACGCCAATCAGTCTGCCGTTCCTGGGTGGTTGCGGGTGAAGCGGGAATGAAATTGGAAGCAGACATCTCCGTAGAGTGTTGTTGAAGAAAATACTTGCCGAACATGAAGAAAAAAAAATCAATTTTATACAGTTTTTCTTTTTTACCATTATCTAAAGAAAAATTGAAAATTACAATTATATAAAGCAATTTATATCAAATATATTAACACATTAGAATGGTAAGTCTGTTTGTAAATCCATTAACATTTGATAATAAGAAGAATGAAATTTTATATAGTCCTAACAAAATAGAATGGAAAAAGCAGATTGCTACAGTTTCACTAAAAAAGGGGTTTTCAGTGGAAGCATATCTAAATGAAAAGATACTTTCTAAATTAGAAACTAAGTCAAAACCTAAACCATATGTATTCGCCAAGTTTAAATATATTCCAGAAAATGGAAAGAATAATGAGATATATCTAGCATGCTTACCAAGTGAAAATACTAAGACAACAACGGATTTATATTATGAGTCTCATATACCAGCTAATAATCAGATTTTATTACTAGAAGGACAGAAGAAGAACATAACTAAAAATTCACAGTACTTACGAGTTAAAGGTGATGTGTTAGCGTTGTGTGTGGATGTTGCAACCTATTATTTAGATGAGATTAATTTGGATGAGTATATTGAATTCGTCCAAATGGAAAATGAAGAAGCTAATCAAGATGAAGATTGCTCTGATATGGAAGACGATGAACTAGATTCTGATGAAGATGTCATGGATGAAGATGTCACAGAAGACGATGTCGAGGATGAGGATGACGCTGAGGAAGAAGACGATGCTATTGAAGACGCAGATGAGGAAGAGGATGCAATTGAAGATGCAGAGGAAGAAGACGATACCATAGAAGATGCAGAGGAAGAAGCTGAAGAGGATGCTGAAGAAGAAGCTGAGGAAGATGTAGATGAAGACGTAGTTGAAGATGCTGAAGAAGAAGCTGAGGAAGCGTCTGCGGAGGAAGCTTTAGATGACGAAGAAAATCCTGGTGGTGGCGGCGATGAACTTGATGATGAACCACCTGAGCCTAAAGCCTCACAATCGAATAATAAAAGAAAAAAGGCCGGCAGTTCGAAATCTATTAAATTCAATGCTGGTTTAGATACTAGCATCCTATTCAATATTCTAAAAAAAGAAGATGAAAAGAAACTCATACCTGAGGCACAATTACATCTTAAACGAAAGATTTGTATAAAAATATTGAGATTATTAGATTTACCTGTTAAAACCATTCAATTTATTGAAAAAGGAATATATAACAGTGTTATTGAAAAATGCAGTGCAAATTCAATAATTCCAATTTGGGAAAATCAGGAGTTCAATGATATGTATGTTAGCAAAAGCAAAAGTATTTATTCCAACTTGAACACTAAATGTTATGTTGGTAATAAAGAACTATTAGAAAAGGTAAAAAAGGGTAAAATAAATCCTTATGAACTAGCATTTATGGATTCATATAAGTTATATCCGGAGAAATGGAATGATATTATTGAAGAAAAAGCAAAGATGGATAAGATGCTTAAGGAATCTCTTAAAGAATCAGCAACAGATTTATTCCAATGTGTGCGTTGCAAGAAGCGTAAGACTATTTATTGTGAAGTTCAAACTCGTTCATCAGATGAACCTATGACTAAATTCATTACGTGTTTGGAATGCGGTTATAAATGGAAGCAATACTAAATTAAGGCACCTAGGT
>Ga0208379_1001024_pt1 | contig 11299 bp, 16 predicted proteins | sample CryBogCBE02Aug07_FD_184559 | JGI IMG/M metagenome (GOLD analysis project Ga0208379, IMG submission 184559) | Freshwater microbial communities from Crystal Bog, Wisconsin, USA - CBE02Aug07 (SPAdes) | ecosystem: Environmental > Aquatic > Freshwater > Lake | place: Crystal Bog, Wisconsin, USA... | reverse complement strand
TGCAACAGGTGCGTTGGTATACGGCGCCGCAACAAGTGCTTTTGTACCGTTACCGATTGGTAGTGCTGGACAGGTTTTAACGGTTAATCCAGGAGGCACAGCTCCTCAGTGGTCTACGTTATCTAGTTCTGCTGTAACGACAATCAGCTTCGGAACGACTGGTCTTACACCTTCTAGCGCTACATCTGGCGCGATTACGGTAGCAGGAACACTGGCAATAGCAAACGGTGGAACTGGAATAACATCTTTTGGATCTGGCGTACAGTCTGCTTTAGGAACCAATACAAACAGTGCAAATGGTATTGTTGTTAGAGATTCCAACTCAAACGTAACGGCCAATAGCTTTACACCTGGATGGACAAGCACAACAACTGCCGCAGGGACAACAACACTTACTGTAGCCAGTACTTATTATCAAAGATTTGTAGGAACTACAACTCAAACCATAGTTTTACCTGCGGCTAACACTGTAGCACTTGGTCAGGGTTACATCATTGATAATGACTCTACAGGTAATGTAACTCTACAAGATGGATCTTTAACTCCAATCATAGTAATTGTTCCTGGAATGGCAGGATTTATATTCTGCGAGAACAATGGCTCGGTTGCAGGTAGTTGGTCTGGTTACCAGTTTGTACCAGGAGCGGGTCCAAGTGGGGCTGTGACTTGGGGTACGGCAGGAATAGCGATGGGTGGTGGGGCTATATCAGGCTTAAACACTCTAAGCATGACTGGTCAATTGACTAACACAGTTGCTACGGGTACAGCACCTTTTGTAGTTTCAAGCACAACTCAGGTAGCAAACTTAAATGCCGCAACAGCAGGTAATGTGACAGGAATAGTTGCAGTAGCCAACGGAGGCACTGGCGCTTCAACGGTATCTGGGGCACAATCAAATCTTCAAGTAGATCCGGCTGGAACGGCAGTCGCTTTAGCAATCGCATTGGGATAAAACATGAGCAATACTTTTACGAGATACGTCCAAAAGAATGTGGGAACCAGTGCGGTAACTTTAGTTACAGCATCGCCTGCAACGCAAACAACTGTGATTGGAGCAACGATTTGTAATACTACAACTAGCCCGATTACGGCTTCTTTGTATGTTAATTCATCGTTTACAGCAACAGGTGCGACAAGCGGATCATCTACAACACTGACCATTACGGCTGTATCTAGCGGTTTAATCGTACCTAATCAAGTGATTACAGGTACAGGTATATCAGGTACGGTGACGATTGTTAACCAGTTAACATCAACCGGAACAGCATCAGCAACCATTGCGTTCTCAAGTGGTGGAGCTTCAGGAGCTACTACGGTGACATTGGCTAACGTGACTAACGTAGCGATTGGTCAACTTGTCTCTGGTACGAATTTACCTTCAGCCACAACAGTATTGGCAATCAATTCAGCGACAAACTCAGTTACATTGTCTAACGCCTTTACAGGCCAGGCATCTGGTAACTACAGTTTTTATGCGATTGGCGGAGTAGGAACATATACCATGTCTTCTGCTCAGACCATATCAAGCACAACGATTACAAGTAACACAAGTTTTTACATTGTTTCATCTGCGACTGTTCCAGTAGGCGGTGCATTGGCACTGTTTGGCGGGGACGGTAAGTTGGTGTTAAATACAAACGATTCAGTTCAAGCAATTATGGGTACTGCGGCATCCGCAGATGTGATACTGTCAGTTTTACAAATTTCATAATATGAGTTACGTTGGCAACACCGTTCAAAACCAAGGGTTTACACCGCAGGTAGATTTCTTCAGCGGTAATGCAAGTACGACTGCGTTTACGCTGTCTCGCCCAGTTGCGTCCACATACCAGATGATTGTTAATGTAGCTAATGTAGATCAGAATCCTGGATCAGCCTATACAGTATCTGGTAACACAATTACGTTTGCCTCTGCTCCGCCAACAGGCACTAATAATATCTGGGTTGAGTACACAAGCTTAATAACTCAGGTTATTGCTCCTAGCCCTGGTACTGTGTTTCTCGGTACATCAACTTCCTCAACAAATACTGTCACAAACAAAATACAAGTATCTATAAACGGTACAACCTATTATTTGTTGGCATCTACTTCAGGAACATAATGAACGAAATCAAACTCTCAGCACAAGTATTCAACGGACTTATGCAGTATCTAGATAACCAACCTCACAGGGAAGTTAGACAACTCATAGATGCTATTACTAGAGAAGTGCAAGAACAACAAAAAGAGGTAGAAGATGCCACTAAGCACGATTGATCAGACTGGTATCACAAGTCCTGTTGGACCTTTAGTTTTAACTGGCGTTACTGACGGTAGCAATGCTAGTGCGGGTGCTATTGGAGAATACATATCTAGTACGGTAAATGCACCATCATCTGGCTTAACAAGCGGAACAACAGCAACTGTTACAACCATTTCTTTAACCGCAGGAGATTGGGATGTAAATGGCGTATTTACTCTTAATTTTGGTACAGGAGCTTCTTCTACACAAGCATATGGATCATTGAGTACTGGAACAACTTTACCATCTTCTTCAAATGGAGGTAGTATTTATATACCTGCAACACTTGCAACAAGTAGTGGTTTGTCTTTAACTGCAAACCCAATAAGAGTTAATGTAACCACAACAACAACAGTATATCTTTTAGTTCTTTCATTTTTTAGTGGCGGTTCTTTAGGTGCAGGTGGCTATATAAGAGCTAGGAGAGTTAGATGAAATACGCAACAGTACGCCAAGACGGTGTAACCGAGATTCGTGAAGATCTACACCCTTTGCAAGAAGGTGTTATTGTTTTAACTGATGAACAATACGATCAATTGATTAGTGGGCAATACATCCTGCAAGATGGTCAAATTGTTGCAAACCCAACACCTCCTAAAACATTAGGATAATTTATGTACATTGGAAATCCGTTAATCCAGTCAGCATTTCTAGTTGATACGTTCAGCGGGAATAACTCGACTACAGTATTTACAATGTCTGTGGCTCCTGCTAACACAGCATCTGTTCTGGTTGCCGTATCAGGGGTACTGCAAGATCCCGCAACATACGCTGTAGTTGGCACAACACTTACATTCACCCAAGCACCCCCAACGGGTACGGGTAATATCTCTGCAAGGTACTTAGGTATTCCTGCATCTGGAGTAACAACAACTGCATACAGAACAGTAACAACCTTTACTGCAACTGCATCACAAACAACCTTTACTCCTCCTAGCTATACAGTTGGGTTTATTAACGTATACAGAAACGGTGTACTGCTAACCCCTACATCTGACTACACGGCATCTAATGGTACAACGGTAGTACTGGCAAGTGGAGCGGCATCTGGAGATACGGTGATCGTAGAGAGCTTCCTGGTTAGCTCTGTGCTTAATGCTATACCAAATACTGCGGGTAGTGTGAGTAACTCTAACTTAGGACCGTTGAGTACATTGCCAGTTACAGGAGGAACAACATTAACGTTGCCAACCATTACTGCAAACTTAATGGCAGTAGGAGCATCTTTTGGTGTTTATCTAGCAAATTCAATTTCAATACCAGACACAACTAATACAAAAATAACATTTGATACTGTTGATTTTAATATTGGTAGTGGATATAGTACGTCAACTGGTTTGTTTACTGCACCTATTGCGGGAAGATATTTCTTTACATCATCAGCTTATATTTATTCTGTAGCTTTTGCAGGGTTATTTATTTATAAAAACGGAAGTGTCTTTAAAAGATTTGCAAACGTAACTGCCGCTTCAAACGTTAACCCAAACTATGCTCAATGTTCTCTTGTTATGAATTTAGCGGCTAATGATACTATTTCTATTTATGCGTATCAACAAAGCGGTGCTTCTGCAACTATTTATAACGGTAGTACCAGAGAAACATATTTTTCTGGAACATATTTAGGAACGTAACATGACAAACGCAGTATCAGTAGCCCAGTACGGCTCTTCAAACCCAACAATGCGTAACCGTGTGATTAACGGTGCTATGGTTATAAATCAGCGTGGTTTTAGTGGAACTGCGGTTGATGCAACATACAGTTTAGATAGGTGGGCATTAACATCTACACAAACAAGCAAATATACTGTATCGCAATCATCTACTGCCCCAACAGGGTTTACAAATAGTATATTAGCCACATCTTCATCTGCATATTCTGTATCTTCATCAGATTATTTTTCTATAAATCAATTTATTGAAGGCTTTAATACAGCAGATTTAGGGTGGGGAACTGCTAACGCTAAAACTGTTACTTTGTCATTTTGGGTTCAATCTTCATTAACTGGCACATTTGGTGGTGCTATTGTTAATAGCGGAACTTCCTATTCATATCCTTTTAGCTATTCAATTCCTGTTGCAAATACTTGGACACAAATTAGCATAACTATTGCAGGGCCTACTTCAGGTACTTGGGTAGGTGCTACTAATGGTGTTGGTATGCGTATTTATTTCTCATTAGGCGCAGGAACTTCTCAAAGCGGATCCGCAGGTTCATGGGCTAGTGCTTTTTATACGTCAGCCACAGGAGCAGTTAGTGTAGTTGGAACAAACTTAGCAACCTTCTACATCACAGGCGTTCAACTAGAAGCAGGAACAACCGCTACTCCATTTGAATATAGACAGTACACAAATGAATTGCAACTATGTCAAAGGTATTATTGGAAGATATATTCCGGAACATACAACTACCAAGTTTTTACAATTTTGACTTTTGAAGCAACGGCTATTGCGTGGGGTCCAGTCAACTTAAAAGTGACAATGCGAACTATTCCTTCTGCAACTAAAAACGGCAATTGGCGTGTAAGTTATGGAACTGCAGGTACATTTCAAGTTGATAATAATCAGTCTGGACCGGATCTAATTCAAATAGGTTGGACTGGCGGTTCTGGTGGTACTCCAGGGTATTCATCATACTGGACAGCAAGTTCAGATCCTACAGCATATCTTGCAATGAGTGCGGAGCTTTAAAATGTATAAACTATATTTTCCTTTATCTACAGGTCCTGCAACTGCGGTTTCGAGAGCAAACGCTGACGGCTCAGAAACATCAGTCCCATACGTTACAGACAACACCGATTACCAACGCTTCAAAGCAGACCTAGCCAATGGCGTAGCACTAAGTGATGCTGAAGGCAACCCTATGACGGCAGATCAGATTAAAACCTTTCTTGAAGGATTAGCATGAGCTTGACACAAGTCCCAAGTGGGATGCTCCAAACGACAGCGCAGTACTATGGCTTTAAGAACCGTATTATTAATGGCGCAATGGTTATTAGCCAGTACAACGGAACGTCTTCTGTTACTCCAAGTGGAGATACATATTTTATTGACAGGTTTCGTAGCGGTGCATCACAGACTTCTAAATTGACTTGGCAACAAAATGCAGGATCAGTAACGCCTCCCGCAGGATTTACTAACTATATTGGTGTAAAACCAAATGCTACTGTTAGTTTAGGTTCTAGCGATTATTTTCAAATGCTTCAGCGTATTGAAGGATTTAATATTGCTGACCTTGGTTGGGGTACTGCCAACGCTAAAACTGTAACGCTTTCATTTTGGGTTTACTCAAACGTAACTGGATTGTTTGGTGGTTCTTTAGAGAATGGTTCTGAGACAAGATCATATCCTTATAGCTACACAATATCAGCCGCTAATACTTGGCAGTATGTGACTATAACTATTCCTGGTGATACAAGCGGTACTTGGGCAACAGATAACACTAAAGGTATTTCTATAAATTGGAACTTTGGTTGCGGGTCTACTTATACAGGAACGGCAGGTGCTTGGGCATCGGCTCAATACTTTGCTCCTACTGGTGTGACCTCAATAATGGGTTCAACAAGCAACTATATGTATTTCACAGGAATACAACTAGAAGTAGGAACCCAAGCAACATCTTTTGATTATCGTCCTTATACGACTGAGCTACAGTTGTGTCAGAGGTATTTACCTTGCTGGAGAGTGGATTCAAGTGGCGGCAATCAAACATTTGGAACAGCTACTTTTCAAAACGGAACAACTATTAATGTGCCGTTGGCAAATCCAGTACAAACAAGAGTTCCAGCCACAGGTATTGTGACAAGTGGAACATTATTGGTTTTTGCGGTTAATAGTGCTTACACCATCTCTTCCCCTGCATTTAACCTTGCTTCTACATTGACAACAAACATAAGTGGGACTTCATCTAGTGGAAACTCAAATGGGTCTGGTGTATTTGCTATACAAAGCGCAGGATCATACATATACGGAACAGGATGTGAATTATGAGTTATCAATTATATTTAAGAATGGGTCAAACAAAACCAGATGCGGCCATGTCTTTAGGAAGAGACCCATTAGTTAGTTTTGTATTTGATTTAAACAACACAGACTACCAACAATTTGTCCGTGACATTAATAACGGTGTCCAATTAAACGATGCTGAAGGTAATCCTATTACTGGATCAGCACTAACCACGTTCATTTCAACCTTGCCATAATGTTTGCAAATGCCGCCTTTGCTCAATCTCCATACGCAGGGCTAGGCTTTGGCTATTTCCCATTCACAGTCACAGAGAATTTAACTGCTGGCGATTCCTACGTTGACACTGCGGCGTTTGTAGAGATTTATGCAGAGCCGCTCACAATCAACAATGTGGATTCTGAGTATGACGTTTTCTACGAAGGCGTTGTTGAAGGATTAACCAACGCAGACTCAAGTACCCAAATATCTACGTTCTCAGACTCCCTGACTGAAGCGCTCACCTCAGCCGACTCCTATGTTGCAAATGCCCAGTTCCCTCTCTCAATCAGCGAAGCCTTAACCAGTGCGGATACTAGGGCTATACAGGCAGCGTTTGCACAGTCAATAGCGGAGAACTTTGGGTCAGCCGATGCCAGCACGCAAATCAGTGCGTTCTTAGAATCCATCAGTGAGAACCTCTCTGCTGCCGACACACAGCTATTTGCTGCCCAGTTCCAAGAGGCGATCACCGAGGCGCTGACATCTGACAACACAGACTCAGAGCAAGACGTCTTTTACTTCGGTATTGTGGAGGCAGTAACAAGCGCAGAGCAAGAGCAAATCGGTTCAGCATATTTCTTTGCGCCAGTTGAAGCACTGACCTCAGGGGACAGCCAACTTTCTCCATTTGTATTCCCATTCAACATCACCGAGTCGCTCACCTCCGCTGAGACAGAATCTATTACAACCCAGTTTCAAGAGGCGATTACTGAGGCGATTATCAGTGCGGACTCAAATACTACAGGTGGCTGGAACACCATAGATGACACGCAAAACGCGCAGTGGGGCGGGGTAACCGTTACAATTACAGGCTGGGGAATCCCGGGCGATTTCATGTTTGGCTTAGCGCCAATCGCAGGACAACTGATCAATAAAACAACTGCAAGTCAACCCGTTGGCGCAACCCCTGTTATTGTTTGGCAAGACATTGTGGACACCAACACCCCTGGCTGGACATTCATAGACGATACTCAATAAGGACAAAACATGTCAAGTTCATACTCACCAGACCTACGCATCCAGTTAATGGGTCCCGGCGACCAAGCGGGTACATGGGGCAATACAACCAATACAAACTTGGGCGGTATCATTGAGAACGCCATTGCCGGGGTGCAAGTCGTAACTGTGAACTCAAACGCGCAACCACTTACCTATTTATATGGTGCGCCAGATCAAGCCCAGGGTGCAGCCCTTGTACTTCAGACAGGTACAGTTTCAACGGCGTTCAGTATCTTTACCCCCACTGCGGCGTCTAAGCTCTATGTGGTGAACAACCAGACCAGTTGGACAGCTACGTTTTATGCAAGTACAGTCCTTGGCAACACAACACCAGCGGGTACCGGGATCGCCATACCTGCCGGGCAAACAGCCACAATCTGGACAGACGGCACGAACTTCTACACACAAAACACATACCTACCCGGCGTCATCACAACTGGGGGAGCGCTTACTGTCAACGGCTCAGTCACAGCGTCTAATCACATCGGCGCGGGTACAGGACTTACAGGTACGGCAACGAGTCTCTCCATTGGCGGAAACGCAGCAACAGCCACTAGTGCAACATCAGCAACTACTGCCGGAACATGTACAGGTAACTCAGCGACTGCCACATCAGCAGCGGCTATTACTAATTCAGGTGGGTGGAGCATAACCCCCTCTGGTACTAAACTTTACTTTAACTACAACGGCACTAATGTCGGATCTTTGGATTCAAGCGGAAACTTTATTGCCAAAGCTAACGTAACTGCAGCAGGATCACCATGACCTTACCTAGTTCTGGAACCATAACGCTCTCTCAAATTAGGGCGGAGTTTAATGGACCAACACCTATTAATTTAGAAGACTACTATCGTGGCGGAAGCTACGTGCCTAATTCTTCTTATACAAGCAACATACCTACATCTGGCGCTATAAGTTTAGAAAGTTTTTACGGGGCAGCAAACATTGTTCCTGGTAATTCTGGCATTCTTACGACGGGGGCAAGTTACACACTTCCTGCTACATCGGGCACATCCATTAAAGTGCTTGTAATCGGTGGCGGTGGAGGCGGTGGAGGCGGCTCGTCTCGTGACCAAAACTGGAGCTGGGGTATTTACGGCGGTGCTGGAGGCGGCGCAGGTGGTAATGCGTACAACACAATTGGTGTAATTCCCGGGTCAACACTTACATTTTTTATAGGCAGTGCAGGAGCAGCGGGTTCTCCAAGAGACGGTCCATACTCTGGCGGTAACAGCGGTTCATCAGGTGGTACTACTGTGCTTTATTACTCTAGCGTGGCTTATGCCCAAGCAAGTGGGGGCGCTGGAGGTTTAGTATCTCAAGCAACGGCAGCTACAAGCCCGGGTACTGCATTACAAGGTACTCCACTTCTTGCTCCTCAAAGTGGGGGCGGGTCACCTGGTGGTAATACAGGTGGCGTAGGCGGAACCTCTTACACTATCAATACCAGTGTAGGCGCATCACTTGGCTCCATACTTAGTTTTGGTAATCAAGCTGCTGCAGGTCAACCCAATAGCGGATCTCAAGCTGGAAATGGTGCTAACTTAGGTGGCGGTGGGGGCGGCGGAGGTAACAACGAAGCCAACAATGATGTGGGTTGCATTCCTGGTAATGGTAGTGCTGGAGCCGTATTCATTTGGTGGGGCTACTAAGATTGAGTTTCTACTTCTTTTCCAAGCTGCAAATGCTGCGTTCGCTGGCGTTAAAGAGTTGTGCAGTATGTACAACGAAGGCAAGGCGCTTGTCAAGGATGTACAAAAAACAATTGGCGAAGTTAAACAGATTGGTAAGGAAGTTAAGGGCATCTGGGGGTGGATAACATCGCTCTTTGCTGAGCCTGTTGAGGAAAAGAAAACTCTACAAGACATCCACCCTAAAAGCCAGAAAAAGGAAAAAGTAAAGTTTGACGAGGCGGCGATCTATGCCGAGATTGGAGATCAGTTAGTTAATTTTTTTCGAAACTACAAAGCATGTTCAGATGCAATTAGAACAGAGGAAGATAGGATAGAACAGATTTACGATCCAGATGGTGAGACGTACGAGAGGGCAATTAGACTTGTGATGGCAAAGACTCAGCTTGAACAGATGCGCGTAGACCTAACGGAGTATATGATTTATCATGTACCGCCAGAGCTGAAAGATTTATACTCACGAGTTAACGAAATGATTGGGTCTGTGAAGACCAAGCAAGAGATGGCGCGCAAAGCGGAGATAAGAAAAAAGGCAGAGCGTGCAGCCCAAGCTAGAGAAGCTGCAGACAGGGCGTGGTTTTTAAGTGCTTGCACAGTGGCAGTCTTTTTTGTGGCAGTATATTTGGCAGGACTGATGTGGGCAATAAATCGAGTGACACATGGGGGTATGTAATTATCATCATCGTATTGGCGGTGCTCTTTGTGTTGGTCCTTCCGGTGATTGGAATTATGTACATGGACATCCATCAAGAACGGATACTGATTGCAAACGACCTTAAACGGATTGAGAAACTTAAGAAAGAACTTGAGGCTCAGAAGGACAAATGAGAATATGCGCTTTATTGATTTTATTATTAGCGGCGTGCGAAGACCGTTACCGCTACCACTGCCAAGACCCTAAACATTGGAGTGATGATGACTGCAAACCACCTTATTGCGTTGCTACGCAAACTTGTCCCGAGTATTTCAACAAGCCCGCGAATGGAAAAAACAACTGAACAATTAGATGCAGAAACAAAACGCTTTGTGATTAGGGCGTTTAGCTTGGCGTTGGTGTTCATAGTAATACTTTTTGGGTATAGCATAGTCTTTACAGAGCAGCCTTTATTTAACGAGGCTCCTGCTGACAAGCAAATCTTTACAGTACTTACCCTAATAGGCGGGCAGTTGTTAACCATACTAGCCAATTACATCTCCAAAGGTTCTGCACCGCTGACTACGCCTACAATATCCACAACTCCTTGCGTACCTTCGCCTACTAAACCATCTTTTGCACCACAGGCATCTTCATCCCATTTTGGCAACCCTAACGACAGACCTGCACTATGAAATATTTATATATCATTGCATTTTTATTAACTAGCTTTGGCGGGGTTTATCAAATAGGACATCACCAAGGCTATGAAGCCTCGGAAGCGGTGGTCCAAGCTAGGATAGCTGAGGCTAACCAAATAGCTAGAAACACTGAGCAAAGTTTAAATGTAAAAATCAACGACTTAACCAGCCAACTTCAAAAGGTGCAAGATGATGCTAAAAAACAAATTGCTAAGCGTGATGCTGACATTGCTTCTGGCAAGCTGCAGCTTTACGTCCGTACCAAAGGCACAGTATGTCCCACCCCAAATGCCCCCGCTACCAGCGGACCTGACACCGCAACAGCCCAACTTGACCCAACGTTTGCTCGATCTCTTGTCGCCGTCACAGACGACGGGGACACCGCAATCCGTAAACTCAACGCCTGCATTGCCACCTACAACCAAGTAAAGGACATGATCAATGGAAGCACAACAACTCGCTGAAGCAGCTAAGATAGATTTAGCACATGCCGAGGCACTCATGCCTGGCATGGAGGCTGCCATTCAACACGCAGAACTTAACACCCCTGAGCGTCTGGCTGCTTTTATAGCTCAATGCGGGCACGAGTCTGGCGGATTTAAGTATTTTGAAGAAAATTTGAATTACAAAGCGGAGTCCCTTATACGGACTTGGCCTAGCCATTTCAATGAGGAGAATGCCCATGAGTACGCGCACAACCCAGAAAAGATCGCCAACAGGGCGTACGCCAACCGCGGCGGAAATGGAGATGAAGAATCGGGTGATGGCTG
>Ga0208379_1001017_pt1 | contig 11331 bp, 8 predicted proteins | sample CryBogCBE02Aug07_FD_184559 | JGI IMG/M metagenome (GOLD analysis project Ga0208379, IMG submission 184559) | Freshwater microbial communities from Crystal Bog, Wisconsin, USA - CBE02Aug07 (SPAdes) | ecosystem: Environmental > Aquatic > Freshwater > Lake | place: Crystal Bog, Wisconsin, USA... | reverse complement strand
GCACAAAAGCTGGTCGGCCAGCGCCACCTCAAGTTCGCGGACCTCCTCGGGGATCTGCGGCATGCCCCTGTGGAGCGCGACGATCCTTGCGGCGATCCTCCAGTAGAGGGTGTCAATCTTGGCCTTTGCCCGGAGATCGAGCAGGCCGAGGTCAAACATCGACTGGGCCTGGTCACGGATCTGCTGGGCGTCGTGCAAATGCTCGAGACGGCGCTTCTCGTTGAGGCTGGCATGGATCTCGACCATGTCGGAAACAAGCTTTGGATCACCCTCGGCGGCCGTCACCGCGCCCGTCTCCTCCTTCTCGATGGAGCCGAAGGCCTCGATGATCAGCACCGAGTGAGGAGCCACAATGAAGCGTCCGCTCTCGCTGACAATCACGGGATGCTCGACCTGCTCGGAGTCGCAGACCTCCATGATGTTGTAGACAATGTCGCGGGTGTACTCGTGCAGGGTGTAGTTGCGCGAGCTGTCGAAGCTCGTCCGTGAGCCGTCGTAGTCGATGCCAAGCCCGCCCCCCACGTCAAGATACCCGAGGCCATGCCCCATCTTGCGGAGCTTCGCGTAGAAACGGGCCGCTTCGCGCGTGGCGCGGCTGATGGTCTGGATGTCGGGAACCTGCGAGCCGACATGATAATGCAGCAGGACGAGCGCGTCGGGCATCCCCTCTGCGTGCAGGGTATCGCTCATCGAGACCAGATCGGCCGTGGAGAGTCCGAACTTGGCGTTTTCCCCGCCGCTTGTCGCCCACTTCCCGGCCCCCTTGGAGAGGAGACGGACACGGGCCCCGATCATCGGCTTCACCCCGACCTGCTTGGCCACGGCGAGAATCTGGTGGAATTCCTCCAGCTTCTCGACGACCAGGATCACCTTCTTGCCGAGCTTCAGGCCGAGCAGGGCGGCGCGGATGAATTCGTCGTCCTTGTAGCCGTTGCCCACGACAAGGCTCTCCGGATCGGAGTGGACCGCGAGAGCGGCGATCATCTCGGGTTTGCTGCCGGCCTCGATGCCGAAATGGTACTGCTGGCCCGCGTCGACGATCTCCTCGACCACCTCGCAGAGCTGGTTGACCTTGATCGGGAACACGCCCCGGTAGACATTCCGGTAAGCGCACTCCTCGATCGCCTTTGCGAAGGATTCGTTGATCCTGCGGACACGGTCACGCAGGAGATCGTGGCAACGCACCAGAAGGGGGAATCTCAGGCCGCGCTCCCTGGCCTCGCCCACGAGATCCATGAGGTCGATTTCCTCACCCTCGCGGCGCCTCGGCCTCATGGCGGCATGACCGGCGTCGTTGATAACCACATACCCCTCCGACCATCCCTCCACATTGTAGAGCGCCGCGTTTTGCCGGGGAATGGAGAGTGATTCGGTCTGGGACATTTCGTGAGCCGAATGAATTAACAAACCGCGCCCCCGATGACCACATGTTCATAAGCTGCCGGTCGATTTTTTTCGGTGCCGGTGGCGGCGGCGCTTCCGTCACCGCCTTCACCATGCAAGGATAGGATCACTCGTACAGATCCATGCCCATCATCCCTTGATTCCATGAACATCCTGCACATCGACGCCTTTGCCGGCATCAGCGGCGACATGACCGTGGCCGCACTGCGCGACCTCGGGGTGCCCGAGGAAGTGTTCCAGAACGCCTTGGCATCCCTGCCGGTCTCACTCCCAGCCTGCCGCTTTGTGAGGGGGGAACGCGGAGGAATTGCCGGATGGCGCTTTCTGGTGGAAGGGCATGACGGGAACGAGGGAATGCCAGCCGGACACCACCACGATCATCACTCCCACCACCATGGGCATTCGCATGGACATGGGGATCTCCATGAACACACCCACGGCCGCAACCATGCCGAAATCGCCGATCTACTGAAAGAGAGCTTTCTGGATGACCGGATCAAAACTAGATGCCTTGCCGTATTCCGGAGGATTGCCGAGGCGGAGGGGCGGATCCACGGAGTGCCACCCGAAACCGTTGGTTTTCACGAGGTCGGGGCCGAGGACTCCATCGCCGACATTGTGGCGGCATGCGCCGGACTGGAATCCCTCGGGGTGGAGCGGATCACCTGCGGTCCCCTGAGCGAGGGATCGGGACACATCCATTGCGCTCATGGAACCTTTCCACTGCCCGCCCCGGCTACGCTGGCCCTTCTGGAGGGAATCCCCCTCCGGCAGGTTGAGGAACCGTGGGAACACATCACCCCGACGGGTGCGGCACTCGTGGCCGAGTATGCAATGTCCTTTGGCGCGATGCCGGAAATGTCCATTTCAAAGCTAGGATATGGCTTAGGCTCACGAAAGACACCCAACCGCCCCAATGTGTTACGCCTTATCCTCGGTGCATCCTCTCCATCAGGACACTCCACCCAAGAGATCGTGGAAATACGCTGCAATCTTGATGACTTAACCCCTGAGCATGCAGCCCATGCCCTAGAGCGCATTCTGTCGGCAGGCGCCTTGGACGCCACCCTGACCCCGACCGTCATGAAAAAGGGCCGCTCAGGCTGGATTCTCGAGGTGATCTGCCAACCGGATCAGGCTGATACCCTTTCGAAAATCATCCTGAGCGAAACTACGGCCTTTGGAGTCCGAAGGCACCGGATGGAGCGGGTCATTCTGGAACGGCACCACGAGTCGGTTATGACCCCCTATGGCGAGATCGCGGTGAAAGTTGGCACCCTTGGGGGGGAAACCCTCCAGCAATCGCCAGAGTTCTCATCCTGCGCGGAGGCTGCGGAGCGTCATGGCGTCCCCGTCAGACTGGTCCATCAGGCAGCCTTGGCGGCACTTCGGAAGAATTGATTCACGTGGTTCCTGAAAAATTGAATATAGAACTCAGGAACTCAGGAAAAAGCACGGTGGAGTCAACCACATAAGGGCCGTTTCCTGTTATTGAGTTCCCTCATTTCAAGGGAGCTAAGCCGATATCAGCGTATCCCAGGACCTCTCCACAGAGGCATTCTTTGATCAATCCGGATCACCTTTCCGGTAAAATTCCGATCTGTCTCCCTTTCCTGATTTCCTGAGTTCCAAATCATCTCAATCTACTCCTCATCGATGGCGGCGGCTACCCCGCGGCGGGCAACAGAGCTGACGCCACGTTTCTTGGCCGTCGCGATGAAATCAAGGAAGTACTGTGCCTCAGAACCCCAGGACTGCTTCTTTGACTCCTCGATGGACTGGGAAATGTTGAACCCCTCGCGATAGACCAACTTGAAGGCCCTCTTGATCTCCATGCGGGTCTCCGCGGAGAACCCGGCGCGCTTCAGACCAATGGCATTGATCCCCGAGACAAGACTCGTGCCGTAGGCCGAGACGAAGGGAGGGACATCCTTGTTGAAGCGTTCCCCTCCCCGGACCATGCAGAGCTTTCCGACTCGCAGGAACTGGTGAAAAACCGACCCTCCGCCGAGCACCGCTCCGTCCTGAACCTCGACATGCCCGGCCAACAGGCAGTTGTTGGCGATCACGACACGGTTGGCAACCGAGGAATCATGCCCCATGTGAACGCCGACCATCAGGAAGTTGTTGTTGCCGATACACGTCGCCCTACCCTCCTGGGTGGCGCGGTGGATCGTGGCGTATTCGCGGATCACATTGTCATCGCCGATCTCGACAAAGGAAGGGGTCTCCGGCTTGAACGAGAAATCCTGGGGATCCGCCCCGATGATCGCTCCGTAGCCGACCGTGTTGCGCATCCCCATCCGCACATGAGCGGTGACGATGGCGCGTGCCTGGATCCGGCATCCCGCTCCGATCACGGCGCCTGCTTCAATGATGACACCCGGCCCCACCTCCACATCAGGGGCGATCTGAGCAGAGGAATCAACAAGAGCGGAGGGATGAATGATGGCCATGGGCGCGCTTCAACCGGAAGAGACCCATGTCGTGATCCTGAAGGAAGTGAAGTCAGTAGAGAGGGCAGAAGCCTCTCTCTGCGAGACAATTATTCATCGGAAGAGGAAGCGGAAACAGACCTGCCACTTTCCGGAGAACAAATCCCGCGCCGCTTGGCCGCGGCCACAAATTCCCAGAAGGTTTGCACCTCGGGGCTCCAGGACAACCCCATTGCCTCCTCCAGAGCCTGCGAGACATTCCTCCCCGCGCGATAGAGCAACTGAAAGGCCCTCTTGATCTCTTTACGGGTCTCCGGTGAGAAGCCGGCGCGCTTCAGGCCGATGGCATTGAGTCCCGCGACGAGATTCGTCCCGTAGGCGACCAGATAAGGAGGGATATCCATCCCGAATCGCTCTCCCCCCCTCACCATGCAGAGTCGTCCGACCCGGATGAACTGGTGGAAGACCGACCCACCGCCCAGCACCGCACCATCCTGAACCTCGACATGCCCGGCCAGCAGGACATTGTTCGCCATGACGACACGATTCGCGACCGAGGAATCATGCCCCATGTGGACGCCGACCATCAGGAAGTTGTTGTTGCCGATGCGCGTCGCACCACCCTCCTTGGTGGCTCGGTGGATCGTGGCGTATTCGCGGATCACATTGTCATCGCCGATTTCGACAAAGGTAGGAGTCCCCGTCTTGAACGAGAAATCCTGGGGATCCGCCCCGATGATCGCCCCGTAACCGACCGTGTTGCGGGCACCCATCCGCACGTGCCCGGTGATCACGGCGCGTGCTTGGATCCGGCATCCCTCTCCGATCACGGCTCCGGCTTCAACGACTGCACCGGGGCCGATCTCCACGTCGGAGGCCAATTGCGCTGCGGGGTCAACAAGGGCGGTGGGCTGCATATTCGGCATTTCCGTGCAAATTCAGAACTGGCCCATGATTCCTATCACCCCATGCTGTTCATGCAAAGTTCGTTCAAACCCACCTACGCCCGAGGGTTTAGCGACCGTCACTCATCCCCTAAATCAACCCCGCCTCCCGAAAGCTAAAATAGGGCGGTAATTCTCCGCGACGCGCCCCGATGATCACATGATCCACGAGCGGGATCTGAAGGAGCGTACCGGCCTCGACAAGTCGCCGCGTCAGACGGCGATCCGCATCACTCGGTTGCGGATCTCCCGAGGGATGATTGTGGGCGACGGCCACGGCATAAGATCCGGCGGCAATGGCCGGACGGAAGATCTCCCGGGGATGGGCGATGCTTTCATTGAGACTCCCCTTGGAGACTTCACGGATATCAAGCAGTCCATGACGCGTGTCGAGGAGCAGGACCCGGAGCGACTCATGGGGAAGCTCCTGCATCTCGGGAGCCAGCAGGGCGTGGATCACCCCCGCACGGTCGATCCGGAGCTTCTCTTCCTCGGGGCGTGCCATGCGACGCCCCATCTCAAAGGCTGCCTTGAGTTCCGCGGCCTTGGCTTTTCCTATCCCTGAGACTCGGGAGAGTTCCTGTGGTGTGCATCCGGCCAGCCTGCGCAGGGTGCCCCACTCGGCGATCAGCGATTTCGCCAGCGTCATGACATCCGCCCCCACCCTTCCGGTGCGTAGGAAGATTGCCAGCAACTCGGCATCGCTCAGGATGCCCGCCCCATGGCGAAGCAGGCGCTCCCGGGGCATCTCCTCCTCGGGAAGTTCACGGAAGCAGGGGGAGATCACCGGGCAACCTAGGCCCGTTTTTCAGCCGCGCAAGGGGCTCTCTCGAAGGAAACTCAGACCGCGGTATCGAGCGACTCGAACACACCCCTCAGGTATTCGGTCACCGAACGGAGGGCCTCCGCATGGCGGTTCTCCTGCACGAGTGAGAGGGCGGCCTCCGCCTCATCGACGAGAGAACGACCGGCGGCCACGGCCGCCGTGAGCGCCCCATGGGTGCGGAGCAACTCGAGGAGACGCGTCGCATCGGCACCCTCCTCGGCGAGCAGCAGCGAGGAGATCTCCTCGCGCTGGGCGGGAGAGGAACGCTGGAGCAGAAGAATGATGGGCAGGGTGAACTTGCCGCAGGCCAGGTCGGTACCGAGTGTCTTGCCGATCATCTCCTCGTCGCCGACGAGATCGATGCAATCGTCGAGCACCTGATAGGCGATGCCAACCTTGTCACCATAGGTGCGGAGCGCCCCGATCACGGCGGGAGAGGACCCGCTGAGGTAGGCGCCGAGTTCCGTGGCAGCCGAGAAGAGGGCGCCGGTCTTCATCTGGACCATCCGGTAATACTCGGAGAGCGGCAGGTTCAGCTCGAAGCGCTTCTGAGTCTGCAGAATCTCCCCGGTGCAGACATCGGCCGCGGCATCGGCAATACGACGGGAGACGGCATTCGGGAAGTTGGTGGAAAGTCGCAGTGCATGGGCGAAGAGGACATCCCCCACCAGCACGGTCAGGGAGTTCCCCCACTTGGCATTGAGCGTGGGGCGGTCGCGCCTCTTATCCGCACCGTCCATGATGTCGTCATGGACGAGACTCGCGATATGGATGAGCTCCAGGATGACGGCCAGGTCGACATGACCCGAGATCACGCGTCCCGTAGCTCCACCGGCCAGAAGGGCAAGGGCAGGCCTCAGGCGCTTGCCGCTGCCGCCGATAGCATAGTCGAAGTAGTGCTCGATGCCGGTATCCACGGCCTTGGATTGCTCGCGGATCCTCTCCTCGACGGAGTACAACTCGGGACCGATCAGCTCGATGGCGGACAGGAAGGCGGTATTTGCCCTGGGATCAATCTCACGCGCGGACCATCTGGAAACGCTTTTCACTGTGTGATTCTCCGCGAAGCGGACTGCCCAGTCAATCAGACGATCCCCCACAGCTCCTTGGCCCCGCTCCTAGGCGGATCGCCTCGTGGATCAGAGGAAAGGGCAGCAGGCGGACGGTCCGCACGACGGCGGCCAATAGGGCGTTCGGAATGATTCCGGGACGATTGCGCTCCAGTCCGGCAAGAGCCTCGCGCACCACCAACTCCGGCGTTGCCGCAAAGGCCGGATGGGAACGGTCCATCGCGCGGATTGGCTTTCCCTCGCGGCTGGCCACCTCGAAGAACTCCGTCGGCACCGGACCAGGGCAAAGAGCCGTCACCGCCACTCCCTGCGGGGCGAGTTCCATGCGGAGGGCCTCGCTGAAGCTCGTCACATAGGCCTTGGTCGCTGCGTAGACGGCCATCTCGGGCAGGGGAAAGAATCCCGCAATGGAGCTGACATTCAGGACCGCCGAGGGATTCCTCACCCGGAGCATCGGCAGCAGGAGGTGTGTCAGATGGGTGAGTGCGGCGACATTGACCGAGAGCATCGGCTCCAAGCGGCTCCATTCCGCCGTTTCGAAGGGGCCGAGATCCCCCAGCCCGGCATTGTTGACCAGCAGGTTGATCGGAATCTCCGAGCGGACGATGTGGGAGGCGAGTCGCTCCCTTTCTTCGGGAACGGCCAGATCCGCCGGAATCGACTCGATGGAAAGGAGAGGAAAACCCTTTTGGAGCGATTCCGCAAGGGACGCCAAGCGCTCTTGGCGGCGCCCCACGAGGATGAGATGGCGGGCTTTGGGGGCGAGTTGACGGGCAAACTCCGCGCCGAGTCCGGCAGTGGCTCCGGTCACCAGCGCGGTGCAACCTTGGGTGGAAAAGCGTCGTGTCATGGGATCTTCCGATACATCTCACGGATCGGATGCTCGTCGAGGACATTCGCCTCGATGCCGCCGAATTTCGAACCGTCGTAGAGCTGGATCCCGACGTAGAAGAAAAGCGGTGCGATCGGCACCTGATCCCTCACCAGATACTGCTCGGCCGAGCGGAGGAGGGAGAGTCGAGCTGCGGAATTCCCCTCGCCTGCCGCGGCACCGATCATCCGGTCGTAGGCCGGATCGGCCCAGCCGGTCCGGTTGTTCCCACCACCGGAGAGGAAGAGATCGAGGAAGGTGTTGGGATCCGGATAATCCCCCACCCAACTGGAGCGGGCGATTCCGAAGTCGAGGGAGCCGAGTGAGTTGAGGTAAACCTTCCACTCCTGGCGGGCGAGCTGGATATTCACCCCAAGCACCTCGCGCCACATCGACTGCAGTTCGACAGCCACCCCCTCGTTGAGGTCCCCCTCGCTGTAAAGGTAGCTCGTGAGGGGGAATCCCTTGCCGCCAGGGTATCCCGCCTCGGAAAGGAGGCGGCGCGCCGCGGCCGCATTCTCGGGAAGCCCCTCGGGCGGGAGGTATCCCGGAAGTCCGGGTGGGACGAAACTCAGGGCGTCCTGTTCGCCGGCCCGTGTGATCTTGTCGGTGATCCGCTTTCGGTTGAGCGCCATGGAGAAGGCCTTGCGAACGCGGGGATCGGAGAACGGGGGCTTGGAGCAATTAAACCGCAGGAAATAGGAACCAAGGAAGGGGGCGGCATGGAAATCAGGTCTTTGCTTTAGGGCATCCAGCAGCGAGGGAGGAGCCAGCCCCTTGTCCATGATGAGATCAGCCTGCCCGGCGGCATAGAAGTTGTAGGCCACATTCGCCTTACTGATGGGAAGAACGTCCACCGTGCTGAGGCGTACCTTGTCGCGATCCCAGAAGCACGGGTTTTTCGACAAGCGGATGGAGTCATTGATGCGCCAGGAATCCAACAGATAAGCCCCGTTGCCGACAAACTTGCCCGGCTTCACCCAGTCGTCACCGTAGGCGGCGATCAGGTCAGTCCTCACCGGATAGAGTGGAGGCAGGGCGCAGAGATCGAGAAAGTAGGGTGTGGCATGCGCCAGATGCACGACAAGGGTGCGGTCGTCGGGGGCCTTGACCCCGACGGTGGAAAAATCCCGGGTCTTCCCATTGGCAAACTCCTCGGCCCCGCTCACGGGAAAGAGCTGGTAGCTGTAGGCCGCAGCCGTCTCCGGTTCCAGGGTACGTCGCCATGAACCGAGGAAATCCGCTGCCGTCACCGGCTTCCCGTCGCTCCAGCGCGCCTCCGGACGGAGATGGAAGGTGTAGGTCAGTCCGTCGGGTGAGATCTCCCATGAGGAGGCGACGCCGGGCCCGCTACGACCGAATCGGTCAAAGCGCAGAAGCCCCTCGAAGAGGGCGTTCACGATTCTCCCCTCGGGCTGGCCCGTGATGAGCGCGGGGTCGAGGATCTCGGGCTCGGCCCCGTTGATGAGCGTCAGATCCGCCCTGCTCCGTGTCCCGCCACACCCGGTCAGCAGGAGCAGCACGCAGGCGGTGGAGGCCATCAACCTTCCCATCATTCGAGCGGTGGCGCCGGAACGGCGTTGGTGAGCGGCTTCCCGTCGGCGAACTCACGAAGACTCCGGAAGGTGGTCTCGACGATGTTGCGCAGGGCGTGATCCGTCAGGAATGCCTGATGGCCCGTGACGATCACGTTCGGGAAGGTCAGGAGTCGCGCAAAGGTATCGTCGGCGATGATGTCCGAGGAATGGTTTTCGAAAAAGAGTGACGATTCCTCCTCGTAGACATCAATCGCCAGAAAGCCGATCTTGCGGTTCTTGAGGGCATCGACGGCGGCACGCGTGTCGATCAGGCCACCCCGGCTCGTATTGATGAGAAAGACCCCGTCCTTCATGATCGAAAGCGCCTCGGCATCGATCATGTATTGGGTCGAGGGCATCAAGGGGACGTGCAGGGTCAGGATGTCGGAGTAGCGGAAAAGCTCCTCCTTGGAATCGACGCAGGATGCAAGGAGCGTCACCTCCTCGCTGGGAGCGTCGTCGTAGGCGAGTATGCGGCATCCGAATCCCGAGAGGAGCTTCACCACCTCCGTGCCGATGCGTCCGGTACCGCAGACCCCGACTGTCTTGTCCCGGAGTTCGAAACCGCAGAGCCCCTCCAGACTGAAGTCGGCACGGCGAACCCGGTTGTGACCCTCGTGGATGTGGCGGCCAAGCGTCAGGATCAGGCCGATCGTGAACTCCGCGACGGCGTTGGGCGAATACTCGGGAACATAGGCCAGACTGATCCCGAATTCGCGGGCGGCGGCAAGGTCGATCTGGTTAAACCCGGCACTACGGGTGGACAGCAGGCGCACCCCCCCTGCTGCGAGCTTTTCCAGGGCGGCGCGGTCGGCCACGTCATTGACAAAGATCAGGGCTGCGTCATGTCCACCGGCCAGGAGAGCCGTGGAGGCATCAAGACGCGGTTCAAGATAAGTCAGGGAGATCCCGGTATCACGCGCGGCGTCCTCTAGAAAGGACTTCTCGAAACGCTTGGTATTGAAGACCGCGACCTTCATTCCCCCCCATAATGGACGGAATCAGGCGCGCCTTCCAGCTTCCCGGCACGTGAAAATCCCTACTTCTAGGGATCCGGCACGACCCGCCCCTCCGTCTGGGAGGCGCGGATGACATCCCGGTAATAGCCAGCCGCGGGCTTGAGCACCCTCACCTTGGTCGCCGGATCCATGGTGCAGAGGCCGAACTTCGGGACATAGCCGTAGTGCCACTCGTAGTTATCAGCGAGCGACCAGACGAAGTATCCCCTGACGTCGTAGCCCTCATCCATCGCCTTGCGGACCTGGGCGATGTGATCCCGGAGGTACCGTTGACGCTTCTTCTCGTCCTCGGTGGCGATCCCGTTCTCGGTGATCATCATCGGCTTGTCGTAGCGCTTGGCGACATAGCGGATCTGATTGCCCAGCGCCTTCGGATCAATGCGCCATCCCATCATGGTGAAGTTGGGTCCGTGCCTCATGCCCTCCGAGAGAAAGCTCACGGGGCCCGCCATCTGGCTATAATAGTAGTTGAACCCGATGATGTCGCAGACATCCCAGACCCTGTCGAGATGGTCGAAGTTGGAGTGCATCACGGTGTTGTAAATCAACCCTCCGGGATCGAGCGGCCCGTGCTTCCACCATGGAAGAGCCTCCACGCTCAGCACCTTGGCGGAGGTTTTCTCGCGTTTGATGATCGCGGCCGCATCCCGGAACATGTCGGCGCTGGCGATCGTGGCGGCCTTGTAGCCCCTGAAGTCTAGCGTGTGGCAGGGTGGCCACAGGCCGATGATGTACGCGGTCAGCACCTGGCCGTTGGGCTCATTTTCCGGAGCGTAGTAGTTCACATAGGGCGAGGTGGCCCGAACCATCTTGGTCACATAGAGATTCCAACGCTTGCGCGCGATCGGGTTGAGCCAGTTGGTCTTGGAGGAATCCTTGGAGTCGGTCAGCCATCCGGGGAAAGTGAAATGCCAGAGGGTTACGACGGGTTCGATGCCCGCCTCCCGGAGCTTCCGGCACATGCGGATATAGCCACGGATAGCCTCCTCGTTGTAGTGGCCCGGCTGAGGTTCGACTCGCGCCCACTCGATGCTGAATCGGTAATGCGTTACACCGATCTTCTTGAGCGCGGAGAGATCCTTGTCGAAGTCACTCCAGGTGTAGAGGGCGTTGCCGACGACCGGGGCCTTCCCCTCCTTCACCAGCAGGTCCCAGTCACGGACGAAGTATTCCTTGTTCCCTGGG
>Ga0208379_1001014_pt1 | contig 11348 bp, 14 predicted proteins | sample CryBogCBE02Aug07_FD_184559 | JGI IMG/M metagenome (GOLD analysis project Ga0208379, IMG submission 184559) | Freshwater microbial communities from Crystal Bog, Wisconsin, USA - CBE02Aug07 (SPAdes) | ecosystem: Environmental > Aquatic > Freshwater > Lake | place: Crystal Bog, Wisconsin, USA... | reverse complement strand
CATCAGCTTGGAAGGCTGAGGTATTATCACTATACGAACTCCGCGAAATGGCAGTCTCTGAGCGAGTCGAACGCCCGACCTTCTGATTCGTAGTCAGATGCTCTATCCAGCTGAGCTAAGAGACCAATAATTTGGAGGGGAAGATGGGAGTCGAACCCACCTAAAAAGGTTTTGCAGACCTTGCCATAACCGCTCTGGACGCACTTCCCCTTATGTATGGGCGGGAGAGAAGGATTCGAACCTTCTAGCTGCAGCTGTTGTTTCCAAACAACTCTCCCGATAAATGGTGCTTAGAGACGGGGTCGAACCGCCGACACTCGGTTCTTCAGACCGATGCTCTACCAGCTGAGCTATCTAAGCGAATTGGCGAGGGTGCAAGGATTCGAACCCTGTCCGCAAGGTTTTGGAGACCCGCATGCTACCGTTACACTACACCGTCACTGGCGGAACGTATAGGAATCGAACCTATTGAACCTTGCGGTCCTACGGTTTAGCAAACCGCTGCATTACCATCCTGCCCACGTTCCATTAGTTTATTTAATAAACTTAAGCTTTACCCAGACTCTCTCATGTAGCCAGTAAAGAGTACTCTTTGTAAGGAATTCAAAAGCTGTAATGGTGAATGCCATCTTAGGCTCACCTGTTACGATCCAACTAATGATCAGTGTATCTAGCGTCGCTGTGAAGCGCCACGTGACAGCTTTACATATTGTTCTAAAGTGAGAGTCTTCCAATTCAGTATTCCTTAATTCATTAACTTGTTTACGAACTCGAGAAGCAACTTGTGATGCTCGCCTCGATGCCAGTATTTATTTAGATAGTTGTACTGCCCCTTGAACCAGTACTGCTCGGATTCAGGATGGCAGCCGATTAGCCCAACTCTCTTTTGAATGATAGCCATAGGATCGCCGTTTGAGTATCTACTAATGGTATCAAACTTATTCTCATCACCTATCAAGGCACAGCCGTCGTAGAAGAATATGCTCTGCTGAGTGCCGAGCCAGTCTACCTTGGCAACAGTTCCATAGGGTCTACGTATGTCTGCTGTGTCTCTCGTTATGTACTGAACTGGTACGACATTATCCAAGAGATCAAAAAAATCAGGGCCAGCCCAATAGGCGCCCATGCAAATTCCAAGATAATACCCGCCGCTATCAACAAAGTCAGCGACTGCATTTCCGTGACGACGCTTGAAAAAGTCGTAGTAAGTATCTGCATCACCTATACCTCCGGGAAATGCAACTGCATCAACTTCCTTTAGATTAGAGGGAGTCATGAACTCGTTTGATACGATCTTTATTCTATAGTCGCTTCTCAACGCCTCGATCATTCCTGAGACGCATTGTCTAGAACATTCCGGATGGTTCTGAAATAGCGCTATCTTAGGTTTCATGTTCACCGAGTTTGTTTGTTACTCTGTGTATTTAGGCATTGGCGATCTGTACGGGGATCGAACCCGTTATCTCTCGCGTGACAGGCGAGCGTCTTAACCATTTCGACTTACAGACCAAATTGGTGGAGAATAACGGGATCGAACCGTTGACCTTCTGAATGCAAATCAGACGCTCTCCCAGCTGAGCTAATTCCCCGAATTTTGGTGCCCATCTTAACAGTAGCTGAGCTAATGCGCGGCATCTGTCTTGGCAGGACTTGTCGACTTTTATGGGTTGTCGACCAACACCAAAACGCATAACCTTACGGCTAGCGTGAACCACTTGGTGAATCGGGAAGGGATCGAACCTTCGACACAGGGATTAAGAGTCCCTTGTTCTACCGCTGAACTACCGATCCAAAATTTGGTAGGTGGGGAGGGATTCGAACCCCCAGTGTTACCCATAGGGAACAGATTTACAGTCTGTCGCAGAACCACCGTCTCTGCAGCCCACCTAGAAACTTGCTGAGCCTCACGCACTTGGCTCGAATGTTGTCTGTAACTTTGCGACCGTTGCTACTATGTAACAACACCTCTCGCTGTGGAGGCTTTAGGTGACAGATCAAACTTGAAGGTTACAAACCCAGTCCCATCAACCCCAAGGGCATACGATACAGGTCCACCTACAATCCCTCTAGCCTCGTTGCGTTGCGGAATCGAACCGCTCATTCGTGATGAAAACCACCTGTGCTACCATTACACTAGACGCAAATTTGGCTCCGTGGGTAGGGATCGAACCTACGACATTCTGATTAACAGTCAGATGCAACTACCGCTGTGCTACCACGGAATAAATGTTTCTTCAAGAACACTACATAAAACCAAATTTTGGAGTCGGTTGCAGCCGTCCTTAGCCATTGGTCAGGTTATCTTAGAACTGGGAGATGGCCCTTCCAGCTCGACTAGTGTATGCGTCCATACACGCTACCCAGTGTAGTGTTCGTGAAGAAACAACCATTATCTCTACAAAGATACAACGTGTAGGATTCTCACCTACGTGACCTCCATACGGAAACCCTCCAGGTTCCCAAAAGGCATCTTAGTATGGTCCAAGGTTTGATCGTTTTCCAATCTTATCTTGGTAATTGCACGTCGCAGGACTTTGATCCTGCGCATCCGTGTCCCAGATGAACGATGTATCTATGAAGAGATAACCGAAGTTATCTCAACTAAGTTTCTAACGATGTCAAAGAGCGGTAGTCAACTCATATTCTCAATATAACCTATAGAGGATATTATGTCAACCGTTATTTTTTAGTCCGTAAAATAAAAAGGGCGGGATTTCTCCCGCCCAATTCAGTAGGATTTTCCTACCGGTTAGGCGAGACCCATCGCAATTGCCTTATAGCCGGCCGCGATGAGCTTGCGGGACGGATTACCTAGACGATACTTTGTGGTAACCTGACCCTTTGAATTCTTATGCTCATTAAGATAAATTGCATAGCCGCTCTGGCGCAGATCATAGATCGCGTTGTGCGGCTTTGCTAAATTAAAGCGTGAAGCGATCTGCTTAGCGGTGAGCTGTTCACCGGACTGCAGGGCTTCCAAAACTTTTTGTGTCTTACTCATTCAGATCTACCTTTCATACTAAAGTTTATTTATATAACCCACTCGGATTATTTTTAGATATTAACACACTCAGCTAAAAATGTCAACAGTTATTTTAGCCAAGGATGTCAACCACGCGTCCAGATTTATCTACCGCGCGGACACGCATGTGCGGCATGCGATCTTTCAGGGACTTCATCTCTGAGAGAATACGTTGAGAGTTATTCTCGACGCTACCAAAGGTGCGCCACATTCCACTAGAATCTTGGGCTTGAATATCTATTTGATTCATGACAATCTCCATTGCTTATATTCTTAATATACGCCATCTAGAGAATTATGTCAACCATTATTTTTAGTCATAATGGTCTGAGGGAAGTCCGTCATCTACTACTATATACTTAATATCTTCACGGCGCTCGTAGTAAGCCTGAAGTATCTTCCTAGCTCTGAACAGTCTTTCTGAGACATTCTTTAAAGTCTTCTGGCAGGTTTCATCGACATGACCTTCGCGAATATCAATGACTACTGCCTCGACGTTCCAGTCCACCGAGCTATCTACATAGAACTCCATGTCGCCTTCCATCTGGATCTCAGGTTCAGGGAACAAGAGGTTCTTGAGCTCGTCGAGTTTCTGCTCAGCGGTCGTCATTGGAACCGGATCTTTCTTGAAGAACTTAAACATAATATAAACTCCACGTTAGGCCTTCTTTCTGCCTATGTTGTACTTAGCAACTAACTCCCACTCGTTCTTTTCCTTGAATGGGAGGATCTTTATCTGACTAAGAGGCGTCTTAGGCTTCTCAGTTCTCTCTGGTTCTACTATCTTGATAAGCTGCCACTCAGCGAGAAGGTTAATGATGGTATTGCGGCGACCCATATCTTCTTCTGTGAAGTTGGATGGCTTACCATCGAGAGCGAAGAGCTCTTTAAAGTGAACGATGTAGTACTGCCCTTGCTTATGAAGGATGTGACAAGACTGAAATAACTTTTTTTCTTTGCGAGAAGCGACACCGATACGGGTAAGAGTCTCTTTGATCTTGAGAAAATCTTCTTCTTCAGCAATCCTCACTTCCACGAGCGAATCTAAAATGGACATAAAATACCTCATAAAGTCTTTTTATTTTATTTATTCTATTGAGCATCTTTAGATATTCCGCCCTTCTCAAGCTTCTTCTTGATCTCTTTTACCTGATCTTTAGTTAAGATGGTAAGTGCTTCCTCAGCTCTCTTATGAGAGTAGCCAAAGTACTCTATGATAATCTCAACGTCTTTGTTCTCTATTTTCTTTGTCCACTTAGAGAAGCGCTTAGCTTTACGGATAGCGTTGAACAGGTAGTCGTGCTGCATCTTCTTGTCAAGTTGATGGAGCTGGTTCATCTCTTGAGCGTAGTGTATAGTATCAGGAAAGTATGAGAGACCCCTATTGGTTAGATAGGGGTTGTAGTCTCTCTCATTATCAGCAGTGATCAGCCGCTGCTTCTTTAGAGTGATGTCCGTGATAACGTCAAACGGGTTCATTTGAAGTCGCACTCCATCATGATCTCAGTCAGGCAGGCCATTAGGTTGATCTCGTGATCAGCCACGAACGCCGCCTGATACTGATACTTACCCAAGATCAGTACAGCCTGAGCCACACCCTGAGGTGTCATGAACTCAGACGCGGTGTCGTAGATCGAGCGAAAGATCTCGTTCTGGTCGTTGTCGAGATTGGTACCGACCCACTTACGAATGGCCGTGAAGTTCTTGGCCTTCATTAGACCGACCAGCTCAGCGAGAGAGATCTCCTGAAGGTTGGTCAGCAGGCCTGTATCAATAGCACCGGTTGCCGAGTAGCGCTGCAGCTCATTAAGCACTCGACGCCAGTCGGGAAAGTGCTTGTTGATAACCTCAGCCACTACTTGCTGCTCGTACTTTACGTTCTCGCTATCGAGAATGGTGATGACTCGCTTGAAGAACTGAGCTGCAAGCTTGGCCATGTCAGCCTTGCCGATCTTGAAGTCTATGACAGAGCAACGAGAGTGAAGAGGGTCAATGATGCGATTGCGAAAGTTACAAGTAAGAATGAATCCACAGTTCTTGGAGAACTCTTCCATAAAGTTACGAAGAGCAGGCTGAGTGCTATTAGCATTAAGATAATCGGCTTCGTCGAGGATAACATACTTTCTGCCTCCTGAAAAAGACATTGAAGATGCAAAGCTTAGGATCTCATTACGAAGGGTGTCGATGTTACCATTCATCGACCCGTTGATGACGATGTAGTCGCAACCAAGCTGCTCAAGCATAGCACGAGAGATCGTGGTCTTACCTACACCGGCTGATCCGGCTAAGATTAAGTTAGGAATGTTACCTTGATCTACGAAGTTTTGGAACGTCCGCTTAAGGTCGACGGGGAGGATTGTATCCTCCACCGTCTTAGGACGATACTTCTCTACCCAGAGAAAGTCCTCTCTCATCATTCACCTCAAGCTTTGTTGAGTGTTGATGAAGCCTCAAGCACGATCCAGTACTCTAGGTTCTCAGCCTTAAAGTGGGCAAAGCCCTTAGTTGAGATATCCACATCGTACTCATTAGTCAAGTTTTTAGAAAGAACGGAGAACTTGGTTGGATCAAAGATCGCACGGAACTCCTTGTCAGTCTCACCTACCTCAATGCTGTACAAGTCACTGTTGGGATCTTTCAGGTCATTGCACTGGATGCAGATCTTACCATTGACGTTGGTAACGCTGATAGACGAAGCACCGAGGATGCTGAGAGCCTTCTCAATTTCCTTGATCTCATCGATCTTGAGCTTGAACTTAATCTCACCTTCTGGAAAAGCTGGATCCTTAACTGCGGGAATAGCCAGCACAGAGTCCTCGGCAAGAGTGTAGTTGACCGTACGACGGCTGTTGCTGTCGGTGATCTTAATCTTCTTGTCGTCGATCTCCATCGTAGGATCGTTGAACAGAGACAGAGTGTTGAGGAAGCGGCTGACGCTGTAGATAGAGAACTTCTTGTCGAAAGAAGCCGGCACAGTAGCGCGACCTAAGATCTCCTTGGTAGGAGATGGAGAGAGGAGAGTGTTCCCCTCCCTCACGATGATAGACGGATTGATTTGCGAGAAGCTTTTCAATACGTTGATAGTTGTGGAGTCGAGTTTCATTGAGGTCTACCTTTCACAATTGCCATGATCTCAGATGGTGTTTCTTTAGCAGCCATGATCTTACCGGACTTAAGAACGATCGCGGTAACGTCTGGCTTCTCATCCTGCAGAGTGATCAACGTGGTGGTTGGCTTGGTGTAGCGCTCCATCACGGTGATCTCATCCGTTTCAATCCAGAACTCGTAGTTGGGTTCAGGGTGAGTCAATCGAATCAACATAATATATTACTCCAGTTACTTCTTAAAGATCTGCTTCTTCTTTAGTGCGTCTGGATCAGCGGTAGCAGAAGCGCCGATCATTGCGAGGTCGGCAAGTGAGCCGCCGAAGATATATGAGCCGACGTGCTGCAGCTTCATCCATGGACAGAACCAAGTACGGATGTCGGCTGCCTGAGCCTTCTGACAGAACCAGTAGTCTTCAGAGAGATAGCGCTTAGAAACTGGATCTACCTCGGCTTGGAAGAACATCATGATCTCACGGCTACCATCGAAGTGCTCGGTGCGGACGTGGTCTGGCTTGTACATGTACTCAGGATACTTAGCCATGAACTTCTTGAGAGCATCCTTGGTGATCATCATGAAGCCGGTACCGATCTCGAGAACCTCAACTGGTTCAGCGATTGGAATAGATCCTGAGCCATTCTTTGGATTGAAGACGTAGTCACCTACGAACTTATCGAGGATGTTTGCGTCTTCATCAGCGATACCCTTGTCAACTGCGAGCTTGATCTTCTCCCAGCTGATACACTTCTTTGGATATGGTCCACCGATGATCTCATACTTTTCTGGCTCTTGAGCCTGAAGAGCCATCAGTGCGATGACGTCCTGTGGGTTGAACCCAATGTCCGAGTCAATGAACATGAGGTGCTCTGCCTCAGACCGCATGAACTCATCAACGCAGTAGTTGCGAGCGCGGGTGATGAGTGATTCATTGAAGAGGTAGTAGAACTGCAGGGGGATTCCATAGCTCGTACACATTGCAGACAAGTCGGCAGTTGACTTAGCAAACATGCCTGCGCACTGTCCACCATACATCGGTGTGGCAACGAACAATTTACGGGCGCGAAGCTCTTCAACTGGGATGTTGATTTCCATATTATACTCCTATTATATAAAGGCTGATAGATTATTGTCAACGGTCTTGTTGACTGTATACGACTTTGTCAAGTTACTCTGGAGAAGATAGTCAGTCTCTTCTAGAGGGAGCTCATCATTGAGATATTTCAAGATCTCACCAGCCATATCCTTGGCGGTTAGTACTGGAACGTTCTGACAGATGTGGTTGCTGCTGTTTTCTTGATCGAGCAACTCAAAGTTATCTGGTAGACCCATGATGGTCATAGCTTCTCGATAAGATATATATCGATCTTCTACTGGATGAGTCAGGCTAGTTGGATAGTGGCCGACAAAAGCTCCAATAAAATCTTTGGGAACTATAGTGCCGCGACGCATGATAGACTTACCGGCTGCTAGCTTATCGTATTTATAATCGCACTTGGCAACTTCTTTCTCAAGTCCATTCTCAGCCATCCACTTACCAACTGTCTTATAGTCGATACCAAGCTTCTCGATATATCCAAAGACATCATTACCTCGAGCGTTAGCCGGCTCAAGCTGAGCTGAGAACTCAGAGTGAGACATACCACCGTGAATGTGCTCCAAGATATAACGATAGTATGGATCGCTTGTAGATGGTGTCTTCTTATTGATTGGATCTCTCTGACTATTACCGCGAGCTCCGGCAATCACGTCTTCGATCTTTGGGCGAGGTCTGTCAAAGTAGTCAAACACGGGAGACTTACTACCTTGCCAGAAGAAGTAGAACGAGCGATTGCGAACCTGTGGACCGCCGTGCAGGATAGTTCGAGTTACATAGACACTCATTGAGTATCCGTTGTCCTGTGCGATCTTCAGCATCTGCTCGCGAATGTTCTTGCCGATCTTACCAGCAAATCCAGGAGCGTTCTCACCCCAGAAGACTCGAGGCTTGACTTCACCTAGAATATACTTAGTGGTATTGATCATCCACTGGTTATTCTGGTTGTGATCACCATAGCCGTGAGACAACTGAGATAGACCGGCACATGGACAGACAGTTCCAATGACGTCGACTTGCTCAGTTGGCTTTTGGTTCTTATCTAAGACGTAGTAGGGAACGTCGCTGTAGTGATTTACGGCGTGCTTGTCATTAGCCCAAAACGCTTCATAAGACATCAGGTATGTTGGTCGAGATCCAAAAGCTAGTTCTTGGCCGATGGTCTCACCGCCGATCAGCGGGACAATTGTTGCGTGTTTAATCATTTACTATCCAGTACTCTCATCAACTCACTCTTCTGTACAGACTTATCTAGAGGATGGTTGTCGTACAGACACTCATGTTGATATTTAGCCAGAGTCTCAAGCTGCTTCTGGTCCATCTGCTCGATCTCTTCGATCTTCATGTTGGTAAACGCCTCACCATAGATAGCACCCTCAGCATCTTCACAATAGAGAATTGAGTGAGCATCGACTACCTGCTGAACTCGAGAACGCCACCAGCCAGAACCGGCGTGGTAGTAGGCGGGCATCAAGCAACCCCAGTGAAGATTATATGCTCGGCACATGTCCGGCTCAGTCACTCGCTCAGACTTAAACTCTCCGCGACGCGCACCATAGGTCATAATGGGCCACGTAGTTTTCTGGCTGTTGAGCCACTTGCGAGTCTTATTCTGTATGAGTGATGAGAACACCCAACCCTTTATCTTGTTTTCATAACCGACATCGCTCTCACTAAAGAAAGAGCTGAGATCTACCTCTCCGTAGTTTGTCTCAGGACGGCGATTCAAGTTATAGGGATTAGGATTGTACTGGAACATGCGATCATTTGACCAACCAGTCTTGAGCTTAGTAAGATCACCACCTGCAAAAGCGCAGATAAGCAGGCGATTCTGGTAAGACAAGATAGTATCACAAGCATCGATATAGTCCTGCTTGTGAGCGCGGATGGTGGCCTCGTCTGAGTTACCATAGTAGAGCTCAAGGAGATACTGGCGGAATGGATTGTACTTCTCTTCATCTAGAAGATTGCGCTTATACTGGCTGAAGCTAGAAATTACCTGATCTACTTGCCAATCATCAAAAGCTAAGATACAATTAGGACGAGCCTTGATGGCGTATAGACCATCATAAAGATGCTGACAGAAAGACTGGATGCTGTGGAGATAGACAATGACCTCGTCATAGCCGCTTAGATCTTCTCCAATAGTAACTGGTCGCTGCTCAACTTCAAATCCCATGTCGCGTAAACAGCGAATGAGAGAATAATGTGAATTGAGTATCTTGAGTTCTTTGCCGAGAAAATAGTCCTCAACATTCTGCTCGCGATTCATTCCTGTAATCAGGATCTTTTTAGCCATAGATATACTCCTTGCACTTCACCAGCTGATCGAGTTCATATGATTTATCGTTCAGCTTTCTATTTAGCCCTGAAGGATGCGGAAGGGTGAAGTGATTTACGTTTATTTTCTGTAGTACTTTAGATGCAAAGTTGCCGAGAGCCACAATCTTATCATGACCCTCGGTGCAGTTCTTAATTAGATCTAGATCTACGTCTGAGAACTTGTATGGACCAGGAGTGTAGATGCAGTTTGTAAATGAGAAGATGTTGATACCTAGAGTATCAGCCCAGCTAGGGAGCCTGCGCCAAGTTGTGTTTTGTCCGAGCTTGGCTGAGCTTGGGTTGATTCCAACGATAAGGACTCTGGGAACGAATGCCATACTACACCTGCTTCATTAAACATCTCAATAGACTGAGCCATTGAGTCTTGCCACTTAATAGAGATATCCACTGGGTAACACATGAAGACGCGCTTCACACCAACCTGAATAACACCTTTAGCGCACTCAGAGCAGACTGGCAATCCATACACGTAGAGGTCTGAGTTGTTTAAGCTGACACCGTTGAGTGTGGCGTTGTAGATGCAGTTCTGCTCGGCATGGACTACATAGCGATACTTGATGTCGCGATGGATTAAGCGATTATCAGTATCATCAATACCTCTAGGAAAGCCGTTGTAACCCTGAGATAAGATCTGACCTTTATCGCCAACTGCAACTGCGCCGATCTTAGTGCTTGGATCTTTAGACCAAGAAGCGATGTGCTGGGCTAGGTTAAGGTACTTCTTTACCCAGTTAATCGATAAGGTCGAAGTGTCGTTATTCACTTGTACATTCTCTTTTTCCATAACCATGTCTATCTATTCGAGATGGAGGTATTCTTTTTTTGAAAGATGTTCTCCGGTTTCAAAGAAACAATCTATACGCCAAAAGTCTCTTTCATAACAATGTAATGAGCCAACATTCCATAAGATATAACCGGCTGGTATGTCGAGGTCTTTAGCTACCAAGTCAAGCACATGCTTCTGCCAAGCATAATCATTGCGATAACCTGCCCAAACGTCGTTAGAACGCATCTGGACAATGGCATTGACTGTACCATTACGAACGACGTACTGCACGGCATTGGTACACATGAAGTCAGACATGCCACCGACGTTGTACTTGTTCCACATCGATGGGCGAGTGTAGATCATGACTGCACGACGAGACTCAGGGTTCTTCTTGAGCTCAGCGACAGCGTTGTCGTACTGGTTACCATTCATTGGAGACCAGATACACCAGCCGTAGTTAGAGTTGATGAAGCCATCCTTGTCAGCGACTTGTTTCCAGATAGCCGGTGGGCCGCCTGGAATATCATTGACGTTGAGAGACTGAGACTCATACCATGCAAGCTCGCGGTCAACGTAGTCCTGATTAACTTTACCAAAGATAGCTGGCTCGTCAGCGACGAAAGATGCCGAGACTAGCTCTAGCATCTTGACGCCTGTCTTATCAGTTACGTAGCTACCTTCAGCTTTGGCGAGTCGAAAATACTCGCGAATGTCTGCTACGTTATGACGAAGATACATCTGACTTCCTGTTGTTGAAGATGTCACGTGTAGGATCTTGACCGCGCATCTTACCGCGGAGATAAGTCACTGCGAATGAAGCGTAGTTGGCGAGATCTTTATACGTATCTTCAAGCGACTCAAAGTTAGCATCTTCAGCGCGACCAGCTTCGAGAAGAGACTGAGCGCGATAGACCTTACCTTGAATGATGTCGTGGATAGAGTCGATGCCACGACGGTAGTGCATGGCTTGAGTGACATTTGAGTTGGGGTTCTGATAGTCTTGTGACTTACGAACC
>Ga0208379_1001012_pt1 | contig 11355 bp, 7 predicted proteins | sample CryBogCBE02Aug07_FD_184559 | JGI IMG/M metagenome (GOLD analysis project Ga0208379, IMG submission 184559) | Freshwater microbial communities from Crystal Bog, Wisconsin, USA - CBE02Aug07 (SPAdes) | ecosystem: Environmental > Aquatic > Freshwater > Lake | place: Crystal Bog, Wisconsin, USA... | reverse complement strand
TAAAATGCAAAGACCTCCTAATTGTTTTGCTCCATCAACCACAGCGACTTTAAGGCCTAGTTGAGCGGCAAGGCGTGCGGCATTAAATCCAGCACTACCACCACCAATTGCTATAAAATCATAGGTGCGCATAATTCAATGTTAGTAGTAGCTTATGGATTGAGCGACTTCTTTTGCTTTTTCTTCAGAAACTAAGTGTTTGATGAGGGCTAAGCCAAAGGGATGAGCTGTACCTGCACCACGTGAAGTGATCAAGTTTGTATCGACTACAACGGGTTCAGTACCTAGCGGTGTATCGAATTCATGGGCAACTGAGTGGTGTGCAGTAAAGCGCTTGTTTTTAAGGACTCCTGCATCCTTTAAAATAACGGGAGCTGCACAGATCGCTGAAATCAACCGATTTGATTTATAATAGTCTTTAACTAGAGCAGCGATGCGTGGATCAGCTCTTAGCAGTTTAACTCCTGGGCCTCCTGGTATAAATAGGCATGTAAAGGACTCATGAAGTACCTGATCTAGGGAAGTATCTGCCTTAAGGGTAATACCACTGCGACCTTTTACATCGAGAGATCCATCCAGGGATGCTACAGTTACGTGGATACCTGCTCTACGCATGAGGTCTACAGGAACGACGACCTCAATTTCTTCAAAATCGGGTGCTAATACGGTTAAAACACGTACAGAAGATGACATAAGTTGCTTAATATAGACTAAAGCGATCAACCGAGGATGCCGCAAGCCATTGGATATTCAATTATTGCGGTTTTGTTGGGTATCGTTTCACTCATATTAAACCTAATAACATACATATACTTTTATGGCCGGCGTAGGAAAATTACTCAAACAAGCACAGAAAATGCAGCGCTCAATTGAGACGCTTCAAACCCAACTCGAAGCTAAGGAAATCGATGTGACTGCGGGTGGGGGTGCAATTAAAATTAAAATCACAGCAACAGGTAAATTCTTAGGCCTGACACTGGATCCCGAATTTCTAAAGGAAGACGCAAAGCTTATATCAGATACAGTTCTCTTGGCTGTGAATGATGCTGCTAATCAAGCAAAGGCTTATCACGACGCTGAAATGCAGAAAGTAACATCCAGTTTACAAGTTCCTGGTTTATTCTAACGCATGTCAGCTATTGAAAATTTACAAAAGCAGTTGAAGCAACTGCCTGGTTTGGGCTACCGCTCTGCAGAGCGTATAGCGATGCATCTACTTGTAGAAAAACCTGAGCAGTTACCTGTTTTACTTGCAGCACTAACCGAAGCCTCTCGTAGTGTTCACCGTTGTAAGAAGTGCGGTAATATTGCAGAAGGTGATTTATGTTCTATCTGCTTAGATGAGCGTAGAAATAGTCGTCACGTCTGTGTGGTTGAACATGTTCCTGATTTAGTATCGCTCGAAAAAAGTGGAGCATGGCGCGGAACCTATCATGTACTGCATGGTAAATTATCACCGTCTCAAAAAATTACGCCTAACGATTTAAATATTTCAAGTTTACAGGCTCGTATTGAAAATAAAGAGATAGACGAACTTGTACTCGCATTGGCTAACGATGTAGAAGGTGAAGCAACCTGTCATTACCTTATAGAGCAGTTGCCTGCTGGTAATACCGTTAAAGTTAGCCGTATTGGGTTTGGTATTCCAAGTGGTGGTGGTGTCGTGTATGCCGATGCAGTAACGCTTAAGAGCGCTTTAGAAGCTCGCCGCAGCTACTCCTAAGTCTTACTGCGAGACTTCGTATATTTCGATTAGGGCGTAACCAGTGGTTCCATAAACTCCAGTCACTTGCGCTGTGTAATTACCAGGAGGAACGCTGACGACTAAGGCAGAATCGCCACTATTTGCGCCCAAGCTAAATGCCCCAACAGAGGCCATTATACTTGAGGTAGCTTGAGTGACACTTGATAAGACGGGTGAATTTCCGATAACAGGGGTGTTACTCCAGCCGGTGCTACTTGCAATGATGTTTCCCGATGCATCATAGATTGTGAGAACTGGTTGTGCGAGAGTACCTGCTACTCCATACGGTATGAGTGCTGGTCCATCAGCACGGATAAGCACTTTTTCAGTTCCTGTACCGCCAACAACAAAGCCGGCGGTTAATGTGTTTGCACCACCACTTGTCACTGCACCCGCAGAGATATTAATCAGACGTGATGAAGCGTTGGTAGAATCCATGTCATAGATTTCATCGAGTGCTACACCGTTTGTGCTATTCATGCCGGATACTTGTACGGTATAAGCATTGCCTTGAGTAAGAGGTAAACTCGCGAGCACTGCTGAGTCTGCTGAACCTTGTGTTAAGGCAAATGCACCCACGGAGCTCATAGTACTAGCACTGGCTTGGCTAGCGAGTGTCTGGAAACTTTGGGATCCGTAAGTTAAGGAATTATTCCAGCCTGAATTGGTAGCTATGATTTGTGCGGAGCTGTTATAAAAGGTGAGTTGGGGCTTTGAGAGTGCGGTTGTTATTCCATAGTTGGATAGTGCAGGTCCAATTCCGCGAAGTAGAAGATTTTTAGTTCCAGTGCCACTAATCACAAATCCAGCAGTAAGGGCAGCTGTAGTGCCGTTCACTGTAGCACGAGCAGAAAGATTAAGTAAACGTGGGTTTTGTACACTTAAGATTGCTGCAGTAGTCGTTGTAACGCCTGTGGGGCTAGTTACATTGACCGTGTAAGTTCCTGCATTTGATGCTTGGAAGTTTGAAATAAGGTAACTGCTTGAAGTAGCGCTAGGAATTAAAACGCCATTTAAATACCACTGGTAGGTGAGTGGGGCTATACCGGTTGCGTTAACGCTTAAGGTTGTTGTAGAACCTAATAGTAGAGACTGATTAAGTGTTGTTGATAAAATTATGGGAGACGTTGTAGGTATAATTTTTCTAACTGTATTGTTGAAAAAGTCTGCAACGTATAAGTTACCAGATTGATCTAAGGCGATGTCTCCAGGACTATTTAAATGTCCAGCAGAACCAATTCCATCAGAACTATCTGCAACTCCGGGACTTCCTGCTATTGTTGTTACTACGCCTTGGGATGTTATTTTACGAATTGTGTCGTTGTTGGAGTCGCACACGTAGATTGTATCTTGTGCATCTACCGCTAAGCCTGAAGGCATATTGAAACGAGCGGCACTACCTGTGCCGTCTACGGTTCCTGTAGAGCCAGCAGACCCTGCAATTGTGGTAACATTCGCAGTAGAGCCATTCAAAGTAATTTTTCTTATTGTAGCGTTTGAACTATCAGAAACAAAAACATTTCCCGCTGGATCAACAGCTATTCCTAGAATGGTGCCAAAGCGTGCACTTGTTCCAATACCGTCAGTACTTCCAGATGATAATGCTTTCCCAGCAATCGTTGTGACTGTGCCATTAGGTGTAATTTGACGAACGGTGCATCCTTGTCCATCGGCTACCCATACATTGCCGCTTGCGTCTACAGCTAAATTTTCTGGATCTTCAAAACGTGCTGCAGTGCCAACGCCATCTGTTTTCCCTTTAAGACCCGCGCTTCCTGCTAGTGTACTCACAGTACCACTTGGGGTAATTTTTCTAATGGTATAATTTAAACTGTCTGCGATATAAACATTACCAGAGCTGTCTACGGCAACACCTCCAGGTCCATTGATACTTGCTGTAGCTAAGGCGCCATCCGTTGATCCGGCGTTTCCAGATGAACCAAGCAGAGTAGTTACTACACCTGTTGGGGTAACTTTTCTTATAGCATTATTTACACTGTCAGCTACGTAAATATTTCCGGCACTATCTAGTCTGATACCGCCATCAGAATCAAAGCGGGCGGATGAACCTGTACCGTCTAAAAAGCCTGCAGCACTTGGCCAACCTGCGAGTGTCGACATGCCTGTCGTACTAACAGTTAATGAGAGTGCTGAGCTCGTAGTGCTGCCATTGGTATTACTTGTGACGCATCTAAATTGATCACCACTCATAGCAAGTGTCGTAGAACTAACCATGAGTATATTACTTGTAACACCTGAATAGGTGCTTGAATTCGTGAGGTTGCTCCACGTGTTAGTTCCAGCTGCTTGTCTTTGCCACTGGTAGCTAAGCGGAGTGGGACTTACAACTGAAACTGCGAATGAGGCGGATTGACCAAGTGTTGTGAACCGATTGGTTACTGCAGTGGTAATTTGAGGAGCTTGGTTTGCTTCAATAAACGTTGCTTGAATTAGATTAGCTACGTTCGGAGATCCTATGCCTGTACACAAATCGTAGCCTGTACCTGCATAATAGTTTCCATTATTACCAAGCGTGATATCTCTAAAGGCTATACTATTAGCTAGAGGATAAAGTCTTGGATTTAAAAAACCAAGGGATGAAAGTTTGTTAGCTGAACGTGCTTGATTGATTAAAGCACAGAATGCAGCCCAGACAGGAGTTGCTAAACTTGTTCCTCCAATAGTTTGAGAAACACCATTGATATAAACAACAGCTCCTGTCTGTGGATCACCAATTGCAGCTACGTCTGGACTTAATCGGTAAGTGCCAGCAGTTATGCCAAGAGCGGTTTGCCAAGTTGGTCTTTTGTAGTAGTGGCTATAACCACCGCCAGAATCAACCCATGTGGTTTCGCTACTTACAGTTCCAGCGGAGGTGAGTACTAGACGTGTGCCGCCAACGCCTGTTACGCACGGGTCACTTGCAGGATACGATACGTCGAGTGGAGCAGTCGTTGAATAACTGCCGGTACTAGGATCGGGGTTTGATCCGCCGTCACCAGAAGCTGCAAGTACAGTCATGCCCGTACTTGCTAAATTTGCCATGTATTGGGATTCAATGACTAAATAATCGCTTTCAACGACAGTTTCATTTTCTCCAAAAGACATGGAGAATTGTGAAAATCCCGGATGAGTTAGAGCATCATTGTAAACTTGCTGATAGGTTTTATCAAAACCGGCTGGATCATTAATATTTGAACCGTAAACCATGATTGTTGCACCAGGTGCGAGTGCGCTGCTCCACTCAACATCAAGGCTAGCTTCTGCTAGTGAATTAGAATCTGCGGGTACTGCAGGACCACCATTTACGTTTACTTGAACAATATTGCTTGCGGGTATGGTAAGGCCAGCTGCTGTCCAAAATTTATTTAAATCTGAACTTGAAGGATAGGCATTACTAATGATGCCAATGATTTGTCCCGTTCCGTTATAATTTAAGCCATTAGCATTATATGCTGTAGCGACTTGTGCTGGAAGATACGGAGGAGCGTTTGTTCCACTGGCTTGAGGCATGAGTATATGCCGTGGAGTCATGCGAATATGAGGCTGTAAACCGTGAATACCAACTACAACGTTAGCAAGTGATGTAGGTAGACTAGGAGCGACCACTGCTGATGTGTACTCACTGTCATTGTAAGCAACACGAGCAAATTGAGTTTTAAGTGCTGTTTGAACATTAGAAACTTTTCCTTTAGCAAAAACAGCAAGATGATTGTAATCAGTTCTAACAACCTCAAAGCCTTGTGCTTTAACCCAGTCTAGTACGAGTTTGTGTTCTTCTTTAGATGGCCAATATTTCGCAGCCATTTCGGTCGGTGTTATTTTTTCATTCTTTGCGACGCGCTCTTGAAGCTCTGGAAGATTATGCATTTTTAATGCAATCTCAAATTCCATGGCTGTAGAAAGTTGAGCAGAGCTGAGAGCCGTTGATACAAGAGCTGGTCGATGACCTTTTTGGCCATGTTCTGAGCTACTTGCAGCCATGACCGAGTGAATACTACCTGAAAATTCTCTACGCGATTCTGTCTGAGTTATTGCAGCATTTAATCCCAAAGTTTTTAAAGCACTTAGGATTACTAGATATAAAAAAACTTTTTTCACGAAGGGGTAATTAGATGAAAGACTTAAGAAAAGGTATAAAGTTCCTTAGCTCGTTGGTAAAAATTAAGAGTTATTTACAATGAGCTGCTACGATACAAATATCATCATCAAAGTCTTTTCTTTGAGTGAATTCTTGAACAGACGTGATAACTTTTTTAGTTAAATCCGATACTGCTAAGTTAGGGTGATTTTTAAGTAACTCGATGAGTTTCGTTTCACTAAATTGGATACCCTCTGAGTTGGATGCCTCTATTATACCATCTGTATATGCAATGAGTGTATCTCTTGAATTAAAAGCAATGCTCTGGTGGGAGTAATTAAAATCCTCAATTAAACCTGTTGCTGGCTCTGGGTCTAAAATAGTTAAACGTGTCACTGTTTGGTCTGCACTATTTAGTATAAGGGGTGCAGGATGGCCTGCGTTTGAATAGGTTATTGTTTTTGCAATGGTATCTATGATAGCAAAAAAAGCGGTAGCGAAAATAGGTTGTCCTGTTCCAGCTACGATTGGCATGAGATTGCGATTAATTTCTGTAAGAACTTTTCCAGAATCGGTAGCGCTAAGACAAGACTCTTGAACTACACCACGTATAACTGCTGTAAGTAGACCTGCCCGTACACCGTGGCCCATTACATCACATATAAAAAATCCGCATTTTGTATCAGAAATTGAGATGAGGTCGAAAAAGTCCCCACCAAGTGATGCTGCAGCTTGGTAATAATGGGAGAATGCTAAATTACTTTTATCCGGATTACTATTTTTAGGAAAAGTAGGGTACCTAGATGGAATAAATGCTTGTTGGATCTGACGTGCCATGAGCAGATCAGCTTCCATCGCTTCAGATCTCTGTTTTAGTTCTTGTTCTGTTTTTTTACGCTGCGTTATGTCATGACTTATACCAACAAGTCCGATAACGCTACCTTGCGAATTTTTGAACGGTACCTTGGTTGTGAGTGACCAGCGTTCTTTACCTTCGGGACCAAAGTTTGATTTCTCTTGATTTAGGATCGATTGAGATTGGGTGAGTACAGATGCGTCATCTTGAATTGCTTGTTCAGCTCGTTCACCTGAGTAAAAATCGTTTACGCCTTTACCACGGGCTTCATCCTGTGAGTTAACGCCCAGTTCTTTTAAGTGCGACTCATTGTTTAAAAGATAATTTGCGTTTTTATCTTTAACAAAAATACGTGAAGGCAGGTGATCTATAATCGTTCTTAAAAGATTATGCTCTTGAATGAGTTTTTCTTCCGCCTCCTTAGCATGAGTTACATCGCGGGTGATTCCAAAGGTACCGATGATATTTCCATTAGGGTCTCTCCACGGCATTTTTGTTGTAGAGCCCCAGGCTAAGGTTCCATCGCGTTTTGTTATATGCTGAATACTCCCTACGACAGGTTCGCCTGTTTCAATAATTTTTCTTTCTTCGGCGAGTGCTGTGTTTGCGTGTTCTTTAGAGAAAAAATCGGCATCGGATTTTCCTACTACTTCTTCTGGTTTTTGAACACCTAACCAGTGTGCATGAGCAAAATTAACGCGTACAAATTTACTATTTAAATCCTTAAAATAAATACGATCGGGTGTTTTCTCCATCAGTAGATGAAGAATAGCTGAATCGAGCGATTCTGTGCTTTTAAAAGAGTGGTTGGACTCCTGAGGCAATTGACCCATGACTAAGGTATTTAACCTATATAATTTAAGTAAGCTAGCAACCTATAAGCAGCCTACATTTGAGATAAAATGCTATCTTTTTGCCTGAAATATTGAATATTCAGGCATAGTTGATTCGTGCTCAACAAGCTTTGGGTTCCGTTAAGCACAGGAACGCCTAAGAATACTAAAACCTAAGTAATTCTATACTTTAACTTCAAATAGCTCAGGTTGCATCTCACCGATAGCTACTCGGTTAACTGTACCCGTCATGCGTATTGCAAAGTCGCCTGAAATTTCGATACCGATTTTACCGCCTGGCATGTGAACGGTAATATTTTTGTCAACTAAGCCTAGACGATGAGCTACAGCTGCTGAAGCACTTGAACTTGTTCCTGATGCTAATGTGTAACCTGCGCCACGTTCCCAGATTTCTATGCGAATGTTGTTACGATCTAATACTTGCATGAACTGAACGTTAGTTCTGTTTGGAAAATTAACGTGTGTTTCTAGAACTGGTCCGTACTGATGAGCGAGCTTAGGACTAATTTCGGGTAGTGGAATAACGCAATGAGGATTACCGATCGTTGCAGCACAGAAAGTAAAGGTTCTGTCTAGTACTTCAATTTTTTCGTTAATGACTTCACGTGCATTACCAGCAACAGGAATTTTCTCACTAGAGAAACTTACATTTCCCATATTCATGACTAGGAGTTTGCCGTTGTCTTTGACAACAGCCTCTACAATACCTCCTGGGGTCTCAATTGGGAATTGGGTTCCTTTAGCGATTTTTTGATCAAATAAGTAGCGTCCAAAAATACGCGTTCCGTTACCGGATTTTTCTGCTTCTGATCCATCTGGGTTGAAAATACGTAATCCAAATGCACCAGATTTTGTTGGAAGTGGACCCCAAAGAATACCATCAGACCCAACACCGAAATTTCTATGACAAATGACACGAATTTGATCTAAAGAAGGTGTTTTCCAGGTTGGGAAATCACTTGGATCTAATACGATGTAATCATTACCTAGGGCGTGATATTTATAGAAGCGCACAGAATTAATAGGTTGAAGATAAATTATCCGTTATAGCCAAATAAACGTAAACGTTTAATTGCATCAGCTACAGGATAGGGAACCATACGCTCCCAGGTAGGATCATTGTGCTGAATGCGGTATAAAACATCCCGTGAAAACGTATTTAGCACGGTAGGGTCGTATCCGGTGATACACTCTAAGTAATTATTTTGGAGTAAATGCTCATACAGGCTACGTAAATGATCACTTACTTTGGCATTTCTAGCTGTGATAAGCACGTTTGAAGCAAAAGAATTCTCTCCTGTTGGCGATTTTCCTCCAGCAGGATTTCCAGTGGCTAGATAACTATCATAGGCTTCCTGACGCATAGGATAGATATACAGTTTAACGGAATTTCTAAAGAGGCGGCCAAATGATTCAAGAATACCACCTGCTAGATTTTCGTAGTACTTTTCATTAAATATTTCTAGCAGGTTATTAATACCCATCGTTACACCGATCATTTCTTTTGTATAACGTCTAAAATAGGAGGTTAGGCGATAGTACTCGGGGTAATTCGATATAAGGACGGTTAGTCCAATTTCACCAAGTAAGTCTACGCGTGATAGAAAGTCGTGTACGTCTAATTGCCCGTCAGCGAGTAAATTATTCATCGTGATTTCTACAATTATCACGACATCTTTGCTTTTTACGGAATCTTCCTGGACAAACTGTGCAGTCGCACAGTTGAGCATATCGACATTAACATTTGTTACAGGTCTAAAACTGCCGCGTTCAACCAAGACTGCTTTTTTGTGAAATACTTCGGACGGTTGTAATACAGCTTTATTTGGTCCAAACAGAACGGCATTTGTAAGTCCGTATTGGACAAGATGCATTGATAGCAGTCGGTTATCAACGTTTGGAAAAGCTGGTCCAATAAATTCAATCATATCCACTTCGATACGATCGTAACTTAAGTTATCCAGAAGTGATTGAATAAACTTTTGCGGATTATCTCTGTAATAGAATGCTCCGTAAATTAAATTGGTACCAATAATTCCAAGTGCTTCTTGTTGTAGCACGTTTTCCTTATCCCACATTCTTACATGGATTATGATATCATTGGTTGGGCCATGCGGTTCAGTTTGGAAGCGTACACCCATCCATCCGTGTGCTTCGTTGTTACCTTTGAAGCTTTTTGTTGCTACGGTATCAGCATACACAAAGAAGGTTGTACTGTTACCACGAATTGAATCTAAACGTTCTTTTAAGAGTCCAAATTCATGATCCAACATTAAGGTTAATCTATCCTGAGAAACATAGCGGGATGCTTTTCCATAGATAGCATCACTAAAGACCATATCATATGCAGAAATAGTCTTAGCTATCGTTCCCGATGCGCCTCCTGCTTGAAAGAAAACGCGGGCAACTTCTTGGCCTGCTCCAATTTCAGCAAATGTACCGTACTTCGATCCATCTAAATTGATGGTCAAAGCTTTACGGTTAGTTGTGAGGAGATCTTTTTGATCGTTCATGAACGTTTATGAATAAAACCAAGACATTTAGGCTAAGCAACGTGTTTCATTTAAAAGATAAGTCTATATCTATGGAATTGCCATTTTTAACCAGTTTCGTAGCGTAAGTTTTACATTCTATGAAGACCTTCATTTCTTCCATGTTAGGCTCACTTGTAGCCTTAATTATATTCTGCTTTATAGGCATTCTTTTGGTCGTTGGTATCATAGGAGCGATCATTTCAGTGGGTGCTAAACATGCCAAAGTTTCATCGGCTAAAGTTGAGCAGGATTCATACCTTGTGTTGGATTTATCAACAAATATTACGGACGCTCCGCCTCCAATCGACTTTAGTGATTTTTCATCCACACGACTTGAGACGTTGCAGTTACGCTCCGTCACGCGTGGTTTAGATCGTGCAAGTAAAGATTCTCACATTAAAGGTCTTCTGCTTGTTGGTTCATTTAACCCATCTGGGCTAGGTTCTGGTTTTGCTGCATTAAGTGAAATGCGTTTAGCGCTTTTACGTTTTAAAGCCTCAGGTAAGCCAATTAAGGCGTTTCTAGAATCAGCTGATACACGCGATTATTACATAGAGTCCGTAGCCACTGAGATTAATATGGATCCTTACGGCATGCTTTTCATGCCAGGTTTAGCCACTCAGCCTATGTTCTATGCTGGTTTATTTGAAAAATACGGTGTTGGTGTTCAAGTTACACGACATGGAAAATATAAATCTTATGTAGAGCCTTATACTCGTAAGGATATGAGTCCTGAAAATAAGGAAGATACGAAACGTTTACTCGATAGCTTATGGGGTAGTTTAGTGGGCGATGTAGCTAAGGCGCGCAAATTAACCCCTGATCAAATCCAGTCTGTTGTTGATAAGGAAGGTATTATCCGTCCAGAAGTAGCTCTATCGAGTCATCTCATCGACCGAGCAATTTACAAAGATGTTTTACTCAAGGAGCTTAAAGAAGCTACGGGCAAAGCAGGTACTAAGGATCCTTTTAGACAAATTTCATTTAGCTCATATTTAAAACTCCAAGAGAGCGATATTTCTACAGCTAAAGAAGCCATCGGTTTAGTTTATGCTGAAGGTGATATTGTTGATGGAGAAGGGCAGTCGGGCGATATCGGTTCTGAGTCATTCTCACGTGAAATTAGACGCATGCGTGAAGACGATTCCATTAAAGCTATTGTTTTACGTGTTAACAGTCCTGGTGGTAGTGCATCGGCTGCAGAAATGATTCAACGTGAATTGCGCTTAGCTCGAGAAGTAAAACCTGTGATTGTTTCTATGGGCAGCTACGCTGCTTCAGGTGGC
>Ga0208379_1001011_pt1 | contig 11359 bp, 23 predicted proteins | sample CryBogCBE02Aug07_FD_184559 | JGI IMG/M metagenome (GOLD analysis project Ga0208379, IMG submission 184559) | Freshwater microbial communities from Crystal Bog, Wisconsin, USA - CBE02Aug07 (SPAdes) | ecosystem: Environmental > Aquatic > Freshwater > Lake | place: Crystal Bog, Wisconsin, USA... | reverse complement strand
AAATGTGGATAAAATGTAGGGGTAAATATGCAATGTTACGAATGTAAAAATGTATTTTTGGCTCGTTAGCCGAGCAAAAATACATTTCATATACCCCTAAAATCCTATGTTAATATCTAACTTTTTTAACCTTTAAATAAATATATTTAGATATTTATTTGGTTAATTGAAAAAGTTATATAAATTGCACTGGTAAATATTTTACTGACATAAAATAAACCCAATGCAAAAAAACTTATCTAGCACCGACGCTGTGCTTTTGGAAATTAAAAAACTCCAAAACAAAAAAGAAACTTTACAGTTAATTAACTCCTTTCAAAATTTTAGAAACATAAAAATTTTATTTGCGTGTACAAATAATGAAGGACTTGAGCAAATGATTTGGCTTACAAATGATATGCTGCCATTTCATTTGCCTAATGAATTAACAAACTTATTAGATGATGCAATAGACCAATATAATCGTGATATTGCAGCATATGCACAACATTTAAAAAATTTATAAAATGAGAAAAATTTTTTACTTAGGTTATATTATTTTTGAAGTGGGCAACGAATTTGTTGTATCTATTGATAATAGTTTTCACAAAACAATTACAAGTGCAAAAGCACATATTGACTACTTAACAAAATAAACCTATGAAATACGCACTTACAAACGCTTTCCCAGCTACACCAATGCAGGACAAATTTGGACAAATTGTTTTTCCTACTGCTGGACTATCTAAGTTAGAATATTATAGTTTAGAATTGTATAAAACATATTGCACCATTGCTGGGGATCAATTAGGCGAATTAGATGCAAACGTAATAATGAATACGTCTATACACGACGCTATGGAATTAATTACACTATTAGAAGAAAAAACACAAAACTTACAAAATGACCAAACTAATACAATGGCTATTGTTCAGCCGTAATGGACAAAGTTTAATCATAATTTTAATTGCTTTATACATAGCTGGATTGCTGCAAAATTGGTAAATGGAAAATAATACTGACAATAAATTAACAGTTACCGAATTATTAGCAAAAAGAAAATACAATCCAAACTACATACCGAATAAAGAAAATATTGTTTTTACAATAGGGGGGAAACACGTCGGTAGTTTGCAGAACTTTGTAACGTTATCTGGTTTGCCTAAAGCTGGTAAAAGTACATTTGTAGCTGGTGCTATTGCCAGTGCATTTATGCCTTATGAAGTATTTAGTATGAAATTGCATTTGCCAGTAGATCGTAAAAAAATATGCTATTTTGATACTGAAAGCAGTGATTATGATTTTTTTAGACAAATAGGAAAAATAAAAGGTTTTTGTGAATTGTCAGTATTACCAGATTGGTTTAATGCTTATCAAGTTAGAGAAGACGGTAGTGGTTTAATACGTAAAATGATAGAAACGTATTTGACTGAAAATGCAGATTGCAGCGTAATTATTATAGACGGATTGCTAGATTTATTAGTTAATTATAACGATGAAAGAGAAAGTAGTCTGGTAACTAAATGGTTAAAGAAAATTACTAAGGTGTATAATATTTTACTTATTACAGTACTGCACCAATCTAAAAGCAATTTAAGTACTACTGGACACATTGGTAGTGCCAGTGATCGCTTTGCTCAATCTACACTGGACATAGTTAAAGAAAAAGAAAGAAACTGTTATATACTTGCTAGTCGATTTATGCGTAGCGATATGGATTTCGATACAGTAACACTTATGAATTTTAACGGTGTATTTCAGCAAGTTGAAAGTGAAGTAAAAAAAGAAACTGGAAAAAAGGCTAGTGATTTAAGCGATTTAGAAAGTAAAACACTTTGCAATACAATAGTTGTAGTACCTACAAATTATAATGATATTAGTGACGAAATTATTGAACGTACAGCCACCACTAAAAGCTATGCAAAGAATTTAATTAAGATATGGATACAAAAAGGGTGGATATTAAAAGGTGCAGATAATAAATATTTTACCCGATAACTTTTTTAACCTTTAAATAAAATAATATGAAAACAGCAATGCAAAATTTAATTGAAGATATAACCATTGAAAAAAGATTAGGTTATATTACTAAAAATGCTGCAAACAGAATACTTGACTATATAAACAATTTATATCTTGAAAAGGAAAAAAATCAAATGCTTGATTTAATTAGGTTTATGAAAACAAATGATAAAATGGGAAAAAGTACATATAATATTTATGATGAATTTTGTGGAAATAATGTTAAATCAAAAATATGTGAATATTGTGCTAATGAATTTATACCAAAATCACCTAAAATGTATGATATAAAAAAATATTGCTCAATGGATTGTAGAGAAAAAGAATATTATAGACGAGCAAAAGCAAAAAAAGAATATAATAAATTTATAAAAAATGAAAATATTTAAACATTTATACCTAATATTTATATTGTTTCCAGTAGCTATTATTTATGGAATAATAATAGCAATAATAACACTGGTAGAGCATATCATAGATAAAAGCATAATTAAATGGAAATAATTTTAATTATAGTAACATACGAAATAGTAAAGAATATATTTTGGTATGTAATTAGAAAAATGCACTAATGGTTAGTATGTCAGTAAAAAAAAGCAGCCCAGAATTTAACAAACTGGACTGCTTACTGACAATAAACCCAAAGGTTTAACTTTTTTCACCTCAAAGATATATAAAAATGACAAACAAAACTAGAATTTATTTAATTATTCAGCAGCGTCGTGCAGTCAGTTTACAAGACATTTACGACATAACAAAACTGGATCGTATGCAAGTACTTAGGGCAGTTAGCCATTTGTGCCTAAAACGTAAAATAAAGGCTTTTAGTGATGATACTGGTAGATACTTTAAAATAAACGATAAACCCCTTTAAAATGGCAAAAAAACTATTTACAGCTATTGTATTTATGCAAAACATAAATGAACAGCCTAAAAAGTATCGTAATATAGCAAACCTTAATTCATTTAGATTATTTGTAGAAAGTATTAACGGATTATACTATAATTTGTATGATAAATCTACTAAACTTTTCGTAGAACGTATATACATAAAAAAAGGGCAGTAGAAACTGCCCTCGCTTTTTTACTTACAAAACCATATATTATACACCTATGAAAGGAATAGTTGTTTCTCTGCTGCTCTACGTGCCACCAATCCTTTATTTACCACACCACCAGAATAAGTCCAGCGATCAAATTGCGATGCTACTGTATTAATATCTGCACCACTATTTAATAAATCTAATAATGTGCTGCTTTCAAATGCTCCTTGACCTACATTATAAGAAAAACTACTTAATGCTAATAATTGATTGTCATTAATTGGCACTGTTACTTTAGATTTAACAAGATCAAAATCTTGTTGTGCTTCTGCTAATAACCATCGTTTAGCTGTATCCTTATCTATAATATCCGTTTTTTGTACTGGACGATTTTCGTCCCAGTTATATTGTGATCCATATCCTACTGAATAACCAGTACGATCCCAATAGGGTACAGCATAAAATCCTTCAAAGCTGCTAATTAAGTTAAATAAACTATCACTAACACTGCCAAAAGCAGTGCTATTTAAAGCTGTTGCTATTCTTGTTCTAAGCATATATAAAATTATTATAGTAGTACCGACACCCAGTGCTACTTTTTTATTCCTATCCATTATTTTGTATTTGATGCGTCAGAAGCACTAGCACCTAATAAAAAGGTACTAATAGTAGCTATTAATTGTCCAGCAGTTTGTAATTTGCCAGTACCAGACTGTGCAAAGTATCCACCAATGGCAGCTAATAAACCAAATATTGTAGTTTTAGCGTTTTTCATTGTCTTTAAGTTTTTTAATTTTTTGAATATTGTACACAATAGTAGTTACACCAGACAATATACCAATACACATTAAACCTATTTTAGTCATTTGTTCAATGTCTAACATACTTGCAACGTATGCAAGTGCAGTTAATGCAGTACCTCTTATGCTGGTCATATCTATATTATTGTGTGTCATTTTCTTGCTTAAGTTCATCGTTTAACACTAATAAAGCGGTATTAACTGCCGTAACGCTTTCAACGTTTTCAAAAAGACCTCTTTTAATAGCTGCATCGATTACTTGTTTAATGATGTCAAATGCTTGTTTCTTTTCCATAAGTGTATTTTTTTATAAAATTAAGAAATAATTGTAAGATTTAACTTTCCAGCCGCCCAATTATATGCAAAATCGTTGCTAGTTGGACTGCTTTCATATGTTTGATAATCTGCACCGTCCATAGTTAAACTACCAGAAGCAAGTGCATTGCCTTGCATATCCATTTCATTTGCATAAAGTACATAATAAAATGTTGCACTGGTTGTAAGGTTATCGCTTGTAGCTACTAGGTTTAAATAGTTAGCATTAACTATTGCACCATTAAACCATATACCTACTGGTTGTATTTGTTTCATATTATTGTATTTGAATGTAGTTAGTAGTTCCGTTTCCAATTAATGTAGTACTTACACCAGTTGCCAATGTTAAACTTGTTACAGTTGTAATAGTTCCAGCAGCAATAAATGTATTTGATCCACTTCTAGCTATTGTTAATGGACTAGCAGAATAGTTTTTAATATAATATACCATACTTTGTCCATTGGTATCTGGTAAAGTTAATGTTACACCAGCACCACCATTAAAGAAATAAAAACTTGTATTTACAGTAGCAGTTGTATTTGTACTAAATGTTAAACCACCAATACCTAAACCACCAGTAAAACTTTGACTAGTATTTTGCAGTTTACCTTGACCATTACTTGATGTAGCTCCGTTTAATAATAAATTACCACTTGCGTCAAATTGACCTTTTAAACTTTCTCCAGTTTTAAAATATAAAATAGATCCGTTTATTTCCATTGGAATATTAACTGTAGCTGCATCATTAAACGCGTTTAATTTTACAGATGTACTATCATATGTACCATATTGAATTGCTAAATTAATATCAGTAGTAGGGCGAACTTGTAATTTTGCAGCATTTGCACCACTATAAGGTGTAGATGTATTTATACCAACGTTACCAACATTAGTTATACGCATTCTTTCAGTAGAATTTGTAAAAAATAAAGTATCGGTATTTTGTTCATTTTGAATAAAGAAATTATTAGTTACCCCTGATCCATAACCAATATAACCCATTTCACCACTAGCATTTGCAAATGTTAAATAATTTTGACCAGTTGCAGATGTTGTTTCCAATCTTAAAATTTCACTTACACTTTTAACGTGTAATTTAGCTGCTGGACTTGTTGTATTAATTCCAACATTTCCAGCATTACTAATTCTCATTCGCTCAGTACTATTTGTATAAATTAACAATGGTATATTTGTTACACCATACAAATTTATTTGACTATTAGACGTAGAAATTTGTAAATTTTGTGTACCAGCATTTGAAAAAGACACTCTTGTATCTTGTGTAGTATTGTTAAAGTTTGCAATATATGTTAGTGATCCGTTTACATCTAATGATGCAGCTGGAGTAGTTGTACCAATACCAATATATGTACCACTATCAAATAATAAACTACTTGTTAAACTTGTTGTACCATTAAATTTTGGTACATAGTTTGTAACACCAGTACCAGTTATAGGATTGCTTAAAGCAGCTTGTTTATTATTAAATGTATTCCAATCAGTACTAGATAAATAACCAGACTGAATAGCACTACTTTGTTTTACTGCTATTGTAGTTCCTGATCCAATTACTGCACCAGTACCACCAGCAATAGTTAATACACTACTTGAGGTTTCAGTTAAATTACCAAGACTTAAAGCAGATTGTTTATTATTAAATGTATTCCAATCAGTGTTAGTTAAATAACCACTTTGACCAGTGTTAGCTACTTGAATTGAAAATGCACCAGTACCACTATTATAAGATAGTGGAGTAGTTGCACTGAAAGCTGTTAAACTAGCTTTGCTATTAAATGTATTCCAATCAGTACTAGATAAATATCCAGACTGACTAGCACCAGCTTGTAAAATGCTAAATGCACCAGTGCTGCTATTATATTGTAGTGGAGTTGTACCACTTAAAGATGTTAAAGTAATATAACTGCTGCTATCTACTGATCCGTCAGCTTTTAAAAATTGGCTAGACGTTCCACCAGATTTAATTAAACTGGTAGCAGTGATTGAATTTATAAATGTAGCTGCACTATTAGATCCACTAAAAGACAATGCAGTAGTACCAATTTGATTATTAAATAAATCAAATGTATTACTACTGGTATTACCAATTCGCCACTTATTTACACTAGCATTTAAAAATATAATATTACTAGCATTTCCACCAGTATTGTTTAATGCTAACATAGATGCAGAAGCAGAACTATGTATATCCAATGGACTGCTAGGTGCAACTCCAATACCTAACCATTTGTTAGTGTTATCCCAAAATAGATTACTGTTGTCTTGACTTAATTGTCCACCAGTAGTGGCAAATATTACTGATCCACTTGTTAAACTAGCTTGTGTTATTGCGTTGGTAGTTAAACCACCAGCAGTAATAACAATACCAGCACTGGTAGTATTACCATTTGAAGTAACTACTTGTAAATTTCCAGTAGATCCAATTCCAGTATTTGCAATTAATACCCAGTTTGTGCCATTATCTACAAATATCTGGCTAGTATCAGTAGATATAAAGATCCTACCACTAAAACCAGCAGCAGGTCTATTTGCAAATATATCCTCGTATATAGCTGGTGCATTTTTTTGGTTTAATACACCGTTTGATATTCCTAATGACATTTTTTATATTTTATACGTTTACGTATCTTTTTCTTACTATTACTACGTTATTACCAGTAGTACTTGTTCCAAAGTTTACAAAGTATCTTTGCGTTGTATTTTCGCCAGTGTTACCAGTTACTTCAAATTGTTGGCTAGGTTGCAAAATAATACTTTCAATTTGCACTACGCTTGTACCATAATTAATGAATACATAACCGTTAGCATTGTCGCCACCTACGTATTGACTTGTATCAACTGTATAAAAATCAATCTCATATTTTAATAAACTTACTGTTACGTCACTCATATTATATAGTATTTGGTATTTTACCTAATTTTTTTCTCATTCCATTTATTGCAAAATGTACATTATAATCGCTTACAGCATTTACTGTTGTAGTAGTTGTTGTACTAGGTGCAAGTGGTGTAAATGGCGTTGCTGGTGTTGATGTTACAACTGGTTGTTGTTGTTGTTTATTCATATACCAGTAAATACCAAAACCAATTAATGCTAACCATATAAGGCTATTATCGTCTTTCATATTTTTATTATTTTATGTGTATTGATCTACTAATACTGCTGATTTAGGAATAAGGTTAATATTATCTATATTAACTGCACTTGCTTGTGCAGTATTTTGTAAACCACCACCAGTAGGAATATTTGTAATTGTACTTAACATATCCGATACTGGTGTAGGTGTTGCAACTTGTGTGCTAACACTTACAATTTCTGGTGTAGGTGCAACAGTTACGGGTTGTTGTGCTACTGGTTGTGTACTTATTACAGTTTGATCTACTGGCACATTTTGAGGCACAGTAGGAATACTTACTGCTGTTGTTGCTGGTGGAGTAGATTTACCCATTAGCCAATATACTCCTAACCCAGCAGCTATCAATAAAAATATAGTATTATCGTTTTTCTTTTCCATATTAAGCAGTTAATACGTCACTAGCATTTACAAATGCCGGTAAACCGTATGTGAATGTATCGCCATATACCACGCTATAAACACCAGCATTTAAACCAGTTACGGTCATACCAGCACCAGCATAATCATAAGTAAAAATTACATTTTGATTTTTGTCAAATAACTTTGTACCTACTTTGCTATATACCTCTTGACTTCCAGTAGGTGCGTCTACTTGTCCTACTAATGTTACACCAGCAACAGTACTTTTACTTTTAAAACTACTAAATAGCACATAAGCACCAGCTAATAAACCTAGCGTAATTAATGTATTGTTTTTTTTCATTTTTTTGTCGATTTAACTATTGACGGTAATGCTATTGCTAATACTATTGCACCTACAATATATGGTAAATATTGGTTTAAATAATAACCTACTACACCGTCTTTTGCAATAGCGTCTGCTTTTTGCTGATCTGCTATTTGTTGCAATATATTTGGCAAATCTGGTACATCTAATACACTAGGATCGTGTAATACATATACTGGATTAAAATTATCGTAGTCTGTTGGAGTCAAATATATCATATAATATATTTGTCCAGCACTACCTTGTATCCAGCTATAAATATTACCTATTCTTTGACCAGCAGTAAATGTAGCAGCAACATTTTTAAATGTGCTATCTAAAGCATTTACATTACCTTTTGCGTATAGATCGTGATTTACTAATTTATCTGCTGTTACTGTTGCCATTATTAAAGGTTAAAAAAGTTATAGCATAGCAAGTAATGATTTAAGTTGTACAGTACCCATTTGATCTAATTTTCTCAAATGATCTATTGTAACGCCTTTATTCATTAAACTATTTAAAATTGTTATTGCTTCGTTTTCATCTGCATTGTCTATTCCAGCTAGACCAGTTGCCACTGCTTCGGCAGTATTAATACCTAATAATTTAGATATTCCAGCCATTAATAATGTTTGCATATGTGGACTATTCATAATGCTACCCAGTACTCCTTTATCTTCCTCTACTTCTTCTTCCTCTAAGTCCTCTGCATTTAATTTAGTTAAAATAGCGTTTTGTGTTTCTAATACTCTTTCAAGTACGCTTTCCATTTTGCTATTATAACCAACACCAGCCATTTGTTGCATACCGTACATAGGTCTTTCTAATTCAGTAGGTCTAAAGTTAAGACTAGCATTAATAGGCGATTTATCAGTAATAAAACCGCCTTTTTCCTTTTTAGGGTGCAGTTTTATAGTTAATAAATCACTAACATTATTTTGCTCAATCGCACGTAGATCGTCCTCTAATTTATTACGTCCTCGTACTTCGTCTTCATCGTTCCAACTAAATAGTAACTGTTTACGGTCTGCCCAAACTGAATAGTAAGGACTGGTTGCATTTCTATCAAACCAGTCCATTACTGCGTCAGTACCAGTTACCATAGCTTTATTAATTGCCATAGTATTGTATTTTAAAAGTGGTAGTATACACCAAAAGAATAAGCCACACCAGTAGTTGCTAATGCTGTTGGTACACTTACATAAGATTTAACCCAGCTAATCGTTAAGTCATTCACTGCTGGTAATTCAAATGTATATGGATCTGCTGCACTATTAACCATATTATTCAAAGTAAGCATAGGTACATTGTACACTAATTGCAAATCGCCTTGATATAAAGTTAAAAATGATTTTTTCATATCTGCAGTAGTAACTGGAGTTGATCCAGTTAAAGGTGTTGCAGATATTGTTCCAGCAGTATATATTTGAATAGCTGTGATTTTGGCATTACGTAAATTTGGCAAATCATTGAAGTACCACCTTGTTAGGGTACTACCCGAACTTACTGGTATTTCGACTGCCTCAAATCTTTCAAGACGTATCATATCTATTAATTATATTTTTTAAAAATAGGGGGAATTAACCGTCCCCCAGCGGTAGCGTTTAAACTTCGCAAAAGTATTATTTTACAGATGTAACGTTTTGAGCTAACAATCCGTAGAAAATAGTAGCTACATAAGTATTACTATCTAAAGTACTAGGAGCTGCTGGTAATTGTAATGAAGCATTAATATTACTAGCACCATTCAATACAATGTTAGGCTCACAAACTACCATAGCGTACTCATCAAAACTTTGCTCATCTTGTGTGTATTGTGCTGGAGATGTTGCAGTAGCACTGTTGAAGTTTGTATTTTGTTGTGTTTGTGGAATATCCAAGTGTTGTAAAATTGACCATTTTGGTAAAATGTTTTGGTTATTTACTTGAATGTTAAAATATCCATTATACACACTATATAACTGAGCATTACCAGTTGGAAATGCTGTTAAGTTAGGATATGAATATGATCTAGCTGCACCGTTAGTTGCTGCACCAGATACTAATAAGAACTGAATAGAACTTACGATAAACATATCTTGAAGTTGCAAGCGAACCTCTCTATTAGTCGGAGTTGTAGCACCAGACTGTAATTGGTTCACTAAAATTGGAACTTGATAAGATGCAGAAGAAGTATTTAATAAACTTTCACTTCTTAAATATGAAGGAGTTAAAACTGCGTGTGATGCGTCATATCCTAATTGATTGATCAACGTTTTAGCATTTTCAAATACTAAACGAGATCCCATTTGAGTTTGGCTCATTTTATTATTTTTTTATATTTTATTAATAAAGGTTAAAAAAGTTAATTAGCATTGTTCCATAATAGCAGCATTACGAATACCAGCTATGTATGTACCAGCAGATGCTCCTTGATAACCAGCAATGTTAGCTACTGGTTTATTACCATAGTAGTTAGCACCGATACCAGAAACTAAGCCAGTTGTTTTAACTAAATTCAATCCACCTACTGCAATCATACCAGCACCTAATTTTGCACCGATGTCGCCTTTAATGAATTTTGGAGTTAAAATACCTAAAGCTACTGGTACTGCTCCATTAATTAAACCTTGAGTTGTAGACGTTTGACCAGTTGTCATAGGAGCTACAAATTTTTGTACTAACACTTGTGCTAATACTGCACCACCAGCAATATATGCTGCAGATGCTACGCTTCCACCAATACCATGCATTGCACTATGGCGACGGCGTTTAGTATGGTGGCGTTTTTTTGCGTGTGATTTTCTTCTTGCCATTTTGATTGTTTTTTTTATTAGAGAAAAAATTGTTTATTAAATATGTTTTTTTACTTCTCTTGCGTGTGTTTTTAATTCACTAAGATATTTTTTTAAACCTACTAATTGTCTTTTATAAATAGTTTTATGATCCTTATTAATAGTTTTTTTTATAGCTACTTTATGATTTTCAATTTGTTTTTCTATTGCGTGTATTTTATGCATAACTTCTTTTAAATTATGCATTGCTTTTTCGCTTACACTTCCCATATGTGCTTTTTGTACACTTACAGCGTGTTTAATAGATTTTAATACTGCTTTTTCAGTTGGTTTCTTTTTTGCTCTCTTAGTAGCAGTCTTTCTAACTACTTTCTTTTTAATAACACCTACTGCTTTTTTCTTAGCAGATTTCTTTTTAGCGTGTTTTTTTCCTACTGGACTTTTACCTTTATGCTTACTTGCATAAATAGCAGACGCTTGTGCAACAGCTTTTTTCCATTCCATTTTAGGATTTTTTTTGCGTATTGCCTTAGCTTCTTTTATGATCGATTGTAAAGCTG
>Ga0208379_1001010_pt1 | contig 11362 bp, 10 predicted proteins | sample CryBogCBE02Aug07_FD_184559 | JGI IMG/M metagenome (GOLD analysis project Ga0208379, IMG submission 184559) | Freshwater microbial communities from Crystal Bog, Wisconsin, USA - CBE02Aug07 (SPAdes) | ecosystem: Environmental > Aquatic > Freshwater > Lake | place: Crystal Bog, Wisconsin, USA... | reverse complement strand
GTAAAGACGGTTTTTAAATAGGTTTACATTAATAAATGTGTTGCTATTTACGCCAGTTACATAAAAACCAATAGTATATGTGCCGACTACGCTAGCATTTCCGCTAGGTGTTGTAGCCATTGTGTATGTAAATGTTGTAGCGCCAGTAACAGTAATAACAAAAGTGCCGTTATAGTCATTTGGCGTTGCACCTGTAACGGTAATTTGATTTCCTGTAATTAAGCCATGTGCTGAAGAAGTTGTAAGAGTTGCAACATTTCCTACATGGGTAATGCTAGAAATAGTTTGGGCAGTCCCAGTTGTAGCCATTTTTATCCAGCTTGTGCCGTCATAAATCAACACAGGGTCAGCACCATTACAAGCTACAAGGTAATTTCCGCCAATATTAGAAAAGTTTACAAATTGAAATTTGTCGTTTGTAAGACCTGTAACCTTGGAAACTGCGGTGCTATTAGTAGCGTCATAAATAACTCCACCAGCGGCAGCAAATAAGGTTTGGCTAGTTGTGCCAGCATAGGTCATTAGGGTGTTTACTTGCCCTGTAATGCCTGTAGAGTATTTGGTATAACCCCTTCTTAATTGGACATCATAAGGTGTCGGAAAGAAGTTAGTAAGTTGCACAGCGTCAGTTGGGGACATTTCTGCAAGAGAGTCCCTAGCGTTCCAACCGCCAATAGGCGCTGGAAGTGACGCAGTTGTAGCGTTAAACTTTTTTTGCTGACCAAAAATCATGTGCCATAACCTGTGTCAGGAATATTAGCCCAACCAATAAGTACTTTGCTTGGGTTAGGATTGAATGACAGGTTAGGTGCGCCTTTGTCGTTGGCTTTAGCAATAGACAAATAACGCTGGTAATCTTGCATTAGCGAGGTCGTGTCAAACCCTTTAACTTGGAAGTATTTGAGTTTGGTGTAAAGAACCATAATACGAGTATCAAATAAAGCTGTATCGGTGTCATTTACTAAGCTCTGCTGTGGTGTGCCTGAAGCTGATTGCGCCCATGCGTTACTGCGGTATTCAAAGCCCAAATACTCTTGGGTGTTCATTGGAGGCCATATTTGGAATGTACCGCCAAGAATACGCCAACGGACACGAGGGCCAGTTGAAATATAACCAGATTTTAACCATTGCCATTGCTGTGCATCTTCAGGGCCAAGCATTTCCCAATGCTTTGTCTTATCCCAATGAGTGCGGTCTGTAATGGTTTCAAAATCGCTAGGAAGCGTATATTCTGTTTGTGCAAATAAGACGCTATTTGTGCCAGTTAATGAAGCCTCTTGGCTCATTGTGACAGTATTGCTTGTGGTGCTGACAACATAAGTGTCTTGTGCCACATTGTAGCCAGTAATAGACCATTGAGGCGTTAAACCTGTGGTATTACTAACATTAGTAAGAGTGTAGCCACCTTGTGTAGAGGTGGCTGTGGCATTTAAAAACTGAGTGTAAAAACGATACTCCTTCTCCAGCATTTGCCAGTCATACTCTTTTAGCAAATCGTAACCTGCGCCATTCATCAAAGCCAAAATTTGTTGTGTATCTTGGCTAGGATTACCAGCTACATAGGTTGGTACTGTAAGATTTAGCTCGGCAGTTACCTGCTGAACCATTTGGAGCATCGTTGCACTCATATTAGGCCTCTACTGCTTTTGTTTTGCGTGTTTTGGGGGTTTTTTCCGCAACAGCAGCAAGTATCGCTGACATTTGCTCTTGCATTTGAGCCAGCTTCGCCTCTGTTTCTGCCTTGATTTTAGCATTTTCCTCTTTAAGTTGTGCTAATTCCGCATTGCGCTTGTCAATTTCTGCGGTATCTTGCGCCAAATTCAAATAGGTGCGAGCTTTTTCTCTAAAAGAGTGTGGACTCATGCCAGCAATCATGCCAATACGCTGTAATTGCTGGTCAGAGCAATTAGCAACATCTTCTACGGTACGAAATTTAATGCCTTTTAGCTCCTCGGCTTGGGACATACTAACCAAAGGCCAATGTTCAATAGGAGTGCCTGTTAATGACTCCTCATTTCCTACCTTATTTTGGTATGCCGCCCATTGGACTGGAAAACGCAGTTTATGGCGGTCTTGGGCGATAGTGTCAATAATGTTTAATTGGTCGCCAGGGGTGTAAATAGTAACCCAGTCAGCATCTCTAAAAATAGGTCTGCCTTGGGCAATAGTTTCATCTTTAATTTCGATGGGTTTGCGGTAAAACTTTACCGTTAATAGTGCATCAGCACCTCGTACATCTGATTCAATAGCCATTTAATTCTCCTAAGGGATTAGGTTGTTAAAAGAAAAGGGACTCCCCTTTTGAGGGAATCCCTAGTTTACTACAGGGGTAAAACTTATACGCTTGCAGCAGAGAACCAAGCGCAATCACCAGAAGCCAAAGCAACGCCAGGTGAAGTGTAAGCACCACCAGTAGCAGCTACTTGGAAAGTAGTTGTGTTGATAGCGCAAACAGTTGTAGAAGCAGAGATAGCAGCACCAGCTTGTGCGAATACATAACGCAAGCCTGTGTTACCAAAAGTTTCAGCACCTAATGGGCCAAATGCTGGGATTACTTCAGCAGTTGAACCGTTAGTTAAAGCAAAATCAACTGGGGTTACACCGTTAAGGTTTACGCCAGCAATAGGGAGAGTACTATAAGCCATGATTTTTTCCTTTGTAAATTAAATAGACCTTTATAAATAGGGGTTTCCCCCTATTCATTAGTTGGTCAAAATGCCTTGTAGGAAGCGGTTAGAAGTTGTCAAGTTACCAGCCCAACCGTATAACTTCACGATTGCGTCTTGGTTAATTGCTTGACGCTCGCCACCGATAGGTACAAAGTTACGCTCTTTGTGTGGGCGTAGGAAAATGTAATTGGTGTTCAAGAAGTACATTGTGTTAGAAGGCTGCTCGTTACCATAACCGCCACCCAATACAACATCAGCAGATGTACCACCACCGTAGAATTTCATAGAGGCGAAACCAGCAGAACCGCTTTCCTCAGAAGTAATACGCTGAATAGCTTGCAATGACTGTACATACAGGCTGTAGAAGTTAGTGTCAGCAACAATCAAGTCAGCCTTGTCTGTGCCACGAACCAACTGGAGTGCTGTAGAGGTCATCTTAGCTTGAATGTTGGTAGCTGTGATGGTTGTACCAGTTGTAGCAGTATTCTGCCAGAAAGCCCAGTTAGCAGCGTTAATACCACCGTAAGTACCAGAAGTAGGAGTTGCGGAAACCGCAGCAGCCAAACCATCCAAGTTCTTACCACCGTTACCTGTACCGTCTAGGAATAGGTCACCAGAAATACGGTTTAGCAAACGAGCTTCAGAAACTTGCATACGACCATCCAAGAGGTCAATGATTGCTTCTTTGCTTGAGTTTTGCAACATTTCTAAGCCAGACATTGTAACTGCGTCAGCGTACTGAGCAATTTTATACTGGGCAGCAGAAATTGGGCTATCTGGAGAAATATTCAATACTTCGTAACCGCTATAAGAGTTAGCGTTGTTAGTATTTGGGTCGTTGTACATGATTTCTTCCAAAATCACATTACCACCTGAGAATGGGCGTACATTGCCCTTCTTGTCCAAATGCATCAAAATTGCATTGTTTTGTGTTAAGTTGTCTGCCAATTCACCGCTACGACTTTGAATAGTGGTAGCGATAATATCGGTAATTGCGCTATTAGCAAATGCCATGATATATCCTTTAAAAGTATGTTAATTAAACCCTGCCGCCCATTTCACCCATTTGGGCTGCAATAAGCGAGCGTCTATCCTTCGAATCTACCTTGTTCACCACACCGCTAGGAGTAACGGATTTGGGGCTTACTGCGGCAGCTTTGGCTTTAGCTACTTGCTGTGCTTTAGACGCTTCTTTTTTAACTTGGTCAAGGAGTCGTTCTTGCTCAAGTTTAAAGACTTCATCATTCATACGCACCGCTTTGGCATAAGCCGATTCGAGGTCTTGGGCTAATCCACGCTCAAGTAGTTGAGCCATATCTTCCCTTACCACCTCAAAGTGCGGAAACTTCTCCGCATTACTTCTAACTCTTTCAATCTCGCCCATAAGACGAGCTTGTTCCTGTTGTTCTTTCCAGCCTCGCACCTGTTGTACTTCATTTTGCAAAGCTGCTAGTTGCTGGTTCAACGCATAAGACTGTGGGTCTTGGTACTGTTGTGTGGGAGCAACACTTTCGCCTAATTGTATTCCATAATCTTGTGCAAGTCTATGAAAAAGTTGGACTCTTTGCTCATAAGGTGCTTTTGACAAAATCATGTGCGCTCTGCCAAGGTTATTAATCCATGCGGCAGGATGAATGTTTTGTTGTTGCAACTCTGGCATAAATGGGGCAATAGCCTCTACCAAAGACTTAGCATTGTCAGCTTCTTGCTTATAGGTAGAAACGCCTTTTTTATACTCAGACTCACGCTGGTTAGAATATTCTGCTAATTTGAGTGCTTCTTCAGGGCTTAGTTGCTGACCTGTTGTCAGTTTGTCCCAAATTGGCAAATACTCTTTTTTCCAAGTTGTAGGGCGTGGAATAGCAGGTTTTACTTCCTCCTGCGGTTTCTCATCCGACTCCTCAGATTGAGCAGCTTCAACAGCTTCGGCAGGTTCTTCGCTATCTTCCTCGCTAGTTTCAACTTCGTTGGACTCCTCGGAAACAGGTTCACTTTCAACCTCCTCTGCTTCCACAGGTTCTTGTACAATTTCGTTCTCCTCTGGTTGCTCTAAAGCCTCATTCATTGCTGCCTCTAAAATACTTCTGCGGTCATCACTCATGGTTTCTCCAAGTTGTCGGATTATCGGTAACTGAGCTTTTCATAAGCCATTTCAGCAATTTGACGCTTACGCTTCTCGTTGCTTTGACGGCTTAACTCAATCTTCTTGTGCTGCATTGGTACATCATTTCCTAACTCAATCATTCGGTGCTGTTTTAGGTGGTTTCTATGCTTGCTACGGCTGTCAATCCAACTGCCGTCTATTTGGCTTACATAACCACCAATATCAGACTGCACCATAGGCGCTTCTCTGAATGTCATTTCTTGCTTTTCTTTCCATGCTTGTTCGGCTTCAGGGCTACCAAGGGTATATCCCCAAAACTCTAGGTAATAGTCTTTGTCAGATTGTTTAGCTTGCACATGGTTACTTTCGCTATATCCACATTTAGGGCAAATCATTACATCCTCCTTAATAAATCGGGAATTTTGTCCCACTCATTTGGTTTGATTGCTACTACAGAGTCATACCACTTTCCATGCTTCCAACGCCAGCAAACATAAGGGTCGTCAGGAAGCAACATAATGCACTTGACACCTAAAGCGCCAGCTAAATGCGCTGTGCCTGTGTCTGGGCAAATAACGCCACGCATAGACTTCATGTGTTTTGCAGTTTCATACCAGTTGTTTTTCCAGCCATCTGGCAATGGAATAAAAATGTCGTCACCATCGTAATTAAGGCTGTATGCGTCAGCACCTAAAAGCCTACGCATTTCTTGGACTGGAATAGACTTGGCATAGTGCAAATGGCCTTTAGAAGCCATCCAATTAACGCCTATTTTGCGCTCAATATTAGAGGGTTCAGCGTCTAAATAACCTTCGCTACCTACAATTTTATTAAGACCTACAGGAAATAATTGGCGCACATGGGCAGGTGCGTGCATAGCAAAATATGGCAGGGACATTGACCCAATCCAATAGTCTGCATTGAGAATTACAGGGTCATTAAAATCATTAGACAAATGGTCAATACACTCCATCTGACCCAATAACAAATGTAAGGAAAAGTGTTGAAAAACATAGACTTCCTTTGCGCCCCATGCTTTAAGCATAGGCAAAAATCGTGACATTTGAATGATGTCGCCATAACCTTGCTCCATTTGTACTACTATGGTTTTCCCTAATAGTCTTTCGCCTTTCCATGTTGGCGCTGGCAAATGTTTGTCGTGACTAGCAGAAATAGCTTGTTTTACATCAGGGTGGTAACGGTTCTCGTATAGCCTAAAGCCTGGCAATAAATGTCCAGAATGTAGAAGGTCGAGTGATTGTTTGTAAAGTGAGTAAGGGCTTTGTGGCAGTTCGGTCATAAGAGCATTAGTAGAGCTTCTTCATCATCCATTTCGGCTTTGAATTTAGCGTCTAGAATCGCAAGGGCAGTCATTGTTTCTGCCAATACTTTTCTGTGGGCTATCGCTTGGTTTAATTCCTTTTCTTGTCTGTCAAGATTGGCGATAACCGCTTCTAAGCGTGTGACTTCGACTGACGGTGTATCAATCCTAATCTCTTGTTTTAATTGTACTTTATTTTTCTTAGTTTGTTGCTTTGGCGCAACAGGGTCAATCAAATCCCTAAAGCGTTTCTTACGAGCGTCTGCATCTGCTCTGCGAGCTTCAATAAGTTTTTCTTCCGCTGCCCTACGCTTACGGTCTAATGCTTTAGCTCTTTCAATTTCTTTCTTAGTAAAGCCATCGTGCATGTCCATTGGCTGACCGCCAGTCACAGTACCTATAAAAAGGGCTGTGTCATTGTCATCAATGGTGTAAATCTGCGCTGTTTCAAGCGCTTGTGCTTCAAAATCTGCGGTGTCTGTACCGTCTGTAGCGCTTATAGAAGCCGTTACAAGGTTTTGTGCGGTAAATGTGGCTGTGTCAGTACCATCTGTGGCTGAAATCGTGCCTGTGACCGCTACAGCGCCTTCTAAATCGGCTGTGTCATTGCTATCTGTTGCTTGAATATAGCCAGAAACAAGCTCTTGGGCGTAAATCGTACAAGTATCTGTGCCATCTGTAGCAGAAATAGTGCCTGTAATGGCAACTTGACCTGTAAGGGTCGCAGAATCGTTGCTATCTGTTGCGTAAATCGTGCCAGTTATTTTCGGCTGTTGTATGTCCGAAATTGGCTGGTTTGATATGGGGGTAAAACCCAGCATTTTAGACTACCACCCAGCGGCTACCAGTCGAAACTGTAACGGTGACTCCTGTATTAATAGTGACTTTGCCAGCAGACATAGCATTGTAGTTGCTTGGAATGGTGTAACTTGTAGCTATGGTCGTTGGGTTTGTATGGAAACCATAACTTGCATTTTGAATAGGTGCAGTATTGGTCGTGCCGTCAAAAGTAAATGCAGAAGAAGCGCCAAAAGCACCGCTGTTATTGTATTGAATTTGGGTGTTTGAGCCAGCAGCAGAAGCTGTTACTGTTGCCCATGTGCCATCCCCACGCCAATAAGTGCTAGATGATGCCCCAGTACCGCTATTTAGGTTAGTTACTGGCAAGTTTCCTGTTACTTGTGTTGCAAGGCTTACATTTGACAATGTGCCACCAAGCGTCAAGCTACCGCTAGAGCTTACTGTGCCAGTTAATGTAATTCCGTTTACTGTTCCTGTACCGCTTACGCTAGTTACTGTGCCTTGTGGGTTTGAGGCGGTTGTAATAGTTGTAACACGACCATAAGTATCTACAGTAACGACAGGAATTAAAAGGCTAGAGCCTGTTGTACCAGCAGTAACAATGCCTGAAGTCAAATTAACGGTAGGAATAGCGCTTGTGCCAGCTACAGTTAAAGTAGTTGAAGTAATAGAAGTTACTGTTCCAGAGCCTTTATTGTTAAAAGTGTTCCAATCAGTAGAGCTTAAATAGCCATTCGTGCTGGTTGTGGCTTGTGAAATAACTAATGGGCTTCCAGAAGTGCCTGAGCCTGATAATGGGCTACTTGCCGTTACCGCAGTTAAATATGAACCTGCTGGTTGCTTATTGTTAAAAGTGTTCCAGTCAGTTGATGACAGATAGCCGTTTGTGGTCGCAGAAGATTGCGAAATAACCAAATGACTACCGCTTGTACCTGAACCCGATAATGGGGCATCTGCTGTTACCGATGTTAAATAGCTACCTGCGGGCTGTTTGTTATTAAAGGTGTTCCAGTCTGTGCTGGTCAAATATCCATTAGTTGTGCTGTTGGCGGCAGCCATACTAATTGCAGGGGTTGAGCCACCGCTTGAAACAACAGGGGCAGTACCAGTTACGCTAGTGACTGTTCCTACATTAATTGAGCCGCCCAATGATGTTGCTGTGCCATTAATAGTAATGCTTGAATTAGCTAAATAGCTATTGGTAATTGGAGTTGCGTTCCAAGTGCCTGTCGTAATTGCGCCAGAACTGTTAATTTGAAAAGCTAATGTGCCGCCATTGTATGTATAAACATCAAATAATTCGGTAAATTGTCCGCTTAAACCATAAACTTTTAAAGGAACAGTTGAAGTGGAATAAGAAGTAATTACAGGGGAATTTATCTGTGGTTGTTGGCTTAAAACAATAGATGGATTTGAGCCTGTTCCAGTTGCAGAACTTACTCCTGTGCCACCATTAGCCACAGGAAGCAATGCACCGCTAGGGGCTAAAATTGCTGTGCCATTTCCAATGACCGCTTGTCCTGCTGGGTAATCTCCCCAAACTGCAAGTTGACCACCACCAAAACTGACTAATGACCCTGCATTACTAGACGCTAATACTGTAGTTCTTGCTAATGTTCCGCTGCCAACTGTACCAATACCCACTTCCCAGTTTGTAGTTTGGGTTTCGTAAATACCGTAATAAGTGGTATTTCCACTACCAATAGCGGAAGCAAATGACTGGTAGCCTGTTACAGCACCAGCAAGGGTTAAAGTACCAGTTCCGCTAGTTGTGCTAGTTTCCTGGACTCTATCTTTAATGATGAGAGCCATAAATTAGCCTTATTGGTTAGCTCGAATAATAGTGCCAGAAGAAATGCTGACGACCTGAGTTGTATCAATAGAGGTGTTATTTAGGTTCATATCGCAACCAGTTAAACCTACTGTGCCATCCATAATTACGGTAGAGTTATCTGACTTAAATATGCGGAAAAACTGCGCTGTGCCTGTGGCGACTGCTGTGCCACTAGCAACTGAACCTAATGTAATAGTACCGTTTGAATCAGTACCAAAAGAGCCAGTAACCACAAGAGAAACCAATAAAGTTTGACTTGTAATTGCAGTATTGGCATTAGCAGGTTGTGAGCCTTGGTAAATACTAATGATAGCGCCTGAACCAGCATAAGTAATTAGACCCTGTTGTTGGGCATCACGAGTGCCGTTTGAATATTTGAGGTTTGATGCCATTAAATAACTCCTTGAATTTTGCCGTCAGGGCCACGCACTACTTGTTTTGGGCGACTGTGATTTTGGTTAATTGTATCAACTAAAGCGCTAATTTGACCGACCATTTGCTGATTACTCTCTTTAATAGCGTCTGCCAAAGGTGCTAATGGGTGTTCCATAGACTTAGCCATATCTTCTTCTGCTAAGTATGCAGTTTCGCCATTGTCATCTGCCGCAGAAATACGAGCCACTTCAATCTTAGCGCCATTGTTAATGTGAGCTAACAACACTTGAGTATTGCGCTCCATATTCATCTTCATTTGGGCTAATTTAGCCTGCATTTCAATTTCAGCCTGGTTGCGCTGTGCTTCTAGCTGGAATTTAAGCTGGTTTTCTTGGGCTTGGTATTCTTGTTTAGCCTTTTCCAACTCATTTTCAGCTTGCATTTTTTGCATTTCTAGCTGGTTTGCAATTTGTAGCTCTTGCGACTTAGCTTGCATCTTCATTTGCTCAATTTGCACTTGCAATGGAGGTGGTTTTGGCTGACCTTCCATTTGTTTAGCTTGTAAGCGGAATTTATCGGCTGTTTCGTCAATCAAACCTTCTAAAGACTTGCCAGCTTTAAAGCCTGTTACTGCAAATTTAAGCATTTCCATCAGCAATGGGGTTAATTCTGGGCTTGCCTGACTTGCAGGAATAGCTTTTTCCATAAATCCGCCAATAGCTGCCAAGAATTCCATGCGGTCTTGTTTTTCTTGCATTTCATCTTGGAAAATCATTGAGTCAGAGGTGACTTCAATGCGGAAATTCTTGCTAACTTCGTCTTTTAATAGGGCAATAGCTTGTGGAATCAACGCTTTATCGTTGTCATCCATCTGCATACCACCAGCAATCTTAATAATGGTATCTTCGGTGAAATGCTGGCAAATAATTTGCGATTTAATAGCAAGCAGCGAGGTTGCGAAATCAACAACAGCGTGTTGCATAGTTTTGAGGCGACCTGCTGCATTGTTTGATTTAATGATTTGTGCGCCAAGGGTTTCATTGGGGTCTGTTTGACCACGCTGAATATCGGCAATACCCATCAATTCATAAATCTGACCTTTAACTTGCTCCATAGCTTGATAGCATTGTGCAAGCGCAGTAGCAAATGGGGCAATATCAACTAAATCTAATGCGCCTTTCATGCCTTGTTTTTCGGCAAATGCCATCCAATTCTTTACTGGAATCAAGACATTAGACTCATTACCTTCGGAAAATAGGCGCTGGAGTTCAGAAGCGCTGGCATCATACAAACCACGCACTTTCAATGCACCAATGAGTCCATCAATACGGTCACAAAGGTCGTCTAATTCTCTAGCTTGGTCTTGGTAAATAGTAAAGTCAGGAATAGGCTCAAGACTATCAGTAGTTAAAGTAGCGTAAAGTGGCTTTGGACAAGGCCAAAAGTTTTCCAACTCTAATGGGTCATCTCTTTCATCAAGAATTTTGCCCATTGACTTGCTAATCCACAGTACTTTTCCTGTTTCTTTGTCCCAAATTTCATAAATTTGAGCTTGGTAGGCTTGGTCATCATTCTTAGTGTAAGACTTACCGACTTGTTCAGGTTTAGTGTCAAGCGGTATTTTGTTGCCTAATTCTTCGCCAAAACGCTCTACAAGCGCTGTGCGGTTTAAATAGACCTTACGCCATACTGCGGTGACTTCTTCCCATGTACGAGCTACTGTATGACCAAAATCACGCCAATGGACATAATCTACAGGGCAGCACTCATATTCAATTTCTTCTTCAACTTCGCCAGGTTCGTTATCTTCTTCTGGCATTGGGCCTTCTAATGGCGTACCGACATCGCCTTGACCGTTTACATAGCTAGGGTCATGTGCTTGTTTAGCGTCAATGGTTTCGGACAATTCCCAACCATCTTCAGGCTCTTTTTCTTTCTTAGCCATAAAGTGCGGTTCATAACGCACCCATGCTGTGCCACGACCACCTAAAAGACGGTCTGTAACGCAGTTCACCATAGCGGACTTATAGTCGCCATAGTGCTCAATTTCAAACTCTAGCGCTCTTTCTAGAAGCATTGAGGCTACTCTACCAATAGGGTCATTATCTCTAAACCTACGGCTTACATCAGGGCGTGGAAGTCTTGCAAATACCGCTGGGGTAATGGTTTGGACATTACTCCATAAAATATTGAAACGAGCATTAGGATTGGTTTTGTTGCGTGAATCATCCTTGTAACGCTTTAAAATCTTGTCCACA
>Ga0208379_1001009_pt1 | contig 11367 bp, 13 predicted proteins | sample CryBogCBE02Aug07_FD_184559 | JGI IMG/M metagenome (GOLD analysis project Ga0208379, IMG submission 184559) | Freshwater microbial communities from Crystal Bog, Wisconsin, USA - CBE02Aug07 (SPAdes) | ecosystem: Environmental > Aquatic > Freshwater > Lake | place: Crystal Bog, Wisconsin, USA... | reverse complement strand
AAAAGAAAGAAGACCGACGTATGATGCTGGCGGGCGAACGCCCTCCAGGATGCGAGTACTGTTGGAAGATAGAAGACATGGGTGTAGATGCTGTTAGTGATCGACCATATAAGAGTATGACATACACCGAAGAAGACTTGTTGTTAGCAACACGTACTCCAGTAGATGAAGATGTCGACCTGCGCACATTAGAAATTGCATTTGATCGCACTTGTCAGTTTGCTTGTAGCTATTGCAATCCTGCATTTAGTACAACCTGGGTTAAAGATATTAAGAAGAATGGCCCGTACATTAACTTAACCACAGATGGTCGAGGACATTTTACCCACGTACACGAGCATGATCAACTGTTTGATTTTCACGAAGAGAATCCATATATTGAAGCGTTCTTCAAATGGTGGGAAACAGATTTGCATCGTACCTTAACAGAACTACGCATCACAGGCGGTGAACCTCTAATGAGTGGGCACACTTGGAAATTGTTCGATTGGTTCAAAGCAAATCAAGGCAAGAGTTCAGCACAGTTGGCTATTAACAGTAATTTAGGATTTGGGCAAGATGTAGTAGAACGTATGTTGGATAGCACACAAGGTGTTAAGATGATGTTGTACACCAGTAATGAAAGTGTAGGTGCTCATGCTGAATACATTCGAGATGGTCTAGAATGGAAACAATGGTTTAGCAATATGGAATATTTGCTTAAAGCAGAACGTATGCGACTTAGTATTATGATGACTATCAATGCGTTATGTTTAGAAAGTCTGCCAGAAATGCTTGATCAAGTTATGGCATGGAAGAAAGAATACGGACAATGGCATATTAATTTTAGTCTTAATATACTACGCTTTCCTAGTTTTCAAAGTGCGTTGACATTACCAGATCATATTAGACAACACTACAATCAGCGTCTTGCAGATTGGTATGCTACTAACAAATCTAACCCAGATTTGAATAACTTTGAAAAGAGTAATATTGAACGTTTAATAGAATATTTAGATATTGTTAAAACTCCGCACGGTGAAGGCTACGTGCAGGCCACAGCGCAAAAAGATTTTAAACAGTTTTATGAACAGTACGATTTGCGTAGAGGCAAAGACTTTCGTAAAACATTTAGTCCTATGTTAGTGGAATGGTATGACAGCATCTAATACTCTTTGTAGAGCTAAATGGGCTGAAGGTACTATATGGTTATATCAAGGAACTACTGCTAGTTGCCATCATAACCCGTTTCATAAAATAACGCTAGATTCGAATGAACCCAGTAGCATTTACAATACTCCTGAAAAATTAGCTGAAAGAGAATTGATGCTAGCAGGGGAACGCCCTCCAGGATGCAGTTATTGTTGGACCGCAGAGGACCGCGGGCAAATAAGCGACAGAACTATTAAGACAGAAAAACTGCATTTTGTAGATTATAAAAATCTTTCTGCCATGCCGCAAGTTTTGGAAGTAGCATTTGAACGCACTTGCAATCTTGCCTGCGCATACTGTAGTCCTAGTTTTAGTAGCAAGTGGGCTAACGAAATTAAAAAGAACGGTGCTTATCTACTTTCAACTGACAGCCGTTACCAAGACACAAGTATACTACCAGAAGACAATCCTTATGTAGATGCATTTTTTGCTTGGTGGCCTGAATTAAAAACTAGCATCAACACTCTAAGAATTACGGGCGGTGAACCTCTAATGAGTCCAAACTTTTGGAAATTTTTGGATATGCTGGATAGTTTTAAAGGAACACTAATTGTTAATTCTAATCTAATTTGCCACAAAGATGAAGTGGAAAAATTAATAGAAAAAACGCAAGGTATAAATTTACGCATACATACTAGTATAGAAAGTAGTTTCAAACAAGCAGAGTATGTAAGAGACGGGTTTGAAGAACAAATTTGGTTAGATAATGTTTCAAAAATATTAGGTACAAAACGAATTGTAGTTAATCTTAGTACTGCTATTAATAACTTGTCCGTTTGGAGTTTTGACGAGTACTTAAAAATTGCCTTAAAATTAAAAAGTAGATTTGGATATAGTATGGTTGAAACTAGTTGTAATTTTGTACAGTACCCAAAGTTTATGTACATAGGGCTTATACCGCAATTTTATCAACAATCGATAGCCGAACGTATAAGCAAACCTTATAGTCCATTCAAACCCATGTTCAGCTTGGTAGAACGACAACACATTGAACGTCTTATTAATTTACTTTCAGAATCTCCTATACAGGATCCTGATAAAGAATTATTAACAGATTTAAAAAGTTTTGTTTTACAATACGATCAACGCAGAAATAAAAATTATAAAGAATATTTAGACGAAGGATTTATAGAGTGGTATGACAGCATCTAACTGGTATTGCAAACTTCCTTGGACTGGGTTTAGTAACGATCCAGACGGCAAGGCACGACCCTGCTGTTTATATAAAGATTTTATCAAAGACGATAACGGTAAAGTGATGTATGTACAAACTAACTCTGTAAAAGAAATCTTTACTAGTAAGTACATGCAGGACTTGAGGCAACAGTTTAGGAACGGTGAGAAACCTAAAGCATGTGAAACTTGTATTGTAGATGAACAAAATTCTTATACTAGTAAACGTCAACGACACATAAATGGTGATTTTTATTTTTTACCCAATTACGATTTAGAACCAGAATTTCCTATAGAATATCAAATGATATTAAGCAATGCTTGTAATTTAAAATGCCGCAGTTGTACTCCCAGTCACAGCAGTTTATGGCAAGCAGAGCATAAAGTCATATGGGGGTCAACTGGTTACAGTATGCCAGAAGGACAAAGCGGCGAAAACGACAGCGTGTTGTGGAGTAAACGAGATGAATGGATGCCCAGTGTCAAACGTTTAGAAATAGTAGGTGGAGAACCATTTTATATTAATCGTTGGAAAATCCTATGGCAAGAAATGATTGAAAAAGATCTTGCTAAAAATATCAACATGGACATCAGCACCAACTGTACTATCTATGCAGGTGATACTGTAAAGCATTTAATAGAAAACTTTAGACATATTGGATTAGGACTTAGCATTGATGGCATGGGCAAAGTTTATGATTATCTACGACATCCTGGTAAATGGAGTGAAGTAAAGGAAAATATGTTTGCCTACAACAGTATGATTAAAACTATTAATCGTAGAAAGATAGGACCAAGTATTAGTCATACTATTGGTTGGATAAATGCATGGGAGCTTCCTGAGTTCCATACATTCATTAAAGAAAATATGGACGAGTTTAAAATCTGGAATAATATTATTCATTATCCTCCACACATGTCAGTTTACATGATACCAGCTAGTCTTAAAGATCGCATACGTGATAAATGGGCTACATACGATTGGGGACCATATAAACATGATGTCGATGGAATTATAAGCCTGATGTATAGTCGACAACCCGGTGAAGATGAAATAAGAGAAGCATACAAAACATTTAAAGTACACGATACAGCAAGGAATGAAAACTTGTTAGAATCTATTCCAGAAGAGATACTAAATGAGATTCGACCATTTTATGAATAATATTGCGATACCAGATACGCACAATGCCAATAAAGTTTATTTTTGGCACAGTGGTGATACTGAAGAAAATTGGAAGAAGGGACAAAAACGGTTTGGACCTGCTTGGCGTTACTACAACGACCCTATTGAATATAAGTTTAACAGTCTAGGCTATAGAGGTCCCGAGCCAAGCGAAGTTACAGATAAGCATTTTATTGCGCTAGGTTGTAGCCATACCGCTGGTATCGGAGTGCATATACAGGATACCTACTGCGAAGTGTTGTCTCGCGAATTAAATTTATCCTATATGAATTTTGGATTTCCTGGAGGAGCACAGAATTTAATTTGGACTAACGCTACACTAATCGCTAAAAATTCTAATCAGCTTCCTGAATTTGTAGTATTACAGTGGCCGGAGATAGAACGTCTTACTTTGTTTCACGAAGATCGTATTAATTTATTTTTGCCTAACTTTCACGGTGATGATTTTACTACTCGTGCAGAACGTAATTTGTATACCAGTATGCTCAAATGCGAAAACTTTTTATATGCGCAGGCAATAACATATTATCAATCTACAAATACTATGTTAAATGCTTTAGGAATTAAAACTGTAAACTTCACACTTAGCGAATTAACTTCTGAACTATTTGGCATACATTGTATTAGAGGTTGGACGCAGGATGAAAGTGTTGCGGCTAGAGATTTAATACACCCTGGCCCAAAACATCACATAGAAATGGCTAATTATATAAAAAGCAACCTATGAAAAAGATTTGGATATTTGGCGATAGTTTTGCGGCCAGTGAGTCGAAAGATTCTTGGACTACTTTTGCTGGGCAAACAGTCGTGAATAAATCTAAAAACGGAAGCAGTGAATATAGAATATGGAAAACATATCAAGATTTTAAACACGACATTCATGAAACAGATACTGTTATATTTTGTCATACTAGCTCTAGTAGAATTTATTTAAAAAATTCAGAATCGTTATCTAGTAGACTACTAGCAAGTCACCCTGTGTGCGATCTTATTTTTTCAGATGTATTCGCCAAAAAAGAAATTAAGTTTATTAAAATTCTAAAAGAAATCTGGGACGACGATTACTTTCAGGATACTTATAATCTGCTAGTGGCTGATTTAAAAACAGTTCCAAATAGTGTACATCTGAATTTTTTCGATGCAGGCGTTTATAATACCATATGGAAGGACAACCCGGGAAAGATAAATCATATGGATTCAACCGGAAATAATCTAGTAAAAATTGAATTATTAAAACTATTATGAGAATCGTTGCATTTGGCAGTAGTCATACAACTGGCTACCGATTAAAAGATATTATAGATAATCCATGGAATGATGCTGTCAGTGCGTATTCATATCCGCAGGTCACAGCAAATTTATTAAATTGCGAATGTGTAAATCTAGCAAGGACTGGAAACGGGATAGATCAGATCTATACAGATGTCTACGGATTTTTACCTGATAGCCAGCCTGATGATTTCTTTGTAATACATTTGCCAGTCAACCCTGCATGGTTTAAATTGATAACGTCTGAAAACGATGCTGTTAACATAGTCAAACCGGATAGTTTGGATCATAAGGATACTAGATTTCAGCAGGCATTAAATCAGTTTTACGGAACACTTGCTGGGGATAATCATTTTAATCGTTTATGGTACATAAATTTTTACAGTTTGATAAACCTGTTGCATTTAAACAACAAAAAATTTGTTTGGTTTTTTGACAGCTATTCGATCCTTTACGAAGAATTTATTGATATAATCAAACTTATGCCTACCTGGACTGCTAGAGAAATTGAGAACATAAAACGAGCAACCACTGATCCAGTACTGTACTACTTAGGTATTAAGTTTTCAGATCACTTATGTTGGCACTTACCAACTAGTTTAAAAGAGTGCGGGCATCATGATGAAATTGGACATGAATTTTGGGCTAAAGAAGTGCTAGTTCCCTACATCAAAGAACGGTTGACACAATAACCGTTTGATACTATAATATATACATTGTTAAACAACTAGGAGCAGAAATGGCCAAAGCCGCTACCAAAACCCGTGTAACTAAAAAGCAAGTAATTGCGCACCGCACTCGTGCAGTAAAAGATACTAGCCCAAGTTGGGAAGGTTGCGAGACTTGGGACGCAGATACGTTCCATCGTTATTTTGTAAATGCGATGACATACTACCGCTTGGAATCGGAAATCAAGACTTACAAGCCAGCAGTTGTGAAATGGATGGAAACTGTAGGTTGTACTAAAGCAGACATTACAGCGTTCAAAAAAGTTAAAGATAGTCGTGTCAATACTACAATGGGCGCAGTAGCCTGTTGTTTGAATCGCGGTATGCAACCACTTCGTGCAGATTTTAACAAAGGTCGCGACACAGCGGCTTGGCTTCGTTCTGAAATTGTTAAAGTTATTGCAGATGGCAAAAATGACATTGACCCAGATGAGGTTAAAGAAGTTAAACCTACAGTAATTCAGCCTTCAATTCAAGAGCGTGTTAAAGAGACTGCTATGAAAATGACTGAAGAATTGGAAGATGCTATCGAAGGTTTCCAAAAGGATCCAGAAAACTTTGATCCAAAAGCATTTAAAGTACTTAACTTACTCAAGGGCAAAGAAGTTAAAGCCGCTCACGCAAGGGTGATTAAAGGGTTCTACAGCAAAGATCTTGAGGAGTTGGAGGAGTTGGCCTCCGGACAAGCAGATGAACAGCTACGTGAGGGCTATAGTCATCGTAGCAAGAAGCAAATCCGTAGTTTGATTACCTTTTATCAAGAGATTATGAGTGCTTGTGATATGCTTGCACAGGAAGCCAAAGTTAATCGTAAGCCACGTAAAACTAAAGTAGTACCTAAGGACAAGTTGGTTGCCAAATTGAAATACATGAAGAGCAACGAACCTTTGAAATTGGTTAGTATCAATCCTGCTGACATTATTGGTTCCAAAGAGTTGTGGGTGTTTAACACTAAGACTCGTAAATTGGGCAAGTATGTAGCCGCTGAGTTTAACGACTTAGGTGTTAAAGGTACAACAATCACTGGTTTTAACGAGCATCAAAGCGTTTGCAAAACACTACGCAAGCCTGAAGAAAAACTAAAAGAGTTTAAAGCGGCAGGCAAAGTGCAGTTGCGCAAGTTCTTAGATGACATTAATGCTACAGACACTAAAATGAATGGACGCATTAACGAAGAAACTATCCTGCTTAAGGTTGCGTAAGCAATAAACTAGCAGATAATACCCGCTAAGGCGGGTATTTTTTTGGCTCATTGTTCGTTGTTCTTTTGAATAAATATAGAAAAGGATCGCACATAATGGCCCAAATATTCAATATACAAGACGACAAAGTAGTTATTAGTAAACTATCGCTTACTACGCTAGATGGTTCTATAATACATAACGGCTCACAAGTTATCAACGGTGACGAAAGTATCAGCGGAAACTTAGTTGTTAAAGGCAAGATTGTTGTCGATGTAATACAAGCTAATCAAATTATTAACAACAACATTACAGGTACTGCGGGCGAAGGATCCAACAAGTTTTTAGGTACAGACGAGAACGCTCTTAATGGACAGGGTATTGCTTGGAGTACACTTAATTCGGAAAGTCAGTTAGTTTATAAACCAGGTAATCGCTTATGGACTAACATGAATTTAGATCTAGATGCAGGAAATACCTACAAGATTAACGGCATCGATGTGTTGTCAAACAACGCATTAGGCTCCGGTGTTACTCGCAGTAGCCTACGTTCGCTTGCTCCTCTTGATAAACTAACAGTACAAGGCAATGCAGACTTTGGTGATTTTGTCTATTTTGATAGCGATACACTACGTGTTGGTATTGGTACTGAAAGTCCTAATGCTATGTTTAGCATTGTGGACAACAATGTTGATATTGTACTAGGTAGCCCAGCACCAGGTGTTGCTAATTTTGGTACTTATACCAACCACGATCTCACAATTAGTACAGACAACATTGCTCGTATTACAGTCAAAAATAATGGCGATGTACATTTTGGAAGCACTACAAATGCCAGCATGAATTTGTATGTGCATGGTACATTCTATGCTGATACTATTGTAAGTGATAGTCGTACTGAAACAAACAGTAGTGTTGAATTTAAAGCCGCTGGCGACACTACAGTTTACGGAATGGGATTAATTTGGACTGGTACTGGAAGTCCAAAACAATTAATCATGCGAGCTGGTCCTGACCGCTTGTGGGCTACTGAAGATTTAGAATTAGATAAAGGTAACAGCTATTGGATTAATGGCAGTTCTGTACTGAGTGAGACTGCATTAGGTTCAGGAGTTTTAACCAGTAGTTTAACTACTGTTGGCGCACTGAACAGTTTAACAGTTACTGGTACAACTACACTTACAGGCACAACTACTGCCAGTACTATTAGTGCAGATACAATTACCCTAGCACAAGGTAGTGAAGTAACTACAATTACTCCTTTATCAATCGACACAAACTTAGATTTTGACGTTACTATTGCTGGTCAACCTGCATTGCACTTAGACAGTAACAATATTAATGTAGGAAATAGTTCAAGCACAGGCCGTCAAATTCGTTTATTTGGAAACGTTAGTGTTAACGTAAACAATCCTGACCCAACATTAAATCTAGCAGTAGCAGGTAATTTTGGTTTTGCAGGACGTAAGTTTATTACAGGATCAGAAGCTCCTAGTTATGGAACATTTGCTCTAGGCGACACTTGTTGGAACACACAACCAAACATTGGTGGATATATGGGATGGGTATGCATTGTTGCTGGCACACCTGGTCAATGGGCACCATTTGGCATGATAGGTTAAGCTACTGCTTTATATGTAATATACTCCCAATAAATATTAGTGAGAGCTAATAATATGGGACCAATTACCAAAGAACTTTATAGTCAAATTAAAGGTTGGAGAGTTTATTCAATCATAGCGCCAGCAGTATTTTGTGCTGTATCAGGCATACTATATGTTTGGCACGGTACACCTTGGCTGAATATTTTATACACTGGAGTAGCAGTATTAGCAATTACTTGTGTCAGTTGGTGGCATTGGAGTTTGAGCACAATGATGACTATGTTGGCTATTATGAAAGATACCGATGATCATTTCAAACAGGTAAATGATAAACTTGAAAATTTGGAAAAGGTAGTTTCAGGTAAACCTAGTCTTTTTCTTGTCAAACCCGTTGACAAAGATAAGTAAGAGTATATAATAATTATATTGCGGACTTAGACGCTCATCCCGCATTATAAACTCTGCGTGTCATCTTAAAGGAAATACAAGATGGCAAAATTTTATTCAACAAAAACTTACGGTAACGACCGCGGATTATCATGTTGTTTTAGACAATGGCGTGCCACGCACTCACATTGTTCAACACTACATGGATACTCGATTGGCATCAAACTTGTTTTCGAATGTGATACATTAGATGACAAAAATTGGTGTATGGACTTTGGCGGACTCAAAGAATTTAAAGCGTGGGCAGACTACATGTTTGATCATACTTTGATTATTGCACATGACGATCCCCATTATGTTGATTTTGTAAAACTAAATCAAATCAAAGGCGGATTTAATGATAGTGGTTTATGCGATCTGCGTGTAGTAGAAGGTGTAGGCTGTGAAATGTTTGCCAAAATGGCTTACGACAAAATGGCTGAACTATTGGCAAGTGGCGATATGCGTTATCCGATTAACCCAACAGTAAGAGTTAAATCAGTTGAAGTATTTGAACATGGCGCTAACTCGGCTACTTACGAAGATTAATCCTTATATTGAATGGATTGCTACTGTATCATTTTTATGTTCAGTAGCATTAACATCACTAAACTATTATCCTGAATACCTATATCTAAGCCTTGTAACTAATCTGCTTTGGCTAGTGACAGGCGTAATTTGGCGTAAATGGTCTCTAATTATTGTTGAAACTATTGTTTGTATTATGTATGCTATAGGAATAGTCAAATATTGGATTAGCTAATGAAACGCATTTGGCGACTTTGGGCTAAAGCATTAGGCGAGAAAACAGGCAAAACGGACGAGGAATCGGATCGAATTGCTTGCATTCGTACCTTAATTGTGTTATCATATATACTTACAAACACTTTTATAATCTTAGGCGTCATAAGGCATTGGTAATGGGAAAAATAGGCTTTGCGTGTAAATGGATCGACCACGCCGATCAAATCAACGGCATTAAACCTAAGGACGATTGTAAGCAATACAACACCGGTACAACTACTGTTCGCTGGTTAAATAATCAATCAAGAGATGTCGCGGAGCAAAAGTTATGGGACCTAATGGTAGGCAATATCGAATCAACAAGGCGGTTGGTTGAACGTGTCAGCACACTTGAGCCTAGTCTTAGGATGGTTCGGATTAGTAGTGACATCCTGCCTGTTTATACTCACGCTGACTTTGCTGATTATTGGCGCCAATCTAGTGTTGTTTCATACTGCGAAAAAGAGTTTGCACGAGTGGGTGATATTGCTCGCAATAGCGGTGTTCGCTTGTCTATGCATCCTGGGCAGTTCACTGTCTTGGCAAGCGATAACCCAGGGATTGTCGAACGTTCAATTGCAGAGTTTGAATACCATACCGACATGGCACGATGGATGGGCTACGGACAAAAGTTCCAGGACTTCAAAATTAACGTACACATCAGCGGTAAACAAGGCCCAGAAGGTATTAGGCGTGCCTATAAGCGACTGAGCCCAGAGGCTCGTAACTGTATTACTATAGAAAACGAAGAAAATTCATGGGGTTTAGATGACTGTCTTACTATTAGCGATATCATTCCTATTGTGCTTGACGTACACCATCACTGGATACGTGAAGGGGAATACATCAGTCCGGACGATAGTCGTGTTAAGCGTGTCGTGGACAGTTGGCGCGGTGTGCGCCCTACTATGCATTATTCAGTATCTCGTGAAGATGTACTCGTGGGTCATGACACTAATGTAGCACCTGATCATAAACTGTTGCTTGCACAGGGCTATAAGAAACAAAAAATGCGAGCACACTCCGACTTTTATTGGAACAATGAAACAAACAAATGGGTAATAACATTCCTGGAAAAGTTCGACATAATGTGCGAAAGCAAGGGCAAAAACCTCGCCAGCACAATGCTCAACGAACTCCGCAAAAGCTCTCAAGAGAGCAATTAATCTTTAGAATAGAAACACTAAGAGAAGAGCTAGAAGAAAATCCTAACCTCGACGAAAAACGAAGGGTTAGGATTCAAGAAGATATGGCTAGTTACGCTAGCCAATTAGCTAAATTTTAATTATTCAGCTTTAGGTTTTTTAGGAGCACGTGGCTTTTTAGGAGACGCTGTCTTCTTAGCCGCCGTCTTTTTAGCTGGCGCAATAGATTCTATCACCGCCTGACTAGCTTGTTCTGCAACTGGGCTAGGTGCTGGTGTTTCCACTTTATATGGAACTTCTGCTACCGGTTCTTCTTTCTTTTTAATGCCAAATAGTTTTTTAATGTGATGTAACATAGTTAAATCTCCTGTTGAATATTTAGCTCGATAAATACATTATGTACAACTTTATTAAGTATGTGACCCTAAACGAAGGGCATAGTCCAAAAACCCTAACTCAAACAGAACTAGGCTATCGAAAGGATAGTTTAGACCCTGCTATGAGTGAAGACACCATGAAGTATCATTATGGCAAATTATATAAAGGTTATGTGGACCGCTATAACAACGGAGAAGGCGATGCAGACTTTAACGAAGCTGGAGCATTTTTGCACAGCATATATTTTACCCAATTTCAACCTTGTTCAACAGGCAACAACCCTAGCGGTCTTAGTCTAGAGTT